>Ga0224508_10001939_pt1 | contig 18140 bp, 23 predicted proteins | sample SF_Jan12_sed_USG_4_FD_170157 | JGI IMG/M metagenome (GOLD analysis project Ga0224508, IMG submission 170157) | Sediment microbial communities from San Francisco Bay, California, United States - SF_Jan12_sed_USGS_21 | ecosystem: Environmental > Aquatic > Marine > Sediment | place: USA... | reverse complement strand
TCGGAGGGGAAAAAACTATTTTTGAGATTTGCAGCATGTTTTGGTCAGTTTTTAATGGCAAATGAATTCCAGCTTTCCTACAAAAATTTACCATATCGATTATACGAGCTAACAAGGTATAGTTTCAGACGTGAGCAATCAGGCGAACTAGTGGGATTAAGACGACTCCGTGCCTTTACTATGCCTGACTGCCATGCCTTTTGTAAGGATCTGGAACAATCAATTGAGGAAATCAAAACGAGGTTTGACTTGTCTCAAAGTGTACTAAAAGAACTTGGTATTGAAGAATCTGATTATGAGATGGCCATTAGATTTACCGAGGATTTTTACAGTGAAAACAAAAAAGCAGTTCAAGAACTTGTAAAAAAACTTGGAAAACCAGTGCTAGTCGAAATGTGGAAAGAAAAGTTTTTCTATTTTGTGTTAAAATGGGAATTTAATTTTATAGATAATTTGGGAAAAGCATCTGCACTCTCCACTGATCAAATAGATGTTGAAAATGGAAACCGATACGGGATTGATTTTGTTGATGAAAATAATGTAAAAAAGAATCCAATCATTTTACACAATTCTCCAAGTGGTGCAATTGAGAGAATAATTTATGCTCTTTTAGAAAAAGCAGCCTTTGATTCAAAACAAGGACGCAAACCTCAACTTCCACTGTGGCTTTCTCCTACTCAGGTCAGAATAATTCCTCTAAAGGATGAATTCACTGAAATTTGTAATTCCTTGGCAGGGAAAATTTCATCTCATAGCATCAGGGTGGATATTGATGATAGAAACGACAGTATTGGAAAACGAATTCGAGAAGCAGAAAAAGAATGGATACGATACATTTTGGTAATAGGTGAAAAAGAAGCCAATTCTGAAAATTTAAGCATTAGGGATAGAATAACTGGCGAAGTTAGAGAATTACCGTTTGAGGATTTTATAAAAGAATTCAGTGAACAAACTAAAGGAAAACCTTTCTCTGGACTAAACATGCCAAAGTATCTTTCTCTGAGACCACAATTAATGGTGTAAATTATGAGCTTTTTAGAATTTTACATGAACCAAAACCCCCTCATTACCCAATCAGGAGAAGGTGATCCTATTGCCACAATATTTGGCATCCCATTTGATTCGACTCATTCCTACAAGCCTGGCTGTAGATTTGGTCCAGATGTTATTCGTGACGCTTTTAACAATATTGAAATTTTTCACCCAGAATTACAAATAGACCTTGAAACTGCAAATATTGAAGATTTAGGAAACACCAAACAGACAGTTGTCGCTTCAGAAATGGTAGATATGGTTAGAAAGATAACTGGAGAACTTTTGGAAAAAAACAGACAGTTATTCTTTCTTGGAGGTGAGCATCTTATTACTTATGGAACATATCTGAGTTTTCCACAAAATACTGGATATGTTGTATTTGATGCACATTATGATTTGCGAGATGAATATGCAGACATTAAACTAAGTCATGCATCTTATCTTCGACGAATCGTAGAAGAGAGAGGTCCTGATAATATTTTACATGTTGGCGCTAGAGCTTTTGCTAAAGAAGAACTTGCATTTTTGAAAGAAAATAAAATTAAAACTATTTCTGATAAAGAAATCCGTCAAGGACTAGGCCCCCAAATTTTAAAAGATCATGTGTCTACTTTTGATAAACTATACACAAGTTTTGATCTTGATGTGCTAGATCCGGCCTTTGCTCCAGGGGTTGGCAATCCTGAAGCTGCAGGGATTACTTCCAGAGAATTATTAGATATGGTTTATTCTTTTGAGGGTAAAAAAGTTACAGGCGTAGATTTAGTTGAATTAAATCCCACTCACGATAATGGCTCCACTGCCTCAATTGCAGCAAAAATAATGTCTACTTTGATTGCACTAAACTTGGCCCAAAATTAGTAAAAGTAGATTGACCATTACCTAATACAAATTACTTTGATTGCATTTTATCTTTCTTTTTTTGAGTTAATTTATGCCTGAATTTTGCAGAATCGATTCTTGTAGAAATTGCGGTGAGACTTTGGATATCCTTACAACCTGTATGATGTGTGATCAACCTTCTCAATTCAAGTGTTCAAATTGTTTTCATTTTGTAGATGATCCAATTCATACGAATTGTGTAATTTTAGAAGGAACAGTATAATTTACGCACAAATTTGAGGGTACTTCCTAAGTCTAACAAACAATGCCTAGACTGAATTCTGATTTTTTATATACTCGGATTTTGGGAGAATCACGTGTTAAATAATCTCAGAGAGACCTTACGACCTGCTCTTGAAAAAATTGGAAAAGGATTTGCATCAACAGGTCTATCTCCGGATTTTTGGACAATAGTTGGTTTGGTCTTTGCACTGGCATCTGCTCTGGTTTATGGACTCGGGATTGAATTTGGATTAATTATTGGAGGAGTATTGTTGCTTGTTTCAGGATTTTTTGATATGGTTGACGGTCAAGTTGCACGAGTTACCGGCAAGACATCAAAAAAAGGGGGATACCTTGATTCGATGTTCGATAAGATTGCCGAAACAGCAATTTTTCTGGGAATTTTAATAGGAGGTTATGCAGAACCTTATCTGGTATTACTTGCAATCACCTTATCCCTTCTGGTAAGTTATGCTAGAGCAAAATCTGACTCGTTAAATATTAAACTTCAAGGAGTAGGGATTGGGGAAAGAGCAGAAAGGCTTTTGGTTATTGCAATTATCGGCATTGTTGGATTCATGGGCATAGCTGTACTTGTTGTGGTGATTATTGCCGCAATTACATTAATTCAAAGAATGATAGTGACTGCTAAAAATATTGAAGAATGATACTATCGGAGTTTGCCGCGTTTTCTTCTGTTGTCTGCTGATCTTATTTTTAGAATTTTGAAATGAATTGCACATGATATACAGTAATGCTTTAGAACTGTTGGGGATGCAATGTATGCTCCTTGAGCTCTTAACTCTTTGGCAAGGGTGTGCTCCACCAGATTAAGTTTTGAGGTTACTTTTTTTGCCTTGTCTTTTGGTACAGTTTGTCCACAATTGGTACACTGGACAACTCCTGTTGATCCTTTTCCTCCTTTTGTTCGTCCTCTGCTTGCACGCTTAAGTGGCATATCGATAATCTCTCGTGCCTCTTTATATTCTTGCGTATAATTAACAAATTTTTTGAATTTTGTGCCTGATTTTGAATAAATTTATCATCATGTTTTAATTCTTGATCTCATTCTTAGATTGTAGACATGAATGGTCTGTGTCATATTTGTTATGGGTCAAATTTGGAATTAATAATATCTAAAGGAGAAATTATCTGTAAGTCTTGTTTTGAAAAAAAGAATGCAAAAAACTAAATCATCAAAATCATGAATTCAACTAAATGAAGATTGCCTTATTTTCTCATTGTGCAATAGATACTATTACTATCGCTGACTCTAATTATGAACAAATTGGCGGCGCGGCATGTTATGGTGGGCTTACTGCAAAGAAATTTAAATTTGATGTAGACCTAGTTACAAAATTTGGTCCAGATTTTCCTCATAAACAATATCTTACAGATAACAAAATTAATTTTGAGAATGCTTTAAGCGAAAAGAACACCACAAAATTTTCAATAAACATTGTTGGCTCTGATAGGACTCTGCATCTTGAAAACCAATGTGAGCCGATTGAATATTCCAAAATCAGTGCAGATGGTTTTATAATTAGTCCAATATTTCACGAAATCTCATTTGATACTTTTGAAAAGATAAAACACGATTCTAATTTCTTATTTTTAGATCCTCAGGGATTTTTAAGACGAATCAATTCAAAGAAGGAGGTTTTCCTAGAAAAAACTGACATTAATTTGTCCAATGTTGATGCAATCAAAGTGAACCCTGAAGAAGCTCAATGTCTGGTAGGTTCATCTAATATAGAATCTTTGAGTCTATTGCAAAAAAAAGGAGTTGAGCATGTAATTCTTACAAACAAAACCGAAGTATCCATGCTGGTTAAAGATAGAGTCTATTCTATAACATTACCAAATAAAAAAATTCATGATACTACTGGGGTTGGAGATATTTTTTGCGCCGCATTTTGTTGTGCCATGCTCAAAGAAAAGGACTATCTTTGGGCTTTATGCTTTGCAGGAGGAGCTGCTCAGGCTGCTCTTGAGTCAAAAGATGTAGGTCTTTTGAAAGTACCAAAAAAAGGCACGATTGAAACTAATGCGTCTTATTTTTACAATTTAATGAAATATCGATCGATTTAGCTTTATACTTTTATTGTATGGTAATTTGAAACCTTTTGTGCAAATAGGAATTTATGGCTCAGGTTCTACTTCCTCGTCACAAAAGATAATAAAAAAAATACTTTCAGAAAACGGAATAAAATCCTTCACAATCACTCCAAAATCAAAAACAAAACAATTTGATTGCGTAATTGTTTTGGGTGGTGATAAAGGAATCAGGAATTATTTTCACAGGTCATTTGACTCTACTTCACCGGTTTTAGGAATTAATGAGGGTGAATATGGTGGTTTTTTAGCTCAGATTGATCTCAAGGAGTTCTCCTCCTATGTTAACAGATTGAAAAAAGAAAATTATTCAATTGAGGAAGTGCCTAGATTGGGAGTCAAAATTGATGGTACAGATGTATTTCCTGTTTTAAATGACGTTGCAGTATTTTCCTCAAAAAGTGCAATGCTAATGGAGCATACTCTTAGCGTAAATGGTGAAGAAGTTTGGCATGATAGCAGTGATGGGATAATAATCTCAACACCTATTGGATCCTCTGCATACTCCATGTCTGCCGGCGGCCCTGTAATTTTTCAAGATTCAACAGTGTTTGAGATAATTTCAGTTAACTCGTTGAATGTTAATCGAAGACCAATAATTGTATCCAACAATAGTTCTATTCAGATAGATGATATTTCTGCTCGATTGCATTGTGAAGTAGTTCTTGATGGACTAGAAAGGTACAAAGTAAACAAGATTGTAGAGTGTACTCAATTCTTACCGCCTGCTAAAATAATTCGTCTCAAAAAAGATTCCACTGCAATTTCTGCCCTTGCAAAAAAGGCTCATCTTGCTGAAGAATTACTTAGCATGCCTCCAAGCTCAAAACTTCTTCTAAAAACATTAGAGTATGAGGGTGCATTAACCCAAAAGGACCTGTCAAACAAGACCCTATTGCCTGACAGGACTGTTAGATTGGCCCTAAGCCACCTGCTTGAAAAAGGATATGTCAAAAAGAAGGTATCAGTAAGAGATGCCAGACAAAAAATATATGAAATCTCAAAAATCGAATGATTTAGCTTCCTGCTGCATTTAAAAATGAAACAAAAGCTTGTTCTGGAAATCCTGGTCTGCTGTTAAATTCTGGATGGAATTGAACCCCTAAATAGAATTTATGGCTAGGAATTTCTAAAATCTCCATTCTCTTTCCTTGGTCACTATCTGCAGAGAAAACCATTCCATGTTTTTCAAATTCAGGAATGTAGTTCTTGTTAATTTCATAACGATGGCGATGCCTTTTACTAATGGAATCAGATTCATAAATTTTTTGAGCAATAGTGTTTGGCTTTATCTTGATCTTGTGGCTCCCTAATCGTAAAGATCCTCCCATATCTGATACATCTTTTTGTTCAGGAAGCAAATCCACAACTGGATTTTTTGAATCTTTTTTGATTTCAGTAGAGTTTGCATCCTCTAAATTCAATACATCCCTTCCAAAGGAAATGGCCGCAAGCTGAAAACCAAAACAAATTCCAAGGTATGGGATATTATTCTCTCTTGCATAATTTGCCGTTTTAATTATTCCTTCAGATCCTCTGGTCCCAAATCCTCCTGGAACCAGTATTCCATCATATTTTGATAGTTTGTCATAATCGTCGATAGTTTCTGAATCAATCCAATCTATATCTACTGACTTGCTTAATTTTGCACCTGCATGTTTTAATGCATGATTGACACTAACGTAACTGTCTGCAAGTGTGACATATTTTCCTACCATTGCAATTTTTACTTTTTGGTCTGCATGATTAATCATAGAGTGTGCTATCTTATTCCAATCATCCCAATTTGCAGATGCATTTACCATACCGACTTTGCCAAATTTGGTAAAAATAAAATCTAGAATTCCTTGATCATATAGAATCTGTGGTACTTCAAAAATTGATTTTGCGTCATGGCACGAAAGCACATCTTCTGCTGTAACATTGGTAAACAAGGCAATTTTTTTCTTGGTTTTTTCTTCTAGTGGTTGGGAACATCTCACCGCTAAAAAGTCCGGCTGAATACCAATTCTTCGTAATTCTTGTACGCTGTGTTGAGTAGGTTTTGTTTTTTGCTCTCCTACTACGTCTAGGGATGGAGCTAAGGTTACATGGACAAAAATTACATTTTTTGGTCCTTCTTCTACTCTCATTTGTCTTAATGCCTCTAAAAATGGAAGAGATTCAATATCTCCTACAGTTCCACCACATTCCACAATCAAAAAATCTAATTCTTCATCTTTTGCAATTTTTGTAATTCTATTTTTTATCTCATCTGTAATATGAGGAATAATTTGTACACATGCTCCCAAATACTCTCCTTTTCTTTCAGATTCAATTACTGCAGAATAAACCTGAGCTGTAGTTATGTTGTGGGTTTTGGGAATATTTTGATTCAAAAATCTCTCATAATTTCCTATGTCCATGTCACATTCTCCTCCATCTTCTGTGACAAAGACCTCTCCATGTGCAATTGGGTTCATGGTCCCTGCATCATAATTCAGGTAGGGATCTATTTTGATACATGAAACCCTTTGATTTGCTAATTGTAGCAGTTTTGCAATTGATGAAGTTGTGACTCCTTTACCAAGACCAGACATAACACCTCCAGTCACAAAAATAAATTTTGTCTGCACGTATATGAAATGAACAACGGGTTTTTGTATGTTTTGCCGATCACTCTCTTTTTTCAAGAATTCTTACATGTGTAAATTTTTTTTTTGATTTTTTAACTAATGTTAAAAATTCTTCAGGTCCAATTTTTATTTTACTATAATCTTACTAAATCGAGAACATCTAGATAGTGGCCATACAAAGAATAAAATCTATAGTTGCAGAAATGGATGAAGGCCACTACTTTAACGACTTTTTTTATAAAGCAGGCATGTATCGATTTTCTTGATAATCTTTGTCATAGAATTTTAAAATCTTATTCTTTTGGGTTAGGGTTTCAAGTATATTTTCTGCCCGTGACATCTCCAAACCAAACCTAATGTGTATGTGTCTAGGGGTGGTGGACTCATCTATCTTATGCCTGTTTTGAACAAATTCTAAAATTTGTTTTTCTATGTTTTTACCCATTTAATTTTGACAATCTATAACCTTTATTTTATGGTATAATTTTTTGTTTCTTTTTTTAATGATTTGGTGAAGGATGTAATTTTTGCTTCTATTTGATTTTGGGGAGTTTTTTCAATTAATTTTAAAAATGCACTTCCTACAATCACTGCATCTGCTCCAACTGAAATGTATTTTTTCACATCGGCTGGAGTTGAGACGCCAAAACCTACACCTACTGGAACTTTTCCGTTTGTTTGTTTTTTTACATCTTTTATTGCCTTTAGTGTGTAGTTCTGGATTCCAGTTTTAACTCCTGTGGTTCCATACACTGCAACAAGATACAAAAATCCTGATGTGGCTTTAACAATTTCATTTATCCTTTTTTTGGTAGTGTTTGGAGAAATCAAAAATATTGTATCCGTTTTTCCTTTGGCAGAATTGAGGTATTCTGCTGATTCCTCAATTGACATGTCTGGTAGAATAAAACCATCAATTCCAGCTTTTTTAGCCTCAGAAATGAACTTGGAAAATCCCTTGTTATACAAAATATTTGTATATGTCATTAACACAAGTGGTGTATCTGTAAAATTTCTGATTTTTTTAACAAGATTGAAAAAATTGGTAATTTTTGTCCCCCTCTCTAATGATACAGTGCTCGCATGCTGAATTACAGGACCGTCGGCCAAAGGATCTGAAAACGGAAATCCTAACTCAATAATGTCTGCACCGCCCTTTACCAGTCCTTTGACTGCAGACAATGTTGCATGTTCATTTGGAAACCCTGCCATGATGTATGATATTAGCGCTTTTTCATTTTTGTTCTCTAATTCTGAGAACTTTTCTTTAATTCTTGACATTTTTATCCAAATAGTTTTGAACCTCTTCTACGTCTTTGTCTCCTCTTCCAGATAATGTGACCACTATTGATTCTGATTTTTTATTTTTCCGGGCGACCTTTACAGCTTCAGCTATGGCATGAGATGATTCTAGCGCTGGAATTATTCCCTCCGTTCTTGTCAATAGCAAAAAGGCATCTATTACCTCAGAATCTGTAGCAGAGTGATACTTTACACGTTTATTGTCCTTAAGGTAAGAATGTTCTGGACCGACTCCTGGGTAATCCAGTCCTGCAGATATGCTATGTGTTTCAGTAATTTGTCCTTCTTTATCTTGGAGCAAATATGTCATCATTCCATGAAGCACACCTTTGCTACCTGCAGAAAGTGTTGCTGAATGAAATCCAGATCTTAATCCTTTTCCTGCAGCTTCGACTCCGATAATTTCTGTATTTGTGTCAACTAGAGGATAAAATGTTCCAATGGCGTTAGAACCTCCTCCAACACAGGCAATAACAGTATCTGGTGTTTTGTTGTTCAGTTTTTTCATTTGAGATTTTATCTCCTCCCCAATCACACTTTGAAAATCTCTAACCATTACTGGATATGGATGTGGACCAACTGCAGAACCTAAAAGATAGTATGTGTTCTCTACATTTGTAATCCAGTCACGAATTGCCTCATTAATTGCATCTTTTAGCGTCTTTGAGCCTGATTTTACTGGATGGACTTTTGAGCCTAACATATTCATTCTATACACGTTTAGCTTTTGTCTAATGGTATCTTTGTATCCCATGTATACTTCTGATTTCATTCCTAGTGCTGCACAGGCCATGGCAGTTGCAACACCATGCTGACCTGCTCCTGTTTCGGCAATAATTCTTTTTTTCTTCATTCTTTTTGCAAGTAATGCTTGCCCTAGAGTGTTATTGATTTTGTGAGCTCCGCCATGCAGCAGATCTTCTCTTTTTAGATAAATTTTTGCGCCTCCAATTTTTTCTGTCAAATTTTTTGCAAAATATAATGGTGTTGGTCTTCCTGCATATTGTTTTAGGTAGTAGTCTAATTCCTTTTTGAAACTTTTATCATTTTTTAATTTAAGATAATTTTCTTCTAATTCTTGCACTGCTGGAACCAACGTTTCAGGAATATACTTTCCACCAAATTCTCCAAATTTTCCATCTTTAGGATATTTCAATATGCATTCACCAACTTTCTTACTTGTTCTTCAATGTTGTTACTTTTCATAATGCTTGACCCTATCAAAAATGAATCTGCTCCACACTTTTTTAGGTATTGAATGTCCTCTGGTGTTTCGATGCCACTTTCAGAAAGAATCGGTCTGGTTTTATCAAACCCTTCTAATACTTTTTCTGTAGTTTTAAGATCAATTTCCAAAGTATCCAAGTTCCGGTTGTTAACTCCTATCAAATCAGCTTCAGTTCTCAGAGCATTTTCAAATTCATTTTTTGTATGAACTTCTAAAAGAACCTGCAATCCATTTTTGTGGGCATAACTAACAAATTCATCAACTTCCTTCAAAAACCCTTGATCGAAAAGTGATTGAATAAGCAGGATGTAATCCGCACCAATTTTCTTTGCAGCATCAATCTGAATTGTATCAATCATGATATCTTTCATTAAGAGTGGAACATCAACTGCTTGCCTAACTTTGATAAAATATTCGGGTGAGCCATTAAACAGGTGTGGTTGAGTTAAAATTGATAGTGCTTTTGAGCCTCCGGAAATCATTTTTTGTGCAATCCCAACTGGATTGCCTACTGTCCTGATTTTTCCCAACGATGGCGATGCAAACTTTATCTCAGTAAGAAGGGTAGCATGGGAGTGAGTTTTTATTATTTGCAAAAAATCTTTATTTGATTGTTGCAGGTCGCAATCTACATCATATGTTCCATCATTAATTGCCATCTTTGAATTGTTTACCAATCTTTTTAGAATATTTTCAGCCATTTACGATCTCCTTTATCTTGGTATAGTCTCCTGTATCTTTTACAAAGTTTTCAAGTAATCCAAAAGCCTTGCCATCCCTAATTGTTTTTAATGCCATTTCTACTCCTTCCTCAAAGTTTTGTGCAATATTTGCAACAATTAATCCGCCTGCTGCATTGAGTGCTGTTGTTTCGATCATCGCTTGATTTGCTGTATTGTTTAGCACACCTACAAATGACTTTATGGCGTCATTCTTGGTTTTAATTTGAATGTCTGCTAAAGACGATTTATGAAGACCGACTACTTCAGGATCAATTGCATTCATCAAAACTTTATCGTTTCTTAAAATACATACTCGATTTACAGAGCTAGTTGAGAATTCATCCATTCCATCATCTGAGCGAACTGTCATAATATTCCCAATCCCCTTTCTTTTCATTATGAGTGGCAACCTGTCCAAATACTCTATAGAAAAAACTCCGACAAGTTGATTTTTTACTCCTGCAGGATTAGATAATGGCCCAAGAAGATTAAATGCCGTTCTCTTTCCAATTTGTTTTCTTGCAACAGATACATGTTTCATAGCAGGATGAAATTTCTGTGCAAACATAAAACAGATATTATGTTTTTCTAAAACATCTGCAATTTGTGATGGTTCTTGATTTAGGTCATATCCAAAATACTCAAAAATGTCAGCGCTTCCTGATACTCCTGAACTTGACCTGTTGCCATGTTTTGCAACAATTCCACCAGCAGCTGCAACCACAAAAGATGCAGTAGTCGATATGTTGAAGGTTTGAAGCTTGTCTCCTCCAGTACCACACATGTCGATAATGGTCCCTTGATTTTTAGGAACAACTTTGAGGACAAATTCGTTCATCTTATCTAACATTCCTAAAAGTTCATCATCTGTCTCCCCTTTATCGGCTAAATTTGACAAAAAGGAGACATTTTCGGAATCTGTGGTTTTTCCCGATAGAATATCTGTCATGATTTCATTTATCTCATCATATGTAAGATCTGTTTTTTCTTCTAATTTTTTAATAAATTCTGAAATCATTTTCTCTCCTTTACCTGTCTTATGAAATTAGCAAGAATTTTTTTCCCGTCTTCTGTCATTATTGATTCGGGATGAAACTGCACTCCTTCAATAAGGTATTCTTTATGTCGAATTGCCATCACTTCTCCATCATCTTCTGCAGTTGCAGTTACTTCTAGTATTTCTGGTATGATGGTTTTATCTCCAACGAGCGAATGGTATCTAGTTGCCTTAAAGGGATTTTTTACACCCTTGAATAGTTCTGCATTGGTATGTTTCACCGGACTAGTCTTTCCATGTCTTACACACCCTGCATTGGTCACTTTACCACCAAAGAAGGAGATGATTCCTTGATGACCAAGACATACTCCCAAAATTGGAATGAGGCCTCCCACATCTCTGATTACATCGCTGCATACCCCAAAGTATTTTTTATCATCTGGGGTTCCCGGACCTGGCGATATTATGATTCCATCATATTTTTTTTGTTTTATTTCATTGATTGTAATTTTATCATTTCGAATGACATCACAATCAACACCTAGCTCTCCAAGATATTGTGCAATGTTATACACAAATGAATCATAATTGTCAATAATTAGAAATCTCACTTTGATGCCTCCTTTAATGCTTGCAACATGGCTCCTGCCTTGTGCTCCGTTTCTACAAATTCATTTTCGGCAATTGAATCCGATACGATTCCAGCTCCTGATTGAATAAACCCTTTTTTTCCATCAATGAAAATACTTCTAATGGCAATTGCAAAATCACAGCATCCATTGTAGGAAAAATAACCGACTGCCCCTGCATATGGTCCTCTTGATTCTGTCTCTAACTCATCAATTACCTCCATGGCCCTAACCTTGGGGGCGCCGGATACGGTCCCTGCCGGAAATACTGCCTGAAACGCATCAAACATGTCCTTTTCAGGTGCTAGATTTCCAACAACATGGGTAACAATATGCTGAACATGACTAAACCTCTTTATCTTCATCAAAGATTTTGGATGAACTGTTCCATATTTGCATACTTTGCCAATATCGTTTCTTCCCAAATCTACTAGCATGGTGTGTTCTGCTATCTCTTTTTCATCATGAAGTAATTCTTCTGCGAGCTCTTTGTTTTTATCTTCATTGTCTGTAATTTTTCTAGTCCCTGCTATAGGAAATGTTTCAACTTTATCATTTGTTATTCTTACTAACATTTCAGGAGATGCCCCGATTATTGCTTTATCGTTTTGTTTCAAGTGATACATGTATGGCGAGGGATTTAGATTCCTGAGAGTCTTGTAAAGTGTGAGATTATCTCCATTTGCATCAAAGGCAAACTTTCTAGACAAAACAACTTGGAATATATCTCCATCGTAGATGTATTGTTTTGCTTTATTTACGATATCAGAAAACTTTTCTTTATTCATATTAGGAATTGTTTCAGTTGCATTAAATTCCTCAAAAACACCATCTGATATTTTAAATTCCTCAAATCTGTCTTCCTCATGATAAAAATAAAATAATTTTTTATGTACGTTGTCATACAATATTCCATCATCATAAATTCCAAATTCCATTAATGGTTCTGGCGCGTCATGTTTGTTTGGAATTTTTTCAACCAATCTTATTGCATCATAGTTCACCCTGCCTACAGCTCCACCCAAATACCTGTATTCTTGCATGTCTGATTTTTTTAACAATTTCTTTATCTCTGCATATGGATCATCTGATTGAATAATCTCTGTATCTTGATCTTTTCTAATGATTTCCACTTTGTCAAAGTATCCTTTGATAATTATTTTTGGATCAAAACCCATCACTGAAGTTTCTGCCAGAATTTCTGGACCTGTCAAGGACTCAAAAAGAAAAGAGTTTGAATAATTTCGAGAAATTTTGTTGTAAATTTGAAATTGATTATCAGCTAGATCTAGGGGTACTACATGCGGTTGAGAATTTCCAAAGGTATCCACCCATAAACAAAATTTCGCTCGTTTATTATTTAAATGCTAGTTGACATTGTTTCATAAAATAAGGTGGTTTTCAGGCATGGGTACAATACCTTATAGTACGGTACCTTTATTACTGATCGAATTATAATACAAAATATGGCTATGCAGGAGGCTAAGCAAAGATCCTTGAAGAATATCGGTTTTGGTTCTTCAAAAAATACAATTTCCTCTACATGTGTTGTGGAATGTTATGTTTGTGGAAAAGGGCTGCAAGACGGACATTCAATTACAGCAAAAACTCTTCCATCTGGAAATGTTTTGTTTTGTAATGTTCATTATCCCTTACAGTAACTTCTTTTTTTTAAAATGATTTTTTAACTGCAAAGAATCGACTTCAATATGGAAAAAAAGAAGGAACTAGCAAGTGATCTGTCTATATGCAGAATATTAAATGGAATGTGGCAGGTCTCCGGTGCACATGGATATATTGATCCTAAAAAGGCAATTGAAGAAATGTTAGAGTATCACAAATCAGGATTCACCACATGGGATTTGGCAGATATTTATGGTCCTGCTGAATCATTTGTTGGAAAGTTTAGAGAATCTCTTGAAAAACTCAAGGGAAAGGCCGAATTAAACAATTCTCAAGCACTAACAAAATTTGTTCCAAATGCAGGACCAATGTCTAAAAGTACTGTTGAGTTTTACATTAACAAATCTTTGGAGAAAATGAACACTAATTGTCTAGATTTGATTCAATTTCATTGGTGGGACTACAATGACCCAAGTTACATTGATGCCCTTGTTCATTTATCCAATTTACGAGATAATGGAAAAATTAAACACATTGGATTAACCAACTTTGATACTGAACGACTAGAGATAATAAAAGAAAATGGAATCAAAATAATATCAAATCAAATCCAGTATTCTATTTTAGACCAAAGACCTGAAAAACTAATGGTTCCATTTTGTCAACAAAACAAAATTCATCTATTATCCTATGGTACATTGCTTGGAGGTTTTTTATCTGAAAAATATCTAAATTCTCCTGAACCACTCAAAGGAAGCCTCGATACTGCAAGTCTAAGAAAATACTATAACATGATAGTTCGTTGGGGCGGATGGGACTTGTTCCAAGAGTTATTGAACACATTACTAGAAATTTCAAAAAAACATGGCTGTAGTATTGCAAATGTTGCTTCATCCTTCATTTTGCAAAAACCTGCAGTTGCCGGAGTAATCATCGGTGCAAGATTAGGAATTTCTGAACACAGGCATGATAATTCCCGTGTGTTTGATATTAAATTGAATTCAGAGGATTATTCAATGATAAACTCAGTCACCAAAAAATCAAAAGATCTTTTTGCAGTTATCGGAGACTGTGGAAATGAATATCATTAATTATCTATCATAGAAAATAGGAAAATTAATTATCAAAACTTCTTTCAACTTCTTGTGCCATTAATTCCAGATTGGTTGTGTCTCCTAGTTTTCTGTAGGTCAGTTTTTCCAAAGTTTTGATAATGCTAGTTGCTGCTCTGTATTGAGGTATTTTTGGATCATTTAACTCTCCATACATCCCAATGGCTTGAACGGCATTTTGTTTTGCAAATCCCAGAATCAATCCATTAAAACCAGTTATGATTGATTTTTGTGTTGTCTCAATTCCCATTTCCTGCATTTGTTTTGTTAATTCTTTTGAGGTGGTAGTAACAAAAGTTCTAGGATTTTTATTCAAGGATCTATTAGTATGGAACCCTCCCAAAGTATAGATGAATTTTACCGAATATTTTTTTGCAATGTCAATTACGTCCTGACATAAGGAGCTTAATTCTTGATTATTTTGTGGTTGACCTGTTCCACCTCCAAAAATAATCAAACCTTCGGTGAATTTGTACTTCCAACTTTCTGTGGGTACCTCTATGTAACCTCCTTTATCTACAACATACGTTGGAAATTGACTTTTTGCTGTTCTGAATTCTTTAGTGCGTAAACTCTCATTGATAAAATCAATTACAATACTTCCCACATTTCCCATATCTTGCATAGCTGCAATAATTATTGGTTTTTCTACATCTGGCTCTTCGGTCTGGAAAAACTCCATTATTCTCTTTTTGATGTGTTCAATTAAAATCTGTAGGTGTCATAGCATGAAATCTGTTCGGAGTTAACTTTCTTGAATTTGCCTCTTAATTTCGGCAACGTTCTCACTAAATACTTCTATTCCTATATCATAGGCCTCCATAGTACTCTCAATGGTATTTTGTTGACCCTCATCAATTACTTTATTTGATAGGTATTGTCCAGAATCGTGAATATATTTTTCAAAAACCATGCCAAAAACACATTCATTGATATTTGTAATCTGCCAACTTTCATTTGTTGAATTTATTACATTGAAGTATCTTGGAATTTGACTTGTTGCAATTTTTAATAAATTCCTCAACTCGTTTTTATCTTCATCTGTAATTACCATCTGTTTTCAATTTGGTCAACAATATTGTAGAATTAAGAGTTGCTATTAGAACAAATATCCCCATCTAACTCATTCATTCCATATTGGTTGTTTTTTCAACCACGTCACCAAGTCTCTATAAAGATGACTTTTTTGTACATTTAGAATATTGATTTCAATGTTGGTAGATAATTTTGCTGTTTTGGTATAATTGTCATATTTTGCAAAAATAATTTTATCAAGATACGTCTCACCTTCAATTTCCTTTTTTGCTAATTCTTCTGAATCTGTCATAGAAAAACTTGCAAAGAGTACGCCGTCTGCCCAATATCCGTTACCTGCTTCAAGAGTTGACATCATGTTTAGCAAGTCATCTAGACTCATTTTTATCATATCTCGAACGTAAATAGTTGTGTAAGGTTTGTGGATAAATTTGGTCATTTCTTTTCCTTTTTATCAAGGTCTTATCAATTTTTGCAGAAATTAATGCCTCCATTTATTGCCAAAAATCTTTGAAAAACAAAAAACGATTAAACCTGTTTACACAAAACTAAATATGATCTCAAAACGCTCTATTGGGGTGGTAATATTAGTAATTGCTGCAACCTTGTTTTTTGTTATTCCTCAAAATCAAGATTGTACGGGAGATGCGAGGTGCATCAAAGGACAGGTTACCCAGGTTGTGGACGGTAATACCCTTAAAGTTGAAGGCCAACTCGTTGAATTTGCATTAGCTTCTGCTCCTGAACTGTATTATTCAGAAGGAGCTAAAGCCAAAGATTATCTTGAAAAAATATGCCCAGTAGGAAGTAGGGTATTAGTTGATGAGGATGATGGTCAAACTATGGGCAGTTATGGAAAAGTGGTAGCTCTGGTAAGATGTAACGGATTGGTTTTAAATGAAGCAGTTCTTATCGAGAATCAGGCCGTCTTACCATTAGAATTTTGTCCGGTTAGTGAATTTTCTGATAGTAATTGGGCAAAAGAGAATGGATGCTAAATTAAAATGGATTGAGGATCGTCATCAAATAAATTACCAAAATCTAATTTTCAAATAGATTTACAATTGAATACCTTTGATGCAATAAAAACTAGGAGAGCGATTAAAAAATTTGATCCTACTCATAAGATGACTTCCAATGAAATCAAATTTTTAATGGAGTTGGCAATCTTGTCACCCTCAAGCTATAACCAGCAAAATTGGAGATTTATCATAATAACAGATAAAAAAATAAAAGATCAAATCAGTGTAGCTGCACGCAATCAATCTCAGCCATCTGATGGTTCTCTGGTCATAATATTATGTGGGAATACCAATGCCTGGAAAGAAAATCCTGATAGATATTGGAGAAATTCTACAGAAGAACGGCAAAAACTTGTTACTACTGCCCTCCAAAAAAAGTATGCCGATAATCTGCAAAACCGAAGAGATGAAGCAATGAAATCATGTGGTTTTGCAGCTCAAACCATAATGCTCGCTTCAAAACAAATGGGGCTTGATTCGTGTCCAATGGGCGGGTTTGATTACGATGAAGTTTCTAAAATAATTGATCTTCCAAAGGATCACATAATTGTAATGATGATAGTGGTTGGAAAAGCTTTAGAGCCTGCAGGGCCTAGAGGTGGACAGCTTACAGTGGATGAGGTTGTTTTTGAAAATAAATTCCCTTAGGAAAAATAACCCTTGCCAGGCAAAAATATATTCTAAAAAAAGCTCATTTTGTACAATTTTTTTAATTTAACCTATTGAAATTCAAGTAAAACAATCAGCCCAATATGGCAGCAAAGAAAACAGCAGGGACTAAAGGACCTGCAAAGAAAACTGCAGCAAAGAAAACTGCAACAAAGAAAACTGCAGCAAAGAAAACTACTGTAAAACGAGCCTCAAAAAAATAAATTTCTTGAGGTAATATTTTTTATTTTTAAAAATAGATAATTTTTGGAACGCTGTTTTCTTAATTAGTAATTGCTGTTAAAAGTTCATTTAGTTGGATTGGTTTTTTCAAACAACCTTGAATTCCTTCTTTCTTAAGCAAATCATTTACTTGATTAGTAGTAAATGCTGTAGCAGAAAATATAATAATTCTCTGTTCTTTTAGAATTTTTTCTTTTTCTAATGTTTCTATAATGTCAATTCCGCTAAAATCAGGCATGGAAATATCTAAAAGAATCACGTCGTATTGGGTTTCTTTTATTCGCTCTAGGCCATCTAAGGGATCATTGGTTACTTTATTTTCAATCCCTTTTGACTTAAGGAATCTTGAGAGCAATCCTGTAATGTCCTGATTATCATCCACAATTAGTACTTGCATGACGGAGATAAAATTATGTTGCATATAGCACTGTGTCAGTTTTTTTTCAAACAACACTTTTTAATATTTAAATTTTATTTGATAAAAAACCATTTCAAATATCTTTTAAATTTTATTCTCAGAAAACAAAAATTTCTTGTAACATTGTAAGCTTACAAGTTCTTATAAATTAAAAATTGGTTAAACTATCATGTCAAAATGCAGAAACTGTGGAGATGATTTTACAACAATGAAATCTAGTTTTTGTTCTCAGGATTGCAGCTATATTCATTTAGGAAGATTATTCTTGAACTAAAAAATAGGACAAAATTTT
>Ga0224508_10001938_pt1 | contig 18146 bp, 15 predicted proteins | sample SF_Jan12_sed_USG_4_FD_170157 | JGI IMG/M metagenome (GOLD analysis project Ga0224508, IMG submission 170157) | Sediment microbial communities from San Francisco Bay, California, United States - SF_Jan12_sed_USGS_21 | ecosystem: Environmental > Aquatic > Marine > Sediment | place: USA... | reverse complement strand
ATACCGCCTGCTAACATAATTGTCATTAATGTAAGACTAGTTATTTTACGTCCTATTTCGTTATTCATGTTATTGGTTTTTTTCTTTGAAATTTGTATTTAAGCCTAATGGACGATTTGTCCACAAACCTGTCCAAACTTGTGAATTTTTCAGGCACAGGACAGTCTTTTTGTAATTTTTAGATCGCAAATTGTAATTTTTACAATCTAGGACATTTTTTGAGCCTATTGGATTAACAATGTTAAAGTGGGATTATTTTAAAAATTTTACGATCTTTGGATATTAATAGAAATCAAGATGGATAGAGAACAAGGGGTAAACTGTTGAAAATTCTAGTTACAGGCGGTGCCGGATTTATTGGAGGGCATTTGGTTGATTTTTTGCTAAACAACCACAAAGTCACCATCTATGATAACTTGTCAACTGGTTCTCAAAGTGTCGTAAATGCATCAATCAAGAAAGGGGCTCAATTCATCAAAGGGAATATTTTAGACTATGATACTCTGTCCAAATCCTCCAAAGGATTTGATGTAATGATACATTTGGCTGCAAAGTCAGATGTTGCAGAGTCCGTATCACATCCAGAAACAGTAGAAAATGTCAATGTTAATGGGACAATTAATGTGCTGAATTGTTGCATAAAAAATAAAATAAAAAAAATGGTCTTTGCGTCATCTGCTGCAGTCTATGGAAATTCCAGTACTGCAGTTACTGAAAAGTCAGAGACAAGACCATTATCGCCATATGGTACAAGCAAGATGCGGGCTGAAAACAAAATAAGAGAAATGTCAAAAAATAACTTGGACTATATCATCTTAAGAATATTCAACGTGTATGGAAGAAGGCAAAACAAACAGTACGCAGGTGTCATATCTAATTTTATCAAAAACGTCTCAAAAGACAGTCCGCTTTTAATTTATGGAGACGGTTCACAAACAAGAGACTTTGTATCAATTAATGATGTAGTGGATGCATTTGATGCTGCTGCTGCAGTAAAGACAAATTCATCTGGAACATACAACATTGCAAGTGGAAGATCAATCTCAATAAAAGAATTAGCTAAAATATTTCTTGATATATCTGGGAAAAAAATAGAGATAAAATACAAACCTGCAAAAAAAGAGGACATAAAGTATAGTCAAGCAGATATAACTCTAGCAAAAAAAGAACTGGAATTCAATCCAAAAGCGAATCTAAAAGAAGGATTATCAGATTTAATTTCTGTCTCGAATTAAATTCGCCATTGAAAATAATATAATCGAAGTTACTGTAAGAATTGCACCCAGTAAAAACAATACAATTGAAGCTAACAATGAGCCATAAAATACTGTCTGATCATTAAGATAGGCCTCCAAAAATATTCCGCCAATAACAACACCTGCAATGACTAAAGCAATTCCAGGGATTCCATAAAATTTGATCGGATGCTTTATTGATACATACTTTAGCGTATTCATTAAAACGGATACGCCATGGGATACTGAATGTTCTTCAGAAGTATCACCCTCATAGGATACAGTTATTGGTACTTCGGCTACTGAGAGTCCCTTGTTTGATATTTTTAGTAAAATTTCAGTAGATACTGACATTCCTTGTTCTGTTGGATGTATTGCATCTATAGCATCTTTTGAATATGCTCTAAATCCTGACTGGGAATCAGATACTTTGAAGTTTGTTCCATAGTTTGAGGCAGATGTGATAATTTTGATCCCAGTTTTTCTATATCCTGGAGCTTTTGTTTTATCGTCTAGAAATCTTGAGCCAATTACAACATCAACATTGTGAGTAGTAATGGTATCTATCAATAGTGAAATTTGATCTGGATTATGTTGACCATCCCCATCCAAAGTAACCATTATCTGAGCATCTTCTTTTCTTGCTTGCTCAAAAAGAGTAGTAATTGCAGCCCCATATCCTTGATTTTTTTGAGAAATTACTATGGCTCCAGCTTCTTTGGCTAGTTTTGCAGTGTTATCAGTAGAGCCATCATCACATACTATGATCTTGTCTACATAGGGTAGTGCTTTTTTTACTACATCCTGTATGGTTGATTCTTCATTATACGCCGGAATGCATGCTAGATTCAATTTGATGATTTTACAGCAAATTCCTATTATGTAAATAGTTAGTTTTGGGTAAATTTTCCATTTGGTATGGTACATTCGTTTAATTTTGAAATACGAACGGCAAACTAAATGCCAAAAAAATTACAAAAAGCTAAATTTCAATCTTAAAATATTAAAATCAAATTAAAATAGATTTTTACATATTGTAATCATATTTGTTTTGTGGAATCTTTTACAATATCTGAGATTTTTTCAATATCTTTTTGGGACAAAGTTTTTTTCCATTTATCCAAAGAATTCTGATGAATTAAAGAAGACATATCTTCAAGGGATACAGGTAAACTAAGATCACAAAAATCCAAAATATTTTGAATTGTTTTGGTTGGGTTTTGTAATAGATCTTCATATTGAATGGTGATAAGGTTATTTTTGTTTTGAGTTGAGAACTTTTCTATTGCAACTGTGAATTCGTTATAGTACCATGAAAATTTTTCAATGGGATCAAAACTTTGAAACTTTACATCTTTTTTTATTTTTTCATACATTCCAATATCAAATTCCCCTTCTTTTTCATGTCTTTCCAACATAGAACTTACAACTGATCTTGGATCTCTAGTTACATTGATAAATTTGGCATCTGGAAATGTTTTTTGAATAGCAAATAATCTGAATGAATTATTTGGTGCCTTGCAAACGAATCTTATCTTTTTTTGTCGCTTTGTAATATTTGAGATTTCTTGAGTTAGTTTAATTTTTTTGTCATTTGGGATATCTTCGATATAATCAGTACCAAAAATTTCTCTCCAAAGAATTTCACCTTCTATTGGTATTTTTGTAGAACCTTTTGGAGGAATACCAAAATGTTTTAAACCATCTCCTAAATCTTTTCCGAATACAAATAATGCTTCTTCGGACATTGGAATTTTTTTGTTGTTTGTTTTAAGCCATTTATAGAGGGAATCTATTCTAAATTGCTCGATCGGAAGAAGCCATTTTGCTAAATCTTCATCAGAAGCCCACGCTAAATCTTTATGATTGCAAAGAATACTGTGCACAAGAGTTGTTCCGGTTCTAGGAACACCAATAATAAAAATAGGTTTTTGTATTGATGATGTAATTCTGTTAACAATGTCTTTTTCTTCGTTAATTTTTTGATATTCTATTGACTGTTTTAATTCATTTTTTAGTCCATCAAAACCAAATTCGTTCAGAGCTATTTTACAAAAATAGTATTGTAAACTTTCATCATCAGGATCTCTACCTAAAATATCACGATATGCTTTTCTAATTTCCGATTTAATTGAATAGTCTCTCTTAAGAAATTCTTTGAAATTATCTTCATGATTAGTTTCCAAACTATTTAATTTTCTAATGAGGCTATCCATTCTTTGATCAAAATAGTCCAGTTCAGAATAAACCTCATTAAAACTACGAATGATTTTTGCGTTAATTTCTGACTGCTTTGCTTGTAAAGGAAATACGACCCAGTCACGAATTTCTCTATGTAGTAAAAGTCTGATTTTTCTTAGGCTTTTTTTTCCTTTAGAAATGGTTGGCAGATCTAAAAGAGCCAAATTACATTCATCATCTGAAAATCTTTCTCTATTGTATGAAGGTTCTAGAATTTTTGATTCTTGATCAGGCAAATAATTAGTATTGTCAAGCGTATTCAATTCATTATCAGATTCCAATATACGCAAATTCTCTTTTAGTATATCATTCAAATTATTGATCTTTGTTTTTTTCTTTGTATTATTTTGCAATCATCTGAAGACATGTATCAGTTTGATAAATTATTTACTGTCTTGATTTAGATATTTTGATCATATTAAAAAAATTGAGAATTTTTTTCCACAAAATGAGATAAGTGATCACAATCAAATATTTTTTTAATTATATCAAAATCTAAATTTAGAAAATTTGTCACATAATTTCATCAAAGATACATGAATCTATAATCACATTAAAAGAGCAAAAAATGGGAAGAATGCTCTAAAAAAAAGTAAATTGTGCAGGTTTTGTAATTAAGAAGTCCATTAAGTAAGAATAAAGATTTTTCATCTATATCATTAATTCAATTTTAAATAAGACATAACAAAAGAAAACGGTTAATTGAGTTATAATTTGAATTAAAAATTATGAGAATTATTGTATGTCATCCATCTGTTCCTTTTTCTCCAGGCGGATCAGCAAAACAGGCTCATGGGATATATGATGAATTAAAAAAACGAAATCACCAAGTTGAATTAGTAGAAATTCCATTCAAGTGGTATCCACCTTTAAAAATTTTAGATAATGTATTAGCATGGAGGCTGTTAGATTTAAAAGAATACGGATATGAAAAAATAGATTTGATAATTTCAACAAAATTTCCATCATATGTTGTTGATCATCCAAATCATGTTACATGGTTAACTCATCAACACAGACAAGCTTATGATTTACGAAATACAGAATTCGATTATTTTCAACATAGTTCAGAGGGGGAATATGTTAGGAAAAAAATTGAAGATATTGACAACAAATATCTTAGAAAAGTAAAAAAAGTGTTTACAATATCAAAAAATGTTTCAAAGAGACTATCAGAATTTAACAAAATTGAAAGTGAGCCCCTTTACATTCCAATTCCTAATTCAGAAAAATTTTACAACAAAGAATATGGCGACTATGTTATATTTCCTTCAAGAATAAGTCCCATAAAACGACAGGATTTGCTTGTTGAAGCTATGAAATACACCAAAACGGATGTAAAGTGCAAGATAGTTGGATTTGATGTTCAGAAAAAATGGCTAGATGACATAATGAAAGATAGTAAGCATCTCGATAAGATAGAACTGATACCAAATGCCTCTGATGATGAGCTCATAGATTTGTACAGTAAGGCATTAGCAGTTGTATATTTACCAATTGATGAAGATTATGGCATAGTAACATTAGAAGCATTTTATTCTGAAAAACCAGTGTTGACTGCTAGTGATTCTGGAGGGACGTTAGAATTTGTGGAGAATGGAGTTAATGGATTTGTTGTGGATCCCGATCCCAAAAAAATTGCTGAGAAGTTAGATGAATTTTATAACAATAGAGAAAGAACAAAAGAGATGGGAAGAGCTGCTCTAAAAAAAGTAAAAAGCCTAAATTTAAACTGGGATAATGTAATTCAAAAACTGACTGAGTAATGAAAATTGCGTATTTTTCACCACTATCACCAATAAAATCAGGAATTTCAAAATATTCAGAAGTTAATCTGTTACCATATTTAGAAAAATTCTGTGAAATTGATGTTATAATTGATAATGATTATACTCCTAATAACGAATTTGTTAAAAATAATTTAAGGATAATACCTTTTAAAAAATTCAAGCATTCTCAATATGACGTAATTTTTTATCATATGGGAAACAGTGATCATCATACGTATATCTACGATGCACTCCTGCAATATCCAGGAGTAGTATTGTTACATGATCCATTCATTGGGAAATTTATCGTAAATCTAACAGTTGCAAAAAATAAACCTGATTTGTATTTTGATCACTTAGTTTATTGTTTAGGTGAAAAGGGTAAAAAAATTGCAGAAAATGCACTCAATACAGGGAATTGGCCAAGTTTTGAATACACACTTACAAAAAGACTAAACAACTCATCGCTTGCAACAATAGTTCATAGTGATTATGCCAAAAAAGCAATCTTAAAGGAATCACCAAAAGCTTTCATAAAAAAAATAAAAATGCCAATCCCATTGCATGAATCAAAAAAAAATGTACAGAAAAAAGACTTTGAAATAGAAGAAAAGACAGTGATAATTTCGACTTTTGGTTATATCGCTAAACATAAACGACTTCATATTGTTTTAGAGGCTTTTGCAAAATACGTTAAGAAAAATACAAATTCAAAATTTTTGTTAGTAGGCAACTTTCTACACAAACAATACAAGAAAGAAATTGAAGATATTCTAAAGAAATTAGAGATCTCGGACAAGGTAATTCAAATTGGTTTTGTAGATGATTTAGAGCCGTATATTCAAATCTCTGACATTGTGGTTCAGACAAGATATCCAACTGCAGGTGAAACTTCAATCATAACACTTGAGCTAATGGCATCATCAAAACCAGTAATTGTTTCCAATACTGGATGGTTTAAGGAGTTACCAGATAAAGCTGTAATTAAAGTAAATGTAGACAAAGATGAACAAAAAACAATTCTAGAAGCATTTGAGAAATTAGTCACGGATAGTAAATATAAAAAAGATATGGCAATAAACGCTAAAAAATATGTCGAAGAACAACACAATCCCGAGAAAATAGCTGACGAATTTTCTGAGTTTCTTTATCAAGTTCAAAATAGAGAACAAATGAAATATCTTGAAGATATGTCATTAAAATTAAAAGATATTTGTATTGATGAATCAGATAAAGGATACATAGATGCTTTTAGTAAAACGCTTCATAAAGTTTTGTCATGATTAAATCTTAGATTTATATCGTAAAATTTATCATCAAAACAATAAATGGTTAGTTGTTTTTTTAAAATTTAGAAATGTTCTCAAAAATCATAAAAGATTCATTTAGTCACGAGGACAAATTTTTAAAAAAAATTCAAGCGATTCTAAAGTTAGCTAAATACTATAATAATCTACGAAAAGGAATCAAATCAAAAACAATATACTTTAATTTAATAAAACAAAATTCTGATCTAATTGATTTTTTCGATAATCTAGAGAATGATGACATCTCCTTGACAAATAAATTATTTAGAGAAGATAGTATAGAATTTCTCAAAAAAAGAGATTTGAGAAAGCATATTGATCTAGATAATAAGATAGGAGTAGATCAAATAGGTTTTAACACAATTTATGTTGAAAAGTCTATTTCAGGATTTTGGACAACTGGAAAAGCAAATTTTTTTCTTCCCACAGAAAAAAAATTAACAAATAAAATTGTAATAGAAATACAAAGTATACCTCCACTTGATGTAACGGTGGGATTTGAAGATGCCCCAATTAAGACTGTTAAAGTATCTAAATTATCTACAAAACAAATTGAAATAATTATTCAGCCTACAGAAATAACAAATGATGTATCTGAAATTTACATAAAGACAGACAGGTTATGGCTTCCCAATGTTATCCTTGATACAGATAAAACAGTTGTTTTAGGAGTGGGAGTAAAATCCATCAAGATTTCTTACTTTTGAATTCGTTAATAATTGAAATGGTTTTTTCTTCAAAATAATCTAGATTTTTTATAGAATTGTATTCTAATGCTTTTTTCTTTCCAGAATCCCCATATTGTTTACAAATTTTAGGGTTATCAATAAGATGCAAAATTGCATTACCGAGTTGGACGATATTTCCAAAATCTACCAAAAGACCATCTTTTTTATTTTCGATAATATCTGAAACAGGGGAAACATCACAAGCAATTACAGGTTTTCCTTGTAACCATGCTTCTAAGTACGCAAGACCAAAAGATTCACTTTTTGAGGGCATAACAAAAATATCGCAAGCAAAATAGGCATTTGTTTTTATTTTATCGCTGACAATACCTAAATTAATTATTTTATCTTTATGAGATTTTTGCATGGTAGAAAAATAATCAATAAATTCGTCACTATCAGGTCCAATTAAAAGAAGAATTACGTTGCCATGATTTTTCCAAACAATATTCATGGATTCCATAAGATGTGTGATTCCTTTGGCGAATGATTTTGATCCTGCAAATAAAATGATTTTAGAATTAGAAGGAATAGAAAATTCATTTCGAAATTTTTGTGGATCTTTATGAAAGTCCACTTGTTTGGGCAGAACAGGAGAGATAATGGATATTTTATTCTCATCTATTCCATATTTTTTTAAGATATTTTTTTCCGAATTTGAAATTACAAATATACCATCTGAATTATTAAGAATTGTTAGTCTTATTGCAGTAAAATAAAGTTCAGGAAATTCTTGATGTGTTAATGGTGTAATAATTATTGGTATGTTCCATTTTCTAGCTGCAACGTATGCAGGAAGTATGTGATCATATGGAAAAGATGAAACATAAATCAGGTCATAGTCAATTTTTTTCAATACTAGTTCTGTCCACATCTTAGGTGAAAAGGGTCCAGGATAGTTTGACGGAATAGGAAAATTTTGCAGGTTATCATCATGTGCAATTTGACTTGGAACCAGAAAATCAAATCTTTTAATTTCATAATTGATAGAATTATCACTTTTTATTTTCTTGGCATTTTTATCCCAAAATGTCTTGATATCAAAGGCATCAGTGGTGTATACGGTTACTTCATGTCTCTTTGAGAGATAGTCCATGTAAGTTTTTGTTAAAAGTTCAGAACCACCTATAACTGGAAAATATCTTTGTATTATACATAAAATTTTCATATGACCTTTTCATTGAAATTCAATTAAAATTTCTATCTTGCGTTTATAACTGAAAGTTCTCTTGTTTCAAACCAATCATAGGTAATCTTTAGACCATCATTCAATTTCATTTGAGGTTTCCATCCTAATTTTTTTATCTTGGAACAATTTGCTACTATATTTGAAATATCTTTTGTTCTTGATAGTGATTTTTTTGATTTAAGTTGAATATTCTTATTTGAAATTTTGATTAGACATTTACATAAATTCTCTATAGAATAACTTTTTCCAGAACCTATATTGTACGAATTGAAACCTTTAGTATTTTTTAAGATGATTTTAAGTGCATTAATCACATCATCGATATAAAGAAAATCTCTCTTAGGACTGGTATTTCCCAATTTAACGATATTTCCTTTTAATAACTGTTGAATGATTTTGGAAGTTACCAAATGTTTTGGGCTATTAGGCCCATAAATAGAAAAAAGTCTGGCTATGGAAATGTCAAGTCCATATGTTTTTGAATATGATTCACATAAAATTTCACCAGTTAATTTACTGGCAGAATAAATAGAAGTCGGTTGTTTAGGATTATTCTCATTAATTGGAATTTGTTTTGGATTACCAAATACATGACTAGTGCTTAGATAGATAAATTTCGAATTTGTTTTTCTTGCAATTTCTAAAAGATTTTGGGTTCCAAAAATATTGGTTTGGAAAGTTTTAGTTGGATAATTATTACAATAATCGACATCAGTTAATGCGGCTAGATGTATTATGCAAAAAATTTCCTTTGGGACATCTTTTATTGAGATATTTTTAATGTCTTTTTTAATTTGAGTAATTTCAGAGTTTGGAATTATTTTGTTTGAAATGCCAAAAATATTAAATTTATTTGAAAATGATTTTGTTAAGTGGGACCCTATGAATCCACTATGACCCGTTAGAAGAATTGTTTTCAGAATAGACAAAATTAACTAAAACCCCATAAATCTTTTTGAATAGCTTTTTATCTATAAAAACAATCAAGCATCTGGGGATTATAATAAAAAGAGCACTCATTACAGGGATTACCGGACAAGATGGAGTTTATCTTGCCCAATTTCTTTTAGAGAAAGGATACAAAGTTTTTGGAACATATAGAAGATTATCCACGCCTAATTTTTGGAGACTACATTATCTAAACATATATGATGAAGTTACGTTGATTCCTGCAGATATTAGAGATTCTAGATCAATATCCGAGGCACTTATAAAATCAAATCCCGACGAGGTTTATCATCTTTCAGCACAAAGTTTTGTTGGAGTCTCATTTGATCAACCACTTCAAACTGGTGACATTACTGGTTTTGGAGTAGTAAGAATACTTGAAGAAATAAAAAAATTCAATGATAAAATTCGGTTTTATCAAGCATCTTCTAGTGAAATGTATGGACATGAAGAAAGTCTTGTAAAAAATGAATTAACATCTTTTAAGCCATCAAGCCCATATGCGGTAGCAAAACTATATGCACATTGGATGGTCAATTTATATCGAGAAGCATATGGAATGCACGCTACAAATGGTATTTTATTTAATCATGAATCCCCCCTAAGAGGTTTAGAATTTGTTACTAGAAGAGTTTCAAATGGAGTAGCAAAAATATCTTTGGGATTAACAAAGGAGTTAAAGCTAGGAAACTTGGACGCAAAAAGAGACTGGGGCTATGCACCTGAATATGTAGAGGGAATGTGGAAAATGCTGCAACAGAAAAAACCAGACGACTATGTATTAGCAACAAATGAATCACATTCTATAAAAGAATTGGTTCTAGAAGCATGCAAAGTTGCAGGAGTCCCAGTATCAAAAATAAAAACTTCAAAAGATCATTTTAGGCCATTTGATGTCCAAAGTCTACAAGGAGATTATTCAAGAGCAAAGAAAAAATTAGGATGGAAACCTAAGACTAAATTTAAAAAACTTGTGAAAATGATGGTAGAAGAAGATATTTCTAGATGGGAAAAATGGTTGAAAGGAGAGTATTTTTTCTGGGATGCAGCAACTTCGGGGGAGGATTCTCAAATTATTGCCAAAAAAATACATCAGAAAAATAAATAAAATTTTTGGATTAGATTTTTAAATTGTTGAAAATTTGGTGTGTTTCTAGATTTGTAAGGGTAATTCATTTTTTGAATTGAAGATTTAGTAATATCAAATATTTTTTCCACATCATCTTTATTCAAATTCTGAATCCATTTGTTTTTTGTTTTTGGTCTTATTCTAGGTAATAATTGTTCAAACTTTTCTGGAATCTCCAAATCACAAAAATCAAAAATGTCTTTTACAATTTTTTTTGGGTTTTTCAAAAACTCTTCATAAAAAACAGTTTTAAATTGATTTGCGTTTTGAATTGAAAAATCATAAATAACTTCTGTAATTTCTTTATATTGCCAAGCCCTTTTTTGTATAGAATCTAATTTTTCATAGTTTTTAGTATCCAAAATGGGAATTCCTATATCAAATGAACCTTCTTTTTCAGATCGAGTAATCATAGAACTGACCACTGAACGGGGATTCCGGGCAATGTTAATGAAAATAGCATCTGGAAATATTTTTTTCAGTGCATATAATCGCATTACATTTTGAGGTGCCTTATTGAGAAACCTAGATTTTTTTTGTTTAATAATTACATTGGAAAGTGTTTTGACTAAATGGGATTTTTTGTCTTTTGGAATATCTTCAATAAATTTATCGCCAAAATATTTTCTCCAAAATGTTTCGCCTTCAATTGGAAATGAGTCAGGAGGTAGATTGTCAAATCTTTTGGGTTTTAGATCGACTCTGCCAAAAACTGCTAAGCGGTGTTCATCTCTGGGAATTTTCTTATTTTGCTCAGTTAATTTTGAAAAGTATTTTTTTAATTGCTCTTTTTCTTCTTTTGAGATCCATAATTTCAAATCATTTACATCAAACCATGCCAATTCGGGGTGAGCACACAAGGTTTGATGCAATAATCCAGTTCCCGAACGTGGAACGCCTATAATAAAAATGGGTCTTTTTATTTGATAAGATTCAGAGACCATATTAGATTCATCCTACGTTAATGATATTTACTTCTTAATTTTATTTTGTCATAATTTGAAGGGATACTTCATTTTATCTATAGAGTCTTGTACGATACCAAAGATTTTTTGTTGATCATCTTCAGTTAATTCGTTCTTCCATTTTTCAGTAGTATCTCTTATTTTTCTAGGCATCATTTGAGATAAGGATTCAGGTACTTGGAGTTCACAAAAATCCAGTAGTTTTTTTAGATTCTTTTCTGGATTTGAAATAAAATCTTCATAAATTATGGTCATAAAATTTTCTGAATTTTGTTGTTTTGAAAATTCTAACGTATAATCAGTGATGTCCTTATAACCTTGGGCATAGTACTTTATTAATTCATTATTTTTTTTACTGTTTTGAAAATTCAATTTTTTTTCTTGAATTGCCCAATCAATATTGAATTGACCTTCGTTTTTTGTTCGGGTTAACATTGAAGATATAACAGACCGTGGATCCCGGGCAATGTTAATGAATTTGGCATCAGGAAAAACTTGTTTTATTGCAAATATTCTGACAGTATTTTGAGGTGCTTTATTTAAGAAACGTAATTTATCTTGGGTTGTCAATATTTTATCAAGTATTTTTTTTAAATCTCTTTTTTTATTTGAAGAGATTTCTGATTCATAAAATTCAATATAACGTCTCCAAAATGATTCAGCTTCGATGGGCACCTTAGAAGTACCTTCCAGAGGTCTTGCTTGATCAAGTCCAAAAACAAATAATGAACCTTCAGTTCTAGGAATTTTTTCATTGTTTTCTTTCATTCTTAAAAATTTTTCACGAAACTTTTTTTGCTCATCCAATGGAATTAAAAATTTAAGATCCTCATGTGAAAACCATGCAAGATCCTGATGCATGCACATTATTATGTTTAACATAGTAGTTCCAGACCTGGGAACTCCAATAATGAAAATTGGTTTTACAATGGATTTTTCAGAATTGCTTGTTTCTTCTTTGTTTATTGATCTTACATTATTATGTTTAAATGATTTTGTTCTGTGAGTTTTAATTATCTCTTTATAATATGAGATAACATCACTTGGTTTTCCTATTTTTAAGATTCTCCCTTGATCCATCAAAATAACACGATCAGATAGATCTAAAATCATGTTGATGTTATGAGTTGTATAAACAATTGTTTTGTTTTGTTTTTTAAACTCTAAAAAGGCGTTAAAGCTTTTTTCTTTAAAAACTGCATCACCAACTGCCAGTATTTCATCGACTAAAAGAATGTCAGGATTGATTTGAATTGCAGTAGAAAAAGCCAATCTTGATCTCATTCCTGCAGAATAATCTTTAAGTTTTAATTGGCAAAATTTTTCAAGTTCAGCAAATTTTATTATATCACTAATTTTTTTCTTGATTTCATTTTTAGTAAATCCTAAAAGAAGTCCATGCATTATGATATTTTCTTCGGCATTTAATTCCTCTTTAAATCCCGTTCCGATTTGTAGTAATGGTGCTAGATGACCATTAACCTGCACCGAGCCATAATCGGGCTGATATACACCTGAAATAATTCTCAGCAATGTTGTTTTACCACTTCCATTTAGTCCAATGACTCCTATCGTTTCACCCTTTTTTATTATCAAAGAAATATTATCAAGAGCAAGAATTTCATTTGAAGAATTAGTCGTATCATTGGATTTGTTTAATATATTTTTGTTATTATTCAGATCAAATTTCTTAGATACGTTTGAAAGATGTATAGCGATAGAATTCAATTTTATAGTCGCTCCACTATTTTACCTTCCAATTTTTTAAACATTATAAAGCCAATAAATAAAATTCCAAAAACAATAATTGTTGTAGAAAACCATTCTGTTATTGTAGGATTTTCATTAAAAACTATAATTTTGTGTGCCATTTCAACAAGTTGTCCAAAAGGGTTTATTTTTTGAATATTCAAAAGTATTCCTTCAACTTCTGATGTGTACCAAAAAATTGGAGAAACAAACAGTAATGCATAAACAAAGATAGTCCAAAATGGCTGTACATCTTTAACATATACATACAATACTGAAAGGATGTAATTAATTCCCAACACAAGTAATAGAAATAAAATTAACAATACAGGAAGAAATACAATATTCCACCCGGGAGTAAACTCAAAGATTGGCATTAATCCAAAGAGTACCCCTAGTTCAACAAACAGCAAAATACAAGTGGTTGCTGTCGCAATAACTGGAAATAATTCCTTTTTTATTTTAAACGATTTTAAAATAGAAGAATTTACTTTTAAACTTACAAGTCCTGTTGATGTTCCTCTAGAAAATAAATGATAAAAGAGAACTCCAGTAATTAAATAAATTCCAAAATTTTCTTGTGGAATTTCTCTAATACTAGAAAAAACAACAAACAGTATCAAGAACATTAATAGTGGTTCCAATCCAGCCCAAATCAAGCCAAGATAACTTCCTTTGAATCTGAGCTTAATATTCATCCAAGAAAAATGAATAATCAAAGAACGTTTATCCAGTAATTCAATCAATGGGAATTTAATCAAATCTGCTCTAATTTTCTTTGTATTATATCACATTATATTTCTGATTGTTAAAAATTAGTATGAAAATAGATGTTTTATGAGAGGGCATACCTAAATTAAGAATTAGAGTTTGCTTTTGATAAAGTCAATAGACTTGATGGGGGATGGATCTATTCCAGACAATACAGCATTATAAATTGAGCAGTAGTCTAGGAGATAGATCAAGTTGATAATTTTTGATAATATGCTTCCATCAACCGACATAACTGTTCTAAATTCAATTCCTTCTTTGTTAAAGTATTCCTTTAAAATTTTCCATCTTTCTTTTGTTTTGAAATAATCATCTTTACCTTCAAGTAAAATTGGTTGGATGTTTGATCTTTGTTCCCAAGCAACTATTCCATTATGGCATGATTCAACAACATCTTCTACCATGATATGTCTTTTTGAATTTTCTTGGATAGAATTTTTAAATCGTATAGCTGCAGATTGTAAACCCCAAGGATAATAGACAAGTGAAATACCTGTAATCCATTTGGCCAAAGATAATGAAGGATTATTTTCATTTAAGTTAGATGATGAAATTAATTTCTGAGTATTTTCTAATTCCTTAATTGATTGGATAGCATCTTCTCGTTTTAGTGGTATAATAGGCTCTAAGATCTTTATCATAGAATAAAGAAATCCAGGAAAAGATGCTCTAGGTGAATGATGCATAGGTATTTGGCGAAACTCTATCTTGTTCTTATTACAAAAATCCTGAATCTTTCCACCACTACTAAAGGCAATAATTTTGTATTTTGATTTTATCGCAGATTTTAAAACAGATAGAGTTTCTGCAGAATTTCCAGATATACTAGTAGTTATGATCAAAGTATTCTCATCAATGGTACTTGGTAGATGATATCCTTTCACTACAGAAACATGAGTGCTAGTCTGGGACATTATAGAAGAAAATATATCCCCTATAGATCCTGATCCACCCATTCCTGAAAAAATAATATGATTGATGTTAGAAAAATTAACAGATTCCAAGTTTGAATTGTAAGAATCATAGGCCATCATAGGCCATTTATCATAGATTTCATGCATATTTTTTGCGTCAAATTTTTTTAATGTGTTAAAATCAAGCAAGTGATTCAGATGAAAGAATTTTCCAATATAATGTTTTTAGATGCCTGATAAACCAGATAGTCTGTGAATATTCTTCTTTTATCACAATTTTTTTCATCTACTAGAGGAGGTGGAGAATATCTATTTTACATCATGGCAGAGATATTAGCAAATAATCATCACCAAGTATGGATAATCACAAATAAAATTGAAGATGAGAAATATATTTCTCATAAAAATATTAAAATCATTTTTGTTCCACCAAATCTAAAATATCAGGGAGGATTACCACCTTCTATCAAAAATAATATACAATATTTATGGAATGCAGTCAAAGCAGGATTAAAAATAATTAAACATAACAATATAGATATTGTTCATTCGAATAATTTTACACCAGCATTTGTTGGGGGGTTTTTATCATTGTTGACATCAAAAAAACATATTACTTCAGTTTGGGATATTTTCACACTTTGTGGTTGCAGTTATTGGAAAAAATGGGCTGAACAGATAGGAGTGTCTAAGATTAATCAATACATAGGGCCAATTTTTGAGAAGTTATCTATAAAAATAAAATGTGATGCTTTTCATACTATTAGTAATGCAAGTAAAGAGGATCTGATAAAATTTGGAACAAAAAAACAGATTTATGTGATTCCACCAACAATTAAAGAAATTCAAGTTAGAAATAGTACTCATAATAATAAACAATTTATCTATCTAGGAAGATTAGTGTTTTACAAAAATATTGAAGTTTTGATCAAGGCAATTAAAATTGTAAAAAATGAAGATAAGGGAATAAAATTAATTATTGTTGGGGGAGGGCCTCAACTCAAAAATATACAGAAGAAGATAGAAGAATTAGATCTTCAAGAAAATATAGTTACCAAAGGTTATGTAAATACAAAAGAAAAATTTGATCTTCTTTCAGAGTCAAATGCATTGTTATTTCCAAGTTTGTGCGAAGGATTTGGCTTGGTAATTTTAGAAGCATTTTCTCAAAATAAGCCAGTTGTAGCTTCAAACATAAAACCAATGTCAGATATAATAGAACATGAAAAAACGGGTTATATTTTGGATCCGAATGATGAAAATATCTGGGCAGAGCACATTATAAAATTGATGAGAAATTATCAAGAATCCCAAAAAATGGGCAAAAATGGTAATGAAGTACTAAAAACAAAGTATAATCAGGATGTCATGTACGAGAAATTAATCAAAATGTATAATGGTGTCTTAAATACAAATTCTTGAAAAATGTTTAGATAAAATCAAGATAAATTATGAAAATATCAAAGTTTACATGTATTTTTTTTAAGCAATTGTAAATGATATAGATCCCACATTACGCAGAATTTTGCTTATCACAATTTATAACGTGAATTATATTTGAAGTATTCAATTTTACTCAGACTTCATCACAATAATAAAAAGATTTTATGTTAAAAAATAACCAAAAAAACATTGAAGAATAATCATTCAGAAATAACTAGTTCAAAATTGATTTCTTGGATCATCTTTTTGTTTTCCATCACAATTGTATTGATTAGTTTTGTATCAGTTGTTTTTCCTGCACTAATTTTGGTTTCAAATACAGAAATTATCCCAGAAATTGAATCAGTTACTCCAAATTCCTATGAGACTGGGATTTGGTCAATAGGATTAATTATATCTAATGTCATAGTGTTTGGCTTAATATTTTTGTATTTTAAAAACAAGATTCCATTATCAATATCAAGTATCTTAAAGAAATTATTTGTATTTGAAATTTCAAAAAAAGTTGCTTTTATCATTGTTGCAATATTACTAATAATATACATCTCTATAAGCGTATCAGAGCTATCAAGTGAAGAGAAGTTTGAAGATTACAAAAATGTTAAAAATAGATTAGAAGTATGGTCAATAGATAAGGTTTTTCAATCATTTGAACCTCATGCAAGATATTTTTTAATTTCAACCTCAATGACATTGTTTGGTAATTTCAAAATAATTCCATTTGTGGCAAGTATTGCATTGTTAATTACAACTTACTTTATTACAAAAACTATTGCTCAAAAAAGATTTGCAGGAATTGTTTCGATGGTTATTCTTTTACAGAGTAATATATTTTTGACATATGACACATCTGTTGCTTACACAAATTTCTGGATCTTATTTTATCTGTTATCACTATTTTTTGTTTACAAGTTTTGGCCATTATCACCCTTATCTTATCTAATATCAATTTCATCAAAAGCACTCACAATCCTGTTTTTGCCAATGTCAATTTATTTTATTTTGTGTTCAAACATATCTAAAAACAAAAAGATCATCTTACTGTCCACAGTAACTGGAATCATTCTCATAGGCACAATAGTGTCAGTCTCTACAATTGATCCTATATCAGGAGAGAAAATAACCTCTGAAGAATTTGATTTAAAAGAATTTTGGATGGGTTTCACATCTTTTTCATATCAGCTTAGATTTGATGGGCTTGTGATCCTTTTTATGATTCCATTAATTGTGGGACTATTTCTAATATCAAAAAGTGGAATAAAAAACGCAGAATCAATTATGGTGTTAATTGCAGGAATGTTACTGATAGCACCAATATTAACGGCATTTACTAATCAAACAAATCAGCCATACAGATTCGTACCACTAATAGTGTTTTTTGCTATGGGTGTTGGAGTATTATTATCTAAAAAACAGGTCGAATAAAAGTCCATATTGACTTTAAAGTGTCACCTGAAATTGTAGTATATCCGTCATGAGCAAACCTTGCAAGAAGTACTGGTTTTTCACCTACATTATCAAATAAGTTGGTACTTGCCACCAATCCTTCAGAATTAAATAATTGAGTTTGTACTCTTCTTATTATTTGGAATTGTTTGCCATCAATTGTTATTATAGGATCGTTTCCGCCGGATGATTCAAAATCTAAGAACGAATCAAGTGCAGATTGATTGAGATTAGTGAATTTTGATGATTCAAGATATGTCACTAGTTGGCCATCGGAATTTCTTAGATTAGTTTGAACAAAGATAAAGATAT
>Ga0224508_10001937_pt1 | contig 18149 bp, 18 predicted proteins | sample SF_Jan12_sed_USG_4_FD_170157 | JGI IMG/M metagenome (GOLD analysis project Ga0224508, IMG submission 170157) | Sediment microbial communities from San Francisco Bay, California, United States - SF_Jan12_sed_USGS_21 | ecosystem: Environmental > Aquatic > Marine > Sediment | place: USA... | reverse complement strand
TACTGCAGCTCCATCGGTTCCCAGCGGACGCTGCCGTCGAAATCCGGTTTCGAGTTGAGGTGTCCGATCGCAGCCGCATGTGCGCCCAGTTGGGGAATCGGGGGCAGGGCGTCGATAGTCGAAATAGGGAATAACCCCTGGTCCTGGGCAGATACCCGATCTCGAATTTCACTCAGTGAATTGCGCAGCATGTAATCCGGGAGTTCGGCATCCGGATTGCCGCGGGGAATCCCTTCGACGAAAATTGAGGCCAGTACGACATTTTGGGACTGCTTTATACTTTGCGCTAGAATTGCATCCGAGTTTAATGCCTGTTCGGCCTCGAACAGTCGCGCCTTGAGGGTTTCGATATCGCGGCCCAGGCGCGTATTGATGCTGGACTCGAGATAAAATTCGAGTATTTCCTTTACCGCCTTGTTGTTGCCTTCGAATTCAAGCATCGCCCCCAGGGCATCGACGTCTGGAGGCACATCTTCAAAGCTGGCATTGGAGAAAAAATCGATTAGACCGCGGATATAGTCAATACCGGCCTGGCGTTGTGGATCGACGAAAAAAACGGTTTGACCAATGACCTTGGCACCGCCCTCGGTGAGCTGATCGATGAGGGCTGCATGCAGGTCACGCGGCCAGGGCCAACTTTCGAAATTGGCGATGCTTTCGTCATCGATGGCGATGATCGCGATTTTGTCGGAAGGCAGTCGTTCGGTTGAACGTACCCCCCAGTCGTAGAAGCTGCGCTCGAGGGCTTCGAATGAACCAGCAAGCGTCATCACGATCACCACGATGCTGATCAATAGCCCAGCGAACCAGTCACTACTCCAAAAACGGGTTTTCATACCGTCTCCATGTTTAAATTATTATTGGTCGCCCCGCGCCTTGTCGTGGATCCGGGCAGGGACTGCGACTGGGAAAAGCAGGAATCCAAATCGTATAATATTCAATAGTTTATGCGATCACCTTGAACTGGTTAACAGCGTGTAACTTCCCCGGCCCTTAATTATATCGCGATGGCTCTAGACTATAAGGTTGTATGTCCGTATTTACCAGAGTTTAGCTCTAAAAAGTTGTTTTAGAATACCAATTTGAAATGGCGGTTTTTTGACCTAGAATTAGGTTCGATCTGCGCTTAAATTTCCGGACCCGCTGCAGCGGGCCAGGTATCTCCAAAATGTCAGAATTGCTCGACAGAATCGATCGGCTTAACGAGATTGGGATCGCCTTATCTGCCGAAAGCGATACGCCCAAGTTGCTCGAACTGATTATGATGGGCGCCAAGTCGCTGACTCGCGCCGACGGGGGAACACTCTATTTCCTCAAGGACGGCGCGCTCAGTTTCGAAATTATTTCCAATGACTCGCTCGACATCCAGATGGGTGGTACTTCGGGCAATGAAATCATCTTTCCGGATATCCAGCTGGTTGTCGATGGCGAGGAAAATCATGCTAACGTGGTTACCCATTGCGTACTTTCCGGCGAAACCATCAACATTGTCGATGCCTACAACGAAGACGGCTTCGATTTTACCGGTACTCGCAACTTCGATAGCAATACCGGTTACCGTACCCAGTCGATGCTTACCTTTCCGCTCAAGGACCATGAGCAGGAGATAATCGGGGTGCTGCAGCTGATCAATGCTCGCGATATCGAGTCCGGCGAGGTCATCGCCTTCAGCACCATCGAGCAGCGGCTTGCCGAATCGCTGGCTTCGCAGGCGGCGGTGGCGCTTACCCAGCGCAGATTGATTTCCGAACTGCAGATATTGTTCGAATCTTTTATCAGAATGATCGCCTCCGCCATCGACGACAAGTCGCCTTACACCGGCGGTCATTGCCGCCGTATCCCGGTATTGACGATGTTACTGGCCGAGGCGACGCACGATACTGACCAGGGACCGCTGAAACATTTCAGGATAACCGACAAGGATCGCTACGAGCTCGAAACCGCCGCCTGGTTACATGATTGCGGCAAGGTGGTGACGCCCGAGTACGTTATGGATAAATCGACCAAGCTGGAAACGATCTACGATCGTATTCACAGCCTGAAAGAGCGCTTCGAGATACTGCGCCGCGATGCTGAAATCGAGTATCTGCGCGAGCGTATCGACAACTCGAGCGGTTGCAGCGATGAAGAACTGAGCAGGGCTTACCAGCAAAAGTGCCGGAGCTATCAGCAGGACTTTGAGTTTTTACGCAAGGCTAATATTGGTAGTGAATTCATGCGCGATGAAGATGTTTCGCGCGTGCGGAAACTGGCCAGGCAGGAATGGGTCGATACCGATGGCCAGCGCATGCCGCTATTGAACGACGACGAGGTAATGAACCTCAGCATCCAGCGCGGAACCCTGAACGATTCGGAGCGCGAGGTCATCAATAACCACATCGTTGCAACCATCAAGATGCTGGAATCGCTGCCGTTTCCGAAGCACTTGCAGAAGGTGCCCGAGTATGCGGGCGGACACCACGAGAAAATGGACGGCAGCGGCTATCCGCGCGGATTACGGCGAGAGGACATGTCGGTGCAGGCCCGAATCATGGCGATTGCGGACATCTTCGAAGCCCTTACCGCAAGCGACCGGCCGTACAAGAAAGGCAAGAAACTATCCGAGTGCCTGAAGATCATGGGATTCATGAAAAAAGATCGACACATCGACCCGGATATTTTCGACATTTTTATCCGTGCGCGGGTTTACCTGGATTATGCCGAGGAGTTTCTCGATCCCGAGCAGATAGACGAGATCGACGAGGCGCTGATACCCGGCTATGCGGACTAGCCGCTAGTCCGCCGATTCAGGCAGTTTCGAGATCGGCGGGTTCGGCGGTGTCGACTCCGTCCCTCAAAACGAAGGTGGAAATATCTTTTTCGTTTAGCAGAAACGATGCCGCCGAACTGCGGCGACCGGTATCGCAGTAGATGACGTACTTCTTATCAGTGTCGAGTGAATTGGCCTTCATGCGTAAAAATATCAACGGTATGTTGATACTGCCCTTGATGTGCTTGGCCTTGTGTTCAGTGGGCAGGCGCACGTCGAACCAGACCGCGCCCTCGTCAACCAGTTTCTTGCCTTCATCGTAGTCGACCCAGTTGAGCAGGGGTTCGTTGAGCAGCGAGTTGAAGTCTTCCTTGTTGAGTCGCATCAGGTGACCGTCGGTCAGCATGGTGATGGTTGCGTTGCGTTTGCTGTCGGAAATCAGCGCTTCTTCGCCAAAGCTGTCGCCAACCGTCAGGGTGGCCAGCTTGACGCCGTTTGGATTGGCCGGTGTCGAACGGGTTACCAGGCAGCGGCCTTCCTTGATGATGTAGAAGTAATCGCCTTCGGCGTCCTGCTCGATGACTTTATCACCCGGTTTGAAACCGACCGACTCCATGCGCATAAACATGGCCTGTATGTTGGCTGGAGGGATGCGATGAAATGCCCGGGTTTGCAGGATTCGGGTCATCCAGTCGGTTTCTTCGTCTTCTTCGTCGACCGCTTCGACCGAGTAGCTGCCAGTCTGATCCCAGGTCAGCATGATATCGAGCATGTCGCTATTGATCTTGGTGATCACGGCTGTCGATTTTGCGCGTGCCGATAACGGACGCGGGAATCCATGGGCGATCGGTTGCAGGCCGTCCGCGGAGCCGGCCTTGATGACCTTGACGACCTTTTTGTCCTGTACCAGTTCCACCTCGCCCTGGAGCACGTAGACATGAATCTTGTCCGTGTCTCCCTTCTTGAATATATAGTGGCCTGCCTGCACCGGCGTTGCGGTAATTTTTTTGATTAAATCTTGAGCATTTTCAGGATTCAGAGAATTGATCGGTGAAAAAGACTTTATTTGTTTTGGATCAATTTCAAGGCTCATGTCTTATTCAGGAATCCTTTGCGTCTGGCATAATTAAAAGGCTATTTTGGCGCTTGGTACCCGATAAAGCAACTCTTGCAACCAAATAATCGAAGCCGTGTCACAGTCTGTCCGGCTTTATCCTGACTGACTGGTTATATCCACGTAGAGCTTGAGTTTCTGGCCAGGTTGCAGGTACTTGCCCACCCGATTCCAGCGCCTGATATCAGAGACCCTGATATTGAAACGATCCGCGATTCGATAGAGTGAATCGCCCTTTCTGACCGTATAGCGCAGCGCATGCAGCGCGTTACTGGGACGCGTCTGATTGACGCTGACGGTCTGCGACAGTTTACCCCGGGTCCATATCACAAGCTTCTGGCCGACCCGCAGCGTATCGATAGGCGCCATCGCGTTCCACTTGGCCAGCGCCTGGGTAGATACGCCGTAATTTCGCGAGATGCTCCACAGGCTTTGTCCAGAGCGAACGATGTGGATTCGCTTGGTCCCGGATCGACTGGTGTTCTGGATACTGGCTTTGCGCGAATTCTCGCTCAGGGTATAAGTTTTCAGAGATTTGGTCGCGGTCGGAACCGTCAGGTATTTGCCGGCACGAATGTTGGTACCGCGAATATTGTTCACCTGCTTGATCAGCGACACCGAGCTGCGGTAACGCTGCGAGATCTGGCTCAGGGTTTCGCCAGTCTTGATCTTGTGACGCACCCAGTTGATACGCTTGCTGGGCGGGACTTTGGCTACTTCGATCCTGAATCTCTCGGCCTTTTCTCGCGGCAGCAACAGACGGTGCGGACCTTTGGGCGCGGTCGCCCAGCGATTGAACGCCGGATTTAACTGGTACAGCTGGTTAACCGAAATGTCGGCAAGATCCGCGGCCAGGGCAAGGTCGATTTGCCCGTCGAGTTCGACGACTTCGTAGCTGACCTCATTGCCGACAGGCACCATATCCAGCTGGTATTTTTGCGGGTTGGCGAACAACTCCTTCAAGGCGAACATTTTTGGAACATAATCCCGGGTTTCTTTGCGAATTTTAGTAAGGTGCCAGAAGTCCGTGGGGCGTTTGCGCTTTTTGTTATAGCGTACCGCGTTGCGTATTTTTCCGGGTCCGGCATTGTATGCCGCCAGCGCCAGTTCCCAGTCGCCGTTAAACTGTTTTGCCAGGCTGTCGAGGTAACTGATCGCGGCGTGGGTAGATTCGATGATGTCGCGACGGCCGTCGTACCACCAGTTTTGCTTGAGGCCCAGAAAACGACCAGTGGAAGGAATGATCTGCCACATTCCGGAAGCGCGACCATGAGAGTAGGCGAAAGCCTGGTAGGCGGATTCGACAATCGGCAGCAGCGCCAGTTCGGCCGGCAGGTCGCGCTTTTCCAGCTCGTCGAGCACAAACGGCAGTATCGGGCGGGCACGCTCCATCACGCGTTGAAGATAGCCGCGATGTTCGAGGTACCATTTGAGCTGGACCCTGACGCGCTTGTTGTCGACTGTTGTCAACTGCATACCATTTTGCAATCGAAACCAGGCATTGTGCTTGCGCTGTATTTCCTGCAACGAGGCCTCGATCGAGGCGATTACTTCGGCCTCGGCCCGTTGCTGTTTTTTCAGCGCCAGTTCCGATTGCTCTGCCTGGATTTCGATATCGAGGTCCATTGGCGTCTCGACCAGGGGCATCGAAGCCGGGAATTCGTCGGTATTGCCGCCAGTAATCGACGCTGACGAGTTGCGAGCCGCGGCTTCGGAAAAATCGTCGAAATTCTGAGCTTGAGGACTATCGATTTCGCCTGCGGAATCCTGGGTTTGCAGCGGTATGGCGACGGCCACGCGGGTCCGGTCGGTGCTGTCCGGAGTATTCAGGTTGGCACAGCCCGTCGCTGTAAGCGCGATCAATAAGGCGGCAAGAACTTTCCAGTCCCCTTTAAGGGGCAATTGCTTTAGAAACATTTAGTATCGATCGAACTTAGTGGCTAGAATATATAGATTGTAACCCCGGATTCGTAAGTTTCAAATGAGATTTTGGCGACAAACTACTGAAAGCAAAGGATTTGCCAGTATCGATGACTGGTATCTCGGCGAAACTGGTCAGTATTTGCTCAACGAACTGGAGGAATGCATCAGCCCCATCCTGTCGACCACGTTTGGCTACTATTCGTTACAGATCGGTTGCCCGCGTCTTGCCGATAGCCTGCAGGAGAGCTGTCGTGTCAAGCATCAGTTTACGCTCGACGAGTTGCAGTCGCCGGCCAGGGTGCATGCCAATCCATCGATGCTGCCGATTGCCTCCGACAGCGTCGATCTGGTAATTCTGATGCATCATCTGTCCAATACCGGCGAACCGCACGCGGTGCTGCGCGAGGCTTTCAGAATTCTGATCCCGGAAGGTAAGCTGGTGATTATCGATTTCAATCCGACTTCATTCTGGGGTTTGCGAAATTTCTTTCAGTCGTGGCTGGAACATGTTCCCTTCAAGGGACATTTTTATACCGCCAGACGTATCGACGACTGGATGCGTTTGCTGGGTTTCGATCAGGACCGGTTTTACCGGGTCGGCTATTTGCCACCGATTCAGAAGACTTCAATAACGCGCCACTTGAGCTGGTTGGAAAAGGGAACTCGCAACTGGTTACCGGTGCTGGGCGCGCTCAATTTGATGGTTTACAGCAAGAACATCTCACCCCTGACCCCGGTTCGACATCGCTGGGTAACCCGCAAAATATTGCCCGGCAAGATAGCGCGACCCAGCGTCGGCCGCGGTATGAAGTATGACCGTTGAGCGCTGAATGAACGCCAGGGTCGTGATTTACACTGATGGGGCATGTCGCGGAAATCCCGGACCGGGTGGCTGGGGCGTGGTATTGAACTACCAGGGCAAGCGTAAAACCCTGCGCGGTTATGCGGCCGAAACCACCAACAATCGCATGGAACTGACCGCAGTGATCGAAGGCCTGCGCGCGCTCAATCGAAGCTGCGAGGTGGAGGTCAATACCGATTCGAAATATGTCATGCAGGGGATTAACGAATGGATTGCGAACTGGAAGCGTAACGGCTGGAAAACCGCGGCGCGAAAGGCGGTGAAAAATAGCGATTTATGGCGCCAGCTTGACGAGGAAGTGTCGTCGCATAAAGTCGACTGGAAATGGGTAAAAGGCCACTCCGGCGTGGAAGGTAACGAGCTTGCCGATCAACTGGCCAACGAAGCCATAGACGCGGAGATATCGACGTGAGGCAAATCGTTCTCGACACGGAAACCACCGGGCTCGAGGTCAGCCTGGGGCATCGCATCATCGAAATCGGCTGTGTCGAACTGGTTAATCGCCGCGTCACCGGAAATCACTGGCATTTCTATGTCAATCCCGATCGGGAAATCGACAGCGGTGCTTTCGAGGTGCACGGTATCAGCAGCGATTTCCTGCAGGACAAGCATCGTTTTGCCGAACTGGCCGACGATTTTGTGAACTATGTCGCAGGCGCCGAGCTGGTGATCCACAACGCCGCTTTCGATGTTGGCTTCCTCGACAACGAACTGGCTCTGCTGGATCCGCCGTTGGCGCCTTTAAAAGAAAATTGCACTATCCTCGACACGCTGCAGCTGGCGCGTCAAAAGCATCCCGGGCAAAAGAATAATCTCGACGCGCTGTGCAAGCGCTACGATATCGACAACAGTAATCGCAGCCTGCACGGGGCATTGCTCGATGCGCGCATACTGGCCGATGTCTACCTGGCGATGACCGGCGGGCAGACCAGCCTCGGGCTCGATGCCGGGCAGGGTGCCAACGCCAGTCAGCAACAGATCGAAGTCAAACGCATTGAAATCGGACAGCCGCTGCCGCTGTGGCAGGCCGACGAAAACGCGCAACAGGCCAACCGCGACTACATCGAATTCCTCGCCACCCAGCACGACGACCCCGCCTGGAAATAATGCAACACAATTGACATTTCAGGCTCAAGTTTGAGTAAGTTTTCTGTAGTGTTCGTTGGATAGCCTCGAACCGCGCGACTTTCCCTGCGGCAACCGATAGAGTCGCTTGCGACTGACCGGTTGCCTTGAAGAAGGTATTCTAATCGTCATTGATTCGAGATATCTAAGTGATCTAAACAACTGTGTTTCTTCTCCCGATTGTATGAAACTGGTGAAGCAATACTAAAATTAAATTACTTGCCTTCGAGTGGAACATCGGAATCGAGATGTACTCTCACATTTCAAATATAGGCAGGGTATTTGTAGGCGGTCGCGGGGAGGGCTTCGCAAAAGTGTCGCGAGGCGGGGAGGCCGAGCGCCAAGCGACCACAGGGATGTGCCGACCGGCGCGGAGCGTCGGTCGGAAGCGCCTTTTGCGAAGCTCTCCCCGCGACCGCCCTGGGAATACTTAAACTAGCTATTGGCAGCGTTGATGATTGGGCAGCAGTGGGATTTCGTTGCTTTAGAGGCGGTTTTCAAGGTGTTCGCGGTCAGGAGTGTTTGAGCATTCGCGCCTGGTCGCGTTTCCAGTCGCGGTCCTTGAGGGTGGCTCGCTTGTCGTGCGCCTTCTTGCCCTTGGCGATGCCGAGTTTGAGCTTGGCGCGGCCGCGGCTCCAGTAAGCCGACAGCGCCACCAGCGTGTAGCCCTTGCGCTCGACCATGCCGACCAGGCGATCGATTTCGCGACGGTGGGCTAGCAGTTTGCGCGTGCGCGTCGGGTTTGGCTTGACATGCGTGGAAGCCGTGTTGAGCGGGCTGATGTGAGCACCGATTAACCAGATCTCGCCGTCTTTGACGAACACGTAGCTTTCCTTGAGTTGCAGGTTGCCGGCGCGCAGGCTCTTGACTTCCCAGCCCTCGAGCACCATTCCGACCTCGATATCGTCTTCGATAAAATAATCGTGACGCGCAACGCGATTGACTGCGATGCTGTTGCTGGGAGTTTTCGATTTTTTCTTGCCCATTGTCGAAGATCTCGGTTAACTGCGGCTGGCGTGGCGTATTCTCGGGTTAATTCAGGGTCTTGACAAGCGAATCCCGGCAATCGTGTCTTGAAACCGTGCCGGCCTTCGCTATACACTCTCGCTCTTGCAATGGTGACCTGCTTCGGTCCCTTCGTGACGATTATCTGTAAATCCCGCCAGGCCCGGAAGGGAGCAACGGTAGCAGAGACATCGGGTGCGGGGGTGTGCTGAATCAGGTCGCCTCCATTTTCCCGGTTGATTACGCTACTTCCACAGAATCTGAATGAGTTACCAGGTACTAGCGCGCAAATGGCGACCGGCCAATTTCCAGCAAATGGTCGGCCAGGAGCACGTATTACAGGCGCTGGTCAATGCGCTCGACGGTGATCGACTGCATCACGCCTACCTGTTTACCGGCACCCGCGGTGTCGGCAAGACCACGGTAGCGCGAATCTTTGCCAAGTCGCTCAATTGCGACCAGGGGATAACTTCGAAGCCCTGCGGCAGCTGCTCCTCCTGCGCCGAGATCGACGAAGGCCGCAGCGTCGACCTGATCGAGATCGACGCCGCCTCGCGCACCGGCGTCGACGATATGCGCGAATTGCTCGATAATGTGCAATACGCCCCAACCCGTGGGCGATTCAAGATATACCTGATCGACGAAGTTCACATGCTGTCCAAACACAGCTTCAACGCCTTGCTGAAAACGCTGGAGGAGCCGCCGCCGCATGTCAAATTCCTGCTGGCGACGACCGATCCGCAAAAAGTTCCGGTAACCGTTTTGTCGCGCTGCCTGCAGTTCAACCTGAAGCGTATGTCGCGCGCGCAAATTCTGTCGCATCTGCAGTTTCTTACCGAGCAGGAAACGGTGGACGCCGACGCCAGCGCGCTGGGTCAGTTGGCGAGCGCTGCCGACGGCAGCATGCGAGATGCGCTCAGTTTGCTCGACCAGGCGATCGGTTATGGCGGCGGCGCGGTCAAGCAGGATGCGGTCGAGTCGATGCTGGGTTCGATATCGCGTGACTACCTGAAACGGCTATTCGACGCGTTGCAGGCGCAGGATGCGGCGACGCTGTTGCACGAGGCGAGGGCGGTTATCCAGCACAATCCCGACTACCAGCGGGTCTGCGCTGAAATGCTGACGCTGTTGCAGCAGATAGCCCTGTACCAGCGGAACCCGGCGCTGGCCGCAGTAGACGACTTTGACGTCGAGTTGCTGCAGCGATACGCCGAGGCCTGGTCGCCCGAGGAAATTCAGTTGTATTACCAGATCATGCTGCAGGGTCGGCATGACCTGCTGATCAGCCCTGACGAAGCCGCCGGCTTCGAAATGCTAATGCTGCGCCTGATTGCTTTTTCACCCGCAACGGACGATGTCGTCGAAACCGGCGAACTAAAAAAAAAGCCTGAATTAAAACCTGCGCCCGAGACCACGGCAGATAAGCGGCCCGAAGCCGATGTCGGCAACACTCCGGTGATTGAGCCCGAAGCCGATGCCGTGGCGGCGGCGCCGGCCGCTGAGGAAACTCGCCCGGATAGTGACCCGGAGACGAAAAGCGGTTTCCCGCAGAGTGAAAATCCGGCGCCGGCCGAATTCGATGTCAGGCTCGCGGATGCCGGCAGGGAACCAGCAGCCAATGACGGCGGCCCGGCGGCCGCGGTCGAAGCCGAGCCACCGGCCTTCATCCCGGAAGCCAGGCCCCCGACCCCTGCACCCGGTGCCCAGGCCGACGCAGGCCTCGACTGGGCAGGGCTCGCTTACCATCTCGGGCTTGCCGGCCTGGCGCAGGAGATAGTCGCCAATAGCACAGTTGAAAGTTGGCAGGGCGGCGCCCTGAAACTGGCGCTGTTGCCCGAGATTCACGAACTCAGTAACCCGCTCATCGAATCCGAAATTAGGCAGGCCCTGGAGCAAAAACTTGAGGTATCATTGCAGCTGGATTTGATCGCCAGGGAATCACCGCCCGGCGAAACGCCTCTGCAGGTGAAACTGCGCCGGCTGGAGCAGGAACGGCTCGAGACCATCGATGCGATAAGGGAAGACGCGACGGTGCGCAAGCTGCAGCAGGCCCTGGCCGCTGAACTCGACGAGCAAAGCGTGGTCAAGATCGACAATATCAAGCAAATAACGAGGTAAGGTAATGAAAGGCGCCCTTGGTGACATGATGAAAAAAGCGCAGGAAATGCAGGAAAACATGCAAAAAGCGCAAACGGAGCTCGCCAGTAAAGAAGTTACGGGTGAAGCTGGCGGCGGCATGGTTAAGGTGGTCATGCGCGGTACTCACGAAGTCAATCGCGTTGTCATCGATCCGAGTCTTGTCGAAGAAGACGTCGAAATGCTGGAAGACCTGGTGGCCGCGGCCGTCAATGACGCTGTGCACAAGGTGACCAAAGCCAACCAGGATGCGATGCAGGAAATGACGGCAGGACTGAATTTACCGCCCGGTTTCAAACTGCCTTTCTAACCTGCATATAACACCTGAGGCGATACAAACTAATGCGAAAAGTTTTTGATAGCACAGGCCTGTACGGGTATTTCCTGAAGTTTGCAGGCTAATCTATGTCATCCCCGACGCTGGACGAGATGATCGCGGCATTTAAATGCCTGCCCGGAGTTGGGCAAAAGTCGGCGCAGCGCATGGCCCTGCATCTGCTCGAACGAGATCAGCCAGCTGCCAGGCGAATCGCGCAGACGATTATCAATGCGCTCGACACGGTCAGGCACTGCCAGCAATGCCGTAATTTTTCCGATACCGAAATCTGCGAAATCTGCAGCGATATGGGGCGTGAGCAAAATACCCTGTGCGTGGTCGAGACGCCTGCCGACGTAATCGCGGTCGAGTCCTCCGCGGCTTACCGCGGACGATATTTTGTGTTGCTGGGCCGGCTATCGCCACTGGATGGTTACGGCCCTGGACAACTGGGACTGGAAGGACTCGAAAAGCAGTTAAACCAGGGTAATATCAACGAAGTCATTCTCGCTACCAGCGCGACAGTGGAAGGCGATATCACGGCCCAGTATATAGCCGACATCGCTACCCGCTATGGCGTTGCCAGCAGTCGACTGGCGCGCGGTATTCCGCTGGGTGGCGAACTCGAGTTTGTCGATGGCGGCACATTGTCGAGGGCGCTGTCCGGTCGCCAGAAAATCGATTAGCATCAGTAATCCAACGAGGGAATCCAATGTCCGAATCTTTATTTACCAGGATTATCAATCGCGAGTTGCCGGCGGACATCGTTTACGAATCCGATGAAATCATCGCCATTCGCGATATTAATCCGCAGGCGCCGACGCACGTACTGGTGATCCCCAAGATCGAAATTGCCACGGTGAACGATATTCAGCCAGAGCAGGCGGAGTTGATCGGCAAAATGGTGCTGGCAGCGCAGAAAATTGCCGCCGATGAAGGCATCGCCGAGGATGGTTTTCGTCTGGTAATCAACTGCAACCGGCACGGCTGTCAGGAAGTGTTTCATCTGCACATGCATCTTGTTGGCGGCCGCCAGCTGCGTGGTATTTCAGCCGCCTAGACGCCCGTGCTCTGTTGCAACATTTTCAGGTAGTTTTGATAGCGGGATTCGGCGATGCCGCCTGACTCGACCGCGTCGATGACCGCGCAACGGGGTTCGTTACGATGCAGGCAGTTGTGAAATCGACAACCGTCGGCCAGATCGCCGATTTCCCTGAAGCCAAGCGCAAGCGGCCGCTCGGTATCGATGAAAGGGCTGAATCCGCGCACACCGGGCGTGTCGATCAGGTCGCCGCCGCCCGGTAAATGATAAAGCCGGCTGGCGCGGGTGGTGTGGCGTCCCTCTTCGTTGGCCTCTGAAATACTCGCGATTTTGATTTGTTCCCGCGGCAGCAGCCAACTGGTCAGGGATGACTTGCCGACTCCCGAGACGCCGCTGAGCACCGATACCCGCCCAGGCAGCAGCTGGCGGAACTGGTCCATGCCGTAGCCTGTTTTGACGCTGGTCTCGAGCAGCTTATATCCCAGCGGCTGGTAAATTCGTCGCAGCCCGAAAGGATCAGCCCGGGCATCGTCGGCGAGGTCGACTTTATTGAAAAGAATGCAGGCTTCGATTTGTTGTTGCTCGGCCGAAAGCAAGTACTGGTCGAGCAGGAACAGGTTGGGCTCGGGCGCCGCCGCCAGGCATATGAACAGCTGACTGATGTTGGCCGCAACCGCTCGCACATGGCCGAATCCGTCGACTCTCTGCAACAGGTTTTCCCTAGCGAGAATGCCGATGACACGATGCTCCTGGCGTGCCGTTGTTTCGATCGACACGCGGTCGCCGCAGACGATGGTACCGAGGTTGGATTTGATCTTGCATTCGATGATATGCGCTGCATCGAGCTCGACCAGGATTTGTCCCCCCTGGTGCGATACAACCAGCCCCTGGTCGTGCTCACCGCTTTGCGAGCTCGCCTGCTGCGCCGCCTGTATCCTGTTTTTTTGCTGTTGGCTAAGCCGGCGCTTTGCCATCGGGGAAATTGCTCATGAAGATGAGGAGGCGGGCGCTAGGCAGACGGCCCGCCGGCTGCAATGGTTTCGAGATGGTCGATGCGGATCATCGCCGGTGGATGCGAGTCGTAAAACATCGAGTGAATCGGATCCGGCGTCAGCGTGCTGGCATTATCGCGGTAGAGACTGACCAGCGCCGAAATCAGGGCCTTGTAATTGCTGTTGGAATGCGCGAATTCATCGGCTTCGAATTCGTGCTTGCGCGATAGCGCCGAAAACAGAGGGCTGATGAAATAAGTGAACACGGGCATGATCAACATGAACAGAATCAGCGCGGCATGGGTAGAGGGCGTGGTCACGCCCAGCGAGCTGTAAAACCAGTTCGAGGACATCAACCAGGCCAGTATCGCAAACCCGGCCAGAGATATGACGCTCGACAATAATAGTGACTTTTTGATGTGGTTGCGTTTGAAGTGTCCGAGTTCGTGCGCCAGCACCGCTTCGACTTCGTCTTCGGAGAGCGATTCCAGCAAGGTATCGAAAAAGACGATGCGCTTGTTGCGACCGAAGCCGGTGAAATAGGCGTTACCGTGCGACGATCGACGCGAGCCGTCGACCACGAAAACGCCCTGGCTTTGAAAGCCGCAACGATGCAGCAGGTTTTCAATGCGCGTGCGTAGCGCCGCATCCTCCAGCGGACTGAACTTATTGAACAACGGAGCAATAAAGGCAGGGTAAGCCCAGATCATGAGCAGGCTGAAACTCATCCACAGCAGCCAGGCGTAGAGCCACCAGTTATCCCCGGCCTGTATCATTAACCACAGGATTGCCGCCAGTAACGGAATGCCGAGAGCGGCCACCAGCAGCGCCGATTTGACCAGGTCGAGCAGCCAGGTTTTCCAGCTGGTCTTATTGAAACCGAAGCGCTCCTCGATGACGAAAGTGTGGTAGAGCGAAAACGGCAAATTCAGTATCGACGAGATCAGAATGAGCGAAAAGACCACCAGGATGCCGCTTGTCAGCGCGCCGTATCCGAAACCGGACCACCATTGATCGATCAGGTTGATACCGCCGCCGATAGTCCACAGTAACAGCCACAGGATTTCCCAGGCCAGGGTAACCCGGCCCGCGCGTAACTTGGCGCAACTATAGTCGGCGGCGCGGTGATGATCTTCGAGCGCGACCTTGTCGACGAACGCGGCCGGAACTTCGGCGTAGTGCGCCCGGATATGATTTACCTGCCGTTGGCCAAGCCACAGGCGCACCAGCACCGATGCGGCAAGGAAGCCGAGAAAGATTGTAGTGAAAAAATGCATCCGCCTACCAGAGATCGAAAACTTGCTATAGTTTAGCGCATATTGCCTTCATATAAAGCCTGGAGACCTAAACTACAATGGATGATAGCAACCTGATCTGGATCGATCTCGAAATGACCGGTCTGGATCCGCAACAGGACCAGATTATCGAGATCGCGACTGTTGTAACCGACGGCAGACTCGGCCTGCTGGCGCAGGGCCCGGTCATCGCAATTCATCAGCCGGCCAAAATCATGGCGGAGATGGATAAATGGAATACCAGCCATCACGGCAGTTCCGGACTTACCGAAAGAGTCAGATTGAGCGAAAGCAGTACTGAAGATGCCGAACGCGAGACGCTCGAATTTCTGCGCCAGTACGTGCTCCCCGGAAAATCACCGATGTGTGGCAACAGTATCTGCCAGGACCGCCGTTTCATGGCGCGCCTGATGCCCGAGCTGGAAGCGTTTTTTCATTACCGCAATCTCGACGTCAGCACGCTCAAGGAATTGGCGCGCCTGTGGAAACCGGAATTGCTCTCCGGCTTTGTCAAGAAGGGTGCGCACCTGGCGCTGGATGATATTCTCGAATCGATTGATGAAATGAAGTACTACCGCGAGCATTTTATTCGAATCTGAGCGGCGTCAGGATTCGGCGCCTGGTCGCTGGTAGCCTTTTTCATGGGTTTCCAGGATCAGTTTCAGCAGCGGCCAGAAAGGTACCGCGCGATGATCGATATCGCGCAACGGCTCCAGAAACCTGAGCCAGTCGCCCTGTCCGGGCTGATAGCTGTTATTGTTGATCGCGCTAAGTAAATCGGCCAGGCCGATGGAAACCGGTTCGACAATGGTGCTGGATTCACCCGGATACTCTTCGTCATACTCGATCGCGGCGCGAAAATCCTCGACCTCGTCGAGCGCCTGGTTGACTATTTCAACCAACTCATCCGCGTCGCCTGCCCTGGTTATGGGTGCCATCATTTCTCCCCATTATCAAACAGCAGAAGTATCGCATTGACAGCCGGCTGAATCAAAGCGGTTCAAGCATCGGAAAAATGAGCCCGGGTTTTAAAGATTCCCCTCCGCTGGCCGATTAATAGTGCGACACTGTTTACCCGGCGTATCTGGAGCATTATGGATCTTGCCTCGTTAATTGGCATTATATCTGGCATTGGGCTTATCGTTTCCGCGATCATTCTTGGCGGAGACGTGCACCATTTCATGAACCTGCCGGGAATCATGATAGTCATGGGCGGAACCATGGCGGCGACCCTGCTGACCTTCCAGTTCAGGGATGTGCTGACTGCCTTCAAAAGCGCGTATTTCGTGTTCTCGTCACCGAAGCAGGATTCGCAGGCGTTGATCAACACCATGATCAAGCTGGGTACCCTTAGTCGTCGCAAGGGCTTGCTGGCCTTGATGGACGTCAAGACCAATTCGCCATTCCTCAAGCGGGTGTGCACGCTGATCGCCGACGCGGCCGACGAGGAAACCCTGCGCAGCACGATGCGGACCGAAATCGAATCGATGCAAATGCGTCATTACGTGGTACAGGACGTGTTTCGCAAAATGGCGATGTACGCGCCTTCGTTCGGAATGCTCGGCACCCTGATTGGCCTGATCCAGATGCTGTCGCTGCTGGCAAGCCCGGACAATCTGGGCCCGGCAATGGCAATCGCGCTATTGACTACCTTCTACGGCACCTTGCTGTCGACCGCGATATTTCTGCCGATCGCCGGCAAGTTGCGTTCCAGGACCGTCGCCGAAGTGATGAACCTGGAAATCATCTTCCAGGGCGCGGTTAGCATATTGCAGGATAATAATCCGCTCTCGGTATACGAAAAACTGTCGTCGTTCGTGCCCGCGAACAAGCGTAAGCCGATGCAGAAACTGAAGGAACGCAGCTGATGTCGGCAAGATCACTTAGCGATATGTTCGCAGACGAAGAAGGCGGCAGTGCCTGGGTCGTCACCTTTGCCGACATGATGACCCTGATTCTGGTTTTTTTCATTTTGCTGTATACGCTAGCGGATTTCGAAGACGAGGCCTACAAGGAACTGATCGAATCGGTGCAAATCGTCGATGGAGAAGGCAGCCAGATCAGCGTTATCGATTTCGCAACCCGCAAGGGCAGGAACCCGGAACCGCTGAAGGTGGTGGAGGATATGCTGGGCATGAATCCGGGTAACGTTCCGCTGGAAAACATGAAACCGGCGCTGGTTTCGGAAATGGAAAACATGATCGAGCACACGGATATAAACGATAGCGTCGAACTGACCTATAACGGCGATCAGATCAACCTGCAGATCGACGGACGTTACCTGTTTTCCTCGGGGCAGGCCGAGCTCAAGGACAGGGCCAGGTACATATTCGCCAACCTTGGGCAAATGTTCCGTGATCATGCCGACTACAGCATTGCAATCCGGGGTCATACCGACGACCGCAATATTCAGACCACGCAGTTTCCGTCCAACTGGGAATTGTCGGCGGTACGCGCGACTACCGTATTGAGATTTTTTATTCAGCAGGGGATCGACCCGGTGCGCATGACGGCGACGGGTTATGCGGATTACCTGCCGCTGGTCGATAACGACAGCACGGAGAACAGGGCGAGAAATCGGAGAGTTGAGTTTGTTCTGGAAAAACAAAAAGACAATTGACGTTGCGCTGGACGCCCGTCATAACGATAACCGGGCGGCCTATCGCATCGCACCCGACAGCGAGCGGCCGGTAATCATTTCGATTAACGACGAATCGTATGATGCGCTCAACATCAGCGGTACGGGAATTGCGTTTCGATCGGAAAAAATCGAGGTCGGTAGCCGCTGCTCTGCGATGATCAGGTTACCCAGCGAAGAACGGGTGTTTCCGGTTGTACTGGAGGTGGTGGCGAAACAAAAAGATTTATGCCGCTGCAGCTTCCGCGAAATTCACCAGGAAGCGGAAAATTTGTTGCATAGTTACATATTGGAGTTGCAAAAACTGAAAATCAGGCAAAATCATGGTCACGGTTGATGCAAAACTTTCAATTTGTGCTAGTTTCTAGGGTAATAGAAAGTTTCTGAGTTTTCAGGGATTTAATGAGACATTCTATTGAATTGGATTGATTTTCAGTCGGAAATCGGCCATTATTGGCGGCTCGTTGGCGGTACAAAAACTACCAAAGCTAACTATCTGATTTTATTCATATTTTTGGGATAGCGGTCTTGATTAAACAGCGCACGTTGAAAAATGTAATTCGCGCCATGGGCGTAGGTTTGCATACAGGGAAGAAGGTATATCTGACATTACGTCCGGCGCCTATCGATTCAGGCATCCGTTTTCGTCGCATCGATCTCGATACCCCGGTAGAAATCCTGGCGCGTCCGGAAAAGGTCGGAGACACCAATTTGTCGACCACGCTGGTCGAAAAGGATGTCCGGATTTCGACGGTCGAACATCTGCTTTCCGCCATTGCCGGTCTCGGCATCGATAACGCTTATATCGATTTGAGCGCCGAGGAAGTTCCGATTATGGATGGCAGTTCGGGACCCTTCGTGTTCCTGATCCAGTCAGCCGGAATCGTCGAACAGAACCAGGCCAAAAAGTTTATCAAGATCAAAAAGACGGTGCGGGTCGAAGAGGGCGACA
>Ga0224508_10001936_pt1 | contig 18162 bp, 16 predicted proteins | sample SF_Jan12_sed_USG_4_FD_170157 | JGI IMG/M metagenome (GOLD analysis project Ga0224508, IMG submission 170157) | Sediment microbial communities from San Francisco Bay, California, United States - SF_Jan12_sed_USGS_21 | ecosystem: Environmental > Aquatic > Marine > Sediment | place: USA... | reverse complement strand
GTCATCAGTTGCTGTGATGCTGAAGACGATTTCGGCCACGCCATTGGCGCTCTCACGTCGCGCCCGAACACGAACCGGCGACGACAAGACGCCGCCGCCGTCGACTCGCAATTCATCGTCAACGCCGTCGAGCACAATGCCCTCGAGGCCGCTGACGCTCAGTACGAAGGCGCGGGCGCTGTTGCTTTGATTGATGACCTTGAGTGTGTAGATGTTCTCGATAAAGTCATCGGGTAACTCGCGGTACAGCGAGTTCCTGTCCCGTATGACGTCGAGAATAACCGGTGTGCGCGTCGCCATGGACGTGATGAGTGCGCCGCAGAGGATCAGAAGCAGTATCGCGTAAACGAACATCCGTGGTCGCAGAACGTGGGTCGACTCATTGCTCAGACTGTGCTCTGTCGTGTAACGCACGAGGCCGCGCGGGTAGTTCATCTTGTCCATGATGGAGTCGCAGGCATCGATGCACGCGGCACAGGCGATGCACTCGTACTGCAAGCCCTCGCGAATATCGATGCCGGTCGGGCATACCTGGACACAAAGGTGACAGTCGATGCAGTCGCCGAGGCCCGCTTCTTTGTGATCCAGCGAGCGCTTGCGACCACCGCGCGGTTCACCGCGTGCTTCGTCATAGGAAATAATCAACGTGTCCTTGTCGAACATCGCACTCTGGAAGCGCGCGTATGGACACATGTATTTGCAGACCTGTTCGCGCATGTAGCCAGCGTTGCCGTACGTGGCAAAGCCATAGAACAACCCCCAGAACAACGTCCAGCCGCCGACATTCAGGGCGAGGACGTCGACACCCAGCTCGCGAACTGGCGTGAAGTAGCTGACAAACGTGAAACCGGTCCACATCGAAAACGTAATCCAGAGGATTTGTTTCGACGCCTTTTTCCGGAACTTTGTCAACGACCATGGCGCTTTGTCGAGCTTCATGCGCTGCGAACGCGTGCCCTCGGTGAATTGCTCCATCCAGATAAACGCTTCGGTCCAGACCGTTTGCGGGCAGGCGAAGCCGCACCATAGTCGGCCGGCCAGGGCGGTGAAGAAAAATAGCGACAGTGCCGCAATGATCAATAGCAATGCGAGGTATGGAAAGTCCTGTGGCCAAAGCGTCAGGCCGAGCAGGTAGAATTTGCGAGCCGGAAGATCAAACAGCACGGCCTGTCGCTCGTCCCATTGCAGCCACGGAACGAGATAGAAAAGTCCCAGTAACGTTACGGTAGCGAGTTTGCTGAGTCTGTCGAAGCGTCCGCTGATCTCGCGCGGGTAGATCTTCTTCTCGCTCTCATACATCGAGGCGGCTTGGGGCTTGTTCATTTCTTGCGGTGCTTGGCGTCGCGCCCCGGTGCGGTGCGAACGAGAAAGGCTGTGATGCCTGAGCAGAGTGCGCAGAGCACCCAGAAAAAGAAAAAGCCCGCCGCGTAGCCCGCGTCGCGGCTAATCTCATCTTCCTCAAAAAACACGTGGCTCAGTTCGACGGGGTCGAAAATCGCAAAGAACACCATGGTGGCGATCGCGGCGCTGAGAAACGAGATCCAGACAACCGTGAATACCGCTTGCTTGTTACGGCTCCATTGCTGCGCGCCACGATATTCTTCGTTGATCATCCGCGTAAGGATGTCAGTTCGACAGGCTAAAGATGTACGCCGCCAGAATCTTGGTGCGGTCTTCGCCGAGCAATTCGCCATGCGCCGGCATGACGCCATTGCGACCCTCGACGATGGTCATTCGGACCGCGTCGTCTGACGAACCGTATAACCAGATGTCGTCAGTCAGATTTGGAGCGCCGACCAACGGGTTGCCCGTGCCTGTCGGCATGTGACAAGCGGCGCAGAAAGTCGTGAACTGCGTCTGCGCGGTCGTCGCCGTTTCATCAGCGTCGACCAAACCTGACAGACTCTGTACGTAGCGCACCATGTTGTCGACGGCTTCATCCGAGCCCAGTACCTGTGCCCATGGCGTCATCACGGCAGTCCGACCCCCGGAGATGGTCGCGATGATCTGTTCTTCGGTGCTGCCCCACAGCCAGTCATCGTCGGTGAGATTCGGGTACCCGGTCGCGCCGCGCGCATCCGAGCCATGACAGGTCGTGCAGTAGCTTGCGTAGAGGCTCTTGCCAAGCTGGTTCGCGTCCGCGTTTTTCGACAGTTCCGTGAAATCCATGGCCGCGAATTTCTCGTAGATCGGTTCGTAGCGGCGTGCCGCGTCCTGCATCTCCGACTCGTACTGTCCCTGTTGCGACCAGCCGAGGGTGCCGTTCCAGCTGCCGAGGCCCGGGTAAGCGATCATATAGCCCACGGCCCAGGCAATGGTGATGAAGTACAGGTATAGCCACCATTTCGGGGCAGGATTATTCCACTCCTCGAGGTCGCCGTCCCACTTGTGGCCAACGACGTCGTCGTCCGCCACGTTTTGTGGTCCCTGTTTCGACGACCAGCTAATCAGCCAGACACACCAGACGACGAAGAGTATCGTCCCGGCAGCAACGAACCAGTGCCAGAATGCAGGCATCAGATGTTCTCCCGCTCGTTATTAGTAATGTTGTCGTCCTCTTCCAGCGGTAGTGCCGCTGAAGCTTCGAACTCCGCTTTGCGCCGACCGCTCCAGGCCCACACCCATATTCCGATAAAAGCGAAGAATATGACGGCCGTCAGTAATCCGCGTAAGTCGTTGACGTCCATCGGTTCCTACCGGCGATCGCGACGGTTGGTGCCCAGTTCCTGCAGGTACGCAACGATGGCGTCCATCTCGGACTTGCCCTCGACTTCGGCTGCGGCCGAAGCGATTTGCTCGTCGGTGTAAGGATCACCCAACATCCTGAGTACCTTGAGTTTCGTCGTGATCAGTTCCGGGTCCACCGTGTTTTCCAGGAGCCACGGGTAGCCCGGCATGTTGGATTCCGGTACCAGCGCGCGCGGGTCGATCAGGTGCAGGCGCTGCCAGTCATCGCTATAGCGCCCGCCAACGCGTGCGAGATCGGGGCCGGTCCGCTTCGAGCCGAACTGAAATGGTCGGTCATAGACGGTCTCGCCCGCAGTAGTAAACGGACCATAGCGCTCGGTTTCGCTGCGAAAAGGCCGGATCATCTGCGAGTGGCAGTTGTAGCAGCCTTCCCGGACATAGATGTCACGGCCTGCAAGGCGCAACGGGCTGTAAGGCTCGATGTTCTCCGCCGGCTCGGTCGCGTCGGAACTGAACATCAACGGTACGATCTCGACCAGCCCGCCGATGCTGATCGCTACAACGATCAGCACCATCATCAGGTTCAGACTTTTTTCAATCGTCTCATGGCGCATTGCAAGTGTCCTGGTGTATTTCATCGTTTCTGAAATCATGCGTATTAACGGAAAAGGGCACTAGACTCTCCTGTTACGCCGGGTCCAGTACCGCGACGGGTACCGGTTTCGTCTCGCTTACCGTCTTCCAGACGTTGTAAGCCATGATGATCATGCCGGAGAAGAACACCAGGCCGCCAAGCAGGCGTAATCCGTGGTAGGGCTCAACGGCTTTCAGAGATTCCACAAACGAGTAGGTCAGGGTGCCGTCGTCGTTCACCGCACGCCACATCAGGCCTTCCGTTACGCCGGCAATCCACATCGATACCGCATACAGGACTACCCCAATCGTCGATGTCCAGAAGTGCACATCGATGAGCTTCGTGCTGTACATACGCTCGCGGTTATAAAGGCGCGGCAGCAGACAATACATCGAGCCGATCGTCATCATGGCGACCCAGCCCAGCGCGCCCGAGTGCACGTGGCCGATGGTCCAGTTCGTGTAGTGTGACAGGGCATTGACCGTCTTGATCGACATCATCGGGCCTTCAAAGGTCGACATGCCGTAGAAGGACAAGGCTACGATCATGAATTTCAGGATCGGGTCGGAACGCAATTTATGCCAGGCGCCCGACAACGTCATCATGCCGTTGATCATGCCGCCCCAGGACGGTGCAAGTAGCACGATGGAGAAGACCATGCCGAGCGTCTGCGCCCAGTCCGGCAGCGACGTGTAATGCAGGTGATGCGGGCCGGCCCACATGTAAACGGCGATCAGCGACCAGAAGTGCACGACCGACAGGCGGTACGAATAGACGGGCCGTCCCGCCTGTTTCGGCACGAAGTAATACATCATGCCGAGGAAGCCCGCTGTCAGGAAGAAACCGACGGCGTTATGGCCGTACCACCATTGCATCATGCCATCCACGACACCCGTGTAGATGCTATAGGATTTCGTCAAAGAAACCGGGACGGCCAGGTTGTTGAAGATGTGCAGTACGGCAACCGTGATGATAAACGCACCGTAGAACCAGTTCGCAACGTAAATGTGTTTAACACGTCTTTTCGCAATAGTAGCGAAGAAGACGACGGCGAAAGCGACCCAGACGACCGCGATCAGCAGATCGATCGGCCATTCAAGCTCGGCGTACTCCTTACTTTGTGTGATACCCAGCGGCAACGTGATTGCTGCCAGCACGATAATAAGCTGCCAGCCCCAGAACGTGAAAGCGGCGAGCTTGTCGAAGGCGAGCCGTACGTGACAAGTGCGTTGCACCACGTAGTACGCCGTCGCGAACAGCGCCGACCCACCGAAAGCAAAGATGACCGCATTGGTATGCAGTGGTCGCAGTCGGGCATACGTCAGAAACGGCAGGTCAAAATTGAGCTGCGGCCAGATCAGTTGCGCGGCGATAATCAGGCCGACGAGCATGCCGACGATGCCCCAGACAACGACCATGATCGAAAACTGGCGCACTACCGTATCGTTATAGGAAGCTGCTTTGTCCAAAGGAGGACCCCTGATTGATGTTGTTTTAACTGTGGCGGTGACCAGCCTGGCGACCCTGCGAGCGGTTGGCTGACGCCGCTCCGTCCAGACCGCTGCACAGTATAGCGGCGTAGCGGGACGCAGGCTAACAGTCGTGCAGGGGTCATCGTATAGGGGACGATACGTATGGCGCGCCAGGCCCAACAAATGTCCAGATCGGGTGCTCTGAATGCTTATAATCGGAGCCCGAGTCCTTGCCGAAGACCTCAATGAAACGAATCCCGCTGCCCGCCCATACCGTCAGCGAAATTCTGAACGCGTCCGCGGACGCCACCATCATTACTGACCGGACGGGCAGAATTTCTGTGATGAACCAGGCGGCTGAGCAGCTGTTCGGGTATGCGCCCGGTGAACTCATCGGTGAGCCGGTGGAAATATTGCTGCCGGAGGCCATGCGCGATGCGCATATGGGGCTGCGGGATGCCTATCACAAAGCGCCGCGGGCGCGCCCGATGGTCGCTGGGCTGGATATACAGGGGCGTCACAAGGATGGCAGCGTGTTTCACGCCGAGGTCGCGCTGAATCCGATTCAAACCGATGATGGCCTGATTGTTACCAGCACGATTCGGCGGCGTGACGCCGCCGACGATTCAGAGGCGTACTTTCGTAACTTGCTTGAGTCGGCACCGGATTCGATGGTGATCATTGACGAACGCGGCAGAATTGCGATCGTCAATGCTCAGGCCGAGGCGATGTTCGGTTACAGCCGTGCCGCGATGCTCGGTCAGCCAGTCGAGACACTGCTACCAAAACGGCTCCGCGATCGACACATTCAACACCGTGAGGGTTTCACGAGAAATCCGTCGTTGCGGCCGATGGGCGTTGGCCTGAACCTGGCCGCGCAGCGTCGGGATGGCTCCGAGTTCCCGGTGGAGATCAGCTTGAGCCCGGTCGTGACGGCCAACGGCCAGTTTGTGTCGAGCGTTATCCGTGATGTGACTGTACGCAAACGAATGGAGGATGAAATCATTGCGGCGCGCCAGGAAGCCGAGCGCGCCAACAAGGCTAACAGCGCTTTTCTCGCGGCCGCCAGCCATGATTTGCGCCAGCCGGTCCAGGCCTTGAGCCTGTTGAACGGCGCATTGCGGCGCACGGTCAAGGACGAGCGCGCGCTCGAGATGATCGACAACCAGCAGCATTCACTGACTGCGATGACTAACCTGCTCAATTCTCTCCTCGATATCAGTCGCCTGGACGCGGGTGCCGTGACGCCGGAACTCGAGCAGTTTCCCGTGCAACGGCTGATCGATCGTCTGTCTCCCGAGTTTGCGCGGCAGGCACACCACGGTGGCCTTGATTTCACCTGGGCGGCAAGCGATGCGGTCGTAAACAGCGACCCGAACCTGCTCGCCGAGATCATTCAGAATTTCGTTTCTAACGCGATTCGTTATACCAACGAGGGCAGCATTCGACTTGATTGCGTTGACGGCGACGGCGATTGCCGCATACAGGTTACGGATAGCGGTATTGGCATTGCCGAAGATCAGCTGGAAGAGATTTTTCGCGAGTTTCACCAGTGCAAGGCCCCCGGGGCGAGCAAGGAGGGCTTTGGCCTGGGTCTCGCGATCGTCAAGCGTCTGTCCGACCTTCTCGACCTTACCGTCGACGTGGAATCCAATATTGGCGAGGGCTCGCGATTCAGTGTCTCGATTCCCACAATAGCGGCGGAGATAATCATAAACGACGAAGAGGAGCAGGTCATCGACGAGGTGGAGCGGTCCGCCTCCGGACTCGTGATTCTCATCGAAGACGATGTCAACGTTGCCAACGCCTGGGGCCTGCTGCTCGAGGCCGAGGGTTTCACAGTTGCAACCGCAGCTTCAGCACCCGAGGCCGCCTCGTTGATCCGCAATCTTGATGATGTTCCGACGCTGCTGATTTCGGATTTTCATCTGCTCGACGGTTCCACCGGCGTTGAGGCCGTCAGCGCGATTCGCGATTTCTTTGGCGTACAGATCCCGGCGTTCATTGTCAGCGGTGATACGTCCAAGGTTGTCAAGGATGCGCGCATGCTGGACAACTGCACCCTAATGAGCAAGCCAATTGACACGAATCGGCTGCTCGCGTCGGCGCGCCTTGCTATCCGCACGGGCGAGGTTCCGCAAGACTAGTGGGTGCCGCGCCGGAGCTTTGCAGCTCCGGCTTATGAGATCCTGGTAGGAATCAGGCGGCTTCGTGCTTGTCCAGATCGACCGGTGTCTGAAACCAGTCCGGCTTGATGATCAACAGATCACACGGCAGGTGCTCGAGCGTGCGCTCCGCGGTGGCGCCGATAAAGAGTCGCTTCCAGCGATTGCGAGCCACAGCGCCCATTACGACAACGTCGGCTTCGAGTTGCTCCGCTATCAGTGGTAATTCCTCGTGCGTCAGGCCGGCGACCAGATGCGCTTTATCCGGTTCGACCTTATGAAACTCGGTGATTTCCCGAAAACGCTTCTGGTGGTCTTCATGCATTTGCTTTTCAATCTCGTCGAACGGCAGCGACACAGGGATGTACGCGTTCGCGGTTGCCGTGGCGACGGCGATTCGTGGGTCGTACGAGTGGAACGCGTGCAGATCGCCGTCGACCAGCTGTGCGACCGCCTTGCCCATGTGCAGGATTTCATCATCCAGCGCGGCAGGCTTGTCGTGTTGATGCATCGGATCGATTGCGGCGACGAACACCGGCGCGTCGGCTAAATCCTGTGGCTTCACCAACCAGAGTGGCATCGGGCAGGTCCGAATCAGGTTCCAGTCCGTATTGGTCAGCAGCGCGCGGGTGACCGCCGAGTGATGATGCGTGTCCTTGACGACAATATTGGAACCACTCTCGGACGCGTGCCTGACAACGCCCTCGTAAAGCGGGTGATCCCATACGGCGGAAGTTTTTACGACGATGCCATCGGCGCGAATGGGTTCGGCTAGGTTCTCAAGTTGTTTTTCGTAGTTCTGAATGACTTCGTGGCGCGCCTTTTCCAGCGACGGCGAGTCGAACAGCCGGTCACCGCTCAAGTACTCATTATAATAACAAACGAGAAGTTCGAGCTCTGCGCCGCAGTTCTTCGCCAACCACGCGGCGCGCCCCACGGCTGGCTGATCCTTCGCGGTCGGATCAACAACCGCCAGGATCTTAGAAAACTTCTTCATTGTCGTACCTGACGTTTACTTGTGAAGGACATGTCGTACTTCACAATGAGCATACGCCCGGCGATTGGTCTTTCCATAAGACCAGTTCCTTAGCGTCTCTCGGTTACTACTTATTTCATCATAAGTGCATTTACTAATTACGTAGCGGCTCCAATTACGCTTGAATACCGACATAGTTGACCAACAGGGGCCGGTGATGCCAGCCACATCACATAAAGCGCTGCGCGCGGAATTGCAGCGCAAGAAAAAGGAGCTCAGCGCACGGCTGGACCGCATTTCGCTGAATTTGCGTCGCGGCTACGAGGCCGATTCGAAAGAACGGGCGAAACAACTGGAAGACAACGAAGTCGTTGATGCCCTGGGAAATGAGGCACGCGGCGAAATAGCAAAAATATCGGCGGCCCTGCAACGCATGGATAACGGCGAATTCGGCATTTGTACCGAATGCGGAATGCCGATCAGCGCGGGACGGATTGCCGTTTACCCGTATGCGGACGAGTGTATCGAGTGCGCCGAGTTTGACGAACGCCGAAAGGCGCGGCCCTGATCGAGCCTGGATCAGGCTGACATATGCATCTTGACGAGGTCTGCCAGTGACCGCGCCTGCATTTTTTCCATCACCCGCGCGCGGTGAATCTCGACGGTACGCTGGCTGACGCCGAGCTCATAGGCGATAACCTTGTTCGGCTTGCCCGTGACGACCAGATCGAATACTTCGCGTTCGCGATTCGTCAGCCGTTCGAGCCGATTGGCCACTTCGACATGCTGCTGCTGCTCCTCGCGGCGTTCTTCGTCCGTTGCCAACGCCTGACGAATCCGGTCCAGCAGTTCCTGATCGCGAAACGGTTTCTGGATGAAATCGACGGCACCTTTTTGCATCGCCTCTACCGCCATCGGCACGTCGCCATGGCCGGTAATGAAGATAATCGGCAACGTGTTGCCGCGCCGAATCAATTCATCCTGCAACTCCAGGCCACCCAGGCCAGGCATGCGTATATCAAGCACCAGGCAGCCGGGTCGCTGGCCGGTGATCTTCTCCAGGAACTCGTCGGCGGACGCGAAAATCTCGTGATTCAGGTTCACGGAGTCCATCAGGGCCTGCATCGCGAAGCGAATGGCGGCGTCGTCGTCGACGATGAAAACAGTAGGATCGGGTTCGTTTTGCGATTTCATGGGCGACGATTGGACCAGAATGAGAAAGATATTGCGAGTTTTTCCAGCACCGAGCGTCGTTGAGCGAGTCTTGCCACATTCTTCGTCAGCTGCGACGAGGGCGCCTCACTCTTCCTAGTCGAGGCGTTTTGTGAAGCGCAGTGTCGCGAGCAGCATGGCGGCTATTGTGAATCCGATCAGGTAAAAAAAATCCGGCGTCAGGTCGCTCAGCGTGGCCTCGCGGAGCATGATGCCGCGAGTCAGACGAATGAAATGCGTATTTGGCAGGATTTCGCCGATGTATTGGGCGAACTTCGGCATACCGTCGAATGGAAACATGAAGCCTGACAGCAGAATCGACGGCAACAGGATGAAGACCATCATCTGCATCGCCTGAAACTGCGTTTTGGCGGCCGTCGAAATCAGCAGACCCAGCGCCAGGTTGGCGGCCACAAAGGTAGATGCTGCGAGCAACAGGTCAAAAGGATTACCGCGCACCGGAACGGCAAACAGCAGGCGGCCAACCGCCAGGATCAAGGCCAGCTGCAGCATGCCAATCACGATGTACGGCATAACCTTGCCGATCATCAGCTCGCCGGAGCTGACGGGCGTATTGATCAGAAGCTCGAGATTGCCGCGCTCACGTTCACGAACCAGCGCAACCGAAGTAAACAGTATCATCGTCATCGTCAATATCACGCCGAGCAATCCGGGAATGATGTTAAGGGGCGAGCGGCGCTCCGGATTGAAATAGGGGCGTATCGCGATCGGGTTTCGGGTGCTGGCATCGGCACGCGCAGTATCGAAATTGAGCGGCATCGACACCAGCTGGTTGGCAACACCGAGAATAGTCGGGTCCGTGCCGTCAACGAGTAGCTGTACGGCAGAACGGGATCGATCAATGATGCGCCGATCAAAGTCCTTAGGAACTAGTACGCCAATCGATGCCTCACCACGAAGCAACAGATCCTCAAGATCGGCGCCTGTCTCCACGAAGGCGACAATATCGACGACCTGCGTCTGGCCAAGTTCGGCGATAAATTGCCGGGACAGGTGTGTTCCAGCCTGGTCGGCGACGGCCGTCCTGAGGTTCCGGACATCGGTATTGATGGCATAACCGAACAGGAGCATCTGGATTACCGGCAGGCCGACGACCATGCCGAATGTCAGGCGATCGCGGCGCAGCTGTCGCACCTCTTTCTTGACGATCGCAAGGATGCGCGACACGGATTTCATGGATCGCTCCGGGGATCAAGCGTGACCGCGACGAACACGTCTTCGAGCGTTGCGTGCGACACGCTGACCGTGGACTCGATGGCATACGCCTGCAGCGCGCTGTTGACCAGGGCGGCCGGCTGGACAACATGCTCGGGCAGCAGAACCCGCAAACGCACGCCAAGCTGAGTTACGCTGGCTACCTCCGGCAGCTCACGGATCGCGCTTTGCGCGGCGTACGGATCATCGGCGACGACTTCGAGGATGTGCATGCCCGTGGCGTTCTGCAATTCCTGCGGCGTACCGTCTGCAACCTTGATGCCGTGGTCCAGGATCGCGAGTCGGTGACATCGTTCAGCTTCATCCATGTAATGCGTCGAGACCAGTATCGTCGTGCCATCTCCGGCCAGGCGAAACAGGTTGGACCAGAAATCCCTCCGACTCTGCGGGTCCACTGCGCTGGTCGGTTCATCGAGCAACAATAATTCGGGGTGATGCAAGACCGCGCAGGCGAGGGCGAGGCGCTGCTTCTGGCCACCGCTCAACGTAGCCGCGAGCTGTCGCCGCTGTCGCACCAGGTCGTATCTTTCGAGAACCTGTTCGATGCGCTCGCGACGGTTGGCAGATGGATACGAATAGATCTCTGCCATGAATTGCAGGTTTTCATAAACGGTCATGTCGCCGAACAACGAAAACTTTTGCGTCATGTAGCCGATCTTCGGCTTTAACGCATTTGAGTCGCCGGGCACTTCGGTATCGAGCACCGTCGCGGTGCCTTCCGTCGGCGTCAACAGTCCGCAAAGCATGCGAATGGTCGTGGATTTGCCCGAGCCATTCGGTCCCAGGAATCCGTAGATCTGACCGCGTGGCACATTCAAATCAAGACTGCTGACCGCGCGCAGGTCACCGAACTGCTTCGTCAGGCCGCGGGCCTCTATGGCGTAGCCAGTCGGCATCACTGATCCGTTGTCGTCGTGAATTCGACCTGGACCGGGACGCCGTCTGGCAGACGGCCGCGCTGTTCAGCGATATCGACTTTGGCCACGTAGCTGAGTCGCGATCGGTCACGCTCGGTCAGCGCGTAGTATGGTGTGAACGCGGCGTCACTCGACACCCAACGAACGCGACCGTCAACAGGCGAACTCAGGCCATCGACGTAAATCAGGGCAGCGTCGCCCGGGTTAATCTGTACACGCAATTCCTCGGGCACATAAACGCGCGCATGCGGTTGGTCACCGCCGAGCATGATTGCCGTTGGCTGACCCGCAGCCGGGCGTTCGCCCAGTTCAATCAGTCGACTATCGAGTACTCCGTCAACCGGTGCCCGGATGGTGAGGCGCTCGATATCTATCGCCATGTTGTCGCGTCGCGCCGCCAGTTGCCGCAATGCGTGCTCGGCTTGCGCCAGCTCTTCGACTGTTGTGCCCGCCAGGCCTTCCTGTAATTGCGCGCGTCTCAATTTGCGATTCGCCAGCGCTGCATCGAATGCGGCCTTGGCGAGATCGAGCTCCTCGCCGGATGCGAGCCCCTTCGCCTGTATCCGTGTAATGCGCTGATACTCGGCGTCGCGAAACGCGAGTTCCTGCGCTGCGCCTTCCAGGTTTGCTCGTGCGGCGGCGATTTGTTCCTGGCGCGGCCCGCGCAGCAGTTCGTCGAGTCTCGCCCGTTGCTGGGCAACGGCCGCATCCGCTTCCACGAGACGAGTACGAGCGCGCGCATCATCCTGACGCAGCAGTATCTGGCCCGCAGTCACCGCTTCGCCTTCGGCCACCGCAATCTCGACGACCGGTTCAGCGAACTCCGCGCTTAGCTCGATGCGATCGGACGCAAGTTCGCCGACAACACGCAAGTTGTCGTCGGCCGATTCGCAGCCGACCAGAATGGCCGTCGCCGTCAGTGTCGAAAGAACCAGTGCCTTCATTCCCTTGCTCCGTCTATGCCTTGATATAGGTCAGCAGCATATCGATCTGCGTTTCTATCAGTCGGTCGGAATCGAGGTCGCGCGAAGCAAACAGGATCTGCCAGAGGACCGACACCATCGCTGGCGCGATAATCAGTTGTGGCATTGCGGTGACCGCCGTTTCGCGAAATTCACCGTTTTGGACACCGCGTTCGAGCAGTCCCGACATGGCCTCCAGCCCCTTCGACACGACGTTATCCCAGTAATAATCGACGAGGTCCGGGTGCCGCTGTCCTTCGGCAATCAGCAGTCGAATAACGATGGCAACCGGCGAGCGGGGCAGAGCCTTCATGAATGTGACCAGGGGGCCGCGGATAAACGCCTCGGACGACAGTTCGGATCCTTCAACCGCAGCCAGCAGGGCGTCTATCCTCCGGATGACGACGCTGCGAATGACGGCTTTGAACAGCGCTTGCTTGGTTTCGAAATACAGGTAGAGCAGGCCTTTGCTGACACCGGCGCGGGTCGCGACCTCCTGCACGCGCGCCTTGGCGTAGCCCTTCTCGGCGAACACCTCGAACGCGGCCTCGGTGATCTCCTGTGGCCGATCTTCCTTGCGGCGTTGAAAACGCGGCTCAGCCATCGGGACGCCTTAACTGACCAGTGAGTCAGTTATTATAGTAAATGACCAGCAGGTCAGCAAGCTTAATTAACGATAGCTGCCTCGATTGCCGCATAATCGCGTCCTATGTTTACGTATATCGATCCCAGCATCCGCAAGCGTCTGGAAGCGCAGGGAAAACTCTTTCAAATCGATGGTGACGGCGAGCGCGTCGCACCCGAACATGCCGCGACAACCGGACCGGCGATCAGCCTTCTTGGGCCGATCCCGCTCCCGTTAAAGATCTGCGACATGGAGATGAGCGTGGACTGGTATGCCTGCGTACGCCGCACCGAGCTGGGCAAGCTCGAGGAGATTGCTGATGAACTGCGGGCCCAACAGGGGCAGGCGTTATTCGCGACGCTGGCGTCGTCCATGGCGGTCAATAGCGTGCTGATCATCGGTGATCCGGACGCCTGGAGAAATCCGTTGGTGCGCGTACATTCGAGTTGCCTGACGGGCGACGTGTTCGGATCGGAACGCTGTGAATGCGGCCCGCAGCTGGCGACGGCGCTGGACAAAATTCGTCATGACGACGAGGGCGGTATGGTCATCTATATGTCCGGGCACGAAGGTCGCGGTATTGGCTTGTGGGCCAAGGCGGCGACGTACCTGCTGCAGGACGGTGGTGAGGATACCTACCAGGCGAATCGTTCGCTGGGCCTACCCGATGACTCACGGGACTTCAGCGACGCCGGCACGTTGCTGAAGTACTTCGCCGGGCGTCGGCCATTCCGATTGCTTACCAATAACCCGAAGAAGGTTCGTGATCTCGAGAAGATGGGAATCACGAACATCACCCGCGTCAAACACGTAACCGGCGTGACGGATGCCAATCGTCGCTATCTCAGCGCCAAACAGGGCTGGGGTCACGAGCTGACGCCCGAGGATATCGACGCGCAGTAACGCGCGCGATTATTGCCGCCACAGGCGCAGATCGCGCGGCGTTTGCGCAGACGTGCTGCGGAACGGGTTGATGTCAATACCGCCACGCCGCTGATAACGCGCGTGCAGCGTTAAATCGAGCGGCTTACAACGTTCTTTTATATCCATGAACATCTTCTCGATGCAGCTCTCGTGAAAATCACTGTGTTGCCGGTAGGAAACGATGTAACGCAGCAAGCCGGCAGGGTCTATGGCCGGTCCGCGATAAGCGATCTGCAGGCTGCCCGTATCCGGCTGTGCCGTGACCGGGCAGAGGCTGCGCAGCAAATGAGTATGCAGATCCGCGGTGATAATGCTGTCGCCGTCCACGCGCAGCAGACTGGCGTCAACTTCCCACTGGTCGCAGCTGACCTCGAGATCATCGAGGCTGGTCCCCGCGAGCCGCGCGACTGAGCGCGCTTCGGTGCTCGAAACCGGCGCCACCCGAACATCTACCGGCGATTCGGCGCAGTGGCTGAGATCGGCGCGGATGACCTTTGCAACGTCGTCAGCAGTCGCAAATTCGGTCATCGCAAATGAATTGAGATACAGCTTGAGCGACTTGGATTCGATGATATTCGGTGACTCGACCGGAACCACGATGCGTGTTGTCGCTGCCGCCGGCCGCCTGCCCGCTCCGAGCCACGTGAGTTCCCAGGCGTTCCAGACGTCCACCCCGGCAAACGGCAGCTCGGCGGTGATCCCCAGGGCTTCTCGAATGAGGCTGCGGGGGATGGCGTCGAGGACCTCCGGTGCGTACTTGTCCGGATAGCCGGTCTCGCGGCCGAGCGCTAATTTATGATTCGTCACAAGCTGATTCCCGTCGGTCGGGTATTCCCGGTCGTTGTTACCAAAGCGCGTTATTTTGCCTCAAGATCAGCCGGAAGTGGGCGAATCTTGTGTAAACTTAGCGACCTTTTTTCACACCCGCGACGCAGCGCCAAGGCTTCTGCCAAGTGCCCGGCAAATGTGGCGGGGCGAGCAACCAATGAGTGCGACACGCCATGAGTCCTGCAAATAGCGCATCCGGCAACGACCGGGGTTATATCATTCCGATCGGCGGCGGCGAGGAAAAATTCAATAACCCCGAGATTCTGGACGGCTTCATCGAGCTGTGCGGAGGCAAAGAGTCGCGCATCGGGATTATCCCGACTGCATCGGAACTGGAGGATACCGGGCGCAATTACGAGAAGCTGTTTCGCCAAATTGGTGTCAAGCACGCACGGGTACTGGATTTCATTTCGCGCGAGGATTGCCAGTCGGGCGAGGAAGTCGATTACATCAATAAGTGCGACGGAATATTCATGACCGGTGGCAACCAGCTGCGCCTGTCGACAACCCTGGGTGGCACCACGGTCGCGCAACTGATTCGCCGGCGCAATGCCGAGGGTATGCATGTAGCGGGTACCTCGGCCGGTGCTGCATTCATGCCCGAGCACATGATTGCCGGCGGTATGGAGGGCAGCACGCCGCATCCGGATATGGTGACGATGGCGCCCGGGCTCGGACTGACCAATGCTTTTATCATTGACCAGCACTTTCGCGAGCGTGACCGGCTGGGTCGATTATTAACAGCGCTCGCTTACAACCCGTTTGCCGTGGGCATTGGCCTCGATGAAGATACGGCCGCCTTTATCCGACCGGGCGACGCCTTCGAGGTGGTCGGCAGCGGCGGCATAACGGTCATTGACCCGACCGAACTCAAGTATTCTTCAATGGATCAGGCGCGGCGGGGCGACCCCGTCAGCCTGATTGGCGTAAAATTACACATACTCGTCAGCGGCGGCCGGTTTGACATCGCCACGCGCGAGGCGCACGCCGAATAACGCAAAATACAAAAGGCGCACGTCATGAGAATTGAGAGCACAAATATTTTCGTCGGGCCGAACCTGTTCGCCCGTTTTCCCGTAATTCGCCACGTCCTCGATCTTGGGGAGCTGGAACACTGGCCCACCACGCGACTTGGCGATGCGTTCATGGAGCCGCTGCTCGAGCGCTTACCGGGGTTGCATGAGCACGGCTGTTCTTACCGCGAACCTGGCGGCTTCGTACGCCGCCTGCGCGAAGACGAGGGCACCTGGATGGGCCATGTCATGGAACACGTGGCGCTCGAGTTACAAAACGTGGCGGGCTCCGATGTTACGTTCGGGCGCACGCGGTCGATTGACGAACGTCCCGGTTATTACAACATGGTGTTTCAGTACAAGGATGCCGCCGTCGGTCGCCAGGCGAGCAGGTTGGCGATGTTGTTGTTGCAGGAATTGTTGCCGGCTGACCTGCGCTCCGACGATGCGCCGGGACCGGACTGGGATTTCGATACGGAACGTGATCGGTTTATCCGCTACGCGCAGCGGCGCGAGTTTGGACCCAGTACGGCTTCGTTGGTGAAAGCGGCGGAGGAACGCAACATTCCATGGCTGCGGCTCAACCAGTACAGCCTCGTGCAGTTTGGCCAGGGCCGCTACCAGCAACGAATTCAGGCAACCACAACCGGGCGCACCAGCAACATCGCAGTCGATCTGGCCGGGGACAAGGAGGAAACTAACGGCATCCTGCGCGACCTGGGGCTGCCGGTGCCGCGACAACAGCTGGTGCGTGGCAAGCGGGACGCGGTGCGCGCCGCCGAGCGCATTGGATATCCCGTCGTCCTGAAGCCACTGTCGGGCAATCATGGGCGTGGCGTATCGATCAACCTGCGCACCGCCGACGAAGTGCAAACCGGATTCGAAAAAGCCAGTGAGCACGGCAGCACGATCGTCGTGGAAAGTTACATCGAGGGGTTCGATCATCGGCTGCTGGTCGTCAACGGCTCACTGGTTGCGGCAGCCAAACGCGTGCCGGGACATGTCGTCGGCGATGGCAAGCACACGATCAAGGAGCTCGTCGATATCGTCAATGCAGATCCGCGCCGTGGCGTTGGTCATGAAAAGGTGCTTACGCGGCTTGAGTTTGATCACCAGGCCGAACGGCTGCTGGCGAAACTCGGTTACGACCGCGACACCGTGCCGGCAAAAGGCGAGACGGTTTACCTGCGGTCAACAGCGAATCTCTCGACGGGCGGCACGGCCATCGACGTTACCGATACTATTCATCCCGATAATCGGGAGATGGCGATCCGGGCGATCCGGGCAATCGATCTCGATATCGGCGGCGTGGATTTCCTGACCAAAGACATCACCGAGTCGTACCGGGATGCCGGTGGCGGGATCTGTGAGGTCAATGCCGGGCCCGGTTTTCGCATGCACGTGGCGCCGAGCGAGGGTACACCGCGCGATGTGGCGGGGCCCGTCATCGACATGCTGTTTCCCGCGAGCGAGCCCAGCCGTATACCAATCGCCGCCGTCACCGGCACCAACGGCAAGACAACGACGTCGCGCATGCTGGCGCATATTCTGAAGATGTCGGGACTCACCGTTGGCCTGACGTCGACGGACGGTGTCTACATCGATGGCAAGCTCAGCGTGCCGGGCGACATGACGGGGCCGGTTTCGGCGCAGATGATTCTGCGGGATCCGTCAGTGAGTGCCGCGGTAATGGAAACCGCGCGCGGCGGTATGCTCAGGAGCGGCCTCGGTTTTCAGGAGTGCAACGTGGCGGCCTGTCTCAACATCGCATCCGACCATCTCGGATTGCGCGGGATCGATACGCTGGAACAGCTTGGCGAAGTCAAGCGTGTGCCGATCGAGATCGCGACCGATGCGGCCGTGCTGAACGCCGACGACCCTCTGTGCCTGCAGATGGCGGATTACACCGACGCGGAGAGACTCAGCTATGTCACGATGAATCCGGCGCACCCGCTCGTCAAGCAACATATCAACGCGGGCGGGCAGGCTTTCGTGCTCGAGCAGGGCATGAACGGGCACATGATCGCGATCTACGATAAGGAGACGCACACGCCTCTCCTCTGGACGCACCTGATCCCGGCAACGGTCGAAGGCCGCGCCATGCACAACGTACAAAATGCGATGTTCGCGGCCGCGCTCGCCTACAACATGAATATCGGTCTGGAGGATATCCGCCAGGGATTGCGGACCTTTGACTCGACCTTCTTCCAGGCACCGGGCCGCATGAACATCTATGACGAGCACCCGTTCCGGGTCATTCTCGACTACGCCCACAATCCTGCGGCGGTGGCCGCCATGTGTGGCCTCGTCGACCGCTTCGAAGTCGACGGGCGGCGCATCGTCGTGCTGTCGGCTCCGGGCGATCGTCGCGACGAGGACATCCGCGATATCGCCGATGTTGCAGCCGGTCATTTCGATTACTTCATTTGTCGGTGCGACGATAATCGCCGTGGCCGCGGACAGGATGAGGTGGCCGTGCTGTTGAAGAATCGTCTGCTGGAAAAAGGCGT
>Ga0224508_10001935_pt1 | contig 18170 bp, 16 predicted proteins | sample SF_Jan12_sed_USG_4_FD_170157 | JGI IMG/M metagenome (GOLD analysis project Ga0224508, IMG submission 170157) | Sediment microbial communities from San Francisco Bay, California, United States - SF_Jan12_sed_USGS_21 | ecosystem: Environmental > Aquatic > Marine > Sediment | place: USA... | reverse complement strand
AGCTTCCAGGAGACGGTTCCCTTCTCCTCCTCCCTGCGCACCCGGACGCTGTGGCCCAGGGGGGCGAAGTCGGCATAGCCGCGCACGTCTATCGCATGCTGCGGACACGCCTTCACGCACGAGTAGCACTCCCAACAGAAATTGGGCTCGATGTTGTAAGCCCGCCTGTATGTCGGGTCTATGTGCATGATGTCGGAAGGACAGATATCCACGCACTGTCCGCAGCCGTCACATCGCGTCATGTAAACGAAGGTGGGCATCCGATTACCTCCTAATGTTTTGGACGTCAGCGGGTCTCGGCAGGTCGGATGAACCGTTTGCCTCCTCCACCCTTTTGTGGAAGGCCGCTGCGGGTTTGTAGAACATATGAGCGAACTTGGACCAGGGAACAGAAATAAAGAGCAGCGTCGTGAAGAAGATGTAGAGGCCGAAGGCTACCTGGGTTGCCGTAGGGTTATCCGCCGTCTGCACAACCTCCCATATGAGCGCGAAGGTGACGCTCGTCAGCAGGCTGACAATGAACAGATCCGCACGCACCAGACGGAAAGGCGAATGCCCCTCATAGGCTACGTCTACCCTGATGAAGAAGAAAAACCAATAACCGCCGATGAGAATCATCAGGGCACCGATGTTCCACAGGACCGGCCAGACCGCCGGCGTCGGCGTGGCTGGTGTTGGATAGCCGAAGATCATCACGATGGTCGTGATGAGATACGTCAGGAATCCATAGAACATCAGGAGATGGGAAATCCTTCTCATCGGGTTGCAGAATTCGCCCGACGTCGCGACCTCCTTGAGAATGGTCCCGACCGCAAGTCCGGTGAGATCAAGACCGCTCAACCGCTTCTTTGCCGCAGCCTTCGATTTCGCCCACTCCAGCGCGAAGAATTTGGCGCTGCTTTTATGAAGAACGTCGAATATCGTTCCCGCGGCGACCGCGAATATCATCAGAACGATGTAGATCTGCATGACAAGAGGCGGCAGAAAAACCGTTAAGTCGGCGAACGGGTTGCTGGTGAACATTAGAATACCCTCAAATGTTATCCAGTTTCTTGTGAACGAAGCTAACGACGATATGGCGGCCTCAAGTGGCAGCCACTGACCCAGGTGTCCGAATGAAACAAATCAATCCTCCGAGAATTCTTGCTGCCCCTCGGGCACGAATCACCCTTCTTAACCCCAATCTATTTATCTATTTGAATCGTCGCCGGTCGTACCGGACTGTGTATCTGGCAACTATCGCAACGACCTCCTGTGTTTCACTGGCACGCTAGTGTGTTAAGTCGGTACTAGTTTTGTCATCCGCTGCTATGGCCGACCTCACTTCGACGCGTAAAGGTACCCTCTAATAGGGACAGATTCAAACTAATAGGGACAGATTCAAAGAGACCGTAGGGTGGCTCCCGGTCGCCGCTTGACCAGTAATTCGCCACGGACAACTTCAATAAAATTCCTGAACTGCAAGTCTGTCTCGCCGGAGCCCTCTAGTCATGGCGACTTAATTGCGCTTGCAATGATGAAAATACATAAATATCCTGAATAACAGGGACTTCCGAGATGGATGTGATGGAGTTTGTTAGCTTGGGATTGGCGCTTCTCGCCGTCGGGGTAATCCTTTTGGCTTACATGCGACGCCGACGCCGTGCGAAGGCCGAGTCCGAGAAACGTACTGGCCAAGCCCGTCGCCGTCGGTTCGTAGAGGTCGCGCAGGAAAAACGTGTGGGCCTACCGCGCCGTGACCGTGACTGCCCCCCAGACGGGATAGGCAATATCATCATAGATGATGTCGATCCGCTCGCTTATTTGACCCGCGCTCGCAAGCCTAAACAGTCAGATCCTCTCTAATCTGGAACAGACGTTGGGGCTAGTCCAGCTTCCATTCGCGGCCTGAATAGGAATTCGCCACCGACACGTGCATTATTAAGTCCGTCGATTCAGCGCACTCTAATGAAGGCACTTTGGAAATATCTTCTGGTTCTATTAACAGCACTATTGTTGCTTAGAGTGTTTACTGTGTTCCCAACCCGACTCAAGAAGATGGAAGAATGGTGGCAAAGAAAGCACACGGCCTGGCCAAGGGGCATATGGTTGGCATCGTTCCTGGGGGCGATGTTTGCACTCGCCTGTGTGGTCCCCGCGGAGCAGGTTCCGACCGACAATGTTGTGGCGCGGTCCGCCGGGTTGGCGGAAGCTCTTACTCCGCTACGCAAGCAGGATCTGAGAGTCGAGGATCGTGCAGCGTGGCGGAAAGTCCTCGGCTGGACTGACGACTGCGAACAGGCTTTCGAGATCAGCTACGCCGGTAAGGGTGTCGGGATCGAATTCCACGCGCTGCGTGATGGGATGACTTTGGTCGCCGTTCTCTGCGCGGCTGGGGCTTATCAGCCGTCTTTCATGTACTACCTCTTGGACGAGAGTTCACCAAACGCGGTCGCCTCGCTCCTCAACTTCCCGACCTATGAGTCTCCGGACGGTCGGTTCTTGATACACGCTCGACACGTGGAGCTCTGGGGCGAACCGAGTTTGCTGCACAATGAGCGTGAACTCACCGTCCTGAGCCTCGCACGCCAAACAGGTGATTGTGGAACCTGGGCGCGCTACGGTTTCACCCGTCGTGAGGTGGAGCTTCGGGAGTTCTGGGCCCGACTTCCGTGCCCGGCGGAAATCGAGCCGCCGGCCGATCCGAAGCCTGGGGAACCTCCTGAGGGGTGGAGGCGAGTGGATGACGATTAATAAGCGGAGCGAGGCGGCCGACGTAACCTGGTCCTAGTGGACCGTCGCGAATCGAAGGAGAACCGCCATGAGACTCAACCACACCAAATTCTTTAACGGCTACCGCGATGCGTTCGGCCGCCTGAGACAGGGCATGGTCACCGGCATCGAACTCCTCGGGCGCCACATGGAGGCTGATCGGCAGATCAAGGACCTGCGTTGGGCGGCCTATATGCTGGCGACGGTCAAGCACGAATGCGCCGACACTTGGCGGCCGATCACCGAGCGGGGGAGGAAATCCTACTTCGGCAAGTACGAGCCTGGAACCCGTATCGGCAAACGGCTCGGCAACACCGAACGTGGTGACGGCTGGACGTATCGTGGACGGGGCTACGTGCAGATCACGGGCCGCGCCAACTATGCCAGGCTCAGCAAAGCCCTCAAACTGCCCAGTGACGAGAACCTGATCGACCACCCCGATAACGCACTGATTCCGGCCGTCGCCTACCGCATAATGTCCTTCGGTATGCGCCACGGCGCGTTCACTGGCAAAAAGCTGAGCGATTACATCTCAGGCGACAAGTGCGACTACAAGAATGCGCGAAGGATCATCAACGCCCTCGACCAGTGGCAGCTTATCAAGGGCTACGCAGAGACGTTCGAAAGCATTTTGAGGTTCAGCATGGAATAGGATTCGAGCGGCCGAAGCGTTGTAAGCTTGCTCAGAACCGCCGCCTGCAGCGTATAGTGGCCAGGAAATTGAGTCTCGAGTGCGCGAACGTTTGTAGCTTGCTCTCTAAGTCGAGCGAGTTCCAGAAAAGAACACGGCAAGAAAAAGGAGGCAATATGAGCAAGTTTAAGGGCCATCCTTATGAAGAGCCAAAACAATCACAATGGACTGAGACCTTCGAGCGATTCCCAGAAATCATCGAAGTCATCTCCAGCGATCCCTCCTCCGAGATCGATAACCGATATTCAGTTCGCAAACTTCTTGATCTTCGCCAAGTCGAGGGAGGTCTGAAGAAGTTGTTAGTCGAACCCTATGACAATGGCTACTACAAAAAATCAGACGGTAAATCGACGCCTTTGAGCTTTATGCGTGTGCCACGGTTCTTGCGGATATTAGGATTTCGCAAAGATATCGTTTCTGTCCGTCACGACTACGATTATTACAAGAGTGAACTGCCGCGAAGGGCCGCTGATAAGAATTACCTGACTGGTCAGATCGCTGTGGGACAACACGCATTTTATGCGTGGATCGAATACTTCTTCTTAAGGCTAGCCGGTATTTATGCATGGCACAGACACGGAAAACGCAAAAAGGAAAATGCAGACTACGGAACTGATGAATACATCCCACAATTAGAGGACAAACGAGGTAAATTTAGCAGTTTTTACAGTTGGGGCGTATGGCTGCCGTTAATTGCCTACGGTTTGATGTGGCTGTTTTCCCATACCGAAAACGGTGCGGCATCGATTGAGCGGTTCGAAGATAGACTACCTGCATACATTAGCGGGTTGCTCACGATCTTTGGAGCTTTTTATCTTTATGGTGAAAGGACGCGACGTCAAATAAAACCTCGCACGGTAGTAGCTGTGATTGTGTCAATATTATCGACTTGGTTTTTATATCAAGTAACTGGATAGATGTAACCTGAGATTCAGAAACGCACTAAGTGTTGTCGCGGAGATTCGAGCATGAGAGACATGGACGGCCAGATCGTAATGGCAGCGACGAGCCGTCGGTACTTGAGGTGCCACTCCGCCCCTATCTCTGATCTCTCATTAAGAGTTATCTTATGCTGTACCTCTCGGCCAGCCAATCTAAGTCGTCCAAATCGTACGTTTGTACCCGTTTCACACCTCGCGTTACGTTCCTATTTTCGCCCTTGAATGGTCCTTTTGTGACCAGGGTATTGTGAAGGGAAGCAGCGATAGTGGACCGTGAGTAACGATTAGCAGATGCTTTACGTCCGCAACTTTACTCTCGACAGGCCGAATCAAATCCGAGTAGAGCTTGTGTGCAATGTCTGCAGGAAGGTCCGTGCGCATTAAGCGGATACTCTGCGTGACCGTATTAACGTTCCTTAAGAGACTACTGGGTTCGACATTCAGACGAAACAAACTTATTCCCGCAGTCCTTATTGCAAAGACGAAAGCACGCTTTGATCCGACAATGTAGAGCAGTATGGTTTCGTCATCTGACAGGGCTGTCTGTATATCATTGAACGTCACGGCGCCTGATAGCACAATTGAAGACAGGAATGGAAAGGACTCTTCTAGCTCTATGCGGTTTGCTTGCGAGTCGTTCGACATTTCGCCGATTTGTGTTTGAGTCCGTAGTTTCTTCGAGTTGTATTCAACAAGACTCGACTAGCAGAGGACGCCATCGGTCGAACATCAATCAACTCCACCGCAAGCGCACGTGCCTCAGTCCGCATTCCTCACGGCACGGAGATAGGCGCTAAATGCCAGCGGCTCGGACGCATAGAGGCCATCCCAGAAATAGACGATCCATCGGCGCTCGGGCGATGCCAGATCCGACGTAAAGACGAACGGCGCCGTGCGCCCGAATGCGGGGCTGATGTACATTTCGGCATGCTTCTGGGGCTGCATCAGCGACATGGCCTCCTCCAGTGTCGGGAGGCGCCAGTCATCGAAGCCGGCAAGCCTCATGGCGTTGCTCTCTCGGACATGGGCTTGCGCTCTTTCGAACGGCATTGGAAGCTGGCGGCCGGTCTTCTGCCACATCAACGCGGTGGTGGGGTCTACGATGACCCCCTGACCATTGATAACGCGTTCCTTGTAATCGGAAGCAAGTCCTTCCCCCGCGAGGTTTAGATCGGCATGAAAAAAACCTCTGCGCACGAGCATGATCTTGGCCTCGTTGGCGGAGACGGTAGCGCCTTCACTGCGAAGATCGAGTGGTAGTGTGAAAATTTCCTTGATCGGTTCCAAAGATATGTAGCTCATGATCAAAAGCAGCACCAAGCCGGCAATCCAGACCCAACGAATAGAGTTCCTCCGAAGCGACCCGCCTCCAATAGTCGATGCTATTGTGCTGATGAGAAGATCCACGTCTTCATCGAATCGAGCATCACTGATCTCCAAAGCCTGTCGCTGAGCGAGCCCCTCGAGGACCTCGGGCAGATCTTCAGAGGCCGGCATTTTGGCGTCACCCACCAGCACGGGAATGATGAGAATTTCTCTTGCTAAAGCCTTCTCGATCTCCTGCCGTACAAAATCCGCAGGATCATGGAGGCGTGGCATGTTATCAGCATCGAGCCAGCCTCTACCGATCAATACGATCATCACTGTGCATTGATCGAGCGTCGCGTTGAGTACGTGAGAGAAGTTCTGGCCAGGCCCGATATCGCCGATATCCCTAAATACGTGGCGATGCCCAAACCGCTTGCTCAAGCGATCGTACAGGCGGCCTGCATCCGCTCTTGAGTCTCGTCGCCTGTAATTGATGAAAATATCCGTCATCGGGATTCCCGTTACCAAGTTGTCAAAAGTGGCGGTTGAAAACTTCAAGTATAAACAATAGCGTACGGGTAGTGTCACAGGTAAGTCGCTGATTTATATTGCGGCTTGTCGTGATGTCGGTACAACACCCATAGACTCCTGTCAGCACCGGGTCCCTCGGCGTTGTTTATCTGGGTCACGTTACTGTAAAAACTTCTGCCCCAACGTTAAAGGGGCTGCGGGTCTTCCGGTAGATGATTGTCGAAGTTCGCCTCGTGTGCCCTTAGCCCTGTTCGCCACCTAGTCATGAAGGCAGAACCGAATATTGATATCTTAGCAGTGTTGTCAGTTCTATAATCCGCTGGGAGTACGTGATCGGTGATCGCGCGCAATCACGCCTTTTCTCGGAGGAGGAGATTAGAACGCTCGCGCCGCGATTTGTGTCACTCTTGAAAAGAGTTTTTGGTGGCCAGGGTAATAAGCCCTACGACTTCATTTCGCGGGCTGGGCGCGAGCTCGATCCCTCACAAGTGCACACCGTCTTAAACTTCGTGGATGGTAATGCTTCGCGGGGATTTAAAGCGCCGAAGTCAGACGATTAGCACGATGGGTCGAATTAGCTACAGGACGGACGCGGCGTTCACGCAAGCTTGGGTTACACGAATTGGTAGACTGATTCTTAATTTTGCAGGGCTCGAATTCGAGAGCTATATGTGGCTTCTCCACCTGTCAGAACAACCGCCAGCGCACACTTCCCTGATTGAGTCCTATTAGTGGGGCATTTCTTGACTTCGATCAACGAAAAGTGAGCAATTTCCGTGTATCCAGGTTGTACTTGGCAGGTAACGGACTAGCGGACAGGCCGGTGTTCCCCCCAACAGCCGCCGACCAGTTCATCCAATACACCAATCCTATAGACCTGCCATTAACGGAACTGTAAGCACCACATGCCAGTTTCGTGGGCATTGGACCTTAAGAGGAGGTGAAACCATGTCGTCAGTACAGGAAATCCGCGCCGAACCGGAAATCGCAGACTGGATAAGGACCCACCAGGGTGCAGCCAAACAGGCTAAGCATGCCATCGAGATTTTAGCGGATAAACCCGACGGGGTAGCAGCCGTTAAGAAACTCTTTCCTGCGCTCGCCGACAAGAAGTTGTTCGTCTTTTTTAGTTATAAGAAAAAGGATGAACGCACGGCGAAGGCCGTTGTTAAGGTCTTACGCAGATATGCTGCGGGAAAGCTGCGCATCGCGTACCAGGCGGACTTTACCGAAGAGATTGCGGGCAAACAGTGGCGAGAAAAAATTCGCGACGAAGTTTGTCGTGCGAATTGGTTCATACTGCTGTTGCCGGATCCTTCCGATGACTGGGACTGGTGTCTTTATGAGACAGGCCTGTTTGATCGACAACCGACCTCGGCTGACCGCCTGATTTGCCTACACCACCCCGATACCGAGATTCCGAGTCCGATACAAGACTACCACGCGGTCCCTGCGAATATCACAGATGTCGAAAAGTTTCTGCGGATGGTTTACGTGAATAAGGATCCAGTGCCTGGTATGGAACCGATAAATAAAGACGTTGAACCAGAGCTTCGGACCATTGCAAAGGAAATCGTCGACGCCATTCGCCCGCCTAGAAAAGGTCTTGTCCGTCGAATCTTCGAGCCATGGATGGAGTTGAAAGTGGACAACGCAGCCGGGTTGCAAAATAAAGATGACCTTGATGACGCGCTTATTGTGTCAACTAACGACGCGGTATTGAATTTATTTGAGAGATTCGAGCAACCGGAGACGTGGGGGGAGCTCCGATCAGGCGTGACAGAGAGTGCAGGAGACGGTCGCTGGCGCGATGAATTGTTTCATGTGATTCGGAAAATCGCTGATGGGCGGATGTTTTCTCCGATACAAGCAGTATTTCACACAAAGGACGGTAGGATTTACCGACCCGTAGCCTGCGCTATTGATCGGGTTGGCGAAAAGGGTGCAATCGAAACCTATCACATCACCTTCACGGAGGACGTGGGCGCCGTCGATACCACGGCGATGCCACAAGGTGTATCGACGCTAGCACACATGCTTCGTTTGGCGTTTCGGTTTCGATGGGAGGTCCTTGAAAGATTCAGCAAGGGCGCTCTAACAGAGGATGATGTTGAACGCGTGGATAATGTGCTGAGACGCATCGAACAAGATGCAGAATCTCGGGGCATTCTCGACCAAGACGCTGACATGAGCTTGTTTCCGTCCAAACAGGCAACGCGTATTGCCGAAATGTTCGCTATTTGGTACACACTCAGGAATCCGGAGGAAACGGGCGAGCTTGACGTCGCGATCAAAAAGAAAGACACACAACAAATCTCCGCAATTCTCGCAAAGATGATTCCCCTAAACCAGGAATTTCTCGAGATGGCAGCAACCCGGTTTTCAGAGCTCGTCTACGAAAAATCTTAACGTTTTATCGTGCAGTAACTTGGGATTTTCTTGAAAAAGAAAAGGGGTGGTATCGATTACGGAAGCTGTGGTCCGCAAATAATGATATTGATGCTCACAAAGATTCAAGCGCATAGTCGTGATGCAGTCCACCCAACACCGGCTTAGCGATCACGCGAAAGGGCTTGCCGATTTGATGACGCTCAATCTCAGTAGGCGGGTCCGGGACACCTGGACCCAACGCTGAATGGGGCCTCGACCGGTTGTAATAGGCAACCCAGCCTTTGAGAATTCTTCTGAGATGAGCTTCTGTGAGCGGAATCAGATAATCGAGACATTCTCGCCGCATCGAGTTCGCCCGAGAAGATGCTATCGCGATCATGCATAAGACATCGATAGGGATAATCTAAGGGGATCGCTTCGCGCAACGGTTGACGTGTCCACTCGGCGGTCGGATGCTCGGTGACATTACAATGTAACAGCCGCCGCGAACCGTGTTCGATGACCACCAACACATAAAGCAGACGAAATGTCGCGGTGACCACCACACAGACATCACATGCAACGATCGTAGAAGCATGGTTGGGCAGGAACGTACGCCAAGGCCGATTACCGCGAGGCCCGCCGCCAGGACGTTTCGGCATATACTTGCGTACCGTCCGCGGTAAGACGCGGATTCCCAGTTTGACTAATAGCTCGTTCGCTATCCGTTCCTCACCCCAATATACGTTGTTCAAGGCCAGCGCGCGGATCAGCCGTCTGAGTTCTGACGCAATCGGTGGCCGGCCAGGGCGGGACTTATAGCGCCACACTAGTCGGGAACCGAGCCGATGCCATCGAATCAATGTTCGTGGTTGAACAATGGCGAGTGCTTCCTTCCAATCGAAGCGTTTGCAGAGTAGCGCCAGCGTTAAACACGTAGCTGGGCGGCGAATTATGCCACGGGACTAACGCAACAGCGCGATTTCATTTGTGATATAGATATAATTCTTGCGGACTACAACGGTTACTTTGCTCCTTCTCTTGATAGTGCTCTCCTACATGTAGCTAATTCAGTTTTCCGTTGGATGAAGAGAGAAAATGGAGTCTGAGCCCGTCTAAATTCCGCAAAAAGTGCTAAGCGCTATGATTGAACTGGCCTCTCATCAGGTGGTCATCGAATTACCAACCGCTCAGGCGGTTAAATGCGACTGTCCCGCGAGCGCATCTATGTGTACGTGCGGTACGCTAAGCGCTGTTGATTCGTCGAGAACCGCAAGTCATGGCCTTACCTTCTGGTACCCGTTGTGCTTAAAGCTCGTGTCGCCTCTAAGAACGTTTATGAGTTGCGGTAACGCATCGAGGCCGTACTGGCTGAGTGTCCTGCCTACCCGGGTGTGCTGGCTAGTATCTTGACGATCGTCTTGCGGTTCGGCGCCGTCAAAGGTCGTGCGAAAAGTCAAAAGCGCGAAAGGCTGGCCGTGCTCGCCGATCCTGAACTGGCGGCGAAAGATGGGACCTGGGCTTTCGAGCCGGATAAGCAGTGTGATTAGCACCATGACCGGGAAGATAATCAACAGCAGCGCAGCGCTGACGACAACGTCGAACAGCCGCTTTGTGAACCTCTTCGCCGGAAGCGGCGCATCAGGACGAAAGCCGTAGACCAGCTTATCCATCCCCCCTTAGTGACCAGGAATCCGAATGCGAGGGTTCAGGGCATTTGTATATTTTTGATTCCACGGATTGCTCGTTCATGACCATTCCCCTTCTTGCGCTCGATCGGGTGTGGATTAACGCGATTGCTGTCTCTAGCGAAATAGACCAAACACAAGCATGCAATCGCTAGCAAACTTCGCGCCAAAGGCACATTATCTCACGTGATCGACGTAACTTGTTGATCAATTGGAGTTAAAGGGCGCACGTAATATCTACAAACCGGAGTAGGTAAGACGTAGTTCCCATGATATTTCACGGAACCAAGGCATATCACGGAATTCCCATTTTCGTGTGGCACCTGCGCGCACAATACAAAAGGACAGCTGCGCTATGGCGCAACTAGTAAATGCCGAGGATGGTTGCGGATTCCTGCGCTCCCTCACGGGCCGAGACATATCAAGGGGTAAGTTTCGCGTTCGGTATCTAGGCTAGTGCCGACGAATTCCTAGTTTCTGCATCCGAGAACGCAGCGTACCCGGGTTGAGTCCCAGCACGACCGCGGCGCCGCTTCGCCCCTCTATCCGCCATTTGGTCTGCTCCAGTATCCGTTTGATATAGTCACGTTCAACATTTTCCAGAGTCTGTCCTTCCGTAAGTTCTGAAGCCATCGCCCGGCGTGGATCAAGCGTGTCTTCCACTCGTAACGCAGACCCTTGCGTTATAATCACCGCTCGCTCAATAACGTTCTCGAGCTCTCGGATATTGCCGGGCCAAGAGTAGGACTGAAGGGCCTTCATCGCCAGCTCCGGGATCGTGTTAATCACCTTGCCCAGTTTCTGCCCATACCCGTTAACGAATGACTGTACGAGCATAGGAATATCGTCCCGACGTTCACGAAGCGGTGGCAACGCCAGGGGAAAAACGCTCAACCGATGATAGAGATCTGCACGAAAGCCGCCGTCGCGGATGGCCCCTTCCAGATCGCGATTCGTGGCCGCAATCACGCGGACATCGACCTTGAAGGTGCGCGGATTCCCCAAGCACTCAAACTCGCCTTCTTCCAACACGCGCAGTAGCTTGGCTTGAAGATCGAGCGGCAGTTCACCGACCTCATCCAAAAATATAGTTGCGCCATCGGCAAGTTCAAAACGACCGACCTGCCTTGACACAGCGCCCGTAAAGGCACCTTTTGTATGGCCGAACAATTCGTTCTCAATCAGACTTGGTGGTAATGCCGCACAACTTACTTTCACCAATGGCCGATCCTTGCGTTGGCTCAGTCTGTGAATCGCACGGGCGAACAGCTCTTTGCCGGTGCCGGTCTCACCGAGGATAAGCACTGTGGCATCGGTGGCTGCGACCTGTTTCACCTTGACGAGAAGTTTCTTGAGGTCCTCGCTTTGACCGATGATTTCACCGAAGTGGTGGTCAAGATCGATTTCTTCGCGCAGATAGATGTTCTCCGCCTGCAGTTGGTCTTTCAGTCGTGCTACGTCGGCGAGGGCGCTCTCGAGCTCCCCCTGTGCTCGTTTGCGCTCGGTGATGTCTTGCGTTAGGCCCATCAGCTTGATGACTACGCTATTGTCATCGGTGATCGGCACAAAAGACGATTGATAAGAAACACCATTCACGGCCATGAACTCGTATTCCGATGGCTTGCCCTGATAGGCGAGGGCTAGCAGCTTGCGGATCCGATCGCGGTCGTCATCTGACACGACGTCCAAGTACGGCATTCCCTTGATATCACGCTCATCAGTAACGCCCATCATGCTGAGGCCAGCGGGGTTCATCGAGGAAAACCGGCCTTCGAGATCGATCTCATGGATACAATAAGGCGAGGATTCAATCAGTGTACGGTAGCGCTCTTCGCTCGCCCGTAGTGACTCTTGGCTTTCCTGCAGCGCCTCTTCCGCTCGCTTGCGATCTGTAATATCCAGCGCATGCCCCAACACTCGCGGTGTGCTTCCGGGCTGTTCATAGATCACGTTACGGTAGAACCAAATACGCTCATCACCCTCCTTGGTCACTAGACGCATGAGTCCACTGTCATTTCGGTTCTGCCGAGTACGCTCTAAATAATCATCGAAGAGGTGCCGTACCGATGGAGGAAGAGCACCTCTTATATTGCGGCCCACACAATCTTCTGGGCGGTATCCAAGTGCCTCGGCTGCGGCCGGATTGATAGAGAGGAGATCCCCCCTTAGATCGTGGGTGCACATCAACCCCAAGCTGTTGTCGACCAAGCGGCGATAGTTCGCCTCGCTTTGGAGCAGCGCCTCTTCCGCTCGCTTGCGCTCGGTGATATCCATCCCGATCGCGACGATTCCGATCGCCCGACCCTTGGCGTCGACTAGACGGGAGACGTTCCACGATAAGACGCGTTCAACGCCATCGCGCGTTCGAACCGGGTTTTCAAAGCTTTCCGTATGTTCGCCGGCCAACACTCTCTGCATGTCGGCGGCAACCGTCTCACGTACCTCCTCCGGAAGGAACAGCTCGAGATAGTCTTTTCCCAGGACCTCGTGTCGTTTCCACCCATAGATGCGTGCCGCCGCGGGATTCCATTCCAGGATTTTGTGGTCAGCAGAAAGGTGTATGATGGCGCTCGCCGCAGTCTCGATAACAGAGCGGTAGCGCTCCTCACTGGCCTGCAGCTGCTCCTCGGTGTGCTTGCGCTCGGTGATGTCGGTGACGACGGCCATCGAACGAAGGAAGTTTCCTGCCTGATCTTTCACCGCGATGGCAGATAATAGGGTATCGATCACTTCCCCGCTCTTTTTTACGAGCTGCGCGTGAAAATTGGTAACAAAGCCATCTCGGTAGAATCGGGGCAAGCTCACTTCTTGCGCGTACTGCCGCGACGCTTCCGTCATGAAGTCAGTGAGGGGACGACCAAGGACGTCGTCCCGCGTGTACCCTAACGCCTTGAGCCAATAATCACTGACGGTGACCAGTTTGGCATCGCGGTCGATGGCATGCATCATGACCGGCGCGGTTAACTGTTCCTCGCTTGCGAGGAGCGCTTCCTCTGCCGATTTGAGTTCAGGAATGTCTTGCGTAACCATCAGGCTGCTAACTCGCGAACAAAGCAACGCTCTACTTCAAACAACAGGCCGCAATTATCCGCGTCCGGTGTATGGCAGGCAATAACCTCCAAGAAGTCGGTAATCGAATCACCAAGATTTCCGACAGCGGAGGGGTCGGAAGGTTTTCCGACCCTTAATCTTCGTTTTTGGCGACTATCAGAGAAATTAAAAGCTTAGTGCGCCTCACCTGTCGGCGGATCCCTCCCCCGATGAGCAAACCGTCGCTTTCTCCCCTGGGCGTGTTATAGGTATGCGGCCAAGGTGTGCCGGATTTGTGCCAGTCCATCCTGGCATGCCTTGGAAATACTGCGTATTTAGATAGAGATCGAGAATGGCAAGCGATGCAAGTGATTGATTTGTTTAGCTCCCCTCTTCCACCAAGCCAGCTGTTAACCACCCTGTCGGCGGTTCGAGGCCGCTCTCGCACGTCCTGTGCTCCGCGGCACTTGTCCATCCTGTACATCGTCCGTCCCGGGGAGCCAACATAACAAGCATAAAACTCATCTGCTTTCCCCCCTCAAGTACTACGAGCGTGGGGGTTTTGCGAACTCATCCAAGAACTCTCATTGTTCCATAAGAAGTTCAAGCCCATCGGCACATGCCCGACTTACATCATAAACGGCTTCTTGTTGCCCGGGCATTTTATCCCAGCCTCCTTTTTCGATGGCTTCATGTCTATTCCAGGAACTTACTTTCTCTAATTCAGCAAGTTTCTCTTGATGGTTCGGTTGCTTCACGAATTGGGCGACGCAGATCGCTGCCCGACTCGCCAAGAGCGCCTCATCGGTCATCCTTTGGGTAGTGCCAGCGGTTGTCCAACCGCCCCACGCAAAGCCGATGATGATTGCCGCGACTGCCCCACCCACAGCGCCCCAAATTGCAGGCTTTACTGCCGATTTAATTTCTGGTTTCATTTGATACCCCTCTCATATAAATTTAGAGCTCGCTCATGCCTCACCTCGGGAGCTCGGTTCTTTCAAGAGATCGCTTAGGACCTAGAGCACTCGTCACGCTCTGCCTATGCAGGCTGAGCGGGAGTAACTGCCGACGAAACCTGGAGGAACTTCCGAACTGAGTACAAGAAGTGCGCTGCAAGCTGAATATTATACACTGCCAGGAGTGCTATCGTTGTAGAGCAGTTCCGCACACGACTGAGCAATAGCGCTCTCAGGCGATGAACTACCCGGCATCGTCGCCCATCCTTTGGCTTCGACAAGGTCACGCCGCTGCCACACGTCTGTAGCCTGAAAAATGGTGAGATCCGCCGCTGGGGCTAGGCGGGCCTGTGCGACACAGATGGGTACCAGCCGCTCGGTCACGGCACTCTGCACCATCTGATTGGCGCCCCCTTGGGTTACCCAGTTGAAACCAGGGAGACCGAACCAGCTAAAGCCGACTACGATCACAACAAATACCGTTACGATTGAACTCCAGGCCATCTGCCGTAGTGCCCAAGATTTTTGATTGTCTGCCATCTTACTTTCCTCGTGTCAAGGCCAGGGTTATTCCTGACTAATTTCAGTAGATGATTAGGGCGGACAAGTCCGCCCCAACCAAACACGTATTGGCTTCAGACTGCTTACGCGGCGGCGATCTTGTGCCACGTCGAGTTGCAAACCTCGGACGTTTGAAGCTGAGGGGTTCCCTCAATCATCGTCAGAGTCTTCAGCATTTCTGGATAGGTTTCGCGCTGATAAGTGTCCGCGCTCTCTTTCTGCTCCCACAGACTGATGGCGACCGCTTCCTTGTCGCCCGCGGGGACGAACGTGATTTCATCCTTGAACCCTGCTTGTTTCCGCAGGAGAGGAATGACTTTCTCCTCGAACGTGCGGGTAAACTCGGCAACGCTATTTGGCTTTAATTGCATGCGAATGGTACGAGCGTACATGTAGACCTCCTTGTTGATAACTAAGACGGAGTAGTCCAGATAACCTGTCTTAGTTCAGATGACCTGAAGAAACGAGCACAAATAACTCACTTCATTAACCATAATGGGTGAATTCACTTTACTTGTCAAGCATAATTTGGTATTAGTATAACTACTTAACTTTATAGTGTTAATTACATATCTTTTAAGGAGGAACCCCGGTGGATGTCCCTTTAGTGATCAGGCGGCGGCTGGAAGAGCTGGGGGTTGAGCAGCGGGGGCTCGCGACTGCCGCGCAGGTGACGGAATCCTATATTTCACAGCTGTTGACGCGTAAGAAAGCGCCCCCCGCCCCGCACCGCACAGATGTTTATGACAAGATGGAAAAGTTTTTGAAGCTGCCGAGCGGTCAGCTTGCGAAGCTGGCTGATCGCCAGCGCAAGGAGGAATTGAAGAGAAGACTGGGGGACCCGCTCACGCCCTTGTTTAAAGAAGTTCGAGAATTGATTCTGCGCAAATGCAACCCCGACAATGTAAAAGAAATACAGGCAGTTTTTGAAAAGCAACCCTTTGGCGAACTCGAACGCCTCGTCACGCAGAAGCTCTTAGACGTGGTGCAGACAGTTGCCAAAGAGGAATTGGACAGTGAAGACTGGTTCCAGACGGTGGCTCGACTGAGTGACCGAAGCTATGAACAGCTGCGGGTCATCGTGCTCGACTTCCTGGATACGGATATCTTTAACCTGTCAGTTGAACACTGCGTCTCCTTCTTGGATCCGCTGATTGAGTCTTGGGACATCGACCTCGCGACGTTTGCGATGGAGATTGTCTTGAACCGCAGGCTGGTACCGGCACATCTGAAGAGATTTGAGTTTGTCGAACGGGGACCCGAGGGGCCCTTCGACGACGAGCAGGGGCTGAAAGAATTCCTTCAGGATGCTTCGCTTAGCGGCGATGCGACCGAAGAGGATATCGAGTTCTTGAAGGGACTGAGATTCAAGGGAAAACGGCCGACGCCCCTGTATTATTACCGGGCGCTGCAAAACCTCAGGGACCCGCTCCATTTTCGCGCCCCGTAGACCGACTGAGGAGCGCTCGCGGTTGTGCCCCTTGGAAGGCCTTTAAGCCCCTCGCTGTGAGTAAAGGCCGGCAGGCTGATAGAGATCTCACTCGACTGCCGAAGGAGTTCATCGATCGGCTGACAAGACCGTTTGCACGGTTCTTGCGCATCGAGGCCGCCAGCGCCGCCGTTCTTCTGTTGTGCATTGTCGCTGCTCTGGTTCTATCCAACTCCCCATGGGCGCATCTTTTTTTGGACGCCTGGGAGACACCGGTAGGTCTTCAGCTCGGCTCGTTGGAGTTCGCCCGTTCGTTGAGAGATTGGATCAACGATGGGTTGATGACACTGTTTTTCTTCCTTGTCGCCTTGGAGCTCAAACGAGAGCTGGTCCTAGGCGAGCTTAAGAACCCGCGCATGGCCGCGCTGTCGATTACGGCTGCCCTGGGTGGCATGCTTGTACCCGCAGCGTTGTATCTAATGCTGCAATCGGGCCAGCCCGGCGAGACTGGTTGGGGCACGGTGATGGCAACCGACACCGCGTTTGTCATCGGTTGCCTGGCGCTTCTGGGATCGCGCATTCCCCAAAGCCTGCGCGTGTTCATGCTGTCGTTGGCGATCGTTGACGACCTCGGTGCCATCCTGGTCGTGGCTATCGGCTACAGTAGTCACATTGCCTGGGGCGCGCTCGCCCTGGCTGCACTTGGCGTCGCGATCGTGCGCGCAATGGCGGCGCTCGGCGTCCGAGGTTTTCCGATCTACTTTCTGGTGGGCGGCTCCATCTGGCTCGCTGTGGATGCGTCCGGGATCCACGCAACGGTGACAGGCATGATACTCGGGTTGCTGACACCAGCCCGCAGATGGGTCAGCGACGAGCGTTTGTATGCCGTATTGGGCCGAGTCGTCGCGCATCCAGCCGGCAACGACGGAAGTGGTGACACAAAAGATCGGCAGACATTGCAGGTGGCCGAGATCGCGGCGCGCGAAACGTTGTCTCCGGTCGAACGCTTGGAGATTGGGCTACACCCGTGGGTCGGTTTTGTCATCATGCCGCTCTTTGCACTCGCCAACGCCGGGTTGCCGCTACCTTTGGGTGATCTCGGTAATTCCGTCACGGTGGCGGTGTTTGTCGGATTCGTTCTCGGTAAACCCATTGGTATTCTTACGTTCAGTTGGCTGGCCGTGCGTTCGGGTATCGCGATACGCCCCCCGGAGCTTAGTTGGAGGTTACTGGCTGGTGGCGGTCTGCTCGCCGGGATCGGCTTCACGATGGCGCTGTTCATTGCCAACCTGGCCTTCAGCAAGAGTCTGATCGAGAGCGCCAAACTAGGTATCTTCTTGGCATCCGTCTTTTCCGCGGTGGCGGGTCTCGCGCTATTGATGTGGTTGCCCGCGCGTGGAAGGTCTCGCCAAGTGGATCCCGGTTCACTGGACATTTAGTTATGCTTCTTTTCTTTTTTCAATTTTCGTTATTCCTTTGGACTAAGCTGGGCCTTTTTCTGTTGTTCCCTTTTGCCTTTATCCCTTTTTCCCTTATCACCCATATTTGTTTCTCCTCGGTTAAAAATGACTTGCGCCAATTTGTGCGCCTAACGCTTGCGGTGAGAGGCGCGCAATTTATTGTGTCATTTGCCCCGTGGACTGCTGTCACGAGGAGCCACTGCTCACTCTGTTTAACTAGGTCTAATCGCTACGCAAAATACGGATCGTCGAAAGCAGACCGCTACACCACGCTGCCAAACCCTAGGTCCGTAGCACCGGCCGGCGCTTTGAGCCCCGCGACCCGGCACCCTTGCGCTACCGGTCCGCCGGGGAAGAGCTGGTAGAGGTACCGGATGCCGCCCTTGTGGTGGAACTTCTCGTCCAGCGCGTCGTGCAGCTCCCGCAGGTTAACCGCGCTCTCCTCGTGCCGGGC
>Ga0224508_10001934_pt1 | contig 18174 bp, 14 predicted proteins | sample SF_Jan12_sed_USG_4_FD_170157 | JGI IMG/M metagenome (GOLD analysis project Ga0224508, IMG submission 170157) | Sediment microbial communities from San Francisco Bay, California, United States - SF_Jan12_sed_USGS_21 | ecosystem: Environmental > Aquatic > Marine > Sediment | place: USA... | reverse complement strand
TGGAATCTCACCTGACGCTCCTTTGGAATTGAAGTCTCGACAACCTCAATTTTACCCTCAGGGCCTAGGGGCGTCAGGTTTTCCTCTTTCTGACCAAAGCTTTAACCGGACAGTAGTGGGTTAAACCGCGGGATGACTGTAACTGATCAACTGCCCTGCTGCGGACGCAATGAAAAGGGTAGCCCCCCTTATATCTGTCAGCATAAAAAAAGCCGGCACATAGTGCCGGCTTTTTTGTCGCCAGTTCCCGATATGTCAATCCGGCCTGCGCCGGGGGCCGCTGGCAGGGGTATGACACTGAAAAGGGTAGCGTCCCCTTTATCTCCCCTTTATCAGGGGGCTTGCGCCCCTTGGTAATAGGATGGCGTTTACGAGCCCTTCTGCGGGCGCATGTCGTCCTTGCTGATGCCGGCTACCGCTACCGGCGCTTTCATCGCGTCGCGGCGGAAGGGCTCGCCCAGTTCCTGGTTGAGCACGACTTCGATGTAGGTGGTGACATTGTTTTCCATCTGCTCCCTGACCGCGGTCGCCAGCGCCTCGGTCAGGCCGTCCATGGTTTCGGCCTTGACGCCCTTGACCCCGCAAGCCTCGGCGATTTTGGCGTATTCGACGCCGACGTTGAGCTCGGTGCCGACGAAGTTGTCGTCATACCACAGCGTGGTGTTGCGCTTTTCCGCGCCCCACTGGTAGTTGCGGAAGATGATCATCGTGATCGCCGGCCAGTCGTTGCGGCCACAGGCGGTCATTTCGTTCATCGAGATGCCGAAGGCGCCGTCACCGGCAAAGCCGATTGCAGGTACGTCGGGGCGACCGATCTTGGCGCCGAGGATCGACGGCAGGCCGTAACCACAGGGACCGAACAGACCCGGAGCAAGATACTTGCGGCCTTCTTCGAAACTCGGGTAGGCGTTGCCGATGGCGCAGTTGTTACCGATGTCGGATGACACCATCGCGTTTGCCGGCATTGCCTTCATGATCGCCTGCCAGGCCTGGCGCGGTGACATGCGTTCCGGGTCGCGATTACGCGCGCGTTCGTTCCAGGTGATGCCTTCGTCGGTATCTTCCTCGAAAATCATTTCGGCGAGCTCGGCCGACCAGTTTTGCTTGGTCTCGGCGATCAGGGCCTTGCGCGCGTCGCGGCCGGCGTCACCGGCGCTGGCGCCGAGCTGTACGAGCAGCTGTTCAGCGACCTGTTTGGCGTCGCCGACGATGGCGACGTCGACATTCTTGGTGCGGCCGATGCGGCTGGCGTTGATGTCGACCTGGATGATCTTGGCGTCTTTAGGCCAGTAATCGATACCGTAGCCGGGCAAAGTCGAGAATGGATTCAGACGCGTGCCGAGCGCGAGTACTACGTCGGCCTTCTGAATCAGTTCCATACCGGCCTTGGAGCCGTTGTAACCCAGTGGTCCGGCGGACAGCGGGTGCGAGCCCGGGAAGGCGTCGTTATGCTGGTAGTTGCAGCAAACCGGGCTGTCGAGGCGTTCGGCCAGTTTGACGGAAGCGTCGATACCGCCCGAGAGTACGACACCGGCGCCGTTGAGGATAACCGGGAACTGGGCTTCTGACAGCAGTGCGGCCGCCTGCGCAATCGCTTCTTTACCACCGGGTGAACGCTCCAGCTTTATTGGACGGGGCAGCTCGATGTCGATGACCTGGGTCCAGTAGTCGCGCGGGATGTTGATTTGCGCCGGTGCGCTGCCGCGCCAGGCGCTTTCGATAACGCGGTTCAGGACTTCGGCCATACGGCTCGGATCGCGCACTTCTTCCTGGTAACAAACGCAGTTCTCGAAGATTTCCATCTGCTTGACTTCCTGGAAGCCGCCTTGCTCGATGGTCTTGTTGGCCGCCTGCGGAGTAACCAGCAGCAGCGGTGTGTGATTCCAGAAGGCGGTCATGACCGGGGTCACGAAGTTGGTGATGCCCGGGCCGTTTTGCGCAATCGCCATCGACATCTTGCCGGTGACGCGGGTATAGCCATCGGCGCTCATGCCGGCGTTGACTTCGTGCGCGCAATCCCAGAACTTGATGCCCGCGGCCGGGAACAGGTCGGAAATCGGCATCATCGCGGAACCGATAATTCCAAAAGCATGCTCGATGCCGTGCATCTGCAATACCTTGATGAAGGCTTCTTCTGTCGTCATTTTCATAGTTCTGTCCTCGTTCCGGGTGTCGATTTTACTGGGTTGGCTAAAATAAGGCACTGGTCGATCCATGGTAGTACCAGTTGCGACCTATTCTTGATACCAGTTATTCCGGTGGTTCTGTAACGCGTTCTCATCTGTCATACCGCGGCTCTGACCCACCGCTTGGAACCGAGGCATCCAGGGAATTTTGGGGCATTCCGGTAAAACTGGATCCCGCGGTCAAAACCGCGGGATGACGGGGTTAGGATGATACCCTCGGGATGAATAGCAGCCGGGGGCACAGTGATGGTTGCCACTGGTCATACCGGCGCAGGCCGGAATCCATTGCCCGGGCACCCCTGCACATGGTCCGGGCAAAGCCCGGCCGAATCTTTATCGGTACGCGCGGTGGATTGCGTCTCGAAGGCCGCAAAGTTGGGTTCAGATCATGTCGTGGATCAGGGTGGCGAGTTTTTTGATGCCGGCATCGATTTGACTGGCGGCGATCGAGGAATAGCCCAGACGGATGAAGTTTTGCGGCGGCTTGTCCTGCAGGAAGCAGATATCGCCGGATTCGATCAGGATGCCCTGTTCGCGCGCGCGCTCCTTGAGTTGGCGCGTGTCGAGCCGGGGCGGACCCTCGACCCAGTAGGAGGTGCCGCCAAAAGAAGGGATGCGCGATGATTCCGGCAGATAGCGGTTGAGCGCCTTGCCCATCACCTGCCAGCGTTCCTTGTAGGTCTGGCTGAGGCGGTGAATCAACGAATCGTGGTGGCCCATCGACAGGAACAGAGCGACGATACGCTGATTGTTGGCCGGCGGATGTCGCACCATCAGGCGCCGCAGCGCGCGCGCTTCCTCGATCAGCGGTTTCGATGCGACCATGTAACCGAGGCGCAACCCGGGCGCCAGGGTTTTCGACAGGCTGCCGACATAGATCACCCTTTCGCTGGCGTCGAGGCTTTTCAGCGCCGGCGTCGGCTCGCCGACGAAATTGATTTCGCTTTCGTAGTCGTCCTCGATAATCAGAAAGTCCTTTTTCTTGGCCTGCTTGAGCAATTGTTCGCGCCGCTTCAGCGGCATCGTGACCGTGGTCGGCGACTGGTGGCTGGGCGTGGTGAATACGATTTCGCAGGAATTCAGCTCCTTGCCCGGTACCACGCCCTGGTCGTCGACCGCGAGCGGTATGATATTCGGCGACTTCAGCTCGAAGATGTTGCGCGCGTCGGGATAGCCCGGATTTTCCATGCCGACGCGAGTGCCCTTCGCAATCAGCAGGTCGGCGAGAATGTAGAGCGCCTGTTGCGCGCCCATGGTGATCAGGATTTCGTCGCGCGCGGCCCACACCCCTCGCCGCGGCAGAATGCGCGCCTGGATTTGTTCGATCAGCAACGGGTCATCGATATCGATGCGATCGGGCGTGACGTCGCGGATGTCGCTGACGCTGAGCGCCTGGCGGCAGCATTCGCGCCAGTCGGCCACCGGAAACAACGCCGGGTCGAGTTGGCCGAAGAGGAACGGGTAGGGGTATTTTTTCCAGTCCAGCGGTTTGATGATGTTTCGCTGTTGCGACGGGTGGAACTTGATATGCCGTTCCCAGTCGGGCGGCCTGTGCTCGCCGTCGATTTTCAGAGGTTCGACGCGCACGCGCCCGTCGAGCATGGTCTTGTCGATGTAGTAGCCGCTGCGCTCGCGCGACACCAGGTAACCCTCGTCGATTAGCTGCTGGTAGGCGAGCACCACGGTATTGCGCGCGATGCCGAGATGGCGTGCGAGCTCGCGCGACGACGGCAAGGGTATTTCGAGCGGCAACTTGTCATCCAGGATGGCGCTGACGATCATTTCGCGCAGTTGGCGCTGGTAGCTGATTTTGCGGTCCCGGGAAAGCTGAAACAGCTGGGACCACATCATATTGTTGCTGCGGTTTTGCATGGGTTGCAAAATTGGCCTTATCAATAGGACATATCTGGTTCTATTGTATAGAGTTCCTTTCATTTTAGCCTCTGTTTCCCTTTACCCTTTGCAAAATAGCCCCTGGCGCGGAGAGTGCGATGAAACCTGAAAACATCAATGAGATCGTCGGCAGCGATCGGAATCACCTGTGGCACCACCTGTCGCAACACAAGCCTTATCAAACCACCGATCCAATGGTTATCGTCGAAGGCAAGGGCATGCGCGTCAAGGACGCCAACGGACGTGAATACCTGGACGCGGTTTCAGGCGGCGTGTGGACCGTCAACGTCGGCTACGGCCGCGAAAGTATCGGCGACGCGGTACGCGACCAGATCGTCAAGATGTGCTATTTCGCCAACTCCGCGGGCAATATCCCCGGTGCGCAATTCGCCGAAAAGCTGATCGACAAGATGCCGGGGCTGTCGCGCGTGTACTACGCCAACTCCGGTTCCGAAGCCAACGAAAAGGGTTTCAAGCTGGTGCGTCAGCTGGCGGCGCTGAAGAACGACGGCAAGAAACACAAGATTCTCTACCGCGACCGCGATTACCACGGCACCACGATTACCACGCTATCGGCCGGCGGCCAGGCGCAGCGCAAGGACCAGTACGGACCTTTTACCCCGGGCTTCGTCGAGGTTCCGCACTGCCTTGCCTATCGTGATCCGCGTGGCGACGATCCCGACTACGGCGTGCAGGCCGCAAGGGATATTGAGAAAGTCATTCTCGCCGAAGATCCGGATACGGTGGGTTCGCTCTGTCTCGAGCCGATTACCGCCGGCGGCGGCGTCATCGTGCCGCCCGAAGGTTACTTCGAAACCGTACAGGAAATCTGCAGCAAGTACGGCGTGCTGCTGCATATCGACGAAGTCGTCTGCGGCATGGGCCGCACCGGCAAGTGGTTCGGCTACCAGCATTTCGACGTCAAGCCCGACATGGTGACCATGGCCAAGGGCGTGGCCAGCGGTTACGCCGCGATTTCGGTGCTGGCGACCACCGAAGATCTGTTCAACGAGTTTATCGCCGAGCCCAGCGACAAGATGCATTACTTCCGCGATATCAGTACCTTCGGCGGCTGCGCCGGCGGTCCCGCGGCCGCGCTCGAAAACATGAACATCATCGAGCGCGAAAATCTGCTCGACAATGTCGTCAAGCAGGGCGACTACTGCCTCGATCGTCTGCAGGAACTGAAGGACAAGCACCCGGTCATCGGCGACGTGCGCGGCAAGGGCCTGTTCCTCGGCGCGGAACTGGTCAAGGACCGTGAAACCCGCGAGCCGCTGGACGAATCGGTAGTCGCCGGCGTTGCCGCGGACTGCCTCAAGCAGGGTGTCATGATCGGCCGTACCAACCGCAGCCTGCCGAAGTTCAACAATACGCTGTGCCTGAGCCCGGCGCTGATTTGCACCAGCGACGATATCGATGAAATCATCAATTCAATCGACGTAGCGCTCGGCAATCTTGCAATGTAAACAGCAACGGGGATAATGCCCTGCCAATGAAGCGCGGGTTTATCTTCTTATTGGCGATCTGTGCCGGCCTCTTGACGACGGCCGGCGAAGCCGCAGGACACAAGCCAACGGAAATTTCCGTTGGCTATTTTCTGCAGCGGCCTACGCCCGCGCAATTTTCCCAGGCCACGCAAACCTTCGATAACGCCCTTGGCCTCAAGGTTAACTGGGTAGCCTTCGAAAACGGCAACGAGATGAACCGGGCGCTGGTGCAAAACCGGATCCAGATCGCCTTTGCCCAGGGCCATGTGCCTTTTCTGCTTGGCGTTAGTCAGGGGCTCGAATTGAGCATGATCGGAATCGCGGTCGGCTACCCTGATAACGATAACTGCATCATCTCCGACGAGGCCGGTATTACACACGAAAATTTCAGCTCGCTGGAGGGCAGGAAGGTAGCGGTTGAGGTCGGCAGCGTCAGTCACTATCGGCTGCTCAAGGTGCTGCAGCATCTCGGTATCGATCAATCCAGGGTCGAAATCGTCGACACCGAGGATGCAACCGCGGCCGCCAGCGCGTTGCAGCAGGGCGAGGTGGCGATGGCCTGCGCCTCCGGTGGCGCCTTACGCGCGCTTGAGACCCTCGGCAAACCCTTGCTCGGCGGTGTCGAGCAGGCGGCGATCGGATTGCCGCTGTTCGATACGGTTATCGCGGCGAATGGCTTTATCAACGAACATTCCGCAATCGTGCAGAGGTTTATGGACGTCGTAGAAGCCTCCAACGAGCAGTGGAGAAAAAACCCGGAACCAATGCGCGCGGCGATTGCCCGTGCCGCGCAGATGGGCGTCGAAGGCGCCAGCCGCAGACTCGAGGCATTCCGTTTTCCGGCCGCCGAGGAGCAGAAATCCGACGCCTGGATGGGCGCGGTTGTGCCGGCCTACAGCAAGGATCTTGCCGACTTTTTCGTGGCCCAGGGCCAGCTCGGCAAAGCGCTGGAAAACTACGATCGTTTTATCACCACCCGTTTCTTACGATGACCGTCTCGGCGCGTCGATTGCGGCCGTTCTCGTGCTTGCCAGGCTGCTAGCCGGGGACTGCCAACTTGCTCATCTCCGAAATTGCCGAAGCCCTGGCCAGCGACGATTTTCTGTTCGTCGATCACGCGCAGACGATCGAGCTGTTGTCGAAGCTGGCGCAGGTTCCGATCGGTCAAGACCAGGCCTTCCTGGATAGCTGGAATCACCTCGAGCAGGACCAGTACATGGCCGATGGCGGCAAGTATCGTAAACGCCGTCACGCGGTCTACGCGATCCAGAATGCCGGAGAACAGGCGCACCAGATGCCTTATCAGCCACACTATCAAACGCTCGACTACAATCCGCTGAATGGCGGGGTGGCGCGCTATTTCGCACCGATTCTCGACGATTTGCACCACAGCGATACGCTGGCGGCGCTGCTCGCATTCGGCAACGCCGTATTCAGCCAGCTGAGCGGCAATCCGCTTTGGCACATCGAGTTGCACCAGTTTCGCATCGAAGCGCGCGACGGCCGTCTCGGAAAACCGACGCCGGAGGGCATGCATCGCGACGGGGTCGATTTTGTCATCGTGGTGATGATCAAGCGCGTCAATATCGATAGCGGCGCGACCACTATTTTCGATCTCGATAACCGCCAGCTTGGCGAGTTCATGCTGCGCGAAACCTTCGATATGGCGCTGGTCAACGATCGCAGGGTCTATCACGGCGTGACGCCGATTACCCAGCTGCAAGCGCAGAAAGAAGCCTTCCGCGACGTGCTCGTCATCACCTTCAGGGCCCCGGACAACGTCTAAAGCCAGCTTGTCATCCCCGAATACTGGCGTCATTCCGATGCGTCGGACCGCCGCTCAAGCGGGGGATCTTGAAACCGGACAGTGAAATCAAAATTGCGATATGCCGGACCACCATCTACACGGGAGTAACGCGGTGGCGCGGATTTCGGAGACCTGAATTCCAGCTCGAAGGATTAGGTATTGCCTCCCCCCGAGTTGTGATAAATTGATTCGCGAATACCAACTTCCAATCGCCCTTGACTGAATATCTGACCACCAAAGAGCTGGCCTCGTTGCTGCGCATCAGAGAACGTAAAGTTTACGATCTGGTGGCCTCCGGTGCGGTTCCCTGCACGCGCGCCACCGGCAAGCTGTTGTTCCCGCGGCGGGCGATCGACGAATGGCTGGCGAGCAACGAGTCGTCCAGCGGCGCCGCCGTGTCGCGGCCGCTGGTGTTCGTCGGTAGCCACGATCCGTTGCTCGAGTGGACTTTACGGGCGTCCGGGTGCGGGCTGGCCAGCTTCTTCGACAGCAGCCTCGATGGACTCGAACGCTTCGCCGAAGGCGGGGGCATTGCCGCCGGGATGCATATTTACGATGCCGACAGCGACAGCTGGAATCAGTCCGCCGTGAAAGCGCGCTGCGCGCAGGCGCGCGCCGTCCTGGTCGAATGGGCCAGGCGCTCGCGCGGTATTATCCTGCGTCCGGATGCGCTCGGCGAGTTCGGCGGGTTGAGCGATCTGAGCGGCAAGACAATCGTCCCGCGCCAGCCCGGAGCCGGCAGCCAGATACTGCTCGAGTCGATGCTGCGGCGTCAGCATATCGACGCGGACGAGATCGCATGGGCGACGCCCGCGCGGAGCGAGGTCGATGCGGTTATCGAGGTCGTCGAGGGGCGCGCCGACGCAACCTTCGGTCTGGCCATACTGGCCAGCCAGTATCGACTCGGCTTCGTGCCGATCGTCGATGAGCGTTACGACATACTGGTCGAAAGGCGCGCCTGGTTCGAACCGGCCTGGCAATCGCTACTGCGCTTTTGCCGGACCCCGGAATTTCACGAGCACGCCAGCCAGCTGGCCGGCTACAGCGTCGAAAACCAGTTCCAGGTGCGTTACAACGGCGCTTAGTTCTGTTCGGCGTTGGGGAAAAACAGCTGCTGTCCGCCGAGCCGGTAGCTGGCGATCGCGGCCTGACCCTTGTCCGACAGCATCCAGTCGACGAATTTTTGCCCCGCCCCGATTTTGACCTGGTCACAGCTGTCCGGGTTGATCGCGATAATGCCGTACTGATTGAACAGCAGGTCGTCACCCTCGACCAGGATCCTGAAATCCTGCTTGTTTTTGAAGCTGATCCAGGTTGCCCGGTCGGTCATGGCGTAGGCGCCGCTGCCGACCGCGGCGTTGAGGGTCGCGCCCATACCCGAACCGGTTTCGAGATACCAGCCTCCGCTTTGCTGCGTCGGATCCAGTCCCGCCTGCTTCCACAGCGCCATTTCTTTCCGGTGGGTGCCCGAGTTGTCGCCACGCGAGGCAAATTTCGAGCGGCTGGCGGCAATTTTCGCGAGACTATCGATGGCCGATTTGCTGCCGTCAATAGCGGCCGCATCGGTGGCCGCGCCTACGAAGATGAAATCGTTGTACATGAGATCGTAGCGTTCGACGCCGAAACCCTCGGCGACGAATTTTTCCTCGGCCGACTTCGCATGTACCAGCAGCACGTCGCCATCGCAGTTTCTGGCATTCTTGATCGCCTGCCCGGTTCCCACCGCGACCACGTGGACGCTGATCCCGGTGTCCTGTTTGAACATCGGCAGCAGGTAGTCGTAGAGACCCGAGTTTGCGGTCGACGTGGTCGACTGCAGGATGATCGAGGTATCCACCGACCAGGCCGGGTTTAAAACCGACAGCGTAAGAGCAATCGTCAGCAGCATGGATTCGAGCCTGGCTTTCACAGTGTTTCTCCCGGTGGTAAATTGATTCTTGCGTTCAAACGATTATTTCCCCGTCGAGGTAGGCCCGGGCTTCGGTGCTGACGGGGGCGTCGAAAAAACGGCTTGCCGGGCTGTGTTCGAGGATTCGGCCGCGGTGCATGAAGACGACGTCGTCGGCCAGGCGGTGCGCCTGGCCGATATCGTGCGTCACCAGAATAATTTTGACCCCGCGTTCGCGGGTATCGCGCAACAGGGTCTCGATCTGTAAGGTAGATGCCGAATCGATGCTGGCGCAGGGTTCGTCCAGCAACAGCGCCTCCGGATTGGTGGCGAGCGCGCGCGCCAGCGCCAGTTTTTGCTGTTCGCCACCCGAAAGCAGGCGCGCCGGTTGATTCCACTGCCGCGCCAGGCCCGCCTGGCGCAATAACTGGTCGCGCCGTTGCCGGTATTGACCGCCCATTGGCTTGAGCACGAAATCGATGTTCGCCGCCACCGAGCGGCGCATCAGTACGGGCTTTTGAAACACCAGCCCCTGTCGTCTGCGCAGCGTCTCGTCCATTGTCGAGCCATGCCAGCGGACTTCACCGCTTTGCGGCTCGAGCAATCCGTGAACGATGCGCAGCAGCAGGCTCTTGCCGGCGCCGTTGGCACCCATGATTACGCTAATGCCCGGCGTTTCGATGAAGAGGTCGATCTTATCCAGCAATGTCTCCTCGCCCGCTCGATAGCACAGCGATCTGATTTCGAGCGGTAACAGCGGTGCGCCTTTGACGGAGGGCATCGGCGTGCAGGCGTCAGGCATAGGAAAGCCGTTTGGCGCTCGCGCGCAGGCTGTAGACCGCGGCGTTGACCGATAACGCCAGGATCAACAGCACGAAACCCAGCGCCAGCGCCAGCGCGAGATTTCCCTTCGAAGTTTCGAGCGCGATAGCGGTGGTCATGACCCGGGTCAGGTGATCGATGTTGCCGCCGACGATGATGACCGCGCCGACCTCGGCGATGGCGCGGCCGAACCCGGCCAGGGAAACCGTCAACAGGCTGTAACGTGAATCCCAGATCAGTGCCGTCATCACCCGCCGTGTAGGGATGCACAGCGAGCGAAACTGCTCGTCGTACTCGCGATGCATGTCTTCCATGACCTGGCGCGAGAGCGCGGCGATAATCGGCGTAACCAGTATGGTTTGAGCGAGGATCATGGCCGTTGGCGAGTAAAGCAGGTTCATCCAGCCGAGCGGTCCGGCGCGTGACAGGGCCATGTAAACCAGCAGTCCGACGACGACTGGCGGCAATCCCATCAGGGCATTCATTATCACCGCGATAGCCTGCCGACCGGGAAATGCCAGAACCGCGGTCAGCGCCCCCAGCGGAAATCCAATCAGCGCCGACAGCAATACCGCGCACAGGCTGACGCGTAACGAAAGCGCGATGATTTCGATCAGGTCGGCGTCGAAACCGATTATCAGTGAAGCCGCCAGGCCAAAAGCTGCCGAGAAATCTTGCATGCTAAATTATGTTTTTAGTTGTGAAATTTACGACATATTAGATTTTATTGTAATTATTGCAATAAGGCGACCCAAAATTAAGCGCAATCGTGGTCCGCAACTGATCGTCGTGAAGGGCGACGATAACGAAGCTGACGGATTCCCGGCCAAGCTTCCGATACCCGGTATTAGGTGTCATCCCGCGGCTCGACTCGCCACTATCCGGTTAAAACCTCGGTTGCGCAAATGCGGTCAAAAATATTCCAGTCGTCAACCCGGCCTCCGGGCCGGGGTTCAGCCTTATTTCCATTGATTTCCGGATACCGCGGTTTTTAAGCCCTGTGAGCCCGGGCCGCGGTATGACAAACTCTGTACTTCCCATTTGGTTGCGACAATCGTCTTGCTGCCGTGGATCGGGGTGCAAATGGTGTCTTGCTATCTTTCGGCAAGTTAAACTGGATAAAACTGGGTTAAGTCGCGGTATGACAGATCGATCCTCGGTATGACGGAAGATTTACGGCGGCATTCGCCTGCTCGCCGCTTTTGCGGATGCCGGCAGTTAGCTGCTTGTCGTAAATCAGCAAGAAGCCCTGTCGCACAAGGTATATTGTTCGAAGCGTTTTAGCTTTCAGGCGGCAGTCGCGTATAATTCGGCGGCTTTTTATAGATATTCATAATCGGGATCAATCGTGGAAAGAGAAGCAATGAATTTTGACGTGGTCATCGTCGGCGCCGGGCCGTCGGGTTTGACCATGGGTATCCGTCTCGCCCAGCTGGCGCAGGAACAGGAACGCGAGCTGACGATCTGCATTCTGGAAAAGGGCGCCGAGGTTGGCGCGCATATTCTGTCCGGCGCGGTGGTCGAAACGCGTACGCTTGCCGAATTAATTCCCGACTGGAAGGAAAAGGGTGCGCCGCTTAAGGTTGGCGTGAAATCCGACGCCTTCAAGTTCCTCACCGAAAAGGCTGCGATCTCGATGCCGACGCCGCCGCAGATGCACAACGAGGGTAACTACATCATCAGCCTCGGTAACCTGTGCCGCTGGCTGGCCGAGCAGGCCGAGGAACTGGGCGTTGAAATCTTCCCGGGTTTCGCCGCCGCCGAGGTGCTTTACGACGACAGCGGCGCGGTGCGCGGCGTCGCCACCGGCGACATGGGTATCGGCAAGGATGGCGAACCCACGGAAAATTTCGAACCGGGCGTTGAGCTGATCGGCCGTCAGACTATTTTCGCAGAGGGATGCCGCGGTTCGTTGACTGGTGAGCTGATGCAGAAATTCAACCTGCGCGCAGGCGTCGAGCCGCAAACCTACGGCATCGGCATCAAGGAAATCTGGGAAGTCAAACCCGAGGTGCACGACGAGGGCGCCACCATGCACACCATCGGCTGGCCGCTGAAGTCCGATACCTACGGCGGGTCATTCCTGTACCACAACGAAAACAACCAGGTCGCGGTCGGCTTTGTTGTCGGGCTGGATTACAAGAACCCGCACCTGAGCCCGTTCGAAGAATTCCAGCGCTTCAAAAACCATCCGAGTATCCGCCCGATCTTCGAAGGCGGTACGCGCGTATCCTACGGCGCCCGCGCGCTTTCCGAGGGCGGCCTGCAATCGATTCCGAAGCTGACTTTCCCCGGAGGCTTGCTGGTTGGCGATACCGCCGGATTCCTCAACGTGCCGAAAATCAAGGGCACCCATACCTCGATGAAGTCGGCGATGCTCGCCGCCGAAGCCGTGATCGAACTGTTACCGGCGGAGTACGACGAGGAAAATCCGGGGCCGGCGCAGGAAGCCGTCAGCTATGCCGAAAAGTTTAAAAATTCCTGGCTGTGGCAGGAATTGCACAAGGTGCGCAACATCCGCCCGGGATTTCAGAAAGGACTGTGGTGGGGCCTGTTCAATGCGGCGCTCGAGTCTTATGTCTTTCGCGGTAAGGCGCCCTGGACCATGGGGCACCACGCCGACCACGAGCAAATCGGCAACAAGAACGACTATGCGAAGATCGACTACCCCAAACCCGATGGCGAGGTCAGCTTCGATCGTTCGTCGTCGGTTTACCTGTCGGGCACGTTTCATGACGACAACCAGCCGGCGCACTTACGCCTGCGCGACGACAGCGTGCCGATCGCGCTGAACCTGGAAAAATACGACGCCCCCGAACAGCGTTATTGTCCGGCCGGGGTCTATGAAATCGTCGAGGTCGAAGGTAGCCAGGCGCTGCAGATCAACGCGCAAAACTGCGTGCATTGCAAAACCTGCGATATCAAGGATCCGAGCCAGAACATCCACTGGACGGTGCCCGAAGGCGGCGGCGGCCCGACTTATCCCAACATGTGACCCGCCGGGGATTTTTCCCGAAAATAAACTCGGGAAAAATCCCCGGCGGTCATCCCGGAAAGTGCGTCAGCACTTATCCGGGATCTTGTAACCTCTAGCTAGCAAGATAATGCGGTATGCATTGCTTGAAACTTGTTATCCGTCCGAACTAAAGTGTTACCTGTGTGCTCAGCCCTGCAAGATTTTGCCGAGGAGGGCGTCTAGTTATCGGGGGACGCAAGCGGCTGCCATCGTAAAATCGCGCCGTGGGGTAGTTTCAGGCGATAATTCGCAAACGTGCATAAAAAAAGGGAACAGACCCGGTTAAGAATCTGTCCCCTCTAAATTTGTCCTCTTAGGAGAGAACAATGCCACATGTCATTATAGAACACTCTGAAGATGTTGCAGGGCAAATTGCAATCGACGACCTGATAAGCGCGGTGCATGAAGCCGCTATGGGCTCGGGGCTGTTCCCGGAATACGATATCAAGACCCGCGCGATAGCCTATCGGCACCACCGGACCGGTCAGACCCGGGATTCCTTCACTCATGTCGCGGTGCATCTGCTCGACGGGCGCAGTGAGCAACAGAAATGCGCGCTCAGTGAGGCGATTCTCGGCGCAATTGAACCATTGCTGCCTGAAGTGGTAAGCGTCGGCGTCGAAATCATCGATATCCACCGCGCCAGCTACCGCAAGCGCGTGCTGGACTAGGCTCTACCCGGCATCAGCGGACAGTCTCGCTGTCATCCCGCGGCTCGACTCCACGGGGCCTGAAACCGCGCTACCCATGGGCCTGTCATCCCGCGGCTCGGACCCACAGGGCCTAAAACAGCGGGATCCAGAATTGACAGATAATTCCGGTAAACTGGACCCCGCGGTCGAGCCGCGGGGTGACATATGTTTAGAGCCGTGGGGTGACATATGTTAAGAGTCTCGGGGTGATATATATCGGGGCGAGGGGTGGCGTGATTTCAGGTGAACACGGAAATTCACGCGGCCGGGAAGCGTGATGGCAGCGGTAATGCCTTGCCGTCGCTGGTTCCGAAATTACCGCTATTCCGGGAAAAGTATGTTACGCGCGTCGGCGGGGTTGATATCACGCAGGTTATGGAGCAGTTCCCAGCAGGGTTCGACATCGATGTTGAGATACTCGTTGTCGGGCTCGAGCGCGCTCTGATGCGCGTTGATACAGACACTGGTGCACAGGCGCATGCAGATGAAATCGAATGCGAGTTCGGTTTCGAGCGGCAACAGCGGCATTTCAGCCTGGTATCCGCCGAACAGCGCGGCCGCCAGTCGCAGCGGATCGCTCTGTTCCAGCATGACGTAGGTGGCCGCGATAACCGGTTCGACGACCAGCCAGCTTTCGATCATGTCGCCGAAATCGATAATGCTGACGACCTCGCTGCCGGCCTCGTCGACCAATACGTTGGCGCGGTTAGCGTCGTTATGGATGAGCGCGCGCCGCAGTTCTCCCAGGCGCGGCAGCACGCGCGCGCGGTAGCCAACCTCGAAGTGCTCGACCAGTGCATGACGATCATCGTCGCTCAGCAGCGGTTTGAACGAATCGAGCACTTCCATTGCGTTGTCCATGCGCCATAGCAGCGGTCTCTCCAACGCGGGGTGCGCGAATCCCTGTAGTGCGTGATCGAGCCTTGCCAGGTCGCGGCCGAGATCTTCGAGCAGGCTATGCTCGAGGTCTTCGACGTCTGCCAGCATGCGGCCCTCGATAAACGGCAGCACGCGGCAGACGTGTTCTTCACCCGATTTACTGTGCACGGTTTCGATCATATTGCCGTCGACCGACGCCAGCGCGGTCGCGGAGCGGGGAAACAGGCGCGCGTTTTCCAGTAGCTGAAACACCTGGTGCTGGCACTCCAGCATCGCTGGCGACTCCAGCGCATTGGCAATCTTGAACACGTGGCGTCGGCCCTTTCCGCCGATCAGGAAGTTCAGGTCGCGCTCGCCATCGAGCGCCTTTATCGGGCCTTCAAGGCAAAATAGGCGGCGAGCAATTTCGCCGGCTTCAGTCAAATCGAAATCAGGAAGCACGCAACTATCGGACATTGTTGATAAATACTCAGGGTTATCGCCCAGAGTAAAACCGCTTTGTCGAAATCCCGACTACAATCGGTTTTACCCGGCCGCGAATTATTGTCGGCAGGGTATTGTACGCGATGTCGCAATTGATTAACTAGCGGTCGTGGACTGAAGCCGGCGCGGAATATATAGTCCGCCAAAACACAGGAGTTGCAAATGTCTCTGCGCCTCGGGATCGACACCGGCGGTACCTTTACCGATGCGGTGCTGGTCGACGACGACAAGCAAATCGTCAACGCCGAGAAGAGTCTGACCACGCGGTTCGACCTGAGCCTCGGTATCGGCGATGTCATCGCCAGGTTACCGAAAAAATCGCTCGCCGAGGTCAGCATGGTTTCACTGTCGACCACCCTGACCACCAACTCGGTGGTCGAAGACCTGGGCGCGCCGGTGTGCGTGCTGTTGCCGGGTTATAGCTCCGAGCAGATCAAACAAAGCGGCCTGCTCGAGATTCTGCCGGCACAGTTCGTCGTCCGCCTCGAGGGCGGATACGACGCGGTCGGACGCGAGCACCAGCCGCTGGACGAGGCCGCCGGACAGGAAGCGATCGAACGCTTGAAGACCCAGGTATCGGCATTCGCGATTTCGAGTATGTTCGGCACGCGTAACTCCAGCCACGAAAACCGCCTCAAGCGGTTGGTCACGGAACTTACCGGCATGCCGGTCATCTGCGGTCACGAACTGGCGTCGAGCCTGGGCGCGCCGCGGCGCGCGCTGACCGCGGCGCTGAATGCGCGCATGGTGCCGCCGATCAAGGAATTGATCGCCTCGGTGCAGAAAATCCTGGATCGTCACCAGATCGAGGCTCCGCTGATGCTGGTCAAGGGCGACGGTTCGCTCGCGAGCCTGGAAAACGCGATCGAAAAGCCGATCGGCACGGTGCTTTCCGGCCCCGCGGCCAGCGTTATCGGCGCCTGCCAGCTGTCGGGCCTCGATAACGCCATCGTCGCCGACATGGGCGGCACCACCACCGATATCGCCATCGTCAGCAACGGCCGGCCGCAGCTCAGTGCCGACGGCGCCAACATCGGCGACTGGAAGCCGATGGTGGAAGCGGTACGCGTCAACTCGATCGGACTCGGCGGCGACAGCGAGGTCCGCTTCGGCGGCCACAAGGGCTTGTCGGTCGGCCCGCGCCGGGTGGTGCCGACCAGCCTGCTGGCGCATCTCTACCCGGAAGTAATCCCGAAGCTGGAAACCCAGCTCGACGGCATGGCGAGTGCGCGCAGCAATCGTTTCGTGATGCGCCTGGAAAACAACCAGGCGCTGCTGCAGCAGCTCAACACGGTCGAACTCGAAGCCTGGGACGCGCTCTCCGAAAAACCGATCGAACTCGACGCCATCGTGCAGGAGAATCGCCTCTACGCGCGCGCGCTGGCCAAGCTGAAACGGCTTGGACTTGCGATTTACAGCGGCTTCACGCCGTCGGACGCGGTCCACGTGCTCGGCATCAATTCGCACTGGGACCGGCACGCGGCGGAACTGTCGGCGCGCATCTGGATGCGGCAAATGCGCTTCCTCTACGGTTACGGCAAGTGGGACAGCGACGACATTGAATCCGCCTGCCGCCAGGTTTACGACCTGGTAACCGCGTCGATACGACGACTGCTGGTCGAAGTCGGCCTCAACGAGTTCGATCTGACCGGCAAATCGAGCAAAACCGCCGGCATCGTCGACACCATTACCCGTATGGTGATCGGCAGTCACGAAAACCAGGGACGCAAACCCCTGTTCAACCTGGATTTCGCCAGCGATTACCCGATTGTCGCGGTCGGCGCGCCGGCCGCGAGTTACTACCGGGATGTTGCCGATAGCATGTTTATCGGGCTGCATCTGCCCGAACACGGCGATGTCGCCAACGCCTTCGGCGCGGTCATGGGCAGCGTCATCCAGCGCGCACAGGTCACCGTCACCCAGCCCCAGCACGGCACTTTCTGCCTGTTCCACAACGACCAGCCGAAAATCTTCGAATCGCTGGATGCCGCGCGCCAGGAGGCGCGCGACATCGTGGTCAGGATCGCGCAGCAAAAAGCCCTCGATGCCGGCGCCATCGAGCCGACGGTAACGCTGGAATATGACGACGTGCACGTCAAGGACGAGATCGACGGCGAGCTGTTTCTCGAGTCGACCGTCATTGCGACCGCGATCGGCCCGGCCTGTGACTGGCGCCCGGACTCGCCGGCGTGAGCCTGTCGCCGCGACTGCGAGATTACGGCCTCTACCTGCGCGGCGTTGCGCGGCTGACGACGGAGGAAATTGCAGAATATGGAATCGACCCCGAGCGGCCCCTGATCGCACTGGTGGGCAATATCGGTTCCAGCTACTGGCCGAACTTCAGCGAATCTGCCGAGTATCGCGACAACGCCCCTGATCCGCTCGACCGCTGGAGCCGGCGGGTTGCCGAAATCATCGCTTCCGAGTTTCCCTTGACGCCGGTTTATCCCTTCGAAGGTCCGCCCTATTACCCGTTTCAACGGTGGGCGCAACGCGCCGAGGCGCTCGAGCAATCGCCGGTCGGCGTCATGATGCATCCCGAGTTCGGACTCTGGCATTCGTATCGGTTCGCGCTGCTTGGCGTCGAATTCGAGGCCGATCAGGCGCCGGCAACGACCGTTTCTCCGTGTGTCGAATGTGTCGACAAACCCTGCCTGCAGCGATGCCCGGTGGGGGCATTCGATGAAGCCGGTTACGACGTCGAGGGCTGCGCCAGTTACCTGAAACAGACGCCGTTGGCCGAATGCCATGCGCTCGGCTGCCTGGCGCGTTTTGCCTGCCCGGTGGCGACCGAGCTGCGCTATCTCCCCGCACAGGGCCGTTTTCATCTGCAGGCCTTTCTCGAAGCCCGCAACTGAGGCAAAAAAGTAGCTTATTGCGTGCTATTGTTTGCAGATACTCATCTATACTCCGACTATTAAACAACAACAATTAGTGCGGAAAAGAGTGCGGGCTAAACGGTCTGCGAGGTATTACTGTTCCATATGGCAAAACTCGGAAACATTTTATTCAGCCGGA
>Ga0224508_10001933_pt1 | contig 18188 bp, 9 predicted proteins | sample SF_Jan12_sed_USG_4_FD_170157 | JGI IMG/M metagenome (GOLD analysis project Ga0224508, IMG submission 170157) | Sediment microbial communities from San Francisco Bay, California, United States - SF_Jan12_sed_USGS_21 | ecosystem: Environmental > Aquatic > Marine > Sediment | place: USA: California... | reverse complement strand
ATGCATTCATGGCAGGAACCCAAGTTGCAAAAGAAGAAGGACTGTATGGTGCAGGACAAGACTTGTTAAAAGATTCTTTTTCAGGAAATGTAAAGGGAATGGGTCCAGGAGTTGCAGAGATGGAATTTGAGGAAAGACCAAATGAAGCATTTACAGTTTTTGCAGCAGACAAAACTGAGCCAGGGGCATTTAACTATCCGATTTACAGAATGTTTGTAGATGCACTGAGCAATACGGGATTAATTGTAAACAGAAACCTTGCAGACGGTGTAATAATGAACATCATGGACGTTGAGCAGGGCAAGGTTGCAAGTCTAGAACTATGGAAAGACAAACCAACAATAGAGGCTGCATTGATGTATCCAGGAAGATATGTTGTAGACACAGTTACCACCAAAGAAGGAGAACCAATCCTTGCAGCATCAACTGACAGACTACACAACATCGCAGGAACATATGTCGGAAAAGATGATCCAATCTTACTAGTCAGAACACAGAAATTATTTCCAGCAACAGAAGAGGTGGGCAGTGTCTTTAACAATCCACACTACGTTGCAGGAAATACAAGAGGCAGCCACAACATGCCACTAATGCCGGTAAAACTAAACTCTGCGGCAACAATCAATTTCTGCATTCCAATTGTCGAATCCCTTGTATTTAGCATGCACAATGGAAAGTTCACAGGTCCGTTTGACGGATTCTCAACTCCGGACTGGGATTACATCAGAGAAATTGCAACCAAAAAGGCAATTGCAATTCGAAGTCAGGGATTCATACATCCTGCCACACTCGTTCCATCCGAACTAGAGTATGCTGAAGGATACAAAGCAAGAATGGCAGTACTTGAAGAGAAAATGAAGCCGATAGAGGATAACAATGCATCCAGTAGCGGCGAAAAGAAAGAAAACTACGAAGATCCAGATTAAAAATATTTTGAATATAAATAAGAACATACATGATGAAAACTAGTTTTTTGTTATCAAATATATTCAAAGAAGCACAAATATAGTTGTATTTTATTATTTGTTTAATGGCTCTATTTTCAAAAGGACAAATAGATAATTCAGAAAATGTGATTAGTGAAAACAAAACAAACTCAATTATTTATCAGATTAATTCATCAGATGTAAAAACATCTACAGAAAAGATGAAAAAAGACATAGATGAGATAACAAGGGCAATGGAAAAGGCTCGTAACACTACATATGAAAAGAAAATAGCGATAAATGAGATAAAGACCGACCTATTCAGGAAAAAAGATGAGATGGAAAAGTTACAAGATAAATTAGAAAATGTAAAAAAACATGTAGGAACAGATGTCAAAAAATTATCAGATTTAGAAATAGAAATAAATAAAATAAAAACAGCGTTAGAAAAAATTAAAGAAGCGGGACAAAACTTAGAGCCAAAATATCTTGAGCAATCTCAAAATGATCTTATAAATGCCCTTGTCAAAGTTACATCAGAAGCTGAAAAAACACAAAGTGATCTTAATGCAATAAAAAAGATAGAAGAAATCACATCTAAAAAATTGCAAAGTATTCAAATAGATTTTAACAAATTAGAGACATACGCTATAGATAGAATAAATGAGACTGAAATGATAATAACTAATGTATCCACAACCATAGAACAGGTCATAAAGTCATATAATGAAATAACAATTGTTGCAAAAGAACTTTTAAAATCAGCAGTGACTACAAAAATAGAATTGAAAGAAAAAAATAATCATAAGATGGAACAGAATCAACCATACCAAGAATTTGAAAATGTCAAAATAGCGATTTAGGATATTGAAACAGAATTAATATGAGCAGAAACTTAAGAATGTGTAGTGTAAAATTTAAACTAGGTATATTTAGGATCATAAAACAGACATAAAATGGCAGCATCTATAATTGAAACAAAGGAACTGGAGAACAAGGATTTATTACAAATTGAATACCTTTCGGATTTGGTTATTTCAAAGAAAGACATAGTAGTGGTAGAGCCCAATAATACAATAAAAATCGCCATACGTAAGTTTCTCATCAAGATAGGTTTTGAAAATATTCATGTGTGCAATGAAGTAAAAGAAGGCATACAGATATTTTCACATTTCATAGGTAAGGATATTAGCGTTCCAATAATCATCAACAGTGGATTAAATAAAAATGTTAAAAATAGCATAACAGAAATATTAGAAATTCAGCCTAATGCAAATATAATAATTACAACAGCAAAAGAAAAAACAGATCCTGAAATAATAAAGCTATTCGATATAGGAATATCAGCAGTGTTGCACAAACCATTCATTTTTGATGATTTTAAAAAATCTTTTCCTCATATGGTTGAAGAAGAAGAAATACAAAAAGAGAACACTGGAGAAAATCTCGAATCATTATTGCCACTGCACAATCAAATAACTCACAACAAATTCAAAGACATTCACAAATTGGAGAGAGCAGAAATTGAAGAAATAATAAAAAATGCACTAGACAATAAAACCATTGTTTTAATTAAAGAGATATCAGAAGCTGCATGCAATCGATGCAGTTCCACAAATATGACATACATATCAGAATGTCCAAAATGTAATGGAGTTAACTTTAAACAAAAAGATCTTGTGGAACATTATAGTTGTGGCGAAATTTATCCAAAAGAAGCAGATTACAAGACATGTGTTAAATGCAATAAACAGATTGGTTCTGTAGGCACGAATTATAGAGAGTTTGCAGGATACCATATTTGTTATAGCTGCAATGAACGATTTGACAGACCATTATTCAAATTTGCCTGTCTTGATTGTGGCAATATTTTCATGGATGTATTGGCACAATGGAAAAAAAGTAAACTATACAAAATTCAAAGATAATATTCCCATCAATTAGAAATTAATCCCAAGAAGCACTTTTCTTAAAATATGCTCTAATATAGGCTCTAAGATTTATCATCTTTAGATAAGGTCTATAAAAGAAAGTCATTACAGGAACAAGATAAACAAGCTTCAGATTACTAAATTTTCCAGAATACAGTGTTGCAAATGAAAAAACTGTAATTTCCAATATCAGAAAAGCAGACATGACTAACGCTAGTGGGTATACTAGAACATGTAGATTATCCCCCATGAACATAATAATAGAAATGATTCCAAGAACTGTAAGTCCTATTGGAAAAATTATGCTCAAAATTATATCCAACACAAACATATCAATAAAAGAAATCTTGTCTTTCAATGGAAATTTGGATGTAAGAATATTTTTATTCTTAGACAACGTTTGTAATTGTCCATATGCCCAACGATTTCTCTGAGCTATCCACGTATGCCAGTTAGGAGGACAATAAGTATAAGCTATAGATTCAGGAATAAAACGTATCTTACCGCGAGTTTTTCTAAATTTAAGAGTAAGATCAAAATCTTCAGTAAGAGTGTCTTTATCAAAAGTATGTACATCTTTAATTATGTCTTTTTTGAATATTCCAAAAGCTCCTGAAATTACCAACAATACCTGAAACATAGAAGTAAAACGTCTACCAAGCTCAATTGCAATCATGTATTCATAAGTCTGTAATTTGGTTAAAATATTATTTACACCGCCATCACCTGCAAGTATCTTAACATTTCCTGAAAATGCCACAGCCGATTCATCATCAAAGTATTGTGCGGCATTTCTTAATGCATACGTATCTAATTTAGTATCGCCATCCATACACAAAACATAATCTCCAGTAGCATAATTCATTCCATGGTTCAATGCAGATGCCTTTGAACTTTTATTTGGAGATAAAGGTGCATCTCGATGAATTAATTTTATCAAACCTTGTTGGGCAAAAGAATTTGCAATCAGCCAAGTTTTGTCTGTTGAACCATCATCAATTACAATGACTTCTTTATTGAGATAATCTGTTGCAAGTGCAGATTCAATTGATTCCTTGATTCCAGATTCTTCATTATGAGCTGGAATCAAGATGGTGATTTTTTTATTAGACATTATTTTAATTTGAAGATTTTTACGTTTTCTAACAAGAAGGTGACCTGTAAAAAAGAGAATTTTAAATGCACCACGAGTGTAATCAAAAAAAACTGGAAATATCATCATAATGATAGATATCAATGGAACTACAGCAAAATCATTATAAAACCAATCAATAAAAGATTCACCAGATATTCTCAAAATACCATAATCTCTTAACGGAATGCCTGCAAATGACTTTTCAGTGATTGTGTCATATATCACAATTGTCGAGTATTTTTCAAGATCAAGATCATGTAACATGTATGCATTATCACCAGAGTTAAGATTCAACGTTCCCAATTCAATTGAATCTGAAGAATTTTTACATGTTAATTCAGAGGCAGAAGGAACAATACACGTGATTAAATTCGGTCCAGTTCTAAACATATTTTCAGATTTTATGGTTGAAACATAATCATTTTCATCATAATCAAATGAAAAATTCTCAATTGTGATTAATGATGTAAAATCAATACTCTTAGTCAGTACTTGACCATATGCAGTGACATCATTCAAACCAACAAAAAATCCAGTATGTTTTGTAATTTCTTCAGATTTTAATTTGGGTTCTGAGACAACATGAAAACTAGATATGAAGGAATTAAAAGCTACATTCAAAGGAGTCATTATCTCAATTTGATCATATAAAATTATTTTTGCATAAGGGCGTTCTAGAAAATGATCATATATCATAACAACATTATTTTTTCGTGTATTAACTTCATTTAGCAAATAACTACGACTAAGGGTATTCTCCACGATTTTTCCAAGATACGTTCCGCCGTTACCATACTCTCCAAGATAATCACCAGTGTGTCCATTATATCTGAATATGTCATCATATAAACCACCCATAACGTACAAATTTTTATCATGACCAAATCTAATATCTCTCAATTGAGTCAACTCATCATTTCCAGGAGTTACAAACACCATATCAAAATCCCCAGAAACAGTAAAACGAGATATGGTGTTATCACCATAATTAATAGCTAAAAGATATTTGTCATCAGGAGTCAAAGTAAGATCTGTAGGATAATTCAAGGCATCATGCTTTATAAAAAAGTCATCAAGATATTTTTTATTTTTTACATCATATGTTAAGATGTTATCATCTGAAGGATTACTTGCAAACATGTATTGTCCATCTCTAGTAAAAACAATACTTCGTAATCCAACATCCATAGAATCATCAGTTATAGAATAAGGAGATTCAGCAAACACACCAAGTAAGTTGCCTTTTTTAACATCATATCGATACACTCTGTTATCATTTTCATTAATCACATATAGATCAGAATTGGGGCCAAATGCAATACCGCCAGGTCTAATCAGATCACCAGTATCCTGGACAAAAATACTCAAATCATCATTATGGGGAGTATATTTGAGAATTTCATTATTGTCAGTATTAGAAATAAACAAGATGCCATCTTTAATGACTAATCCATGTGGTTTTTGTAATATTCCATTGCCAGTACTAATTGTCACATCATTAGAAATATTCTGTTTAAAGTCATAAGATATTATTTTATCATTTAGACTACTACTGACATACAGAATATCATTTACAGTATCAAACGCAAGTCCCTCAGGACCGCTTAATCCATCATCACGGGATAGCAATAAAGTAGATTGTTTTGAGTCTAGATCATACGATAAAACTTCGTTTGAGTCAAGCATGCTTATGTACATAACATCACCATCACCCAGTACTAATCCATGAGGTGAGTTTTGTAGTAAGATTTCATCCATAAAATCACCAGTTCGTACATTGTATTGTAATATTTTATTAGTTCCAGAACTTCCCACATAGAAATTACCATTCTCATCCATTACATGGCCAATAGGTCCAAGTAATTTGTGGTCTCTACTCTGGATAAATTCATCAATAAATTTACCATTAGTTGAATCATAACGTAAAATCCGATTATTATCATAGCTATTCACATAAAGATAATTTTCATCAAAAGACAAGCTCTGAGGATTCTTAATACCAGCCTTATTTTGGGATATGAAGACATCAAGGAAATTCCCCGTATCACCATCAAATCTAAAGATTTTATCAGCGCTGCTTACATAGAGATTATCGTCAGGGCCAAATGTAAGATATGATGGGCCAGAAAGTTGATCATTTTCAGTATTTACAACAATACCTGAAAAAAGACCAGTAACTCCATCATACCTAAGAATGTTATTTCTAAGATTATCGGATACATACAATTCACCGTCAGGGCCAACAATAGAATTGTCTCTACTAATAAGTGCCCTGTTGAAAGATTCCGTAAGCTTACCTAAACTTTTACCAGTATCTTCATCATAACAATGAATATCATTTGTCAAATAACTACTAACACATATTTTATTATTGTAAATTTCAAGATGTTTTGGTTGATATAGAGCAGATGATGCATCAGTTACAAATTTTTCAATTTCAAGTTTGGCATCATTTTGTATTTTAGTTTTTAGAATTTCATTTGTTTCATTATTTACAATATAGAGATTACCATCAGGGCCAAATGTAATTCCATGTGGTTTTTGGAGTTCATTTGAATTTACAAAGACATCTTCGAATGTGCCATCTGGGGAGTATCGTAGGATTTCATCTGTGTTTCCACTACTTACATAGAAAAACTCAGAATTAACAGAGATATCAATAGGATTAGCAAGTCCTCCGCCACTAGCAAATACATCAATTAATTGACCAGTCATACGGTCAAAACGTAGTATTTCATCGGTCATTGTACTTACAACATAGAGATTACCATCAGGGCCAAATGTAATTCCATGTGGTTTTTGGAGTTCATTTGAATTTACAAAGACATCTTTGAATGTGCCATCTGGGGAGTATCGTAGGATTTCATCTGTGTTTCCACTACTTACATAGAGATTATTGTCAGGGCCAAATGTAAGATCTTCAGGGCCACTCAATCCACCGCTGCCAGACTTTACAAAGACATCTTCGAATGTGCCATCTGGGGAGTATCGTAGGATTTCATCTGTGTTTCCACTACTTACATAGAGATTATTGTCAGGGCCAAATGTAATTCCCGTTGGTAGTACTAGTCCACCGCTGCCATGTCTGATGAAAACATCCAAGAATTTACCAGATTTGCCATCAAAACGAAGCACATCGTCATTATTACTTACATAGAGATTATTGTCAGGGCCAAATAAAGAATATTTTGGATTTAGTATTTCACCATTATGTGAACTTACGATATTATCAACAAACTCACCATGAATATCATATCTTAGGATTTCATCAGTCAAAAAACTAGCAACATATAGATATTTTTCACTAGAGCTAAATGCAAGATCTTTTGGGCCACTCAATCCACCGCTGCCAGACTTTACAAAGACATCTTTGAATGTGCCATCTGGGGAGTATCGTAGGATTTCATCTGTGTTTCCACTACTTACATAGAGATTATTGTCAGGGCCAAATGTAATTCCCGTTGGTAGTACTAGTCCACCGCTGCCATGTCTGATGAAAACATCCAAGAATTTACCAGATTTGCCATCAAAACGAAGCACATCGTCATTATTACTTACATAGAGATTATTGTCAGGGCCAAATGTAAGATCTTCAGGGCCACTCAATCCACCGCTGCCAGACTTTACAAAGACATCTTTGAATGTGCCATCTGGGGAGTATCGTAGGATTTCATCTGTGTTTCCACTACTTACATAGAGATTATTGTCAGGGCCAAATGTAATTCCCGTTGGTAGTACTAGTCCACCGCTGCCAGACTTTACAAAGACATCTTTGAATGTGCCATCTGGGGAGTATCGTAGGATTTCATCTGTGTTTCCATTACTTAGGTATACAAAACCATGTGAATCAAGTGTCCAATAACCACTTTTTTTCACATCACCGTTTTCTGTAATATATAGTCGGAGATCATCACCTGTTGAGATTTCAAAGTTTTCAATTTTTAGCTCTCCTTCATCTTCTTCATAATCAATGGTAGCAATCCCTTTTGCATCATAATTATCAATATTTTCAAAGAATCCATATTGTTCAAAGATTACTTGTGATGCAATTTTTGGAGAATCAATTGTCTTAACATCATTAGCAAGATTATTTACAATATCTCGAATGTAAAAAGAATCTTCAAGTTTTATTTTTACAAACGGTTCTTTTCTAATCTCATCAAATATCAAGATGGTATCATAAATATTAAGATCAACATCAGGCAATTTGTAATTCTTGTTACCAATTTTTGTTTTTAATTTATCCAAGTAGATTTCAGGAGATAAGGAGGCACTCTGACTCAAATAAGCATGCAATTCAGGTATTTGAAAATATTTTTCAACTTTGGAGTCATAACTAATTTCAAAAGATTCTAATCTTAAATAGTTATTTTTTTCAATTGTAAGAACTTGGGCCTTTCCTTTTGCATCATGAGTACCAATGCCTTCAAAGAATCCTATTTTTTGTGGAATTAAGTATGAGCTTAACTCAGGTAATTTTCCTTCCAAACATTGTTTAACAATGTTAATTTCCCCCAAATTTAAATGCTCATTTATTTCATTATTGTTTAATAATCTAATCAGATGTTCATAAGACATCCCATGGGATTGTAAAACGGATGTCATTTGATTACAAGTTGAAAGAACATCATTAACCGACATATGTTGAGTACGTAAATTAGGAGATACCTGAAACCCCTCATAAGATACCGCCAAAGAAAATGTAAAAAGTCCAACCATGATCAGTATAATGAAAATGAGTCTAACAAGCATGAATTCAATCAAAATATTAACAATTAAAAGATTTATAAAAATAAGAAAAATAAAACAGACATAAATTAAGAGAAACATTAAGAAGAGTGTAGTATAAATTCAACTTTAGAGTACTGTGTAGATATGATATACATCAATGTATTGAGAATGTTTTTGGTGTTTTGTTTTTTATTCTCATTCACTATTGATACATCATTTAGTTTGACGGAATCAGTTGATCTGTTTGGAGAGATTAATTCAGCAGACTTAATTTTAAATGATATTTGGATAGAACCAGAAAACCCGAGAAGTGGAGAAGCAGTAACAATACATGGTTCGGTGTATAATGCAGGGATTATCCCCATAGAGGAAATTTCTGATGCGGTTACTGTAGCATACATTGTAAATGGAGGGATAGTCGAAATTAATTTACTTGAGAACATTTTACCAGGATTAGAAAATGGAAGAGTAATTTCTTCAGGAGCAGTATTTAACGCAATTCCAGGAACATATACCATTACAGGAATAATAAATTATCATGACACATTATCCCACCTGAGGGATAATCCTGGAAACAATATTGTTCAAAAAGTATTTCAGATTGGAGTTAAGCCTCCTTTAATAGCAAATTTTGAGACATATCAGTATTATAATGATGAGACAAAAAAACAACAAATTACAATTGAAGGAGAAACAACCGATATTCTTCTAGAAGGATTAGAGAGTCAGGAAATTATTATAGATATTGAAGGAGTAAGTCAAGAAAAAATAATTTCCGACACAGATGGACAATTTTTGTTTAACACAAACATACCATTTAAAGACACGCCAATCAAAATTTCAATACACTCTAACGAGGATTCTTTTTTGACTAGCTTCACACAAAAGATTTTCCCCATTAAAATGGATAAGAGTCAATCAGCACTTGCTTTAGAAATTGATCCACACTCATCAGAAGATAATTCAAAATATTCAGAATTAACAGTTGTTTTATTTCAAGAAGATTATGATCATGTGTTTGAAAAAATTTCTATGGATATCCACGATAATCAAAATCTAATGACAAGTAATCTTTTCTTAACATCTTTACCAGCAGATCATGAATACATTGCAGAAGTATATCTAGAAGGTAGATTATTAGATGCGTTTCAAAATTATTTTCCAAGTAATGTGGTCATAGAAAAGAAGATCACTGTTTCAGAATCTGCCCAAATACAATTTAGAATAATCAATGAATTAGGAGAACCTCAAAATAATGTTAATGTAGATAATTGGATTTATTCTGGCAAGTCAAATGAAAATGGAGTTACCGATTGGATTAAAATTCTTCCAACATTTACGGCTAACGAACCCTATGTGGCACAGGCAACTTTTCCAGATGGAAAAGTAGTTTGGTCAGATCCATTTCTAATAGAACCTAAAGAAAAAAAAGTAATTACAATGGTTAAAGGAAGTTCCAACCCATGAAAAAAATACCAATTCTAATAGCGTTTATTTTGTATTCTGTTCTTCTCCCCACAGTTTTTAGTTTTGATAGTGCTGAAGCATATAAGACTGGAAGTTACAACTTTTGTTCAGTGTTTCCATTATTCCCCGAATGTGCAGGGTGGAGAACTGAGGCCATATCAGACAGGTATAATTATTGGTTTTGTGATTATGTTGATTTAGAAAAAATTTGTGAAAATAAACCAGATCCAGAAAAACAAATAACAGTTAGAAGTCAAAATTCATGTTGTAAATTCATAGGAAATGAATTAGATATGCCAGATACTAAAATTGAACAAGAATATTCATCAAACCAAATATCTCAACTTGGAGCATATTCTTCAGATAGTTCAATCTCACCGTTAATCATATGGACTGACAAGGACCACTATAATTTTAGAGATAAAGTCACAGTTTATGGTAAATTTGATTTTACAAATTTCACGATAAAAAAAAGTGTTTCAGAAAATAAATTCGACCAAACAGGAGAAATAGTAAAGGGAACATCAATTCAGACAGGAAGAATAATTACAGAAACCCCAATCTTAGGTGTAGATATAAAACTTAATGATAGAATCGTGTTAAGAAATGTTCCAGTGTATGAAAATGGTTGGTTTGTAACTTTTTTCCATCTTAATGATAGATATCATTTTTCAAATCAAAACAATCTACTATCTGTTGATTACGTGTTATATGATCCTGTGCCTCTCGGAGGCCCAAAAACATATGCAACATATGATTTCACCACAGGGGATATCGTCAAAAAAGAAAATGGTTTTGACATGTGGATAGATGATTCTCAATTGATAAATGGAATACAGTATGGAGTAATTGTGGAAAATCCTAAACGATTCATTGAGCTTGCACATCACAATTTCGTAAAAACCAGATTAATCACACCAGAGGGATACACAGTACCAATAGAATCAGTTTTTTCAATACAAGATCTCTCTGGGGAATACAAGGGATTTTTAGAATATGGTCAAGGCACATATGGAATCCAAATTACATATGGAGACAACATCTCAAAAAAAATATTTGTGCATTATAATTCAGATTAACGTATAATGAAACTAATAATCAAGAAGTGTGTCCACATATCAAAAAATAATCAACAATCAGGATGTAAATAAAACAAATAAAGATTAAAAAAATTCTGAATTAAGCAAACATTTCAGAACATACAATCATTAAATTCAGGATATTTTTATCAATCCTTCTTCAATCAAAAATTGAATTCCTTGTACAAATGAAGAGTCATCAATTAAACCGTCCGCCCACCAGCCTGCATTATTCTTAATCCAAGATGGGATTTCATTTGTACTTTCATCAGAATTTTGGATTGTTGGTGGAACTGACATCAATCCTTCTTCAATCAAAAATTGAATTCCTTGTACAAATGAAGAGTCATCAATTAAACCGTCCGCCCACCAGCCTGCATTATTCTTAATCCAAGATGGGATTTCATACTTTGACGACATATCGCTCATCGTAATATTAATAATTTTTTGTTCACCAGGAAATAACAAAAAAGGTTCTGACCTGATTATACTTTGATCAGGTAAAATTGCTTCTGCAACATATGGTTCTCTGGTAGTTGGAAGAACATCTACCCATTCAGTAAAACCATTTTCAGCAGAAAATGTATATTTCCAGTTTTTGATCAAAGCTCCAATTACTAATTGATTTTTATCATCAGTAACTATAAACTTTATTTTCCCCATCTCTGGAATTTTTAATTTTTTTACAATTACACTGTCTTCTTTTAATAATTCTCGATCAGTTACAAAGAAAATTTTGCCATCGAGATAAATCTCTGCAAAATAATGATGTTCAGGAGGAAGTGAAATCCAAAAAGTTTCAGAATCAAATAATGTTGTAGAATCAGGTTGAATTTTTTTAATCAATTTTTCATAAGAATCTTGAAAAATAAGAATATCAAATTGCTGATTTTCAAAGTTATACAGATTTGAATCAAGTATTTTTAGCACCAAAGAGGAAGAAATTTCTTTTGGAAATGAATAAAGAGTCAAAAAAGAGTTTGAAGAAGAATACGCATCATCACCATTGAAATAAACTTCAAGATTTACCGGATTAGATAAGGATATTGCGCTTGAAAATGAAACTTTTCCTTGTTTATCAGTAATCAGAGTTGTATTATCGCCATCGAAATTCAAAACAATTTTTCTATTGTTTAAAAATTCATTTGAGTCAGAATCTAAAAGAGACATAGAAATTTTTGAAGTTCTTTCTCCTTGAAGAAAATATTGTGGAGAGGCTTCAAGTAAGATCTTCGTATTTTTTCGTGGCTCTATAAACAAAATTTTATTTATAGAATTATCAAGAGGAGAATCATATTGATCTTTTAAAGTATCATAATAGTCAACTATGACTCTTATTTCATGGATTCCTACCTCAGATTTCCAGATTGGAGGAGATGTAATTTTTATTTTGTTTGATAATCCAGGTTTAATATTACCAATTTCATCAATATAGAGCAGGTTCCCGTCAACAAAATATGCAACCGTCACCATGCTGGTGAATGAGTCAGTATTTTTCAAACCAGCATTATAAACATCTGCAGTTATCACTACCGGGTCTCCCGTTTGTGGATACAGTGGAGCAATGCTTATGTTTTCCAACACCAACTCGGCATCTCCAGGTAATGCATATGCATGCATAATTGGAACTAAAATTATCATGATTAGACATAATAAAATAATATTTTTCAACATCATTACACTCTAACTAAGCATAACAAATCTTTCGGTTTTTAGTTTTTATGATATTTTTGAGAGATATAACATAATGAATGTCTTTTATTCAAACATAAGAAAAAATAATTTTTATAAAACATAGATTTAAAAACATGAAACATCATTCACTGATATTTGAATTAATTTCATGTTGTAGATCGATATTTTATAGCTGCGGTTTCAAGTGCCTTTATCATTGGGAGTTTAGATCCAGTCAAGTATAATACAAGAGCACCACCAGCTGTACTTATATGGTTAATTTTTTCTTCCAATCCTTGCTCTTTTAGTGCAGTTGTCAAATGACCTCCACTGACAATCGTGGTTGCCATAGAATTTGCAATTGCATCCAGCAATCTTCTTGTCCCAAAACTAAAATTTTCTTTCTCAAAAAAGCCAGCTGGTCCACTCATAAAGACAGTTCCCGCGCTTGAAATTATTTTAGAATAGTGATCCACTGTTTTTTGACCTAAATCATAAATCTTATCACCCGTTTTTATATCTCTAACATCCATCTCCATCCTTTGATCATCTTTGTCGATTGCGACATCAACAGGAGTTGTAAACACATCAGGATATTCGCCGATTAAAGTATGCGCCTTTGCAACAACTTCATCTTCTCTCTTGATTCCAAGAGGATATTTGATTCTGGCTTGGGCACGCATAAACACATTACCAATCAAACCTGTCAAAAGAATATGATCTGCCCTTCCATTCTGAATTAACATTTTAATTGCTTCTAGTCGGTCTGGAACCTTTGAACCCCCAAGAACAATCACATGTGGTGCCTTTGCAACAGTTATTATCTCATCAAGATTTCTCACTTCTCGTTCCACAATTCTTCCAGCACATGCAGGTAACACATGAGGAAATCCTACAATCGAAGGATGGGATCTATGTGCACTTGGAAATGAGTCCAAAACACATAGATCAAATAAAGGTGCAAGACGTTTTACCATTATTGTGTTTGCGGCATCTTCTGGAGAAAATTCATAATTCTCTTCAGCGCACAGTCTTAGATTATCTAAAAGTAAAATTTCCCCATTCTGTAAATTTTTTATCTCTTTTTGAGCAGATTGTCCAATTACATCTTCCACATACTTGATCTTTTTATTTAGCAGTTTTTCTAATATTTGGACATGTTTGTCCATACCTATATAGTCGTCATTTCCCACTCTCCCTTGATGAGATGCAATCACAAGCTTTGTTTGATCCAGTGCCTTTATCGTTTCAATAGCCTCTTCAATTCGTTTGGTTCCAGAAATATTCATAGTTTTTAAATCAATTGGACAGTTCATATCCACTCTCAAAAAGACAGTTTTACTCTCAAGAGAAAAATCATCTAATGTAAGTACCTTCATAATTCTCCTGAGATACACTTGGTTAAATTCTTTAAGATTGTCAAAATGACTTTGTAAGATATATTAGAAATAACATAATAAAACCTATTAAATGAACAATCCAAAAAATAAGACAATTAATAAAATTAAAATCTAAAATCATTCAGACCAAAATAGAATTAATCATACGGCATCTAAAGAATAAGTTATGATTATATTCAATGGCAATAAATATACAAAATACAAAAAAATCTTCACAGTTAACAAAATGATTCATTGATTGAGAATCTTAAATTGATCAAAGAAAAAATAATTTGTATCAAGTGATAATATCTCAAAACTCAAATTACAATATATCATTAAGAGATAGTTTTCATCATCAGATCTTTTTGTAGGATATGACGCATTAAATTTTAAATTGATATGAATGAAAATATTATTTCACAGTAACTGATTTTGCAAGATTTTTTGGATAATCAGGATCTATTCCCCTCTCCAAAGAAAGGTAATATGAAATAAGTTGTAATGGAATTATTTCGATTAAAGGATAAAAAGCCTTAGCAATAGTAGGAATCTGAATCCAATAGTCATAACTAGGATGGTCTTTATTAGAAATACCTATCACTTTTGCATTACGAGATTTTATTTCGTTCACTGTAGACATATTGTCCACATAGGAGTCATCATCAGGGTTAATTACAATAACGTATGTTGATTCATCCATAAGTGCAAGGGGTCCATGTTTAAGTTCGCCTCCTGCTATTCCCTCTGCATGAACATATGTTATTTCTTTAATTTTTAATGCAGCCTCTTTTGCAATTGGATAATGTATGCCCCTACCAATAACAAAAATATTTCCAATGTTTTTGATAGATTTTGCTAATTCTTGGATTTTGGATGTGTCTGATAAAATTTTTGTGTATGCATCAGAAATAATCTTAAAATCAAGAGTAATGCAACCTTCACATAACTTATCTACAATTTTATATAAAATTGCCATTTGTGAAGTAAAGCTTTTTGTTGCAGCAACACCAATTTCGGGACCACAATTAAGTCCAATTGAATAAATAGATTCACGTGCAAGTGATGAGTTTTCTGAGTTTATCATTGAGAGTATCTTTGCATTTTTCTTTTTTCCTATTGAAACAGCTTCAAGTACATCAGCACTCTCTCCACTTTGAGATATTGCAAAAAGAGTAGAATTTGGAACAACATACTGAGAAGAATACTTTGCCTCACTGGCCATAAGATGTTCTGCCTTTTTTCCCGCATACCGTGAGAAAAGATATTTTGCAATAACTGCTATGGTATAGCTTGTTCCGCTACCTGTAAGATATAGATAATCAGAGTTTTTAACGACATCCGCAATTTTTCCAAGATGTTCATCATTGCAACCGGCTACAAGAATAGTATCAGGTTGTTCAAAAATTTCTTTTTCAGTAAAATACTGGTGTGATCCTTTGGTGACATTTTGATAATTTTTTGGTAATGTTTTAATGGTAAATTGTGCAACATGTCCTTCAAAATCGAAAATTTTATGTTTGTGATTCTCAATAATTACAAATTGATTATTTTCAAGATACACTACAGAGGAAATATTTTCAGGCAGCCCAACAACATCACTTGTAAGTATTAAATCAGTATTACCAACACCTAAGATTAGAGGTTCATGATTTTTAACACCTACTAATTCACCAGTGTTGAAAAGGGCTACAAATGCATAATGGCCCTTTAATTTTTGCACTGTGTCCATTATTGTTTTTTTTACATCGTGTGATTTTTCAAAGTAAATTTTTAAAAGATTTGGTATTACTTCAGTGTCAGTAGTACTTTTGAAAACAATGCCATGATTCTTTTCCAAGTCTTCTCTTAACTCAATATAGTTTTCAATTATTCCGTTATGTACAACACCAATAGAATTAGTATTACACATATGTGGATGTGCATTTTCTTTCGTTACTTTGCCATGAGTAGCCCACCTAGTATGGCCAATCCCCATATGACCAGATAATTTATCCATTTGTAGATCATTATTTACAACATTAACCTTTCCAACCCCTTTCTTAACTGAAATACTAGAATCGTTTTTAATTGCTACGCCCACACTGTCATAACCACGATATTCCATTTTCTTCAATGATTCAACCAAAGTTGGACCAACGTCATGATTACTATCTAATCCCAAAATTGAACACATAATGCTATCCCTGCAATATCTAATTTAGACTGTTAATAACAATTATGACTAAAAGGAACTTGATTAAAGGCTCAATTTATAAAAATATGATTATTTTTGGTGTAATTACCAAATTGGTCTTCTGGTTGAAGAATACCTCTAAGAGCAAATCATACAATAGATGTAAGAAAGTACATCTTTCATCAAGAGGATAAACAATCATAAATATGTCAAGAAAAAACCCACAACGTGAAAGCAGTCATTTTAACTGGAGGATTAGGAACCAGACTCCAACCGTACACATTGTTCGTCCCAAAACCAATGCTTCCTCTTGGTGACAGACCATTATTAGAGCACACGATTAATTGGCTGAAAAAAAATAACATTAAATCAATTGTATTGTGTGTAAGTTATTTACGAAAAAATATTCAAGACTATTTTCAAGATGGGAAAGATTTTGGAGTAAGCATAGAATATGCTATTTCTGACAAGCCATTGGCAACAGCAGGCCAACTTAAAACTGCAGAAAAATTCATTGATGATACTTTTGTATGCATGTATGGTGATTCAGTATTTGATTTTTCATTAAAGAACATGATCAAAAAACATCAAAAAAATAAAGCATTTACTACTATGTGTCTATACGAATACAAATCTCGCTTGCCATATGGTGTAATTGATACTGACAAAAAGGACATCATCACTGCATGGAGAGAGAAACCAGAAATTACATCAAACATCAATACAGGCTGCTATGTTATGGAACCAGGAGTATTTCCTCTGATTCCAAACAATGTTCCCTATGGAATGGATAAGGTGGTTGAAAAAGCTATGTCACAAAAGAAAAAGCTAATTAGTTTTCCCATCAAAAAAGGATTCACAGATGTAGGAGATATGAAATCATATGAAAAAGCATATGAAGAATTTAAGAAAAAACTCGGTAAGATCTAAATTAACAAAATATATGTTAAGAAATTAATTTTTTGATTTTTCATTATGTTTAATTTGAAAAGTTTTTTTTGTTTCAATATGGGCAGATTTTTTTGGTTTCTTTGATTTTTTTGTTTCAATATGGGCAGATTTTTTTGGTTTCTTTGATTTTTTTGTTTTAATATGGGCAGATTTTTTTGGTTTCTTTTATTTTTTTGTTTCAATATGGGCAGATTTTTTTGGTTTCTTTGATTTTTTTTCATTAATTGATGAACCATTATCATTTTTTAATTGAGAATCATCTATTTCGTCAAGTAATTGAATTTCATTTTTTAATTTAGAAAATTCAAATAAAGTTTGTTTTAGCTTTTTTTTTATAATTTTATCTTGTTGTACATCTGTTTCAACAGATGACTTTTCCATAGACTGTTCAGTAGATTCAAATGTATACTGTAAAGATTTAAGATTATTTATTATATTTTTTAAATTAGAAGTATCTATGATGGGTTTAAGCACAGCGTCAATTGGTTTTTCTAATTGTGAATCTTTTTGGCTAAATGCATGTTGATGGGAAATGTTTTCTAATTCCTGGATTTGTTTTTGCAATTGATTTAATTTTTCAAGCTGTTCAACAGTAACTTCTTCAGGTTCGGCAATGGGTTCTGGTTCTGGTTCTGGTTCTGGTTCTGGTTCTGGTTCTGGTTCTGGTTCTGGTTCTGGTTCTGGTTCTGGTTCTGGTTCTGGTTCTGGTTCTGGTTCTGGTTCTGGTTCTGGTTCTGGT
>Ga0224508_10001932_pt1 | contig 18195 bp, 12 predicted proteins | sample SF_Jan12_sed_USG_4_FD_170157 | JGI IMG/M metagenome (GOLD analysis project Ga0224508, IMG submission 170157) | Sediment microbial communities from San Francisco Bay, California, United States - SF_Jan12_sed_USGS_21 | ecosystem: Environmental > Aquatic > Marine > Sediment | place: USA... | reverse complement strand
CGGTCCCCACCAGGTGCCGTCGGGAGACTCCAGCATCATCTCGCTTTTTTCCGGATCCATCGGATCCATGATCCAGACGTCGTTCGACGCGCCGTTGCGACGTGTGCTCTGATACGCGACGCGCCGTCCCTGCCGGTCCCACAGCGTTGAGCCGTTTCGCGATTCGCCATCGGTTAACAGTTTTGTGCTGCCGTCCGCCGGATCCAGCATGAATATCTGCGTGAACTCGCTACCGCCCGTATCACGGGTGAAGATCAGGTTACGACCGCCCGGCTGCCGGCTAACACCGCCGACCGGCTCTTTATAAAAGGTGACTTGCTGCCGCGCGCCGCCGGGCATATCTACCCGGTGGATCTGGTTTACGTCACCAAAGCGCGTAGAAATGTAGACGCCCCGGCCGTTCTCGGTCCAGTCGCGGAAGCTCGCCGAGCGCACATTTTGAAAACGATTGAGGTCGTTAACGATCTCCTCGGGGATCGGCGGGATATCTTCCATGATCAGCATGCCGTTATTGGCTTCACTGCGTTGAACCGAATCGGCGGCGAGCGCTGAAACCGCCGCCAGAACGGCGACGCCGAACAATGTTTTTCTACGCAATTGCATTTTCGTCCCCTCGTGAATCAGGCGACCAGTAACGCCATGAAGTCGTCCACCGCGGTTGCCGCCAGCTTGTCACGATTTGCAGAAAGCTCGTCCAGCTCTTTCCACTGCCCTTCATGCAGTTTGGCGGAAACGCTGGATTCAAATTTCTTTATCAATACAGGGATTCCTTCATCCCGGCGTTGCCGATGTCCGATCGGGTAATCAACAGCGATCCGGTCGGTACTCGAGCCGTCGGTGAAAAACACCTGTATTGCATTACCAATATAGCGCTTCACGGGATCAAAGTAGTCTTTCGTATAGTCCTTGTTTTCCGTGACCTGCATTTTGGCGCGCAGCTCGTCGACTCGCGGATCGCTCGCCACTTCGTCCTCGTAGTCGGCTGCGGTTAGTCGGCCGAAGATCATCGGCACCGCCACCATGTACTGAATGCAATGGTCGCGATCGGCGGGGTTATCGAGTGGCCCGGTCTTGTCGATGATCCTGACACCAGGCTCCTGGGTTTCAATCATCACCTTTTCTATATCGGCGAGCCGGTCTTTGACCTCCGGGTGCAGCGTCATGGCCGCCTCAACCGCCGTTTGCGCGTGAAACTCCGCCGGATAGGAAATCTTGAACAGGATGTTTTCCATGACATAGCTGGCATAACCCTGCGGGAACGAAAACGCGTTGCCTTTGAACAATACGTCGTAGTAACCCCAGGTTGCTGCGGTCAGTGCAGACGGATAACCCATCTCGCCAGTCATCGCGATCAACGCCAGCCGCACGCCGCGGCTGGTTGCGTCGCCGGCAGCCCAACTTTTTCTCGACCCCGTATTCGGTGCATGCCGGTAAGTGCGCAATGAACACCCGTCGATCCAGGCGTGTGAAACTGCGTTGATCACCGTGTCGCGATCGCCACCGAGCATTCGCGTCACTACCGCTGTCGTCGCAACACGTACCAGCAAAACGTGGTCGAGACCGACGCGATTGTAGCTATTCTCAAGAGCGAGAACGCCCTGGATCTCGTGTGCCTTGATCATTGCCGTCAGCACATCGTGCATCGTCAGTGGCTCCCTGCCCTCGGCACGCGCGATTCGGCTCAGGTAATCCGCCGTCGCGAGAATGCCGCCGAGATTGTCCGACGGATGGCCCCACTCTGCTGCGAGCCAGGTGTCATTGAAGTCCAGCCAGCGAATCATCGCCCCTATGTTGAACGCACCTGCCACTGGGTCGAGTTCGTATGAGGTCCCCGGCACGCGTGCGCCACCGGGCAAGGTAGCGCCGGGAACAACCGGCCCCAGCAGTTTGGTGCAGGCAGGGTAATCCAGCGCCTGAAAACCGCAGGCGAGGGTGTCCATTAGGCAGTAATGCGCGGTCTCAAAGGCGAGTTCGCTGTCGATAGCCGTATCGCAGACGTAGTCCGCAATATCGACCAATACCTGGTCCGGCTCTGGCCGTGCGGCCGAGCGGATATCGTGTGATGACATGATTCTCCTGACTTTAAAATTGGATGTGGGTTCTCCCACAAGCAGCACCCACAATTTGCCCAAATATTCTTTAGCGTTTTTCTATGGGTACAAACTTTTGTAACGCCGGCCCGATGTAATCCGCGGCCGGACGAATCAACTTATTGTCCGCACGCTGCTCCATGATGTGCGCCGACCAGCCGGTAATTCGCGAACAAACGAAAATCGGCGTAAACAGGTAGGTCGGGATACCCATGAAATGATAGACGCTCGCGGCAAAGAAATCGGCGTTCGCAAATAATTTTTTTTCTTCCCACATGACCTTTTCTACCGCTTCCGAAATGTCGTAAAGCGTCAGGTCGCCTTTTTCTTCAGCCAGTGTTTTGGACATTCTTTTATTCACTGCATTGCGTGGATCGGACGTCGTATAGACGCGATGGCCGAAACCCATGATCAACTCCTTGCGCTCCAGCATGCCAAGCACGCCTGCCGTGGCTTCCTCCGGCGTCGAGAATTTCTGGATCAGTTCCATTGCTGCTTCGTTCGCGCCGCCGTGCAGAGCGCCGCGTAATGCACCTATTGCGCCACTGACCGCCGAATGAAAATCAGACAATGTTCCGGTTATCACTCGTGCGGCGAATGTTGAGGCGTTGAACTCGTGTTCGGCATACAGAATCAGCGTGGTGTCGAGCGACTTGCGGTGCAACTCGCTCGGTGGTTTGTCATGCAACATGTGCAGGAAATGACCGGCCACGCTGTCGTCGTCTGTCTCTACATCGATGCGCTTGCCATCAACGTGAAAACGGTGCCAGTAAAGCAGCATCGACGGAAGGCAGGCAAGCAAACGATCCGCCACTATTGACTGGTTCGAAAAATCGCCTTCTGTTTCGATGTTCCCGAGAATCGACACACCACTCCGCAATACGTCCATCGGGTGCGCGCTTGCGGGAATCATTTCGAGAACCTGCTTTAATTCACCTGGCAGCCCTCGCAGGGTCTTTAACTTTACAATGTAGCCGTCAAGCTCACTGCGGTTCGGCAAATGCCCGTATAAGAGGAGAAACGCAACTTCTTCGAAACTTGCGTTGTCAGCAAGATCGTAAATGTCGTAGCCACGGTACGTGAGGCCGGCGCCTTCCTTACCGACCGTGCAAAGTGCTGTTTGTCCGGCTATTACACCGGCCAGACCGCCGGTTTTTTTACCTGCTGCCATTCGTCTCTTCTGCCTCTCTAATTTTTTCTGTTGGTCAAGCCCTTTTCGGCGAACAATTCATCCAGTTTTTCTTCGTATTCGTGATATCCAAGCACCTCGTAAAGTTCGTCCCGCGTCTGCATCACATCGATAACCGCTTTTTGCGTACCGTCTTTTCGCAGCGTTTCGTAAACCGCCTCGGCCGCTTTTGACATCGCCCGATAAGCTGACAAGGGATAAAGAGCAAGACTCACGCCGGCGCCCGCAAGTTCCTCAGTCGTGAACATCGGTGTTTGACCGAATTCGGTCAGGTTTGCGAGCACAGGGACCGAAATAGCTGCTGTGAATTGCTCATATTCCTCGAGCGTCGTGAGCGCCTCCGCAAAAATCATGTCCGCGCCTGCTTCAACGTAGGCTGCAGAGCGGTCGAGGGCCGCTTGCTGTCCCTCGACCGCGTGCGCGTCTGTGCGCGCCATGATTGTAAATTTAGCATCTGTGCGGCCATCAACGGCCGCTTTGATGCGATCAGACATTTCAGCGGTGTTGACGAGGGCTTTGCCAGGTCGGTGCCCGCATCGTTTGATGCCCACCTGGTCTTCGATATGACATGCCGCCGCCCCGGCGCGAATCATTTCACGGACAGTGCGGCCGATCATGAACGCGCCACCCCACCCGGTATCAGCATCGACCAGGAGCGGCAATTCCGTGGCATAGCTGATGCGGCGGATGTCCTCGCACACATCGCCGAGCGTTGTCATTGCGAGGTCAGGTAGGCCAAAGGAGGCGTTCGCAACCCCTGCGCCAGACAGGTAAATGGCCCGGAATCCGGCCTTTTCGGCGAGTAACGCCGAGTAGGCATTGATCGTGCCGACTACCTGTAGCGGTTTTTCAGCCTCAAGGGCCTGCCAGAAGCGAGCGCCAGCGCTCATATCGAGTCCTCGGAACAGTTTCGGATGAAAATTTTAATGCTGATTAAAATTTCCGGGGACGCGATTTTAGCGCAGCGGCAGGGTCATTCCCAAATCCGGGTCAGAGTCGGGCTCTGACCCTGGTTAGGATTAGGAGATTTTGACCACAGTTCTACCGGTCACCATCCTATCAATATGAGCCTAAAATGCGTCCTGCTATTCATCGAATGTCCGCTTTCGGGAAAAGCGGGCGTAGTGAGTGATCCTGGCTCGTTTCGGCAATGAGACTCTCGCTCGAAGCGGAAGATGGTCTGAACCGATCGGGTCTGAGGTGTCGATTGACACCATTGCGAAATTCTTTGGCAAAAGAATGTGGTCGATTGGCAAATCTAGCCCGATTCCGACAATCGGCAGCTCTATCGTAAATGTATTGCGCACGCCTGGCATGATATGCGTAGCACTCCAACGCGCGACGTCCGTAACGGCAGCGCTCCAGGGCGCGGCATTAAAATCACCTGCGAGAATCATCGGTTGCGGCAGCGCACTGAGCGTAGTACGAAGCTTATCGAGCTGATCGCGCTGACCAAAGGGCCAGGGCCAATGTAAATGCACTGATACTACGGTTACTGGCTGGCTTTCGACGGTCAGTCGCAACCACGCGAGACCTTCGCCGCAGCCTCCCGAAGAAGAGGTATGGCGAGAAAGCACCATAACGTCTAGAGCATCGGTCATAGCACAACGCTGATGTGATGGAAACCCGGCCGTGATGATCGAGACTGTTTTGTCGTTGTATCTTGAGACCTCCTGAAGCGCCACTGCGTCAGCAGTGGCGACAACAGATTCGAGTCCTCGAACATCTGCATTGTTGAATTTGAGATTGGCTTGTACGACTTCAAAGTTGGCGTCCGCTGAGCTGCTCTCAGGGGCGAAAAGCTGCGGCATTGAGAAAACGCCCGCAAGTGCTGCAACCCCGGAAATAGCCGCGGCGCGGCGGTGGCCAAACATAACCTGAGAGACAGTCAGTATCGCTAGCACTAACACCAGGTATTGCCGGAAATGACCAACCGAGTCCGCTGGCGGCAACCAAGGCGCGAGAAAGCTAAAGAACAACAGGGCCGAGGCGGTGATCGCAACCGCTCCAACAACTCGAATGATGAGGATACGCCGTCCTTCGCTGACCATGATATTTCCGTTACGACTACCCGCTAAGGAACAGAAGTTGCACTGTGAGACTATAACACCTCAATAGTCCGCTTTGAGTTGCAGATTCAATCGATGAACGCAACACATTGGTTAAAACGTTCAGCCGGTGTTCTAAAGTGTAACGTTTCTCTTGGTCTTTCGTTAAGCCTTCTCGCTACTGCATTCAGTCTGTTCTGGTGAACGTTCGAGAGATCCATTCCTTTCGGGAAGTATTGTCTTAAGAGACCGTTGGTGTTTTCGTTCGATCCTCGTTGCCAGGGGCCTCTGCTGATCTCGCGGTGCCAATTGGAACTAGTTAGAACACTGATCATCCTGCTTCGAATCCGCGCCACTCCAGTATTGTTTCAAGCGGATTTAGCCTCTAGGCTTGTTTCTTTTTCATTTCGGGAAAAGGTATTAGAGCCAAAGAGATAATCTACTCACTGTCGTGCCTGTGCGTAATGCAAATTCCTTTTGTGGAAGATGCCTCGGCACAGAGTTCATCGGTTGCCAATGACGACAAGGAAGTACGTGTGATCCGAGTCGAGACAATCCCTGTAATCGACGGAAAACTTGATGAATCGGTGTGGAAGAATGCAGAGGTACTGACTGATTTTCACCAGACTCGGCCGAGTGAGGGCGCAGCACCTTCGGAACCTACCGAGGTATTCCTGCTATACGATGATGATGCCTTGTATATCGGCGCCCGGATGTACGACAGCGAACCGGATCGCGTTTCCGCGCCAACGGTCAGGCATGGTCAGGGACTCGGCAGGGACGATCGCATCGTCATCATCCTGGATCCCTTTCATACCGGTCGCGGTGCATACCGTTTCGAGACAAATGCCAACGGCATCCGCCATGACGCCTTGTATGACAGCGTAAGTTCATTCGAAAGTGCATGGACCGTCATCTGGGATTCCGCGGCGGAATACTTTGATGGCGGCTGGGAGGCTGAAATCGCCATTCCCTTCAAGACGTTGTCATTTGACCCGACCATTGACACCTGGGGTTTCAATTTCGGGCGCGGTATTCGCCGTCGTGGTGAAGAGATCGCCTGGGTATCACGCAACCGCAGTTACAACGCCAGCATCCTTGGTTCGGCAACGGGCTTTCAAGGCATGGACCAGGGCGTGGGGCTGGACATTGTGCCCGCCGTCACCGTCAACCGGCAGAAGATCTTTAATCCATCCAGCACCGACAATAACTTCGAACCGTCCCTGGACGTTTTTTACAAAGTCACACCCTCGTTGAATGCCTCATTAACCATTAATACCGATTTCTCCGCGGCTGAGGTTGACGATAGACAAGTCAATCTCTCGCGCTTCAGCCTGTTCTTTCCGGAAAAGCGGGATTTCTTCCTCAATGATTCAGACCTGTTTACGTTTGGGAGAATCGGTGACATCAGTAATGAGGCCTCCTCGCGTTCCGATGCTAATAGTGGAAGGCCTTTTTTCTCGCGGCGCCTTGGGCTTAGCAGTACCGGCCAACCAGTCGATCTGGAATACGGCGCCAAACTCAGCGGCCGCATCGGACGTTGGAACGTCGGTATGCTGGCCATACGACAGGACGCGTTCGAGTCAGTAGCTGCCAGCAATGTTTTCGTGGGTCGCGTTTCTGCGAACGTATTGGATGAATCCAGCGTCGGTATGATTTTTACCGCCGGCGATCCGAATTCCAACGAAGACAATAGTGTTGCCGGAATCGATTTTCGCTATCTGAATACGCGGTTGCCGGGCGGCAAGGTGTTTGAGGGCGACGCGTGGTATCAGCAATCAGAAACAGACGGCCTCGACGGCGAAGATGGAGCGTTTGGTGTGGGGTTCAGCATACCGGCCAATTCAGGTTGGCGCGGCGGTCTCCACCACAAACAGGTTCAGTCGAATTTTAACCCGGCCATGGGATTTGTGAATCGTTCCGACATCAATGACACGATTGCCGATATTGGTTTTACCGCCTTTCCCAATGGAAGACTCATTCAGCGAGTATTTTCTGGAATCGATGTTCAACGCACGAGCTTCATCGGCGGGGAACTGGATACCGAGGTGTTCCTGGGTCGGCTGGTCGAGATTCAATCCAGTTCGAGAGACTCGTTCAAACTGCATTACCGGCAGACCCGGGAGGTGATCACCAGTCCATTCATAATTTACGAGGACAATAGCCGCCAGGTAATTATCCCGCCCGGTGACTACTCGTTCGGGGAAGCATCAGCGATCATTGAATCCGGCAGTCAACGCGACTTGACCGCGAATGTCACAATTCTCAACGGCGATTTTTATGATGGCAGCCGAATGAATCTTGCGGGTGAGGTAACCTGGCGGCAATCAAAGTATTTTAACGTTTCCGCATCCTACGACTGGAATGACATCGAATTACCACAGGGGGACTTCATCACACGCCTCACGAGCCTCGGGGCAGAAATCAACTTCTCCCCGACTCTGTACTGGGTCAACCTGATCCAGTATGACAATGTATCCGAAGTACTTGGCATTAACGCCCGGCTGGTCTGGATACCCACTGCGGGCCAGGAAGGCTTAATCGTTTTCAATCACAGCTTACAAGACCAGGATAAAGATAACTCGTTTGTTTCCGAGTTAAGCGACATTAACGTTAAGCTAAGTTATACGTTTCGGTTCTAGGCAAAGAGCTCGCAAAAACGCTACAACTAAATGCTCTTGTTGTGCCGGATGATTACTACTTCAAATTGGTGTTGGTAATATTCCCGGGGTCAATTCTGATTCTCAACGGACTAGCTTCCGATCTCAACCACAGTTCTTCCAGTCACCGTCCCATCGATATACGCCTGGAACGCGTCCGGCAGTTCATCGAAGCCGATCGTGCGGCTACCGATGGTATCCAGGTGCCTTGGTCGGAGGTCATTGCCGATACGATTCCATACCTGGAGACGCAGGTCGCGCGGTGTGTCGACCGAGTTGATCCCGAGCAGGCAAACCGCTCGCAGGATAAAAGGAATGACCGTCGTGTTGAGCTCGTGACTCGCGGCAAGCCCAATGCTGGCGATGTTGCCGCCATAATTCACTGTGCGCGTCAGCCAGGTGAGGTAATCGCCGCCGAGGTTGTCGATCGCACCGCCCCACTGTGCTTTCTCCATCGGGCGTTTTCCCAGATCGATTTCATCGCGAATCAGGATTTCCTTCGCCCCAATGCTTTTCAAATAGTCGCTTTGCTCTGCTTTTCCGGTCACGGCAACCGCTGCGTAGCCGCAGCCATCCAGCATGTCGACTGCGATACTGCCAACGCCGCCGGTCGCACCGGTCACCACAATCGGTCCACCGTCCGGTGATTGATTGTTTTGCTCCATACGATGAATAGCGAGCGCTGCCGTGTACCCGGCAGTGCCAATTTGCATCGCCTGGGCAGCATCCATGCCGGTCGGCAGGGGCACGACTGAATCCGCTTTCACGCGCGCATACTCCGCATAGCCGCCGTCGAAGGTCTCGCTAAGCCCGCAGCCGTTTACCAGTACGGGATCTCCCTCGGTAAAACTGTCATTCTCCGAACTCACCACGACTCCGGCGAGGTCGATGCCACCAACAAGCGGAAAGGACCGGAGGATACGGCCGGCGCCGGTGGCAGCCAGTGCATCCTTATAGTTAATCGTCGAGTGACTGACTTTAATAACGACATCACCGGCGGTCAGGTCATCAATATTCAAGGTCGCAAACCCGGCAACGATTTTGCCGTCCTGCTGGTCTATTCGATAAGCACGAAAATTTTCCACAGTTTCTCCCACGGTCTTTGGTGAAAAAATGTACATCTGGCTCACCTGTCCGGGTGGCCACCATCGTCGTCCCGGCATGCTAGCATCCGCTGATCGATTGGCCCAGAAAAGGTGCTGACGTGAAACGATGGCTGGTAGTTTTGCTGGTAGTGCTCGCAGTTCTCGTCCTGTTGTCTCCCGGCATCGTAGGCCGGATGGCCGAGAAAAACCTCGAGGACAATATCGAGTGGGCTGAAAGTGAAGCCGTCGGCATCGAGGTTCAGACAGAAAAATTCGATCGTGGCTGGTTTACGTCTGAGGGTCGTCATCGCGTCGCTCTGACCGGATCGACCTTCCGCGACGGGCTAAGAAGCTACCAGAACGAAACCGGTAATGAAGATTTGCCGTCCCTGATCATCGACACGCGTGTAGATCACGGCCTCGTTGCGGTCGGTTCGCTTAACCGGGATTCCGGCTCACTGATACCCGGCCTTGCCAGCATGTTATCCACCTTTCAGGTCGATCCGGGCAATGGCGAGCTTAAGGAGCTGCCGGGAACGCTGTACAGCAATGTTGGCCTGACAGGTGCCGCCAGCCTGCGCTTCCTGCTCGAAAGTGGCGAATTCCAGAATGAAGAGGTGCAGATTGAATGGCAGGGCGCCGATGTTGACGTGCAGGCGAACAATACAATGGGTGCCTATGTCATCGACGGCCGCCTTGAGCCGTTTACGATTTCAGCCAATGGCGAAACCGTTGACATCGGTACGATTACAATTTCTGCCGACCAGCTCAGGACCGACTACGGGTTTTATGTTGGAACAGCTACGCTCGATATTGCATCGCTGGTTGCCGCAAGCTCGACTGCACCAGGCACCATTGGCAAAATTTCGTTTTCCGCTGATGCGAGTATCGACGATGCGAGACTGAGCGTCACCTCGAAGGCCGTGATTGATGAGATCGTCGTCCCCGACATGGGCGACATGGACTTCGCAGTGGATCTTTCCCTGATCGGGCTTGACGCAGCGGCAATACAGGTCATCAACGAGACGTTCAAGGAAGCACAGGGCGCGATTGACCCGGACGAAACGCTGGCGGAATTGTTTCCGCAGATTGAGCCTGAATTGCAGAAGATTGCTGTAGCCGGCGCTGAAATTCGCATCGACCAGCTCGACGTGACATTGCCGCAAGGAACGGTCACGACGAGAATGAATGTCCGTGTTTTCGAGGGAAACGCAGCAACGGATTTTTCATGGGGTAGCGTTTTGCTCAATATGACAGCGTCGGCTGACATCCGTATGCCGGCATCGATGTTCGACATGCTGCAAAAAATGAACCCGGATGCTGGTGGGCTGATCGCAATGGGCATCGTGATCAGAGACGGCGAAGACTATGTCATGAATGCCGAGTTTGAGAACGGCCAACTGCTGGTTAACGGTGCGCCTCTGCCGTTCCCGATGCCAGGCATGTGATTTGCTCATGTAGGAGCGGCTTTAGCCCAGTCCGCCCACTGGATTCCCCGATCGACTTTGTAGACCGCGGACTGACCTTTAGTCCTACGTTTTTAAGTTCACCAGGCAATCGCAGCCAAAGCCGCTCCCACGTTTAATAACTGAGGTCGAGTTCGCCAGCCCTGAAACACGCGACACTGCCGGAGGCAGTTGCCTCAAGTTCCGGTATGTCTTCACTGCAACGCGCGATCGCGTGCTGACAGCGCGGGTGAAACGGACACCCGGTTGGCGGCTCCAGTATCGACGACACTTCACCCATTAGTGGCACTTCGTCCTGCTTTACATTCGGGTCAGGCACCGGAATCGAGCTAAGCATTGCCTTCGTATACGGGTGTTGCGGTCTTTCGAAGAGTTCGTCGTTCGTTGCTATCTCGCACACTCGTCCCATGTAAAGCACCAGCACACGATGGCTTATTTGGCGCACGACAGACAGGTCGTGCGTAATGAAAATCAGCGACAGGCCGGAGTCCGCCTGCTCGGCCTGCAGCAAATGCAAAATGTCGCTTTGTATCGTTCCATCCAGAGCGGCAACTGCTTCATCACAAATCAGCACGCTCGGATTGACGATCAACGCCCGTGCAATCGCGACTCTTTGTGCCTGACCGCCGGACAGCTCGTGCGGGAAACGCTCGCGCAGCTCTGATGTGAGACCTACATGCTGCAACATTTCATTAATGTCCCGTTCGCGCTCGGCCTTTTTCTTTTTTGGCTCGTGAATGCCAATCGGTTCCCCGACGATCTCCGCAACGCGCATCGACGGATCCAGTGAGGTAACGGGATCCTGAAAAACCATCTGTAACTGGCGTCGAATCTCGTTCGACCGCGACTGAACGAGAGCTGGCAATCTTTTGCCAACGTAGCTGATCGTGCCGCTGCCCGCCGGGATCAGCCCGAGAATCGCCCGCGCCAGGCTGGTCTTGCCTGAACCGGATTCACCAACGATCGCGACCGTCTCGCCCGGTAGCACTTCAAGGCTCAACGGTCGAACCGCGTGCAATCGGCTTTTGGTGCTGCTGCTGCGTTCCTTGAAACTGACACTCACGGTGTCGATTTTCAGCACCGGCGACACACCACCAGGCAATGGCGTCGTCTTTGACGGGACGTTGATTCGCGGGGATGCCGAGATCAGTTTTGCGGTGCGTTCATTCGAGGGTGCGGCGAAGATGTCCCTGGTCGGTCCTTCTTCAAGCAGCCTGCCATCGTCCATCATGAGCATGTGATCGCAATTGCCAGCGACGACACCAAGATCATGCGTAATTAATAACAGAGCCGTATTCGACTGTGATCGCAGATCGCGCAGCAACCCCAGGATCTGTGCCTGTACTGTGACGTCCAGCGCTGTTGTTGGCTCGTCGGCCACGAGCAGATCCGGCTCCCCGAGCAGCGCTGCCCCGATCATCGCGCGCTGTCGCATGCCACCGGAGAGCTGGTGCGGAAATACCCTGTACTGCCGTTCCGCATCCGGTAACCCAACCCGTTGCAGCATCGCGAGTACGCGATCCCGCGCCTCCGCCGGCTTGCAAATCCTGTGTTCCAGCAAAATTCGGCGCAGCTGATCACCAATCCTTACGTATGGATTCAGTGCGGTCATCGGATCCTGGAAAACCATTGCGATGCGACACGCCCGATACTGATTCATCACGTCGGGCGTGGCACCAAGAAATTCCTGGTCGTCGAAGCGAATGCTGCCGCTGATGATTGCATTGGCTGGCAGCAATCCCATCACCGCCATCGCCGTTTGCGTTTTCCCGGAACCCGATTCACCGACAATGCCCATCGACTGCCCGGCCTCGACCGAGAAACTTAATTGATTAACGACTGGCTTCGCCACATCTGCGTAGCTAATGCTGAGATCATTTACGTTGAGCAAGCTCATCACGCGTTCTTCTTCGGGTCAACAACGTCTCTGAGCCCGTCACCGAGGAAATTGAAACACAGCATTATTACTGCAAGCGCTGTGGCGGGAAGTAGTAGTAGCCAGGGCGCACCCTCCATATGGACTACGCCGTCATTCACCAACGACCCGAGCGAGGTTTGCGGTGCCTGCACACCAAGCCCCAGAAAACTCAGGAATGACTCCACGAGGATTGCCTGTGGAATTGTCAGAGTCATGTAGACGACAACAACACCGAACAGGTTCGGCGTAATATGACGCAGGATAATACCCGGCGTCGAAACGCCAATCAGGCGTGCGGCGTCGACAAACTGGCGCCGTTTCAGGCTCAGTGTTTGCCCGCGAACGATGCGTGCCATTTCCAACCAGTTGACTGCACCGATTGCGACGAAAATCAGCAGGAAATTCCGTTCGAAAACGACCATCAGCAGGATGACAAAGAATATGAACGGCAATGCGTACAGCGCATCGACCGCACGCATCATAAGCGCGTCGATTTTGCCACCCATGTAACCGGCAATAGCACCGTAGGCGACGCCAATGCCGAGACTGACGGTACTTGCGATTATCGCGACGAAAAGCGTTACCTTTACGCCAAGCAGGGTTCTCACGAAAAGATCCCGGCCGAGATCATCCGTTCCAAACGGATGCCAGTCGCCGCCGAATGGCGACAGGAAACTATTCTCGAAATCCGTGCCAGCGTAATCGTGCGGGCTGATTAACGGTCCGATCAACGCCACTGCAGCAATAAGCAACAACAGGCTGCCGCAAGCAACGATTGTTTTGTTGTCGCGGCTCTTCCGGAGAATCGGTTTGATGGCGGCGAGGTAGCTCATCGGCCGCCAATCCTTGGGTCCAGAATGCCATACAGCAAATCAACAATCAGGTTCAGCCCGATCACAAGTGCCGCATATAAAATGACGATGCCGAGGACGAGCGTGTAGTCACGATTCAACGCGCCGGTTACGAAAAACTGACCCAGCCCCGGAATTCCGAATACCTGTTCGACGACGACGGATCCGGTCAGGATGCCCGCAATAGCGGGTCCCATATAGGAAACCAGCGGCAACATCGCTGGTTTTAATGCGTGGTAACGAATAATCGAGCTGGTCCTGAGACCCTGTGCCCTGGCCGTTCGCACGTAGTCACTACTGAGAACACCAATCATGCTTGCGCGGGTCAGCCTGGCAATGTACGCGATCTGCGGCAGTGCCAGCACAACGACCGGCAATATGAGCCGGGATACGCCACCGCCGCCGGTCCAGCTCGCCGGAAACCAGTTCAGGTACACCGCAAACACCAACACCATTACCGGCGCGACAACAAACACCGGCACTGATATGCCAGTCATCGCTATGCCGGTGACAAATCGGTCTATGAAAGAATTCTTACTGAGTGCTGCAGTCAGCCCGGCCGCAATGCCGACGACGATCGCGAGTAACATGGCAAGCACGCCCAGCTGCATCGAAACCGGCAGTGCCCTGCTTATTACTTCGGAAACGTTACGATCCAGATATACATAAGAAGGTCCGAGGTCTCCGCGAAGCAGGCCGCGAACATAGCGCACAAATTGTTGTGGCAGTGATTCGTCGAGGTGATAGGCCCGGGCGATGTTTGCCTCGACTTCGGGCGACAGCATACGTTCGGCATCAAACGGACCGCCCGGCGCCGCATGCACCATGAGAAAAGCGAGCGCAATAACCAACAACAGCGTTGGTATGGCCCCGAATATACGCAGAATCGCGTAACGCAGCACAATAATTAATCGGTTTCGGAAAGGCTCAGGTGCTGACTGTAATGATAATTCAGCACGTTGTCTCCCCAGCCACGAACGCGGGGGCTCACCATGCTTTTGTTAACAAAAAAGTACAGCGGGATCACCGGGTGCTGCGACAGCAAATGCCGCTCCGCCTCTTCGAGCCACACCTGCCGACGCGCGGGATCAGTTTGTAACGCCGCCCTGTTCATCAGACTGTCATATTCGGCGTTTTTGAATCCGAATAAAGTATTTGAAGGGTTATCACTCTCCATGATGCTCAAAAATGTGTGTGCGTCAGCGTAATCGCCCGTCCATGCGAGACGAAAAACTTCGGTTTCATTCTGCATGCGAATGCGTTCGAGAAGCACCTGGCCTTCTTCGTTGATCAAGGTCGCCTCCACCCCCAGCACTTCCTTCCACATCGACTGCACGGCCAATGCAATACGACGGTGTGAACCAGCGGTGTTGTAGTGAATGGTGGTGATTAACGGGTTGTCCTCGCCGTAGCCGGCTTCCCGGTATAGTTCACGCGCTTTTGCGTGCCGCTCTTCTTTTGAAAGATTCGCATAGAGAAACTTTCGTGGTTCATAACCGACTATCCCGGGTGGCACCCAACTGTATGCGGGCAGTTCGCCGCGGCCGGTTATGTTTTCTGTCAAGGTCTCTCGGTCGACCGCCATTGACAAAGCCTGTCGCAGTTTCGGATTGTCCTTGAAGGGCGCCTTACTGAGATTGAAGCCATAGAAATAGACGGCAAGGTAGGGCGACACCCGCAATTCGTCAGGTCTTTCCCTTTTCATCTGCGCGAACGCTTCCGATGGCACGCTGAAAGTAACATCGAGTTCGCCGGCCCGGTAACGATTTAATTCTGTTGCATCCTCAGGCGTTACGTGGTGGCGCACACGATCGATTGCAGTCCCTGCATTGTTGCGATACTGCTCGTTACGAACGACTTCTATATAAGAACCGACTTCCCAGGCCTGAAGTTTATAGGCGCCGTTTGAAACCAGGTTGCCGGGCCGTGCGTGCGCGTCGCCGTGTAGTTCGATAGACGAGCGGTGCACAGGAAATGTGCTTGGATGAGTCAGCAACGCAAGAAAATACGGCACTGGATACTCCAGGGTAATTTCCAGCTGCAATTCCCCGGGTGCCGCAACACCAAGTTCGTCAACCGGCTTGTCTCCGGAAATTATTTCCGTTGCGTTTACAACATCACCAAAGGATTGCTGTGCATAAAATGCGGCGGTATCCGGATTGACCAGACGCCGAAAGCTAAACACAAAGTCCGCTGCTGTAAGTCTGTCTCCATTGGACCATCTGCCGTCCGGTCGCAGCCAGAATGTGTATTGCAATCCGTCTTCAGAAACCTCGACGCGCTCTGCCGCAGCCATTTCAAGCTTGCCGTCAGCGGCATAGCCGGTCAGCCCCTCCCCGATGTCCCGCTGCACGTCGCCGGCCTGAATGGTTCGCGCTTTGTGGTTGTCGAGTGACCCGGGCTCATCGCCGAGACCCCGGTTGAGGAGGCTTTCCCGTTGTTCATCGGCACCACCGCAGGCACTCAGACAAATCGCAATGCAGGCAGGAAACAACAATCGCTGCCGCGAAAAGCACCTTGCGAAAGAAAGCGAGCGGTTCATGCGCCTGGCCAATGAGCCTTTTGTTCCGGGGGCTTCAGGATACCGCATCAGGTCCCGAAAACTGTCGACCCGTTCAATTTTTCAAGGGGACAGTTTACTTAATTGAGTTGACTATCCGATCCCGGAGGATCGCGCTTGGATCAATTAAGTAAACTGTCCCCTTAGGCGGTGCGCTGCAGGTACCGTTTGCGGATATGGATAAGTAACAGCGACACGGTCGATGGTGTTACGCCTTCAAGCCGCGATGCGTGGCCAAGTGTTATCGGTCGGGCTGATTGCAACCGCTGACGGGCTTCCGTCGACAGGCCGGTAACCGTTGCATAGTCGAGATCCTCGGGAAGCACCAGTGTTTCCTGCCGCGCGTGTTTTTCGATTTCCCGTTCCTGTCGTTCTATATAGCCCTGGTACCTGGCCTGCACCTCAAGTTGCTGGACAACCTGTTCGGCTTGTTCATCGTCCAGGCCCTGGCGCCACTGGCCCGCGCCGACTGATGACAGGGCTGTGATATCCGTATGACTGAGTTCCGGCCGTCGCAGCAGCTCCGCTGCACGGCACTCTTTGTGCAGGTCGCCAAGAATCGCGCGATCGGCGTCGTCGAAGCTCTCTGCCCGCACGAAGATTTTCTGCAGCCTTTCCTGTTCATTCGCTACGGCCGCCTGCTTTTCGTTGAAGGTTTTCCACCGATGATCATCAACCAGCCCAAGGTCTCGCCCGATACCCGTCAGGCGAAAATCCGCATTGTCTTCCCGAAGCAGCAGTCGATATTCGGCGCGACTCGTAAACATTCTGTACGGCTCACTGACGCCACGCGTGATCAGGTCATCGACCAGCACACCGAGGTACGCCTCGCTACGTGTCGGATACCAGCTCGCTTCGTTGCAAGCCTGGCGAGCCCCGTTGATGCCGGCCAACAGTCCCTGTGCGCCAGCCTCCTCATAACCCGTCGTGCCGTTTATCTGGCCTGCAAAATAGAGGCCCGAAACAAAACGTGTCTCAAGCGTTGGTAACAGATCGCGTGGATCAAAATAGTCGTACTCGATTGCGTATCCGGGTTGCGTAATTTCCGCGTTCTCGAATCCGGTAATCGATCGCACAAAACGAATCTGCGTTGCATGCGGCAGGCTTGTCGAAATACCGTTCGGATAAACCAGGTCGGTGGTCAGCCCTTCCGGCTCAACGAATACCTGGTGCGAGCTTTTGTCAGCAAAACGTACAATTTTATCTTCGATCGACGGGCAGTAGCGTGGACCGACTCCTTCGATGGCGCCGGAATACATCGGCGATTCCGCTAATGAACCACGAATGATGTCGTGTGTTTCTTCGGTTGTGTGGGTGATGTGACAGCTCACCTGTTGCGGGTGATCGCTGCGTCTGCCGAGGAAGGAAAACACTGGCATCGGCTCATCGCCTGGTTGTTCAGTCATCACGCCGTAGTTAAGTGTCCGACCATCGAGGCGCGGCGGTGTACCGGTTTTCAGGCGCGCAACCCTGAACGGCATTTCACGCAACCGATCCGCAAGTTTGATTGACGGCGCGTCGCCAACGCGCCCGCCGGCCTGCTCCATATCGCCGATCAGGATTCGGCCACCGAGAAACGTACCGACCGTCAAAATCACCGCCGATGCAAAAAATTTCTTCTCCTGGTCGGTTACAACACCGCTGACACGGTCTCCACCGACCTGGTTTCCATCGACAATAAGATCTTCGACGGAGCCCTCAAAGATAGTTAGTCCTGATTGCTGTTGCAGCATGGCGCGAATGGCACGCCGGTAGAGCTGACGGTCTGCCTGTGCCCGGGTCGCGCGAACGGCCGGCCCCTTGCTCGCATTTAGCGTTCGAAACTGAATGCCGGCAATGTCGATCGCCCGCGCCATCGCACCGCCCAGCGCATCGATCTCTTTCGTAAGGTGGCCCTTGCCAATGCCGCCGATGGCCGGGTTGCAGCTCATTTGCCCAAGGGTCGCTATTTTCTGCGTTATGAGAAGTGTCCGCGCGCCACTACGCGCGGCAGCGAGTGACGCTTCCGTGCCGGCGTGGCCACCGCCGATGACGATGACATCGAAATTCGTGTCTGCGGGCATTGATCAATAAATAGTCAGTTTTCCGGGGCGGCCATTCTAATCGTCGTCAGTCGGAATCGCCATAATCCTTTACACGGTATAGGCATATCGGGAACATAGCGTCGCACTCGCAACCGGGATTCGACTTGAGACAACTGATCATCATGGCTGCCGCCCTGCTGGTGGCAATGCCCGCCACGGCCCGGCAAGACAGCGTTGAGCCGACGCTGGAGCTTGAAGACTGCCGTATCCGTGCCGGGCGCGGTTTCCCGGGAATTAAGGCCCG
>Ga0224508_10001931_pt1 | contig 18198 bp, 15 predicted proteins | sample SF_Jan12_sed_USG_4_FD_170157 | JGI IMG/M metagenome (GOLD analysis project Ga0224508, IMG submission 170157) | Sediment microbial communities from San Francisco Bay, California, United States - SF_Jan12_sed_USGS_21 | ecosystem: Environmental > Aquatic > Marine > Sediment | place: USA... | reverse complement strand
CCCCGGCTTTTCGCGGCGTCGCCCTGATCGCGTCCATTAACGCGGCAACCTGTTCGGCAAACTGATCGCCCGGCAAAAGAAGGTCGGGTGCAAAGGTGATAAACAGGAATCCGTAGTCCTGTACGTTTCCGCGCGGAAGCGCCGCGCCGGCGAGCAGACCCATGGTTTGCACCGCCAACGACAAACCGTATCCCTTGTGACCGCCGAACGGCAGCACGCCGCCAAGCAGTGCTTCTTTCGCGTCGCGCGTCGGCAGCCCGTCCTGGTCAACGCCGACACCGTCCGGCAAGAGCGCGTCGATATGCGCGTGCAACTGGACCTCGCCCCATTGCAATGCGGCGGTGCCGAGGTCGACGATAAATGGTCCGTTGGCTGACGGAATACCGATACAGATCGGGTTGGTGCCGAGCGCAGGCCGGGTGCCGCCCGGCGGCACGACATGCGGTTGACCGCAGGCTATGTGAAGGGTGACGAAGCCGGCGTTGACGATCTTTTCCACATAGTAGGCGTTGCGACCGCTGTAGTAGCTGTCATGTGCGCCAACCACCGAAAAGCAGCTGGTTTTCGCTTTCTCGATCGCGACCTCGGCGGTCTTGTAGACGGCGACATATCCGACATTATTGCCGCCATCCAACATCGCCGATACGGGCGTTTCATGAACGACGCGAACCGGGCGCCGCTGTTCCTTGGTCTTCGGATCGTTGGCAATCGCCAAAATTCGGGGCAGGCTCGTAAAGGGGTATCCGCACAGGGCGTTGTCGATCAACTGCCCAAGAATGATATCCGTGTCTTCTTTTGAAAACCCAATTCGTTTCAATGCGCCTTCGCCAATTTCAATCGCCTCTTCAACCGATAGCCGGACCGTTCCCGGCGGTGCGTCATCGATGTATGCCGCGTTTGGACCGGGTGTTGCCATTCGGGTGTTTCCTCTCGCAAGTATCGGAGCATAAGACCGGATCCTAAGGTATTCCATGAAGCGCAGTTAGGCCAACCTCCGGCGCCAACCGCGCGTGTCCGGCTTCGCAGTTACCAACCCTCTTCAAGATTTGTGCTGCGTTTCCGAATCGTCGAAGTCCTATTCCAGTCGGGATAAGTCCATCTGCATTGGTGTCTCGACGATTTCCGAAATGGGCCACGGCGTTAAGACCCCGGCAATACTTGATTGCTACACAAAGACTGTCACACCTTCGGGGCCGCCGGCTCAGCCCCAACAATCACATCGTCGAGCAATGCAGCAGATCGCCCAAAAAGACTCCGGACCGGTCCGGCTCAAGTCCCGGGAGCTTTATTGCCGCGGCGACATCGACGGCGCGATCGCCGCGCAACGATCCCTGATCGCCGCCACGCGCGATGAACTTCATCCCGGCGACTACCTCTTCCTGGGCTCGATGCTGTCGGCCTCCGGCGATTTTGCGGCGGCGAAGTCGATTGCCCTGGAAGCACACGCGCTCTGGCCCGAGGAGCCGCAATTCGTCGGCATCGTTGGCCTGTGCGACGCCCGCCTTCGCCAATGGTCCGATGCGGAGTCCTGGCTGACGCGCGCCATCGCGTTGACGCCGCACAACGCCAACCTTCATGACTGCATCACGCAAGTCTACGGCGAGTTGGGCGATCTCGACCGGGCGCGCGCGCATGGCGAGCAATCCCTGACATTGAAAGACGCCCTGACCCAGGATCGGCCGCCGGCGGTTTCCCTCGCCGAGGTGCCGGTGCCGCCGTTTCATGCGGACGACCCGGCCCGCAACGTCATCGCCTTCAGCCTGTTCGGTGCGCGGGAGCGCTATTGCCAGGGTGCGCTCGACAACGCGGCGATCGCCCAACATTTGTACCCGGGCTGGCGCTGCCGGTTCTATTGCGACGATACGGTTCCCGCGTCCGTGCGGGCAGGGCTGATCGCCGCCGGCGCGCACGTCGTCATGATGCCCCCGTCGCATCGGCTCTTCGAAGGGTTGTTCTGGCGGTTCCAAGTCGCCAACGATCCGGCGGTCGACCGGTATCTGCTGCGCGATTGCGATTCCCTGCTCAACCTGCGGGAACGGCGCGCCGTCGCGGCCTGGATCGACAGCGGCAAACACTTCCATGTCATGCGCGATTTCTTCTCCCACAGCGAGTTGATGCTGGCCGGCATGTGGGGCGGCGTGAAGGGCGCCCTGCCCGCGCTGCCGCCACGCTATGATCCCTATTTGGATGATGTGGCGAAGGCCGCGAATTGCGACCAGAAGTTTCTGCGCGAGGCGGTCTGGCCGACGGTGCGCCACAGCGTCTGCACGCATGACCGTCTATTCCAGGTTCTGGACGCACAGCCTTTTCCGGCCGACGCCATCCTTCCCGCCGGCCGGCATGTGGGCGAGAACATGACGGCCTGGCGCGCACAAGGTTTCGGCGCGCGCACGGACCACCCCGGGCGCACGCAACCGCAACAGCGGCGGCAACAGTTCACCTTCGCCCTGGCGACGACACGACAAGAAGCCCGCCTGCTGGCCGCGCTGTTGGACGGAAATTTGAGCGACGCAGAGGTTCATCACCGCCACGATGCGCAAGGCGACCTCGGCCATGTGACGCCGGATGCTTCCCTGATCAGGCAATTCAATACCGTCGGCAACCGCCATCCGGTGCGCGACTTTTGGCGCGGTAAATTCGCCCATCATCTCCATGGGGCAAGTCGGAGCTATGCGGAGACGTCGCACATCCTGGCGACCGCCGGGTTGATCGAAAATCTCCAGCATCTGGACGCATCGCTGCGCGTCGACATCATCATGCTGCGACGGCCGCCGGAACAAATACTGCACGACCTGATGAACCCCGGCAGTGCGAAGGATGGGCCCTTTCCAGACGCCATCGCGCTTGATCCACAGTTTCCGCAACGCATCGTCGAACCCGCGCCGTATCTCGCGTCGGGCCGGCTCGGCACCGCGCTCTGGTACGTGACGGAGATGGCGGCCCGCGCCGCCTATTACCGCACTCTCCTGCGGGACCGGCCGAACATCCATATCCATTGGATCGGACTGGAACCGTTGAGGAATGCGCCAGGAGCCGCCGGTCTGTTGACCGCCCTTGGACACCCCAGCACGGCGGAGACGGTTTGGCTGCCCTCGGGACCGGATGCCATCAAGCTCCAGGAGCCCGGGGCGGATCCGGTAATCCTCGGCCTTGTCGAACGCCATCCACTCCAGGCGCGCAAACGGGCCACCCAATTTATACAATCAGGCCGCCGTCTGGGCGCAACGGTCTAGCCCGCCTCCCCTACAACCGGTACACCCGAACCGCCGTGTCGTAGTAGAGCCTGGCCTTCTCGTCCGCCGAGCACTGCTCGGTGATGCGTTTGAAGGAATTCCACAGGACCGGGTAACTGCAACTGATCCGGTCGACGGGAAAGTTGGATTCGAACATGCAACGGTCGGGCCCGAAATGCTCGATGGCCGTCTCATAGTAGCGCCGCGTCGCCGCACACAACTCCTCGCTGGTCGGCGGCGTCGGCCGGTCCTGCCAGCCGAAGCCGCAATATTCCATGTTGATGCCGCCGAGCTTGATGACGATGTTCGGACACGCGGCCAGAGCGGCGATGCTCTTCTTCCACTCGACGAAGACCTCTTCCCGCTTGCCGGTATAGTGGCCGACACCGGCGACGCCGCCGAGGTGATCCAGGATCAGCGTGGTGTCGGGAAAGCTCTGCGCGAGATCCACGAAGTTGGAAAGCTGCGGGTGCCGGCAGACGCCCTCGAAGATCAGACCCAGCGGCGATAGTTCGGCGAAACCTTCGCGAAACGTCGCGTCCAGATACAAATCCGGACCCGTTACGCCGCGCGCCCGGTCGATCGCGGGATCCGGATCCCAGGCGCCATTGCGCCGGATGCCGCGAAAACGTCCCGGTGCGGCGGCGATCAGGGCTTCCAGCACGCCCTTCACCCGCGATCCCAATTGCAAATCCGCGTGCCCGATGATACCGGCCGCGACCTTCGTCTTGCCGTACAGGCCGGACGCCGCCATCGCCGCGATGCCGTTCACGAACTCGACCTCGCCCACGGGCTTCAATTCCTCTGGTCCGTCCTCCTTGTACATGGCGCGGCATTCGACAAAGACCGACGAGACGATGTTGTGGCCGCTCTGCAGATCCTGCTGGATCTCGTCCATCAGGTAGCGCCGGTCGACCCGCCCCTCGCGACCATCCCAAAGATGATGATGGGTGTCGCAGATGGGAAGATCCGGCTCGATCGGGTCTTCCCGGACCTGCGCAAGCCAATCGTCGTTCGTCGCCATGGTGGGGTCTTTCAAATTGTATGCGGATCGAGAGACGGTCCGGTCCGAGAGTACCGTAAGGTATCCGGGCCGCGTCAACCGCCCCAACAAATCCGTTTGCCGCACAAAATAATATGGATCGCGTTTGCAGAAGCGAATGACGCCAATGCGTCTGCAAGACTGTGTTGAAATCCATTAATAGGCCGCCTCGCGGCGGCATTGCTCCGTGCAAAGTCTTGCTTGGACACAACGCCGCCGCAGCCGGTTATTTATCTTCGACCTCGAAGATATCGGGCCGCAAGGTTGCAATGATGGCCATAAGCTCCTTGTGTTCCTTTTGCGGGACTTTGAATTTGTTCAAAGTATCGACAAGGTGCTGCGCGACGATGTCGAACTCGCTCGCCTTGATACCGAGACCGCCATGCGTCGTGGCCGCCGACCGGCTGATGATCTTGCAGGGTCCGCCGGTTACTTTGCAGACGAGGTTCTTGTTTTTCTGGCGGAAGCCCTCTCGCGAATCGCGGCTCATACCGAAGAAACGGGCACCGACCACGGGATCGATGAACAGTTTCCCGGCGAAGTCGTCCACGACCGCCGAGACGGCGTCGTATCCGCCAAGGCGTTCATACAAGGTCTTTTCCGCGGCGACGCTCTTCCCGATGGTGAAGGCGCCGAGCACAAAGAGCGCGACAAGTGCGATCGTCGTACGGTCGATTTTGCGTGTAAGCCGTATGGTCATCGTCGATCCTCCTTCAACTGAATTGGGTAATTCGTTCTCTCCAGTCCATACAGTTAAGGGGCCGAGGCAATCACCGTCCAATACCGATGATTCATGGCTCGATGCATGCAAGGTAGACTGGCGATCGGCCGTGAAATTTGATCTGCCGCGGCTAAAATCGGCCCCGATCCGCCGCAATCGGAATGTGTCCGATTGCATCTTCTTCAGGGCTTATTGGTCTCCATGGCGGCCTTTGCCAGCGCCGATTTTCGGTCGCGAATACAGCGGTCGCGAAACTTTCGCAGGATCTTCCGATGGCGCAGGGCCGCGGGCGGTCTTCGAAACGCCGCCGCGGGCCTTGCGAGAGTGCTGGTAAGGTAAAACCGGCCAGGATCTTCCGCATGGTCCCGGTGAAACTTGGCGGTGAGCAGAGCGACGCTCGGGACTTCCCATTGAAATCCGACGATCAGGCCGGCGGGCTCCATTTTGCGCCGTCTTAAGATTCGATTGACCGGCCCGAACTTCAGAATGAGGTTATCCCGCATTTCAACTATCCGCTCGGGCCGGGGGGAGATTTTCTTCCGCAGTTTGATCGTGGAGATCCGGTAATCGGCACCATCCCGCTCGAAATGTACCTTCAGTGTTGCGTCCTCATGCGAGACGACCGCCGCAAGCCGCCCGTGCTCTTTCAAGACGACGGGGCGCCCATAGCAATACCGGACCGCCGGCGTTCGGATTATCGTGGCGTTGCCGTGCAGCATCCGGAATGCCTGAAGGCGCATGCCCGGATATGTGCCGGCAATTTGCAGCGGTTTCCTCTCCGATGCCTGGGCGCCCGCCACGTGCATTGACGTGACGCAGATTAAGGCGAATACCGCCGCGAAGGGCTGACGTTTCGATTTGGCCGACATACCGCTCGTCCCATCAATGACGAATTCCACAGAGGCCGAGGATCGCCCGCGAGATCCTCTCAAGCGGCCTCGACGATGTCCGACTTCAGAAATTCGTGAAAGCTCATGACCTCGTCTTTTTCCTGATCCGGCACGTCGAAAGCCTCCAGCGTCGCGGTCAAATGGTCCATCGCGCGTTTCCAGTCTTCCTCGTCGAGACGCATTCCAATATGCAGCGTCTTCATGTCGCGGCCCGTGTAAACCATCGGCCCGCCCGACGACGCACACAGGTAATCGACCAACAACTGTTGCTCGCGCGCGATTCCGTCCGCGCCTCTATGGTCGTAGAAGCGGCGCAGCTTATCGTCCTTCTTAATGCGCACCATCAACGCGTCGGTAACCGCCGCAATGGCGTCATACCCGCCGAGGCGTTCATAAAGCGATTTGTTCGGCATATCGTGGGTCCTCCTTTTATTGGCCTGTCCGGCCAGATGCCTGTTCCGACTTGCACAGCCGAGAACGAACGCTAACGTTTGATCAAGCGGCCCGGCGTATGTGCAAGCGAGCCCAGATTTCGGATAGCGCGGCTACGAGGTGGCGCATGTCGTCGTTGGAGTGCAGCGGCGACGGCGTCAACCGGATGCGCTCGGTACCGCGCGGTACGGTCGGATAGTTGATCGGCTGAACATAGATATTGTGGTCCGCCATCAACTCGTCGGTTATCTGCTTGCAGCGCACGGGATCGCCGACCATCACCGGCACGATATGCGAGACCGATGGCATCACCGGCAGGCCCGCCTCATGCAGCAGGGTTTTCAGCATCGCCGCACGTTCCTGGTGTCGCTTGCGCACCGCTTTGTTGGCCTTCAGGTGTTGCACGCTGGCAAGCGCGCCGGCCGCCACCGCCGGCGGCATCGCCGTCGTAAAGATGAAGCTCGACGCAAAGGACCTGATGAAGTCGATCAACGCGCCGGATGCCGCAACATAGCCGCCGACAACGCCATACGCCTTTGCGAGCGTGCCCTGTATCAGGGTGATCCGATGCGCCTGGCCATCGCGCGCGGCCACACCCGCGCCGCCGGGGCCATACATGCCGACGGCGTGGACTTCGTCGAGATAGGTCATTGCGCCATGCCGTTCGGCGACGTCGCAAATCTCGCCGATCGGCGCAATATCGCCGTCCATCGAATAGACGGACTCGAAGGCCACGAGCTTTGGCGTGTCGGGATCGATGCGCGACAAGTGCCGGTTCAGATCTTCCGGGTCGTTGTGACGAAAGATCACTTTCTCACACTTCCCGTGGCGAATGCCGTCGATCATCGATGCATGGTTGAACGCGTCCGACAGGATGACGCATCCCGGCAAATTTGCGCCGAGCGTGGACAACGCCGCCTCGTTGGCGACATAGCCGGACGTGAACAAAAGAGCGGACTCCGTGCCATGCAGCGCCGCCAACGCACGCTCCAAAAGAACGTGATAGTGCGTCGTGCCCGAGATGTTTCTCGTACCGCCGGCGCCGGCGCCGACCTTGTCGATCGCCTGTTTCATCGCGGCGCGTACGGTGCTGTGCTGTCCCATGCCGAGATAATCGTTGGAGCACCATACGGTCACCTCGTCGACGCCGCGGTCGGAATGGCTGTCCGCCCGCGGGAATTTGCCCGCTCGGCGTTCGAGGTCCGCAAAAACCCGATACCGTCCCTCTTCTTTCAGGCCCGATATCGCATCCGAAAAGAATTTTTCGTAGTGCATCGCTTTGATCCTTTCTTTGTGAACGGCTGGACAAATCTCCGGCCGCTTCCTGACCCTGCAAGAGCCAACCCGGCCCGTCTCACGCGCCCTGCGCTGCGCGTCAGTTCTTCAGGACCGGATATCCTCGAACGTAGATCCAGTCGTTTTTCCTTGCGGGCACGTGGCAGGGGATACAGTCGGCCTTGAAGTTATCCGTCACGGTTTTCGTTGGGTCGTCGGCCTTGAAGAGCGACCAGCCCCAGCCCCGCCCCCAAAGCTTATTGCCTTTGAAACGGTCCTCGGTGTCCTTGATCATGATGAACCAGCCTTCGGTCTCGGTGGCGTAGCTGATCCGACCGGTGGTCATCCCATCGGTCTTGGCATTGAGCAGCTCCTTCACCAACACCGCGCCATCGGGAAACTTTCCGGTTTTACGGAAGACCTCGACGGTGTTGGGCTGGGTATAGACATTGTGAATACCCTGCGATCCGACCTTTCCCTCTTCGTCGGTTGCAACGCCCCAGGCGCCGAGGAAGTACCAACTGCGAAAGTCCTTGGGGATGCTGATTTTGCCCTTGTCGTCCACGTAGGGCGAGAAGGACTCGGCCACCGCACCACCGCCGAGAACGACGGCACACAACGCGGTGACCGCGACCGATGCAACGGCGCGCAACATCTTCATTTTGCCACTCCTACTTCGGCTTCGCTGCGCGAAGCACGGGATAAAACTGGGTGAATACGAAATCCTCGGCCCCCGCCGCCTCGTGACAGGCGTTGCAGGCCGCCGCCGGCTGTTGTTTGGCCGTCGCATTGTAAGGCTCCGGCTTGTGACCGAAGGTGTAATAGGCCCAGTTCCCTGGTTCCTTGGGATAGAGTTTCTTGCTCTTGATGGTGATCTCGAACCCGGAATATTCGCCCATGAAGTAGCCGGCGCCGCTAACCTCATCCGTCGAGCCATTCTTGTTGGCGCCGTCCGGGGCGCGGACTCGCGTCAGTTCCTTGGCAAGAACGGTTCCCTCGCGGAATTTGCCGGTCTTCTTGTAATGCGCCCAACTCACCGGATCGATATAGATAATGTGGTGTTCCGGGAACGGCGCATTCCCATCGTTCAACGCATTCGGTGTGACCAGGCCACCGACATAGGGCCATTCGCGCCAGACTTTCCCCTCGGGAACCTTCAGCTGTTTGTCGCTGGTGAACTGCGGCGTGTAGGTCGCATCCTGAGCGTTCGCCGGCGATGCGCTGCCGGCAAGGACCATCATCGCGGCGGCGAGCGCACCCGGCGTTAACGTGACGAGCGATTTGGAATTTCCAGAACCTGCGTGCAGAGACATCGTCTCCTCCTTCTCTATTTGCGCCATTGCGGATGTTCGATTCAGCGGCCCGTTGTTCGCACCTTCCGAGCCCACCCACCTAACGATCGGGGTCGAGCGCTGTCCAATACCGATGATTCATGGTTCAATGCACGCGGAACACCGTGGTGATTAGCGATGGAATTTCATCAAATTCGTTATTTTCTCATGGCGGCGGAGAACCTGAATTTCACGCGCGCCGCAAAGCAATGCCACGTGTCGCAACCCGCATTGACGCGGGCAATTCAAAAACTTGAGGAAGAGCTCGGCGGAATTCTGTTCGTCCGAGACGGCCGGACAGTGACCCTGTCCCCGCTCGGCCAGCTAATGCGCGAACACTTGCAGCACATTCACGAAACCCAACAGATGGCGCGCGCCGCCGCTAAGAATTTTCTGCATGAAAGTCCGTCCGAGATAAATATCGGCGTCATGTGTACGATCGGCCCCGATGTCCTGTCTGAATTTTTGAGTGAGTTCAGAATCCGCCATCGCGACGTACTCGTAATTCTGCATGACATTGGACCCGAGGCGTTGCCGGAACTTCTTTATACGGGCGCCCTTGATTGTGCCTTCGTTGCGTCGCACGGCGAGGCGAAATTCAGCAAGGTTTCGACGCATGCCTTGTTTGAGGAAGACATGGTCGTGGCGTTTGCGGATGGCCATCGCTTTGGCGCCTTGCAGGACGTGACGCTATTTGATGTCGCCGAAGAACCATATGTGGACCGCTTGAAATGCGAACTACGGCAACCCTTCTTCGATTTCATGGATCAAAATGAACTGGACCTCAGTGTCGTTTGCAGCAGCCAGCGGGACGATTGGATACAGGAACTCGTTATTCGCGGTCTCGGCGTCAGTGTCATGCCTCGCTTTTCGATCACCACCCGGAGGCTCGGTTGGCGCAGGCTCTCCGGACCCTTGTCTGAATGCCGCCAAATCATGATCGCACGGGCCAATGGCCTGACTCCCGAAGCGCCAGCCAATGCGTTTTACGCCGACGCCACCGCATTTGAATGGCACAGTACGCTAAGCGCATTCGAGGAAAACGCGCGACTGCAGTAACTTTGTATCTGATGGTTTTAAAGCCACGGGGTTTCGGCGGCGAACAGATGCCGCAGATCAACGGCAATGTCGTGGACCGACTCCGATGTCGCGCCGACGACACAGCACACCGGCGAGGCAAAGTGAAGGGAACGATACGATGAGCTCTTACCGTCCGGTCATTATGGGGACCCGCCATGCGGTGGCCGCCGGACACTATCTAGCTGCGGAAGCCGGGTTCGACGTGCTCAATTCGGGCGGAAACGCCATCGATGCGGGCGTGGCCGCCGGGCTCGCGATTGGCGTCCTGCAGAGCGATATCGTCAATGTCGCCGGCGTGGCGCCGATCCTTCTGTGGATCGCCGAGGAGCGCAAGGTCATCAACATCGACGGGCTCGGCACATGGCCGAGCGCCCTGCCCCCGGATTACTTCCAGCGCGAACATGGCGGCGCCATTCCCGAGGGCATTCTCCGCACGGTGATGCCGGCGGCGCCGGCGGCGTGGCTCTGGGCGCTCGAACGGTACGGCACGATGTCGTTCGCGGATGTGGCGCAATACGCGATCCGGTTCGCGCGCGACGGCTTCCCGATGTATCCGCTGCTGCAGGAAAACATCGTCCTCGATGAAGAAAAGTATCGCCGCTGGCCGTCGAGCGCCGAGGTCTACCTCCCCGACGATCGTGTCCCGGAAGTGGGCGACATCTTCGTACAGGCGGAACTTGCGAAGTCGTTGCAGTACATGGCGGACGAGGAAGCGCGCGCCCGCGGCGCACGCGAAGCCGGCATCCGCGCGGCGCGCGACGCCTTCTACAAGGGCGACATTGCCCGACACATTGCCCAATACCACGCGGACAATGGCGGGTTCGTCACCTATGAAGATCTGGCGCGCTACGATGTGCAGATCGAGCCGACCGTGGCCACCCGTTTCGGGGATATCGAGCTGCATTGCTGCGGTCCCTGGACGCAGGGCCCGCTCCTGTCGCAGACGCTTCGACTCCTTGAGAGCCATGACCTGGCGTCACTGGGCCACAACAGCCCGGCGTATATCCACCTGCTGACCGAAGCGCTCAAACTCGCCTGCGCCGATCGCGAGCGCTATTACGGCGACCCGAATTTCGTCGATGTGCCGATGACGGCACTGCTCTCCGACGACTATACGGCATTGCGGCGCGCGCTCATTCGCGAGGACGAAGCCTGGCCGGAGATGCCCCCGCCCGGTCATCCGGCGAGCGGCGCAGCGACAGTAGTACCGGGCCCGGCAATCCCCCCGCCGGCGCCGCCGCCAAGCGATATTCGCGAACCCGCCACATTGGACACGTCCTATGTGTGCGCCGTGGATTCGCAGGGAAACGCCATCTCCGCGACGCCGAGCGACGTTTCGCGCTCGACGCCGATCATCCCGGGCACCGGGCTGTGTCCGTCCTCGCGCGGATCGCAGTCCTGGGGCGATCCGGCTCACCCCTCGTCGGCACGGGCGGGAAAGCGGCCGCGGCTCACGCCGAACCCGGTGATGGCGCTCAAAAACGGTAAGCCGTATATGATGTTCGGCACCCCCGGCGGCGACGTGCAATCACAGGCGATGCTGCAGGTGCTGCTCAACCGGACCGTTTTCGGCATGGACATCCAGTCCGCCATCGAAGCGCCCCGCTTCGCGACCTTCAGCTACCCGTCCTCCTTCGAGCCGCACAGTTACTTCCCCGGCCGTCTCAATCTGGAATCGCGCATTCCACGGGAAACCGGTGAAACGCTTGGCGGTCTCGGCCACAAGGTAGAATGGTGGCCCGACATGATCTGGCGGGCCGCGGCCGTGTGCGCCATTTGCGTGGACGACGAAAAGAAGGTGCTCCATGCCGGGGCGGATCCCCGGCGGCCGGCCTATGCGCTCGGATGGTAGGCGCGCGCAAGACCATTTCTTGATTAAATTGACCCAAGTGAAATGGTCTATCTCTTCATTCTTACGCAAATACGTCGTCGCGAACCGTTTCGGTTCGCTCGGGATTTGCGCTAGAGATAGCGTTTCAGAAAATCCGCCTGCGTCTCGAACGCCTCCGGACCATTGTCGGAATGCATGCCGGGATAGGCATGCATCCGCTTGTCCGGCGAGCCCAGCCTGTCGAACAGATCGAGCTGCCCGGCGCGGTCGAACCGCTCGTCATCCCACTGAACATTGAACAGGACGGGTTGCGTCACCAAGGGTGCGTACTGTTCAAAATACGGCGCGATTCCGCTGCGGGTCGGGCTCATGCCGGTCATGCCCGCCTTGCCGAGGACCGCCACTGTTATTCGTTTTTCGATGGCGACGAAGGGAACCCCGAACATCGTGCCCATCGACTGGCCCCAGTAGCCGATGCGCGCCGGGTCGATGGAATCGAGTTCGGACACGGCGTCGAGCACGGCCTGCCAATCATCGATCATTTCCTGAACCGGATTTTCGCGCTGCCACAATGCGCGATACTCGGGGTCGTTGCTGTTCGTCACCGGACCGCGGTCGCCGTGTACCGGCCCGTCGATCGAGGCCGCGCACCAGCCAAAGGTGCCGCTGAACAACCGTCCCAGCATGGTCATGCGCTCGTTGCGCTTGTGACCGCTCCCGCCATGGGCAAGCAGAATCAGCGGCGCGGCCGTACCGCCCGCCTTGGGCCGCCACAGGACGCCGGGGACCGACGCCCCCGCCCGCTCGACGGTGAACCCGCGCTCGCTTACGCCCTGGGCGCTTTGTTCCCTTTCGGTCCATTCAATCATCGTCGCGCCGGTCCTCTCGAAACGAATGTGTCCGCACCGACAATAGCACCCCGACAATGAGAGTACGATCGACGCCAGTATGCGGTTGAGGCGCATCTGCAAACCCGGCATGATCCGCCCATACCTTACTATCCGTTAGCGTAAATCCGGAATGGGAGTGCCGAGCACCGATGCCGATCATCGACGAAATTGCCGCCCTTCAGGACGACATGACCGCCTGGCGGCGCGATATTCACGCCCATCCGGAACTCGGCTTCGAGGAAAACCGCACCGCGGACATCGTCGCCGGCAAGCTGGAGGAATTCGGACTGGAGGTGCATCGCGGCCTCGCCACCACCGGCGTCGTCGGCTCGCTTCGGGTCGGCAACAGCCAGAAGACCATCGGGCTGCGCGCCGATATGGACGCGCTGCCGATCGTCGAAGGCAACACCTTCGACTATCGCTCGCGCCATGACGGCAAGATGCATGCCTGCGGACATGACGGCCACACCACCATGCTGCTGGGCGCGGCGCGTTATTTGTCGGAGACGCGAAACTTCAACGGCTGCGTCCACTTCATTTTCCAGCCGGCCGAGGAAGGGCTCGGCGGCGCCAAGACGATGGTCGAGGAAGGGTTATTCGAACAGTTCCCAATGGAAGCGGTGTTCGGCATGCACAACAGTCCGGGCCGGCCGGTCGGCAGTTTCGCGATCCGCCCCGGACCGATGATGGCGGGCGGCGCTTTTTTCGATATCCGCATCACCGGCAATGGCGCCCATGCCGCCCGGCCGGAATCGGGCACCGATCCCGTGGTGATTGCGGCGCAGATGACGATGGCGCTGCAAACCATCGTCTCGCGCAACGCCAACCCGATCGACACGGTCGTCCTCAGCATCACGCAGATCCATGGCGGCGACGCCTATAACGTGATTCCGCACACAGCAAACCTCAGCGGCACCGTCCGGGTCTTCCGGCGCGAGACTATGCAACTGGTCGAGGACCGCATGCGCGCGCTGACCGCCGGCATCGCCGCCGGCTTCGGCGCCACCGTCGAAGTCGACTATCGGGAGGTCTTCCTGCCGCTGGTCAATGCAGCGGACGAGACCGAATTCGCCGCCAATATCGCCGCCAGCGTGGTCGGCGACGAGAACGTCAACCGCAACCGGTCACTCATCATGGCGTCGGAGGATTTCAGCTACATGCTCGACGCCTGCCCCGGCGCCTACATCAATATCGGCAATGGCGACGGCGAGGACGCCTGCCAAGTCCACAACCCCGGCTACGACTTCAACGACGAAATCCTGTCCCTCGGCGCCAGCTATTGGTCGCGCCTGGTCGAAACCCGCCTGCAAAAAGAAGCGCTTTAGGGTGCGGTACCATCCGGGCCTTCGCCGCCACTGTGCGCAATCGACCTCGACGCTGATGGAACAAGCGCCGCCATCCAACGCATCAAGTCCCCGACCCCTTGGAGAGTTACGATGAAGATCGACGGTCAATGTCACTGCGGCCGTGTCCGCTATACCGCCACGGTCGACCCGGAAAACGCCAGCGTGTGCCATTGCACCGACTGTCAGGCCATCTCCGGCAGCGCCTTTCGCACCACGCTCCGGGTGCCGGATTCCGATTTCGAAATGACCGGCGACACCAAGACCTACATGAAGATCGCGGCGAGCGGCAACGAACGCGTCCTGGTGTTCTGCCCGAATTGCGGGACCCAGATGTACGGAACAATGGCCGGCGACGGGCCCAAGCTGCTCAGCGTTCGGCTGGGCACCGCCAATCAGCGCGCGCAGTTGCCGCCCAAGCGCCAGATTTGGTGTCAGTCGGCCATGCCCTGGTTGAACAACCTCGCGACGGTGCCGATGTCGCAGGAGCAGGACTGAGCCGTCGCCGGTTCGCATTCACTGAACGGTCCGCGGGAAGTAATTCTCCGGACGGCAACACCGGACGCGAGTCCAAGGAGGGTGCGTGGCGCTGCTCATCGTTAATCTGGACAAGGTCATCGGCAACGCCGCGGCGTGGCGCGCGGCGTTCGAAGAGTTGGTTCCCGCCCTGGAAATACGCCTATGGCCCGACGCGGGCGACCCGGCGGAGATCGACTATCTCGCCTTCATGCGGCCCGATTTCGACGTGCTGCCGGAATTGCCGAACCTGAAAGCCATGTTCACCCGGTCGGCCGGCGTCGACCCGTTCATCAATCACCCGAAATTGCCGAAGGCGCCGCTCGGCAAGGTCGAGCCGTCCGGCGGCGATCCGATGATGACGGAATACGTCGTCATGCATGTACTGCGGTTCCACCGCGACATGCCCGCCTACCAAGCGAGCCAGGCCAAGCGCGAATGGCGGCGGACGCCAATCACGCGGCCCGAGGAGCGGCGCGTTGGGTTTTTAGGATTCGGCATGATGGCCAAGGCGCCGGCGCTGGTCTTGCAGTCACTCGGCTTCGAGGTCTCCGCCTGGGTACGGACACTGCGGGAGAAAGCGGAAGTGCCGATATTCGCCGGGCCCGACGCGCTCGAACCTTTTCTCAACCAGACCGACATCGCCGTCTGCCTGTTGCCGTTGACGAAGGAAACCGAGGGCATTTTCTGCGCCCGCACCTTCGCCATGATGCCGAAAGGCGCGATGCTGGTGAATGTCGGGCGCGGCAAGCATGTGGTGGACGCGGATTTGATCGAGGCGCTCGACAGCGGGCAGTTGTCCTACGCGGCGCTCGACGCGCTGTGGCCCGAGCCGCTGCCGCCGGAAAGCCCGCTCTGGCTGCATCCCAAGGTCACCGTCATGCCCCATGTGGCGCGGCGGCCGACCGTCATGCAACTCGCCACCGAAATCGCCGCCAACATCCGGCGCGTCGAAGCGGGCGATACGCTGTTGCAGGAAATCGATCCCGCGGCGGGGTATTGAGCGGTTTACCCCCCACCCTGGCTCTTTGCCGTAAGGCAGGAAATCGCATGTGACGCTCCAACCGAATTCGTCATCCCGGACGGGGCGCGCCTGCGCCACGATCCGGGATCCAGGAGCCCTGCTTTTTCCGCCCTGGACCCCGGATCGGCGCGGCTGCGCCGCTTGTCCGGGGTGACAGTGGACGTACCGGGGGCGAAATGGCAGGTCCGTTTCCCCTCAGGCGGCGTGGCTATCGGAAGTGTCATCCTCGGCCCGCCGGATCGGCAGGCTAATCGTGAAACGACTCCCTTGGCCGGCCTCGCTTTCCACACTGAGCCGGCCGCATAGAAGTTCCGTAAGGCTCTTGGTGATCGTCAGACCGAGGCCGGTGCCGCCGTATTCATTGCTAATCGACACGTCACCTTGTGTGAAGGGTTCGAGAATCTCATTCAACCTATCGTCGCTTATACCAACGCCGGTATCGCTAACAATGAAGTTGAGCCATTCCGCGCCTTCTTGCGTGACCTCCAATCGTACCTCACCGTTTTTTGTGAATTTTGCCGCGTTGCCGAGCAGGTTCAGCAGAGCCTGGCACAACATTTGGGTATCGGTAGCGAACTCGGTGACGGTGGCATCGTTGGAAATCTCGAAGACGTTGCCATTTTCAACAACGAGTGGCCGCACAATGTCCTCGATATCCACCAGCATTCCATCCAGCGTGGCGTCCTGAATATCGACGTCCATCTTGCCCGCTTCGACCTTTGACAGATCGAGAATATTGTTGATCAGCCCCAACAGATGTCTTCCGGCTTTCTGCACTTTCCCCAGGTCACCGAGCAGCATGTCATCTTTCCGGGACTGCGCTTCCTCTTGAAGCAGTTCGGCGTAGCCAATGATGGCATTCAGGGGAGTCCGTAGCTCATGGCTCATATTGGTGAGGAAATGGGACTTCGCGCGTTCCGCCGCTTTCGCCGCTTCGGTCGCGGCCTGCAACTCCTCGTTCGAGCGCAAAAGTTGCTGGTTGGCGCCCTCCAATTGCTCGGTCTGCGACAGGATTTTCCGCTGCAACTCACGCTCCGCATACCATTTCCGCGTGAGCGCGAAGGCGAACTGCCGCAGTTCGTTCGCTTGCAGCGGCTTCTTGCAATAGAGCAGCCGGTCCATCGGCGGCACCCGGGCGACGATGTCCAGCAGCGGCACGTCCGAATAACCCGTCACGATGACGATGTTAATGTCCGGATCGATCATGCGGATCGATTCCGCGGCGTCGATGCCGTTCGCGCCCGGCGGCATGCGGACATCGAGAAACGCGACCGCGAACGGGTCGTCTTCGTCAATCGATTGCCGTACCGCCGCAATCGCGGCCTCGGCTTGACGGCACAGGCAAAGATCGAATGTGGGCTGGGCGACGGTATGCTGTGCGTCGCCGAACAGATCGGCATCGAGCGACGCCAGGCTACCGCCATTCCCAACCGTCGCCGGCTCTTCCGATAGCACGGCGTTATATTCCTCCAAAATTGGCGCCTCGTCGTCGGCGATGAGGATGCGATAGCGGTCCGGTTCATGCAGCGGCATTATTCGACTCCAGTTGCGCCGAAGGATGCGTCATGGACGATGAGCCGAAAGCGGGAATCAGAATATGCACGGTCGCGCCTTGGCCGAGGCCGTCGCTCTCCGCGTAGATCCGCCCGCCCATGCTCGCCATGCTGTTGGCACACCAATGCAGGCCGAGCCCGCCCTTGCCGTCCGGTTTCGTGGTGAAGCCGCGCTCGAATATTCGCTCGAGCGTATCCGAATCCATGCCGGCGCCGTTGTCGCGGACGCTCAAGCGGATCATCTCCTGGCCGGTTTGGCGGTCGGCAACGGCAGTGAGATGGATTTCGCCATTGCCATCTCCGTTCGGGCCGGTTGCGGCCGCGGCGTTGCGCAGGACGTTTTCCAGCACCTGCAGCAGGACGATCCGTTCCGCCCGCACCGAGGGCAATCCGTCGATTTCCGGGTCGAGAATGATGGACGAAGGCTGTCCGGGTTTATCGGGCAGGCTCTTTATCGCGTCTTCGATAATTTGCGACAAGCGCATCGACTCGACGACGCGCTCCGCATGGCTGACTTCTTCGTGATGGGCGAGAATTTCGTCCATCCGCCCGAGGCCGCCGGCAATTTCCTGCAAGCCGTTGGCGACATTTTTTCGGTCGGCGGCAAATTCGTCGATCGCAAGGCTCATATACCGGGTGAGTTTCTCGCGCCGATCGGCTGGCGTGGTCTTGTCCGCAAGCTCCACGATCGCCTGATCGGCGTTGGCGCCGGGAACAGCCGCGAGATCGGAGGTCAGCCGACCGATCCGCAGAACCATCGGCGTCAACTGATTGCGCACGTTGTGGAGGATGCCGGCGGCCATTTCCGCGAGACCACTGTTGTAGGATTGTTCCAGTAGCCGGCGCCGGGCGTCGGCAAGGTTGTCGAGCATCCCGTCGAACTCGAAGGCCAGTGTGCCGATTTCATCCGAGCGTTTGGGCGCGAGGCGCTGCGAAAGATCGCCGGACCGGCTGATCGAAAGAATATGCCGCGTCAGGTCGAGCAACGGGCCGACAATCATGCGTTGCAGCAGCAGCAGCATGATCAGCATGACGAC
>Ga0224508_10001930_pt1 | contig 18209 bp, 12 predicted proteins | sample SF_Jan12_sed_USG_4_FD_170157 | JGI IMG/M metagenome (GOLD analysis project Ga0224508, IMG submission 170157) | Sediment microbial communities from San Francisco Bay, California, United States - SF_Jan12_sed_USGS_21 | ecosystem: Environmental > Aquatic > Marine > Sediment | place: USA... | reverse complement strand
CCAGCCGGCCGTCTACCGCCAGCGCATCGATATTGCGCGCAAGATAGTCGCCACCGACCATATCCAGAATCACATCGACGCCCGCGCCGCCGGTGCTCTCCTTGATCGCGGCAACAAAATCTTCCTCACGGTAGTTTATCGCGCGCGTTGCACCCAGCTCTTCGCACAACGTACATTTTTCAGCACTCCCGGCCGTGGCGAACACGGTCGCGCCGAGACTGGTCGCGATCTGTATGGCTGTCGTGCCGATGCCGCTGGTGCCACCGTGGACGAGCAGCGTCTCGCCCGCCTGCAGCCCGCCGCGATCGAAAACGTTCGACCAGACCGTGAAAAACGTTTCCGGCAACGCGGCTGCCTGAATGAAATCGAGACCCGCGGGAATTGGCAGGCAGGAGCCGGCGGGTGCCACGCAATACTCCGCATAGCTGCCACCCGCCAGCAACGCGCAAACGGCGTCGCCGATCCCGACCTGTGTGACTCCTTCCCCAACGGCGGCAACGCGTCCGGCCGCATCCAATCCCGGTATATCGGTGACGCCCGGCGGAAGCGGGTAGTTGCCCTCGCGCTGAAACACGTCCAGGCGATTCACGCTGGTGGCGACATTTTCTATCAGCACCTCGCCAGCTCGCGGCCGTGGGGTACCGCGTTCGGTAAGCTGGAGTACGTCCGGCCCTCCTGGCTCGGTTATTTCAACAGCCTGCATTCGTGTTGGAACATTGGTCATCGGTGTGGCCTGTCTCCCAGTTCAGTGGTGTTACGCGCGGGTGCCAAAACAGCGCTAGCCTTCGGTGATTTCGGCCACCACCGCCTCGAAACGTGCAACCCGGCTTTCCAGGCTCGCGATCGTTTCCTCCCAGAACGCTGGCTTATCCAACGACACCTGGAGATGTTCGCTGGCCAGTTGCTCCGCGGTCATCCGTCCGGTGTCACGCAGCAGAGCGACGTAGCTGCTGTAGAAATCGCCTTCGAAATCGTCGCGCTTGAGATACACCCCGGTGCTGAAAAGGTAGCCGAACAAGTAGGGGAAGTTGTAAAAAGACAATCCCGAAATGTAGAAGTGCAGCTTGCTGGCCCAGAACATCGGGTCAGGTTCGGACATCGAATCAGCGTACCACTCGTTCCAGGCTTGCGCCATCATCTCCTTGAGCTCATTGGGACGCAGCGGCCGTTCGGCCCGTCGTTCGTAAAAGGTTTTCTCGAAGCTGAAACGCGCCGGTATGTTCAGCATGAAGGTCGGCAGTGCCGCCATCTCTTCCCACATGATGTCGAAACGGCTCGCCGCATCGGGCGCGCGTGTCAGCAGTGCGTCACGTACGGTGGTTTCGCCGAACGTACTTGCGGTCTCCGCAAGCGACATGCCATAGCTGCGTTGGCACTCTGGAAGATCGCGCATCACCCACGAATGAAAGGCGTGCCCGAGTTCGTGCGCCAGCGTGATGACGTCGCTGCTCGAGCCTGTGTAAGTCATGTAAACCCGCGGATTTCTCGACTTCGGAAAGCGCGTGCAGTATGCACCCGGTCGCTTCCGATGCGTCACAGTGCCTTCGATCCAGCGCCGCTCCGCGACCATGTTTACGAAATCACCCATCTCAGGGTGCACCTGCGCGTATGCCTCGGCAATCAGTCGCAACGCCTCATCGAACGGCATCGCTTCGCCGCTGCTGGAAAACTGAGGGGCCGGGGCCCGCAGATCCCAGGGCCCCAGTTTTTCCCGTCCGCCGGCTCTTGCCATTGCCAGGGCCGCGCGACGCGCCACCGGTGCCGAAGCTTCGCAAACAGCCAGTAACGTATCCAGCGTCGCACGCCGGATCTTGTTCACGTGCAGCGGCGCATCGAGAAAATGCACCGCCTGTCTGGCGGAGCGCTTGTCGACGGTTTCCAGTCGCCAGCCGGCGATCGCGTTGATTGCCGCCGCACAGGTTTCCTGATGTGTTTCCCAGGCGGCATTGATGCCCTGCCAGGCCGCGTGACGCAATCGCTGATCCGGTTTCTGCATCAGTCCGCTGGCCTGGGCTATCCCCAGAATCTGCACCTCGTTACCGACCATTACTTCGCAGTTAAGCGTGCCCGACAGCTGCGTGTACAGACGTCCCCACGCATGGATGGCGTCCTGTGACAATCCCGCGATGAGGTTCTCCTCAGCGAGTGTCAACCGCTCGTGGCGCCGTTGCCGGTCGTGCCTGACGGAAAACGCCGACGCCGAAACCGTGGGGTTATCCAGATAAGCATCGACAACCGCGTCGCTGGCGCGATCCAGGAACTGCTGAGACGGCTGCAGCAACTCGGCAACGCGTTTGCGGTAACCCAGCAGACGGCCCTGCAGCACTTGAGCTTCGTCGTCCTCGGCATCGACGCTGAGCAGGCAACTGGCAAAAACCGAGAGGTTACCCAGCAGGCGGTTGGACTGTTCCGCGAGGGTAAATACTTCGCACGCCGAGCTTATCGTGTCACCGGCGTCTGCCACTGCCAGTGTTTCCAGCGTTTCCCCGTGCGCCGAGAGTCTGGGATTGATCGCCGCAATGCGGTCCAGTAGATCGTCGAGCGCCTGCAGGTCCGCATCGACTTCGCCCGCGGTCACCGCCGGATACTCGTCACTCAAATCCCATGCCGGGCCCTGCACCTGAACGTCCGGTTTCAGCGTTGTGCCTGTCACATCATCTCTCCGCGGGTCTGGTCGATTTGCGCCCGTGCGGTGCTCGCCACGTTTCTACGCTTCACTTTGCATATCGTCGAACGAGGCATAATTCAAACGATACAGGCGTGCGTAAAGACCGGCTTGCCGCAGCAACTCCGCGTGTGTGCCACGCTCGATGATCTCACCATCCTGCAGCACCAGAATCCGATCCGCGCCACGAATAGTGGCCAGACGATGTGCGATCACAATCGCCGTGCGACTCTCGAGCAGACGCGCCAGCGCCAGTTGAATGCGGCGTTCCGTATAACTGTCGATGCTGGCGGTTGCCTCGTCGAGTATCAGTATCGGCGCATCCGCTACCAGCGCGCGCGCGAAGCTTATGAGCTGCCGCTGGCCGATCGACAGATTGCCGCCTCGCTGTTCCAGCTCGGTATCGTAACCGCGCGGCATGTTCTCGATGAATTCGTGCGCGCCAACTGCCTGTGCGGCGGCCATAACGGTCTCGCGGGTGGCATCGTGTCTGTTGTAGCGGATGTTGTCGTACACGGTTCCGGTGAACAGGAACGGGTCCTGCAACACCATCGCCACCTGCTGGCCCAGCGCTTGCTGACGTACATCGCGAACATCGTGCCCGCCAATGCGCACTGCGCCTTCCCAGACGTCGTAGAAGCGGTGTGCCAACGCGGTGATGCTGGTTTTACCCGAGCCGGTAGGACCAACCAGCGCGACCGTTTCACCCGGGGCCACACGGAAACTGACCCTCTTCAGAACCGGCAGGTCCGGTACGTAGCCAAACGTCACGTTGTCGAACTCAATGGCGTTATCGCTCCGCTCGAGTTCAATCGCGGCGCGCTTGTCGCTGACCTCGATCGGTACATCCAGAACCTCGAAAATGCGCTGCCCGGCGGCCATCGCCCGCTGCATGATGCTGTACTGAATCGTCAGCGAACGAATCGGGTCGAAGAACCGCTGCACATAAAACAAGAATGCCACCATGACACCGACATCCAGAGCGTCGTCGAGCACCATGCCGCCGCCCACGACCACTACAATAGCCATAGCGGCACCGGTGAGCCCGTCGACGATAGGGATCAACACATTGGAAAACTGCGATGCTTTCAGATGAGCGTTGAGATTGTCGCGGGCTTTATCGTCGAACAGTGCAAAATTGACTTCTTCACGACCCATTTCCTGAATCGTGCGCACGCCGTGCACGTTCTCCGCGAGCGCACCGTTGACCGCTGAGCTGGTTTCTCGCGCGTGCATAAAAGCACGCCGGGCATGCGGCAACCAGACAGTACGCACCAGAAACAGAATCGGCACAACCGACAAGGTGAGTAAACCGAGATCCGCATTCAGCCATAGCAGCACGCAAACGATGCCGAACAGCAAAACCAGATCGCCGATCGCAAAAATCGAAGTTTCCAGAAATTCCTGCAACGCACTGACATCGCCTTGCAGGCGCGACATCAGGCGACCTACTTCGGTACGGTCCATAAACCCCAGCGATACGAATTGAAGATGCCGGTACATGGCGCGGCGCAGATCGAACAACAGGTGGCCGGCGATGCGCCCCACCACCCATTCCTGCGAGAAGTTGGCGACGAAGTTGAAAACCACTACCGCGACAAATGCCACCACGGCAACGTGTAATAACGCTTGAGCACCGGCACCCGCTACCAGTGCATTGTCGATCGCGCTGCGCACGATCAAAGGAATCCCGAGTTGTGTGACGGTGAACGCCAGCACCCCGGCAATTCCGAACGCCAACTGCAGCCGGTAAGGCCGCACGAATCGCCAGAAACGACGCACCACCACCCCGTCGAAAGCCGCACCGAACATTTCCTCCTCATAGGAAACCTGTGATCCGACCACTGCGCGCGGTGGTGCGTTTCGTTCGCCGGCATCTGTCTGCGCCGGCCCGGTACTGGTTCCGTTGGCGACCGGCATCACGAAGTATCTCCCTGCGAATCCAGGTCAGCGAGTTCGGCATCGCTGGCCTGCGACTGCAACGCATGCAACGCCGCATAGCGCCCGCGCTTTGCCAGCAACTCCGCGTGCGTGCCCTTTTCGACGATCCGGCCATCCTCGAGGAACACGATTTCGTCGGCGTGCATCAGCGAGGACAGGCGGTGCGCGATGATGATCGTGGCACGGGTTCCGGTCACATCGGCAAGCGCCTCGCGGATGCGCTGCTCGGTCGCGGCGTCCACCGCAGCCGTGGAGTCGTCGAATACGATCACTCGCGATTCAGGCAGCACGCCGCGCGCGATCGCGAGGCGTTGCCGCTGGCCGCCGGACAGGGACACACCACGTTCACCAACCGGGGTTTCATAGCCCTCCGGAAGTTGCGCCACATAGTTATGCAACTGCGCTGCCTGGGTCGAGGCGCGAATCGTGCTGCGGTCCGCCCATGGGTCACCATAGGCAACGTTATTGGCAATCGCGGCGGTGAACAGGAACGGATCCTGCTGCACGACGTTCACCATCCGGCGCAGGCTTTCCAAGGTGACGTCGCGAATATCCTGACCGTCGATGGTTATGCGTCCATCGGTCGCGTCGTAATAGCGTGGCAGCAGGTGTGCGATGGTAGACTTTCCGCTGCCCGGTGGTCCCACGATACCCAGTACCTGCCCCGGACGAACTTCGAAGCTCACGCCATGCAACACCGGCAGTTCGCCGTTTTCGTCCGCGTACGCAAAGGACACGTTTTCGAACCGGACAACGCCCTCCTGCGCCTGCAATGCCACGGCGCCGGGCCGATCGCGGATCTCCGGCTCCAGATCGATGATTTCGAACAGCCGCGCGCCGCACGTCGAGGCGCGGGCCACCGAGTTCACCATCCAGGCAATCTGCCGCACTGGCATCTGCAGAATGGTGATGAACGTCAGAAAAGCCGCGAGGTCGCCGAGCGTGATACGTCCTTCCAGCACCCGTTCGCCGCCAATCCACAGCACCAGGGCCATGGCGAGAAAGTAGATGAAGGTCATGCTGGTCGTGCCGGTAACGAATACCGAGATGCGTTTGTGCAGCACCGCCAGCGCGCGCGAGGAAATAATGTCGAAGCGCGCCATTTCGAAAACCTGCGAGGCGAACGCGCGCACCACGCGAATTCCGCCGAGATTTTCTTCCATCACACGTGTCAGGACACCGAGTTCCTCCTGCAGCGCATACCAGAGGGTCCGCAGCTTCAGGCGCACCACCGCTGCCGCGACGCCGACAGCGGGCACGAATCCCAAAGTCACGACGGTGAGTTCCGCATCGATGCCGGCCAATACCCAGGCACCTCCACCAATAAGCACACTCAATAGAATGGCGCGCAACACGCCCGTGCTCACCCACATACGGGTGCCCTCGATATCGAGAATACCGCGCGTCATCAGGTCCCCGGTGTGAATCTGATCGTGATAACTGAACGACAGACGCTGCAGCTTCGCGTAATACCTCAGGCGCATCTCGTAACCGATCAGGTGTCCCACGGCCTCGCCCTGATAGTTCTGCACCAGGGTGCACAGACCTCGAAACAACGATGTTGCGAGCAGCAGCAGTGCGGCCTGGAAGAGCGCGGACCGCGTAGCGCCAGTGTCGGCCTGAACGTCAGCAAGCAACCCGTGCGCATTGTCGACGGCGCTGCCAATAAGTTGCGGGATGACGATTTGCGCGATCGCCGCCAGTATCGTCGCAGTGATGGCCAGCCCCATGCGCCAGCGATAGCGAAACGCCATCCGGGTGATGCGCCACAAGGTAGTCGCATCAAAACCGACGGCGCGGCGGCGCACCCGGCTGGACTCGGGCACCAGCGCGAGCGGCTGGCTGGATTCGATTGAATGCGGAGCGGACAAGTGGGCAGGCGCTTTTAGCGTTACAAAAAACCGCTCATTTTCCACTACTTGACGATGAGCGGCAATGCCCCTTCTGGTCAGCAGAGAAATCCGGCCAGGGCCGCGATTTTCATCGCACCAACACCCCCCCAGAAGCCTTTTTGTTAGAGTTCGGGCCATGGCCGGTTCGATGCAGCCCGATGCGTTGCGCAGCGCGCTTACCGACGGTGGCGAATTCGCCCTGCTGGATGTGCGCGAGCGCGGCGAGTACGCTCGAGGGCATCTGTTCCTCGCCATCAACCTGCCGCTCAGCCACCTCGAACTTCGTCTGCGGCGTTACGTTCCGCGCCGTACGGTGCGCGTCATCATTTGCGACGACGGTTCGGGGCTGTCGGAACGTGCCGGGCGCGTACTGGAAAGCGCCGGTTACACAGACGTATTCGTGATCGTGGGTGGCGCGCCGGCCTGTGCCGCCGCCGGCATGGAGATGTACCGCGCTCACTACGCGGTGACCTACGCGTTCGGCTTGTACGTCGATCGTCACTACCGCCCGCCGGCGATCACACCGCAATCGTTGCAGGCAAAACGCGCGTCAGGTGAAGAGCTCGTGGTGCTGGACGCGCGCCCCATCTGGGATTTTCACGACGCCAGCATCCCGTGGGCAATCGACGTACCGCTCGCCGAACTTCCCTACCGCATCCGCGATGTAGCCCCTGATCCGAAAACCCAGGTAATCATAACCTGCGGCGCAGTGGCCCGTGGCGTACTGGGTGGCCGCACCCTGATCGAAGCGGGCGTCGAGAACCCGGTCGCCGTGTTGACCAACGGCGTGCGTGGCTGGGAGCTGGCCGGCTACGAATCACAACACGGTGTTCGCCGCAGCGCGGGTCCATCTTCCAGGGAGGCGATTGACTGGGCCCACGCCGCAGCGCAGCATGTGAAAAACCACTACGGTGTGACGTTCATTGCCGGGCAAACGTTGCAGCGCTGGCGCGCTGACGATACGCGCACGCTGTACGTGATTGACGTCAGAACCCGCGAAGAATACGAAGCCGGTCATCTGCACGATGCGATCTGGGTGCTTGGCGGCGAACTTATCGGCCTCTACGAGGATCATATCGGCACCTGGAACGCACGTGTCTGCCTGGTGGACGATGACACCTCGCGCGCAATCGTTACGGCGAGCTGGTTACTGCGCATGGGTTGGCCGGATGTCGTAGTCCTCGAAGGCGGCATCCACGAACACGAACTGGTGACGGGACCCGAGGTGCAGGATGTCCCGGAACTGGACAACGCGCACCACATCCCGCGCATCGACGCACAGGCCCTGGCCAATCGCATAGCGAAGGACGCAACGCTGGTGCTCGATGTTGCTGCCAGCAGCCAGTACGAGTCGGGCCACGTTCCGGGCGCGTGGTGGACGATCCGGGCCAGGCTGCCAGCTTTGATCCATAAACTCCCGGCAGCGCAACAATACATCGTGACGAGTGAAGAAGGTCGCCTGGCGCTGCTGACAGCGCTCGATCTGCGTCAGTTGACTGCGACACCGGTTGCGGTGCTTGCGGGAGGAACCAATGCCTGGCGCGAAGGCGGCTTCGCCCTGGTGAACGGCATGACGCGCGCGCTGGGAGAAATAGACGACAACCTGGCAGAGTTGAACGTGCGTGCCGGGGATGATCGGACCACCGCGCTGGCAGCCCGGCGGCGCATGCTGAAGTGGCAGGAGGAGTTGCTCGACAAACTCGAACGTGACGACACCTTCAGCTTCCCGCCCTTGCCCTGATGGGCAATTCGCCGCTGCAGAATCGCGTCACCCCATTCGGTGAAATCATCGCCACCACGGCCCGTGGCACGCTCATGGGCAATCGCGGCATCATTCACGAACCCGGGACCAGACAACTGCTTACCCGTCGCTGGCAGCACCCTGCATGGATTTGCTGCGTGCTCGATTTCAAAGATTATCAGCATCCCATTATGGGCGCGGGGGCCTACACCGAATTGTTTTTTCTCGACGAGGCTACGGCACTGGCTGCGGGCCACCGGCCCTGCGCTTACTGCCGGCGGCGCGCGTTCAATACATTCAAACGGGCGTGGTCTATCGCAACTGGTGAGAGCCAACCTCGGGCACCGATTATCGACCGGCAGCTTCATCGTGAACGCGTTACGCGCCAGCGGAAGAAAATCACCTTTACCGCACCGCTCGACAACTTGCCGGACGGCGCTTTTATAGCGATCGACGGGCATGCTTACCTGCTGAAAGAAAACCGCCTGCTGCGCTGGCATGCGCAAGGGTACAGCGCACCTCAGAAATCCGGAAAGTTGGCAGATGTCCGGGTTTTAACGCCGTTCTCGACGGTTGCGGTATTGCGGGCGGGATACAGTCCCCTGCTACATCCCAGCAGCCACAACTAGCCAATGCGATGGGCGCACCGCGCCCATGCGAAGCCTGAACAACGCACTACAGGGACTTCAGCAGCGACGGCAATTGCGCTATCTCCCGCAATTCGTGAAAGCGCGGGTGTTCGACCGGGTGCGGATGTTGTTCGAAACTCGCCGTCACCGTATACGGGATGTGCACACCGTAGCCGCCCAGTTCCAGCACCGGCAATACATCTGACGGCAGCGAATTACCTACCATCATTGCCGCACTGGCCGCTACGCCATGCTGCGAGAATATTCCGGCATAAGTACCGGTGTTCTTTTCGGAAACGATCTCGATCTTCTGGAAGTGCTCCGCCAATCCCGACGTCTCGATCTTGTTGGTTTGATCGAGCATGTCGCCTTTGGTGATCAGCATAAGCCGATGCGCCGCACCGAGTTGTGCCAGCACGTCCTCCACACCGGGCATGATCTCCATGGGTGCGTCCAGCATGGCTTTGCCAAGCGCGATTATTTCGTGGATATCGCCTGCGGATATACGCCCGGCCGATATTTCGATCGCCGCCTCGACCATGGAGAGTGTAAAGCCCTTGATGCCGTAACCGAACAGCTTGATGTTTTTACGCTCGACAGAATCCAGCTGTTCCTGCACCTGTTCATGGGCCGCGTAGTTGTCGAGGATCTCTGCGAGGCGCGCCTGCGTCTCCCGGTAATGGGTCTCCGTATGCCACAGCGTGTCGTCCGCATCGAAAGCAACCACTTCAATCACGGCATTCTCGCGTCGGAACGTTCCAGATGATCGGCCACTGGTAACACGCTGCCCGTTTCCAGTGCCGGCAGCCCCAGCCATGCCGCTACTGTTTGTCCCATGTCGGCGAACGATTCACAGCGGCCGAGATTCCCGCTGTTCACGTGCGGCCCGAAAAACAATGCGGGCACCTGCTCTCGGGTATGGTCGTGACCAGGCCACGTCGGGTCGCAACCGTGATCGGCTGTGATCAACGCCAGGTCGTCGCCACGCATTTTCGCTTCGAATTGCGGTATGCGGCGGTCGAACGCTTCCAGCGCCCCGGCGTACCCGGGGACGTCACGGCGATGACCGTACAGCATGTCGAAATCGACAAAGTTCACGAACACCAGACTCCCGTCGGGCGCCGTGTCCGCCTGTTCCAGCAGGCAGTCAAACAACGTCATATTGTTCGCGCCTTTCAGGCGTCGCGTAACACCGCGCCCGGCAAATATGTCGGCTATCTTACCGATACTGACGACCTGGCCGCCGTGTGCAGCCACCCTGTCCAGCAAAGTAACGCCGTGCGGCGGCGTGGTGAGATCCCGGCGATTGGCGGTGCGGGTAAAATTTCCGGCCCTGTCGCCGACGAACGGCCTGGCGATCACGCGGGCAATGTTGAGCGGCGCGAAAATAGTTTTCGCTATCTGCGCGAGATCGTAGAGTCGTTGCAGGCCGAAGCGCTCTTCGTGCGCCGCGATCTGAAAAACCGAATCGCTGGACGTGTAGCAGATCGGTTTCCCGCTGGCCAGGTGCTGTTCGCCAAGCTGCTCGATTATCTGGGTGCCGGAAGCATGGCAGTTGCCCAGAATACCGGGCAGATCGCCTTTGCGGACCAGTTCTTCGATCTGCGCATCCGGAAAGCACGGCGAGGTCTGCGGGAAAGACCCCCAGTCGAACTCGGTGGGCAATCCGGCGATTTCCCAGTGCCCGCTCGGCGTATCCTTGCCACGGCTCGTTTCGCAGGCATGACCGTAGGCGCCGGTAAAGACGGGCCCGGTCCGCATCCCGGGCGGATACTGCCCGCTCGCGCCAAGCGAAGCCTCGAGCAATCCCAACCGGCTGAGGTTTGGCAGATCAAGCACCCCTTGTCGCCGGCTCTCGATATCGGCCTCGCCCACCGCGCAGACTTGCGCAATGTGGCCCAGCGTATCCGCGCCGACGTCGCCGAACGCCTGTGCATCCGGCGCACCACCGATGCCGAATGAATCCATTACCAGGATGAATGCGCGCATCAGTTGAATCGCTGTTTCACGGTGGCCGGAATCTCCGCCGCCCCGGGACCAACTGTCGCAGCCCCGAGCAACGTACCAATCGCCTGCCCGGCCTCGGCTTCGTTGCGGGCGTGAACCATGGCCAACGGCCGCTCGGCACCCACCGCCTCGCCCACTGCGGCCACGTCAGTCAGCCCGACGCTGTAGTCGATCGAATCGCCGGCACGTACGCGTCCACCGCCAAGCCCGATGACCGCGATACCGACTTGACGCGTATCGATTGCGAGCAGCGTCCCGTCGGACGGTATGCAAGGCTTGACGATGGTTGCCGTCGGCAGATGTCCTTCCGTTTCGAGCAGGTCTTCGGGACCGCCGAGTTCGCTCACCATCCGGGCGAAGATTTCCGCAGCCTCGCCCGAATCCAGCGCGCGCTCCACGCGTTGCGCAGCAACCCCCTCGTCGTCTTCCATACCGGTCACCAGCAACATCTCTACCGCCAGCGCGGTGGTCACTTCGTGCATGCGCGCATCGCGTTGTGAACCTGTCAGATAGGCCATGGCTTCAATAACTTCCAGTGCGTTACCGACCGAGCGCCCCAGCACCTGGTTCATGTCGGTGATCAGCGCGTGGGTCTGAAGGCCGGCACCCCGGGCAACGGCGACAATGCTTTCCGCTAACTCGCAGGCCTGCGATTCTTCCGACGCGAACGCACCATTGCCGGTTTTCACGTCCATCACCAACCCCTGCAGTCCCGCCGCCAGCTTTTTTGACAGTATAGACGCCGTGATCAGCGGCAATGATTCTACCGTGGCAGTCACATCGCGAATCGAATACAGGCGTTTATCCGCAGGTGCCAGATTGGCAGTCTGGCCGATGATTGCGCAGCCGGTGTTTTTAACCACTTTGCGAAAGCGTTCGTTGCTCGGTGCCGTGTCGTACCCGGGTATCGCATCGAGCTTATCCAGCGTACCGCCGGTATGGCCCAGACCGCGCCCGGATATCATCGGTACGAATAACCCGCAGGCCGCTGCGACGGGTGCCAGCATCAGACTGATTTTGTCACCGACGCCACCGGTGGAATGTTTGTCCACAACCGGCCCGGACAGATCCAGATCCCGCCAGTCGAGCACGTCGCCTGAGGCGGTCATGGCCCGTGTCAACGCGACTCGCTCCGGCATCGACATACCTCGAAAAAACACCGCCATTGCAAAGGCCGCGACCTGCCCTTCGCTGATGCTGCCATCGGCGATCCCGATGACGAAGGCGGTGATCTGCTCATCGGTAAGCACACCGCCGTCGCGTTTTATGCGGATTGTTTCCTGGGGCAGCATGGAGTAATACAACGCCAGATTTTTCCTGACCCGTTCCATGTCTTAAAGGTGCCGGGGCCACAGTGGCGCTCTGCGCCACTGTGGCCCCGCAGGGGTGGAGGACAGGGATGTTCGGAATAAAGTGAATAGGTACAAAGTGTACCCCTGCTTTGTCTGCGTAAATTCGCGCGTAACGTCATGATCTAGCTATTGAACCTCCGTTTCTTGGAGCCGCCTTCCCCGCATGGGGACGCAAGCAGCGTGCAACATAGGGGCTGGAGAGGGTGTTTTTAGTTTAGTCGAATGGTGTCCGCACCAATTGAGCGGCTGCAGTATACTCCAAACAAATAAGCCGCTGCCCGAGGCCCCATGAGCATCCCGGCCACCGAATTCGCGAGCCGTTTTCCAGACCTCAGCCGCCAGATGCGCGTGGATCAGGTGGGCGTGGAGGAACGCGTTGCGCGGTTCTGCAAGCGCAGCATAAAAAACCAATCCAAAGTTCAGGCACTGTCGATGGCGTTGAGCATGATCGATCTCACCACGCTCGAGGGCCAGGATACACCAGGCAAGGTGAGACAACTGTGTCAAAAAGCGTTGCATCTCCACGACCAGTTGCCCGGTTTACCCCACGTCGCCGCGGTATGTGTCTATCCGACCATGGTGGCGGTGGCCAGACAGGCACTTGCCGGTCATGACATCAAGGTCGCCTCGGTGGCGACCGCGTTTCCGAGCGGCCAGTCGCCGCTGGCCGCCAAGCTTGCCGACATAAAAATGGCGGTGGATTCGGGTGCCGACGAGATCGACATGGTCATCTCGAGGAGCGCGTTTCTGCAAGGCAACTATGCCCGCGTTTTTGATGAGATCGGCGCTGTCAAGGAAGAGTGCGGCTCCGCGCACCTGAAGGTTATCCTGGAAACCGGCGAGCTCGGCACGCTTGATCGGGTGCGGCGAGCGAGCGTCATAGCCATGCATGCAGGGGCCGATTTCATCAAGACCAGCACCGGTAAGATCCAGCCTGCCGCCACTATGCCGGTCACCCTCGTCATGCTGCAGGCGATTCGTGATTTCTACTACGAGACAGATCGCCTGGTCGGTATGAAACCCGCGGGAGGGATCTCAAAGTCCAAGCAGGCCATTCAATATCTCGTGATGCTGCGAGAGGTACTCGGTGAGCGGTGGTTGACACCGGAGTTGTTCCGATTTGGCGCCAGCAGCCTGGCCAATGACGTGCTGATGCAATTGCAAAAGCAAGCGACCGGGGTTTACCAGTCACCTGACTACTTTTCCAAGGACTGAGCCCATGGTTCGTGAACTGGGTAAATTGGACTTCAAAGGGACCTGGCAATATGCCGCCGCACCCGAGAGCACCGATCACGTACAACTCGGTGACCGCTACGACCTGTTTATCGATGGCGACTTCGTCGCACCGGCGGCAGGCAAGTATTTCGACACGATCAGTCCGTCGACGGAAAAAGTACTTGCCAGCGTGGCGCTCTCCAGCAACGTGGATGTGGATCGGGCAGTCAAAGCCGCTCGCGGGGCCTGCCGCGTGTGGGGCAGAATGAAGCCCGCCGAAAGAGGCAAATATATTTACCGCATTGCGCGGATCATCCAGGAAAGGGCGCGCGAGTTTGCGGTTATTGAATCCATGGACGGTGGCAAACCGATACGCGAGTCCCGAGACGTGGACCTGCCGTTGGTCGCCGCACACTTCTTCTACTACGCCGGGTGGGCAGACAAGCTCGAGTATGCATTCCCGGGCAAACGCCCTGCCCCTTTAGGCGTGGCCGGACAGATAATCCCGTGGAATTTTCCGCTGCTGATGGCAGCCTGGAAGATCGCGCCCGCATTGGCGTGTGGCAACACGGTGGTGTTGAAGCCGGCGGAGACCACACCTTTGACTGCGCTGAAGCTGGCAGAAGTTATCCGCGATGCCGATGTACCGCCCGGGGTAGTCAACATCGTCACCGGTGCGGGCGAAACGGGTGCTGCAATCGTCGAACATTCCGATGTAGACAAAATTGCGTTTACCGGCTCAACCGACGTGGGCCGGCAGATTCAAAAAGCGCTTGCCGGCACAGCTAAGAAGTACACGCTGGAACTGGGTGGCAAAGCCGCCAACATTATTTTCGAAGACGCCGCGATTGACCAGGCGGTCGAAGGTATCGTCGACGGCATCTTTTTCAATCAGGGTCACGTGTGCTGTGCGGGGTCACGGCTGCTGGTTCAGGAGTCCGTTGCCGACGAAGTACTGGGTAAACTCAAAGACCGCATGGAGACGTTGATCGTCGGCGATCCGTTGGATAAGAACACAGATATCGGCGCAATCAACTCGCCGCGGCAGCTGGAAAAGATCGAGTCCTACCTTGCGCTGGGAAGGACCGAAGGCGCTGAGATGTACCAGAGCAGCGTGGCCGTACCGGATACTGGCTACTGGTGCCGGCCAACACTCTTTACCGGCGTATCCCAGTCGAATCGCGTGGTGCAGGAAGAAATTTTCGGCCCCGTGCTGGCGGTACAGACATTCAGGACCATGGCGGAAGGGATCGATAAAGCCAACAACACGCCGTATGGTTTATCGGGTGGGGTGTGGACCGACAAAGGCGCGAAAATTTTTCACATGACGCAAAAAATACGCGCCGGCGTTATCTGGGCCAACACATTCAACAAGTTTGATCCCACTTCCCCGTTTGGGGGATACAAAGAAAGTGGCGTAGGTAGAGAAGGCGGTCTGCACGGACTGGACGCCTATTTGTCGTTAGGTTAGATATTTACTATGGATAAAGACCCCAGGGTTAGCGCACGTCACGCCGGCAACGACACTGCTGGTGCAACACAGAAGGCAACCAGACAGGCGAAGCCGGAGGCAGGCGCACGCCTGACCGTGGCGAAAACCTACAAAATCTATATCGGCGGAAAGTTCCCGCGCACCGAATCCGGTCGTTACTACCCGCTGCGGGACAAAAGCGGCGAGGTCATCGCCAACATCTGCAGCGGCAGCCGCAAAGATTTTCGTGAAGCGGTGGTTGCGGCGCGCGGTGGATTCGCTAACTGGTCCAGCACCAATGCCTACCTGCGCGGTCAGATCCTGTACCGCATCGCCGAGATGCTCGAAGGCCGCGGCCAGCAGTTTGTCGCGGAACTCGTGATTCAGGGTGTGTCCAAGCAGCGCGCGGCTACCGAAGTGACCGCAACCGTAGACCGGCTCGTGTATTACGCGGGCTGGGCGGATAAATACCAGCAGGTTTTCAGTGCGGTGAACCCCGTGGCATCTTCGCACTTCAACTTTTCGGTACTGGAGCCCATGGGCGTTATTAGCATATTGGCTCCCGAGGACAGCGGGCTGCTGGGACTGGTGTCGAATATCGCGCCGGCAATTACCGGTGCCAATACATGCGTGGTTCTGGCGTCCACCTCGATGCCGTTGTGCGCAATCAGTTTTGCCGAAGTACTTGAAAGCTCCGATGTGCCACCGGGAGTGGTGAACATACTCACGGGCTCGCAGGATGAGCTCGCCGGACAGTTTGCGTCCCACATGGATGTCAATGCAGTTATCCATGCGGGATCAGACGGTGAAAGAATCAAGGAAGTGCAGCTGCTGGCAGCAAACAATATCAAGCGCACTATCGTCAGAACTCAAACCAGTTGGGTGGGCGAAACGGGCCAGGGACCCTACTTCATCAAAGACACGCAGGAAACGAAGACCACCTGGCACCCGGTCGGCGCTTAGGTTGTCAGACGAACTCGCGCCGAATGTCTCAGATAAACGTAGAAGCGGACACGTTCAACCAACTATCGCCTGGCTGACTTACCGAGATGCTGCTGAATAACTCGGTTCCCCGGAATTGGTGCTAGATTTGCGAGAAATTTCACGTTCGGCAGTGACATGAAACCAAGGTTGGCACGCGCAACGAAACAGTAGCGCACGCTTCAGAGAGTATCCCGACATAAGAGACCAACCGCGAGTGTGCTGCATCGCGTTTGTGTCGCACCGCACAAGGGACACCGTTTGCCGCTAACGCGCACCGGCTTGGATCGAGAAGCTCTTGTGCTCCGCGGGCGCTTATCCTTTAGGTTTGTACGGGTCTGGAGTGCCGGGCGGGATCGCTGGTTCCTTCTGGAATGTTGTCAGATGATCAACGAGCGCCTGGCCTGCTGGGTAGCGAACCCAGAAAGATTTTTCCGACCCCTGCATTGGAAACTGTTCTTTCGGATCAAGGTGAAGATTGTAGAACAGCGGAATAGAGTAGTTCTTTGTTGGAATGCCAAAGCCGGAATCGAGTTCTGCGGTAACCATCTTCCAGTTGCGCCACTTTACGCCGTAATGTCGTCGCCAACGTAAATGATCACGGACTCGCGGTTGGATTTTGCCTGCTTGCCGAGGAAAAATTCACTCTGATCAAGCCTTGATCGGTGGGGTAGCGGCCCGTCGAGTCTCCCAGATGCCATTTGCCGAACATGGCGGTTTCGTAGCCGGCGTCCGAAAGCATCTCGGCCAGGGTGTATTCCTACTGTGTCAGCCCATAGACACCGACTCCCACCGGTACCGAGCCGTTGCCGGTTCTAACCGCATATCGACCTGTCAGTATCGCTGCGCGGCTAGGTGTGCACTGCGCTTCGACATTGAAATTCAAAAGCTTCATGCCCTCGTCTGCCAGTGAGTCGATTCGCGGCGTAGGCGCGCCACGGATGACACCACCACCGTAAGTACCAAGTTCTCCCCAGCCAAAGTTGTCCATCAATACAAGCACGATATTGGGCTTTTCTTGAGCGAACGCGGCCGATCCTGCAAAACAAAAAAGCAACACCGAAACAACTGTTTTCAACGAATGCATGTTGAAAAGAACCCCTAACTACAGTTGGTTTGTTCTAGTATACAGAGAGTCCGTCGCTTGATGGTAGACTCCTCCCTACGACAACTTATTTGGGTCGAACTTGCGAGTTTTTTTGCATCGCAGTACTAATTATCTTCGTTCCGTTTTGTCGCATCTCCGAAGGAGAGCGGTCGTTGCACCGGGCTGAAATGTATTTAGAACTAACTCCGGCGTGTGGAACGAAGAAGACAAGACACGCGCGTCACCAGAATAAGTGTTAACCGTAATCCTTACATTTCGTTGTTGACTTAGGGGCTGTACTGAAAGCGGAATAGCAGCAGGTCGGCATTACCGATGTCGCGCAATGTAGAGTGAATATAGTTCATCATTACTCGTATCTCTTAGTTCGGATACCAGTTCAATCCAAACCCAATGTTCCGTACGTTGCCAGCATTGATAGTACCACCCGAAAGATCGAGCGCTGAATAACGCGCGGTGAGCTCGAGCCCGCCGCCGTTCGCAACAATATTAAATGGGTTGCCGCCGGTATAGAGTTTATTGGGGCGGGTACGACCGAAAGTTCCACTGGACGTTTTGTAAAATCGACTTTCCCCGCTAAGAAACCACCCGCCCTGTAAATAAGCTCCGTCAAACGCGGGGTTGCTTAGATTTTCGGCCTCCACCGATGAACCTACCCATTCGGCGGCGGCCCAATAGCTTCCGGAAACTGCGGCCAATTCCACACCAGTGAGCGTGACACGGTCGGCCGCAATTTCCGGCGTTGCCGCAATCACCGGCGCAAAGCGTGCCTCGGGCCGGGTTGCATACTCCACGGTATCGTCATTCGGTTTGCGTGCGCTGTAACTCGCGCCGATATGCAGCAACTGCTTACCCCCATTGCCATACAACGGCGTTCCAGTGACACGTCCCGTTATGGCCAGCGACGCTTTAGTCGGGTCGTCCTCGTTGTTGTTCGATATCGCACTGGTCGTCATCGAAAGCGCCCAGGAATAACGCGCGCGTTCGTTGCTCTTGATCATCGCACCGAGACCGCGACCCGGCGTCAACGCACTTACCGGTAGGCTGGTCTCCAGGAATCCGGCGTTGGAGGAACTGGTCTGCCTGCCGAGACTGAAGGATTCTTTAAATCGACCCAGGCGCCAGCGGGAGAACCGGAACAGTTGGCCCTCGAAGTATGCGTCCTTGAGACCCTGGTCTGCCGCAAAGTCCTGTTCGTATTTGAAATCCA
>Ga0224508_10001929_pt1 | contig 18210 bp, 14 predicted proteins | sample SF_Jan12_sed_USG_4_FD_170157 | JGI IMG/M metagenome (GOLD analysis project Ga0224508, IMG submission 170157) | Sediment microbial communities from San Francisco Bay, California, United States - SF_Jan12_sed_USGS_21 | ecosystem: Environmental > Aquatic > Marine > Sediment | place: USA... | reverse complement strand
GCCATCGCCATCGCGTTGGCCACCATCAGGACCTTGAACCGGGCGTCGCCGGACAGGCCGGGCGCCACCTCCTCCCGCAACATCGTGCGCGCTATGGCCAGGAGGTCGGTCGCGTCCGGTTGATCACGTATCATGTCGGAACGCGCCCGGATGGCGAAGTCATCTTGATCATCTCGAACTCCATTTCCGCGGCCATGCGGCCGGTCAGCGCCAAGTGCAGCGACGGCTCCCCGCCGGACAGATGGCGCTCACCCTGGTGCAGCGCGAGAATACCCCAGCGCATATGGGCGAAGACCTCCCAGTAATAGACCCGCGCCGGATCGACCGTGCGTCCCGACGCCGCTTCATATGCCCGGTAGAACGGTGCTCGGTCGGCGATGCCCCCGGCCTCCAGCCGCCACGCCCCGAACCGCCAGCAGCGTGCGCACAACCAGCCGATATCCTCATGCGGTTCGCTCCAACACGCGAACTCCCAATCGAGCACGCCGGTCAGATGGCCATCCTCGATCATCAGGTTGCCGGTGCGGAAATCGTGATGCGCGAGCACAATCTCGTCCGGCTCCGGCGCGTTCCTTTCCAGCCAGCGCAAGCCCCACTCGAAGCCGGGATGGGGCTGATCGAGCATGTCGAGGTATCGCCGAAAACGCGCCACGCCGGCCAACGCCGGCGACGGCGACGGGAGGGCCAGGAACTGAAGCCGGGTGTCGTCGGGGACGATCCGATGGATTTGCGCCAATGCCGCGCCGCACTCGGCCGCAAGCCCGTCCCGATTGCCGGCGACGGCGTCGTCCCGCACCACGCGATGGGCCGCCGCGATCCCGGGTACACGTTTCATGACATAGAAGACGCGGCCGATCAGCGCGGTATCTTCGCACAGCCAAAGCGGTTCCGGTACGGTCACGCCGGCCGCGTGCGCCACCTCGATGATGCGGAACTCCTGCGCACGGCTAAGGCTCTCGGCGAGACCCGACGGCGCGTCACTGCGCAGCACAAGGGCATGCACCCCGGCCATCGGGCCGCCGGTGATCGCCACGTCGATTCCGTGGTTTTCCTGGATTGCGCCGCCGCTCAGGCGTTCATGGCGAACGATATCGACATGCTCGGCGCCAGCCTGTTCACGCAGGAAGCCGGCGAGATTTTCGAAGCTGCCCGGGTCGCCTAACCCCATGACCAGAAATCGTTGCCCTGCGCATAGAGGTTCCGTGCGAGCACCATTTTGTGCACTTCGGACGCGCCGTCGACCAGGCGCGCCTGCCGCGCATAGCGGTAAATCCATTCCAGTACCGTGTCCTTGGAATAACCGCGCGCACCGTTCAGTTGAATTGCCGTATCGACCGCCTTGTGCAGGGTGTCCGCCGCATGGATTTTTGCCATGGAGACCTCTTTGCGCGCGAAATCGCCCTGGTCGAGCTTCCACGCGGCATGCATCACCAGCATCCGGCTGATCTGGATATCCATCGCGGCTTCACCGAGCAGGAATTGCACGCTTTCCCGGTCCGCCAGCTTCATGCCGAAGCCTTCGCGCCGGTTGACATATTCCGTGGCGATCTCCAACGACCGCTTGCACAGGCCGAGCCAGCGCATGCAGTGGGTCAGCCGTGCCGGGCCCAGCCGGATCTGTGTGACCTTCAGGCCGTCGCCCACCTCCATCAGCCGGTCTTCGTCCGGGATCTCCATGTTTTCGAAGAACAGCTCGCAGTGGCCGCCGTGCTCCTCCGGTCCCATGATTTCGATGCGCCGCTCGATCCGCCAACCCGGTGTGTCGCGATGGAACAGGAACGCCGTCAGGCCGCGCCGCGGATCATCCGATGTACGCGCCATCAAAATGAAATGCTCGGCCGTCTCGGCGCCGGTGATATACCATTTATGGCCGTTGATGATCCATTTACCGCCCTTCTTCTCGGCCTTGGTCCGCATCATCATCGGGTCCGAGCCGGAGCCCGGATGGGGTTCGGTCATGATGAAGGACGAACGGATCTTTCCTTCGATGATCGGCCGGAGCCATTTCTCCTTCTGATCCTCCCGCGCGACCTGGCTCAACACCCGCATGTTGCCGTCATCGGGCGCGGACGCGTTGAAACAGACCGGCCCGAAGATCGCGCGGTTCATCTCTTCGTAGCAGGGCGCGATTTCCGCCATCGTGTATCCCTGCCCGCCCCAGTCCTTGGGCATCGACAAGGACCAGATGCCCTGCTGCTTCGCCAAGTTCTTGAGGCGCTCGAGCGGCTCCGCTGCGATGTTTTCATGGGCGTCGAAATTCGCCGGATCCGATTCGAGCGGAATGATATGATCGTCTACGAACGCTTTGATATTTCGGCAGGTTTCTTCGATTTTGGGGCTGACAGTGAATTCCATCGGCTACTTTCCTCGCGGATCGGGTGACCATGGCGCGGCGACCAGGATTTGGTTCTCCTGCTTCAGAAGAATGCCCGCCTCGCCCATTTTCTTGATGTAGACCTGCCAGTCCGGATCGGCGCCCATGGCGGCCCGTTTCGCGGTACGGTCGGCAAGGTCCTCGTAGCCCCAGAGATGGGTGATCTGATTCAATGTGCCGACCTCGCTGAAATACCAGCCAAGCGGCTGGCCGAGATGGCGCGTTTGCGGCTTCAGGCCGAATTCCTCATAGATCTTCATATAGATCGGGACACCGCCCGGCTTCAGGCTGTAGATTCGCTTGTCGACGATCATGCCGCCCTCCCTGATGTTGCGTTGGTTGGTTCGTTATCATGCGGCCGCGTTACGGCAGCGCCAAGCTGTGCCCGCCATCGACCGGGATGAACACACCGGTCATATAGCGTGAGCCGTCACCCGCCAGCAACAAAAGCACGCCGTCCAGGTCTTCCGCCGATCCATAGCGGCGCTGCGGGACGTTCTTGACCATCCGCTGCCCGGCATCGCTCTCGATGTATTGTTTGGCGATATCGGTCGCGAAATAGCCGGGCGCGATGGCGTTGACCCGGATGCCGAAGCGCGCCCATTCAACCGCCAGCGACTTGGTCATTTGCACCAGCCCCGCCTTGGACACGCCGTAGGGCGTCGTACCCTTTTGCGAGCGGATCGCCAGCACGGACGCAATGTTGATGATGTTGCCGGCGTTGCCGCCGTCGATCATGGCGCGCGCGGCTGCCTGGGACATCAGCCAGACCCCCTTGAGGTTGGTGTCCATGACCCGGTCCCAGGTCTCCTCCGTAACGTCGATCGCCATGTCCGACGGCGCCACACCGGAATTGTTGACGAGAATATCGATCCCGCCGAACGCATCCACGGTTTGCGACACCACCGCCTCGATGCTCGCCGGGTCCGTCACATCGAGGTGGATCGCCACCGCCTCGCCCCCGGCCGCGGATATTTCCTCGGTCAGACTTTCGAGTAGATCCATGCGCCGCGCGGCCAGCGCCAGCCGCGCGCCTTGCCGCGCTAGGGTCAACGCAAAATGCCGTCCGAGCCCGCTGGACGCGCCGGTTATCAGGATCCGCCGGCCTTGCAGATTATGGCCGCTCATTCACATCTCCCTTGCGCGTTCGCGCAGCACGAATTTCTGAATTTTGCCGGTCGACGTCTTCGGCAATGGGCCGAACACGATCGTCTTCGGGCATTTGTAATGCGCCAGGTTGTCACGGCAATAGTCGACGACATCCTGATCGTTTAACGCCGCTTCGGTCACGAGCGTCACGAACGCACACGGCGTCTCGCCCCATTTCTCATCCGGCCGGGCGACCACCGCCGCCTCCATGATTTCCGGATGCCCGTACAGCACGTCTTCCACTTCGAGGCTCGAGATATTCTCGCCGCCCGAAATGATGATGTCCTTGGCGCGGTCCTTGATTTCCGCATAGCCGTCCCCGTGCAGCACGGCAAGGTCGCCGGTGTGAAACCAGCCGCCTTCGAAGGCCTCGCCGGTCGCCGTGGGGTTCTTGAGATAGCCTTTCATGATGGTATTGCCGCGCAACGCGATCTCACCGATCGTCTCGCCGTCGGCCGGGACATCCGTCATCGTTTCCGGATCGATAACCCGCTGATCTTCCAACGTCGCGACATTGACCCCTTGCCGGGCGATCTTGCCGACCTGTTCGTCGAACGACAGGCCGTCCCACTCGTCCTGCCAAAAACACGCGGTGGAGGGACCGAAAGATTCGGTCAGCCCATAGCCGTGCAGAACGTCGAAGCCCATCGCCTGCATTCCGGCCAGGATAGCGCTGGGCGGCGCCGCGCCGCCGGTCAAAATCTTGATCGGGCCATGCGTGAATTTCCGCTTCACCGCATCGGGCGCGTGCATCAGCATGTTGAGCACGATCGGCGCGCCGCTCATTTCGGTCACCTTATGTTGCTCGATCAGCGCGAACACTTCCGCCGGTTCGACCTGGCGCAGGCAGACATGCGTCGCGCAGGCGGCCGACAGTCCCCAGGTGTTCGTCCAGCCGTTGCAATGGAACATCGGCAGGGTCCAGAGATAGACCGTGTCCTGATCGAAGCCGAAACTGATCGCCGACCCGAGCGAATTCAGATACGCGCCCCGGTGGTGATATACGACGCCCTTGGGATTGCCGGTCGTGCCGGAGGTGTAGTTGAGGGCGATCGCATCCCACTCATCCGCCGGATAGCGCCATTCGAACGCCGGATCGCCGGCCGCGATGAAGGATTCATAATCGCTCTCCCCCAACAGCTCGCCGCCATCCGCCATCGGATCGTCGATGTCGATCACCAATGGCCGGGATTTGGCCAGCGCCAGCGCCGCTTTCACGGTTGGCGAGAAAGCGCGGTCGGTCAGCAGAACCCTGGCCTCGCCATGATCCAAGATGAACGCGATGGTCGCCGCGTCGAGCCGAACATTGAGGGCATTGATGATCGCGCCGATCATCGGCGCGCCGTAATGGGCTTCCAGCAACGCCGGCACATTGGCGCCCATCACCGATACGGTGTCGCCGCGCCCGACCCCTCTGCGCTGCAGCACATCGGCAAGGCGCCGGCAACGGCCATAAAATTCCTCGTAATCGATCCGCCAGTCGCCATGAATGATGGCGGTCTTCCGGGGGTATACCGCCGCCGCGCGTTTCAAGAAGGTCAAGGGCGTCAGTGGCTGATAATTGGCATCCACCCGGTCGAGATCGGTGTCGTAAGGGGATAGCTTGCGGATCACGAACGGCACCTCCTTTCACGACCGGAACCGGCCGACTGACTGACGTATTCGGCGGGTTTCCGTGCCCTGGCGCGGCGCTATGGTTCTCCGCCGCGCCACAAAGGTCAAGCGCCGCCGGCGGCTGGATTTGCCGTGGGCCGATAATTCGCTGCAATTTAATTTTTATTAACCTAATTTCGACGATGATGCAGCCAGTTGGCGATCGATAACCCGGTCCGCGTGGCCTCCACCCTCTAGATCACATGTAAGAAGGGAAGCCGGTGGTAACGATTGGTATTGCCATCACGGATTGCGCCGGGTTAATCCGGTGCAGTCGAACCGCAAGGCCTAAAGGAACGAGACCGTGAGTGAAAAGGGCGAAGTCGAAGTCATCAACGTGCCGCACGCCATTCGCCTAAAGGTATCCGGCGGCGGCGCGATCAGCGAGGCGATGCTGAAAAAGGCGAACCAGGTGATCGAGGAAATGACCGCCAGTTTCGTCGATGTGCTCCGCGTCGAGATCGATAAGATGATCGCGCTCAGCCAGGATGCAAAATCCGCTTCGGACAAGAGCGCCCTCGTCGAACGGATTTTCGAAGTCTCCCACGATTTGCGCGGCCAGGCATCGACCTTTGATTTCCCCTTGGTGACCCGGATCGGCTCATCACTGTGCTGCTTTACCGAGGCAGCCGATCTGTCCGATGTTCGCGCCCACGAAGTCATCGACGCGCACATCAATTCGATGAAGCTGGTCGTGACCCAGGGGCTTCGCGGCGACGGCGGCGCGGTCGGACAAAAAATCGCAACGGGTCTCGAGATCGCCGCCAAGAAAGTCCTCGGTTAAGTCCCTACCCCTTTTGCCGGCCTATCCGAAGGCGGGGTCTGCGCGGCCTTGTGATTTGACCGCGCCGAACGTTGGCGCGATGCTGACACTCTCCATTCGCAAGGAAATGCGCCGTGCAGATTGATATATTCTCCGATCCAATTTGTCCGTGGTGCTATATCGGCAAACGGCGGCTCGAGCGCGCCCTCGCGGCGCGAAGCGATCTGCGGCCGGAGATTCGCTGGCGGGCGTTTCAACTCAACCCCGCCATGCCCGAAGACGGCATGGACCGAAATAGTTACCTCAGTGCCAAATTCGGTAGTGCTGCGGAAGCGCAACGCCTGTACGGGCAAATAAGCCAGGTCGGCATGACCGAGGGCATCAATTTCCGCTTCAACGATATCGCGGTGACACCGAATACGATCAACGCACACCGGTTGATCCGCCACGCCGCGCAGGCGGGCCGGCAGGACACGGTCGTCGAAGCCCTGTTCCGGGGCTATTTTCTCGAGGGCCGCAATATCGGCGACAACGGCATCCTGGTGGACATCGCAACGGAATCGGGCATGGAGCCGGAGCCGACGCGGCTCTACCTGGAAAGCGCCGACGACGCCGCGCTGATCCGCGAGGAAGACATGCGCGGCCGCCAAATGGGGATCGAGGGCGTGCCGTACTACATCGTAAATCGCGGATATGCGCTCTCCGGCGCCCATGAGCCGGAGGCCTTCTACTCGCTGTTCGATATGGTCAACGAACAAAGCCGCGAGGCGGCCGCGTCGGATTAGTCCCGGTCACCCGCCATCTCGGCGATCTCAGACATGCGACGAACCAGGTCGCGCACGCCGGTGACCCGGTCGGACGGTGTCTCCCAGCGCGCCGATTTCACGATGCTGTGGTCGGGCCGGAGCCGCATCGTGTCGGCCTGCTGCTGGATATAGCCGATCAGCCCTTCCGGATAGGCGAAGCTGTTGTTGCGGAAGGAGATTGCGGCGCCCTTCGGTCCCGCGTCCACTTTCTCAATGCCAGCCGTCCTGCAAAGTTGTTTTATCTCAATAATTTCCAGGAGGTTTTCAACCTCGCCCGGCAACGTGCCGAAACGATCCACCAGCTCCGCGGCAAATGAATCGAGGTCGGCCCGTGTCTCCAGATGGGCGAGCCGGCGGTACAGGCCGAGCCGGACGGATAGGTCCTGCACGTAGCGCTCGGGAATGAGCACCGACATGCCGATGGTGATCTGCGGCGACCAGCCGGCTTCCTGGGCCGGGCTCTCGCCGCCGTCGCGCTGCTTGGCGATCTCCTCTTCCAGCAATTGCTGGTAAAGCTCGACGCCGACTTCCTTGATATGACCCGATTGTTCCTCGCCCAGCAGATTGCCCGCGCCGCGAATATCGAGATCGTGGCTGGCCAGGGTGAAGCCCGCGCCCAGCGTGTCCAACGCCTGCATGACGGTCAGCCGCTTCTCCGCCGATTCGGTCAGCGCCTGCCCCGGCGGCAGAGTGAGATAGGCATAGGCCCGGACCTTGGCCCGGCCGATGCGGCCGCGCAGCTGATAGAGCTGCGCGAGGCCGAACCGGTCGGCGCGGTGAACGATCATCGTATTGGCGGTCGGTATGTCGAGCCCCGCCTCGATGATGTTCGTGGCCAGCACGATATCATATTCGCCCTGCCCAAAGCCGGTCATGACGGATTCCAGGTTCTGGGTTGCCATCTGCCCATGGGCCACCGCGATCTTCGCTTCGGGAACGAGTTTGCTCAGCCGTTCCAGCACGAGATCGAGGTCGGCGATACGCGGACACACGTAATACACCTGCCCGCCCCGGAATTTTTCACGCATGATCGCTTCACGGATCGCCACCGGATCGTAGGGCAGGACAAAGGTGCGAACCGCGAGCCGGTCGACCGGCGGGCTGGCGATGATGCTCATCTCGCGAACGCCGGCCAGCGCCATCTGCAGCGTGCGCGGGATCGGCGTCGCCGTGAGGGTCAGGACATGGACGTTGGTTTTCAGCGACTTCAGCCGTTCCTTCTGCGCCACGCCGAAATGCTGCTCCTCGTCCACCACCAACAGCCCGAGATTGTCGAAGGCAATGCTCTTCGCCAGCAGTGTCTGCGTGCCGATAACGATGTTCACCGAACCATCGGTGAGCCCCTGCCGGATCTTCTCGGCGGCGGCATTCGGAACCAGCCGAGAAAGTTGTTCGATACGGAGCGGCGATCCGGCGAAGCGGTCGGCGAAGGTTTGAAAATGCTGCATTGCAAGCAGCGTCGTCGGCACGACGATCGCGACCTGATAGCCGTTCATGGCGGCGACATAGGCCGCGCGGATCGCCACTTCGGTCTTGCCGAAGCCCACATCGCCGCAGATCAAGCGGTCCATCGCCCGTCCCGCTTCCAGATCCGCGACCACGTCATCGATCGCCTGTTGCTGGTCGTCGGTTTCGGTCCAGGCGAAACGGGCGCAAAACTCCTCGAATACACCCGCCGGCGCGGTCATCGTCTCGCCTTTGCGCATCTCGCGCTCCGCCGCCGTTTTCAGGAGTTCGCCGGCAATCAGGCGAATGCGTTCCTTGACTTTGGCCTTGCGGGCTTGCCATGCGGGCGCGCCGAGCCGGTCCAACTGGGCGTCCGACTCGCCCGAGCTGTAGCGGGCGAGCACATCCAGGTTCTCCACCGGAACGTAGAGCCGGTCATTCCCCGCATAGATCAGCCGCAGGCAATCATGCGGCGCGCCGCCGACCGTTAGCGTCTCCAACCCATCATAGCGGCCGATCCCATTGTCCATATGGACCACCAGATCGCCGAGGCTCAACGCCGAGATTTCGTTGATGAATTGTTCGGCGCGCCGCCGTTTGCGAGGCGGCCGCGCCAGCCGTTCCCCGAGGATATCCTGTTCGCTGACCACGACCACATGGTCGCTGGAAAAGCCCCGGTCGATATCCAGCGTGGCAATGCGCAGCGTGCCCGGCGTACCGGATATCGCAGCGTGCCAGTTGTCCACGCTTTCCTGATTTTCCAGACCATGTTCGCGCAGCAGGGTGCCCAGCCGGTCGCGCGAGCCGTCGCTGTGCGCCGCCACCAGAACCATCCGCTTCGCTTCGGATGCGACGAGGTCGCGCACGGAATCGAACGGATTGCGGTCCGCCCGTGCCCGCTCTTCCGAGAAATTGCGGCCGGGCCGCGCACCGCCGTCGACCCGCGACGCGGTTCCTTCCGGCGCATCGAACGGCGTCAACGCGGCGACCGGCCGCGTCTTCAATTGGGCCCGCCACTCCTTGTCGAGCACATAGAGCGAGTCCGCCGGTACGGGATGGTAAACCGGCCCCGTTTCCGACACCGCGGCGCGGCGCGACGCAGGCAGCATGTCACGCCGCGCCTGGTAATAATCCTCGATCAGTTCATGACGCGCCGATACGGCGGCGTCGACCTGATGGTCGAGCGTTATTGCCGCGCCGGGCAAATAATCGAACATGCTTTCGAGTTCCGCATGGAACAGCGGAAGCCAATGTTCCAGCCCCGCATGCCACTGTCCGGCGCTGACCGCTTCATAGAGCGGATCGCTGTCGGCGACCGCCCCGAACATCTCGCGGTAGCCATTCCGGAAGCGCTGCCGTCCAGCCTCGTCAAACGGGATTTCGCTCACCGGCAACAGCGCAATTTCAGTGGCGTCGCCCAGACTGCGCTGCGTCATTGCATCAAACCGCCGGATGCTCTCCAACTCATCGCCGAAGAAATCGAGCCGCAGCGGATCGGCGGTCCCCGGAGGGAAGACATCGATAATGCCACCGCGCACCGCATATTCGCCCGCCTCGCGCACCGTGCCCGATCGCCGGTATCCGTTCGCCGTGAAATACGCATTGAGCCGGTCTTGCGGCAGTTCGTCTCCCGGCCGCGCCCGCAACACCGCATCCTTGAAGAAGGCACGGGGCGGAACGCGCTGCAGGACGGCGCTGACCGTCGTCAAAACCACATAGGGTAAGGCGGGTTCCGCGGCGAGGGCCGACAAGGTTTCGAGACGCCGCGCGACCAGCTCCGAATTCGGCGACACGCGGTCATAGGGCAGGCAATCCCATGCGGGGAATGTCAGGACCGCCAAGTCGGGGGCAAAAAATTCGAGCGCGCTCGCCATTCGCGCCAACCGCGTGTCGTCCTGGCAAATGTGCAGAATGCCTCTGTCGCCGTCGAACGCTGCCTCGGCCAGCAACGCCGCGTCCCGCCCCGGCGGCGCCCATGCTACCGTGACGCGCCCGGGCGTCCCGAGCGCTTTCGCGAACGCGCTCAACAGCTTGTCTGATCGGTGCTGAACCGGGTCAGTCTCTGGGTCAGCGCATTCTGCAACGGTTGTGGCCATGGCAATTTGCCGGTGACCCAATCGTAGAGATCCTGATCCGGACACCGCAATACGGCCGAAAACTGATCGAGTTCACCGTCCGACAAGGTCTGAATATGGCGATCGGCGAATCGGCCCAGCAACAAGTCCATTTCGCGCGTGCCACGATGCCAGCTTCTGAATCGAAGCTTCTTTCGGCGATTTTCTGATTTGTTCTCTGATTCCGGCATTTCCACTCACCCGGCCAAGGATATATGCCGGGCATGCGTCCAGGTAAATCCGGAATTCGTATCGATCGTTTGGCCTTCCCCCCTCCGCCCCGTAAGATATGGCGGTCCTTCTCATCCTTTGAATTTTTTGTTAATGGCGAGTCCGCCCGTGCGACCGGAAATCCTGTTCCCCCTGTTCTCGCCGGTCACCGCGCTTTCCGGGGTCGGGCCGAGGATCGCGAAACTGATCGAAATCGTCGCGGGTCCGCATGTCGTCGATCTTTTGTGGCATTTGCCGCGCGGGCTGATCGACCGCCGTTTTTCGCCGCCGGTGGCGGAAGCGCCCGATGGGCGGCTCGCCACAATGACGGTTCGCGTCGACAAGCACTTTCCCGGACATGGCCGGCGACCCTACAGAGTTCGGTGCGGCGACGATTCCGGGTTCATCACGCTGGTATTCTTCCATGCTCGCGCGGATTACCTGAAACGCCTGCTTCCGGAAGGCGAAAAGCGGGTCATCAGCGGCACGGTCGAGCATTGGAACGACGAATTGCAAATGACGCATCCCGATCATGTCGTGACCGAGGCCGAGGCGGACACCCTGCCGCGTGTCGAGCCGGTCTACGGTCTTACCGCCGGGCTGACGCTCAAGACCATCGGCAAGGCCGTGCGGGGCGCCGTGGAGCGCGCGCCGGCCCTGCCGGAATGGCAGGATGACGCCTATTTGAAAGCGCAGGGCTGGGCCGATTGGAAAACTGCGCTCCTGGCCGCGCACGCACCCGAGTCCGAAGCAGATCTGGAACCGATCACCCAGCCTCGTGCGCGCCTCGCCTATGACGAGCTTTTGGCGAACCAGCTCGCGCTTGGTTTGATGCGGCTTCGCATGAAACGCCTGCCCGGCCGGGCAACCAATGGCGACGGCGGACTGCGCCGCAAGGTCCTCGAAGCGCTCCCCTTCGACCTGACTAAGTCGCAGACAACCGCCATCGACGAAGTCCTTGCCGATATGGGGTCTGAAGGACGCATGTTGCGGCTGCTGCAAGGCGATGTGGGCAGCGGCAAGACCATGGTTGCTCTCTTCGCCATGTTGAATGCGGTGGAAGGCGGCGGACAGGCGGCGTTCATGGCGCCGACGGAAATTCTCGCGCGGCAGCATTTTGCCACGCTGGAGCCACTCTTATCGGTCGCCGGCATCCAGGGGGCGATCCTGACGGCGCGTGAAAAAGGTACCGCGCGCAAGGCGACCCTCGCCGGCCTGGAAGATGGGTCCATCGATATCGTCGTCGGCACCCATGCCCTGTTTCAAAAGGACGTCGGCTTCGCGAACTTGATCCTGGCGGTGATCGACGAACAACACCGCTTCGGCGTCCATCAGCGGCTTGACCTCAGCGGCAAGGGTCACGGCGTCGATACGCTGGTCATGACGGCGACGCCGATTCCCCGGACTTTGCTGCTGACCAGTTTCGGTGACATGGAGTCATCGCAACTCACCGAGAAGCCGGCGGGCCGGCAACCGGTCGACACGCGAACTATTCCCCTGAACCGGATCGAAGAGGTGATCGGCGGGTTGCAGCGCGCCCTCGAGCAGGATGCAAAGATTTACTGGGTATGCCCGCTGGTCGAGGAGTCCGAGGTCAGCGACCTGGCCGACGCCGAAGCGCGGCACGCGGATCTGAAACGCCGGTTCGGAGACATCGTCGAATTGGTGCACGGCCGCATGAAGGGCGTGGATAAGGACGAAGCCATGCGGCGCTTCGCCGAAGGACCTGCACGCATCCTGGTGGCCACCACGGTCATCGAAGTCGGTGTCGACGTCCCCGACGCGACCGTCATGGTGGTCGAGCACGCGGAACGCTTCGGGCTGGCGCAACTGCACCAGCTTCGCGGCCGCATCGGACGCGGCCTGCGGCGGTCCTCCTGCCTATTGCTCTATCTGCCGCCGCTGACCGAAACCGCCCGGGCGCGGCTCAGCATTTTGCGCGAAAGCGAGGATGGATTCCGAATTGCCGAGGAAGACCTCAGACTGCGCGGCGGCGGAGAGATCCTCGGCACCCGTCAAAGCGGCGTACCGGTGTTCCGTCTCGCGGATCTGGCGATCCATCAAGAATTGCTCGCCGCGGCACGCGACGATACCAAGCTGATCCTCGCGCGCGACCCGGAATTGACCTCTCCGCGCGGCGCCGCGTTACGGACTTTGCTGTACCTGTTCGAGCGCGACAGCGCCGTAATCAATCTTCGATCAGGTTAGCAACCCTGGCGGGGCGTGGCGGCGCCTCGGGATTGTGCGGATAATCATAGGTCCGTGCGGACACGCGCGGCGTGTTGCGTATCGTCTCGGGACGCGTGTCTTCCGGCGTTACGATGCCGATGGAAACGATCATCTTGAACGCGTCCTCAACCGGCATATCGAGAAATACGACGTCTTCGCGCGGCACGAACAAGAGGAATCCCGAGGTGGGATTGGGCGTCGTCGGAACATAGATATTGACCACGTCCTGCTTTGTCAGGTTTTGCACCTCGCCCTCGGTTTCGCCGGTCACAAACGCAATCGTCCAAAGACCCCGGCGCGGGTATTCGACCAGTACCGCCTGCCGGAAGGAATCCGATTGATTGCGCAGGACGGTCTCGAAGATCTGCTTGATCGCGCCGTAGATGCTGCGCACCACCGGCATCCGGGCCACGATATTCTCGCCGATACGGACCATGACCCGGCCCACATAGCCCGCGGTCAGCCAGCCGATCAGCGTGATCACGATCATCAGGACCAGAACACCCAGTCCCGGCAAGCCGAACTCGACGCCGAATCGATCCTTGAGATAGGTGTCCGGATTCCACTGCGCGGGGATTAGATGCACCACCCTGCTGTCGACGAAATCGACCAGCCAGAATGCCAATGCCAGGGTAATCGCGATCGGCGCCAGCACGAGCACGCCGGCAAGAAAATAGGCACGCACACGGCTCAAGATTCCGAGTCGCTTTACGGGCTTTCCCGAGGCGTCGTTCATATCGTCGCCCTCCGTCGAATCGGGCATTTAAGTTCCTGTCCCTGTGTGACCCGAAATTTCGAATATTCGAGTCTGAATGATGCATATATGGTTTTAACCGGCGTAAATGCAAAACCATTTATGTCTTGGCGGCTATTGATTAACGATTGGTTAACAGGTGAACGATCGCTATCGCCATACGCGATTGACGTGATTGTGAGTGATTTCTGCTTGGCCTGATCTATTTCGGCTTCAATAGTGCCAACGACCAGTCAATGTACCAGGGTCGATGCGCTAATCGACGCCGGCCGGCAGAAAGACCATAAATGCCCATCCTTCCCCGCCTCCTCTCGCTCGCCACCGCGGTCCCGGCCCACCGTCTCGATCAGGATGAGCTGAAGCAGTTCGGACGAAGCATCTTCGCCGCACGGGGCGATGAGCTGACCCGCCTCATGCCGGTCTACGACAATGCCGGCATCCGTACCCGATACTCGAGCCGGCCGCTGTCATGGCTGGCGGAAGAACATGGCTGGCGCGAACGCACCGATGCCTATATCGACAGCGCCCTCACGCTGCTGCAGCAAGCGGCGGAGGAATGCCTTGGCAAATCGGGCATGACCGCACGGGATATCGACGGCATCGTCATGGTGTCCACGACCGGTATAGCGACGCCAAGCCTGGATGCACTGCTGGTGAACAGGATGCCGTTCCGGCCGACAGTTCAGCGCCTGCCGATTTTCGGATTCGGCTGCGCCGGCGGCGTGCTCGGATTGGCGCGCGCCGCCGCGCTGGCGAAAGCGGCGCCCGGCGAAATCTGGATGGTGCTTGTCGTGGAATTATGCTGCCTGACATTTCGGTCAAGCGACAAATCGAAAAGCAATATTATCGCAACCGCCTTGTTTGGCGACGGCGCGGCGGCGGGATTGATCGCCAGCCGTGATGATGGCGGCCCCGCCCTGACCGCATGGGGCGAACATACCTGGCCGGACTCACTCGATGTCATGGGATGGCGGATCGAGGATGACGGGCTGGGCGTTCTATTCAGCCGCGACATTCCAGCGCTGGTGCGCCATCAGCTCGGCCAGGAGGTGGACACGTTTCTGCACCGGCATTCGCTTGCCCGGGATAACGTGGATGCATGGCTGTTTCATCCTGGCGGCACCAAAGTGCTGGAAGCGCTGCAAGACTGCCTGTCGCTCGGCCCGGATGCCTTGCGCCATGCCCGCGCGACCTTGCGCGACTACGGCAACATGTCGGCCGCCACGGTCCTCTTCGTTCTGGCACGCGCGCTCGCAGCGGGAGAGTCCGGCCGCATGCTTCTGGGGGCGCTCGGCCCCGGCTTTACCGCGGGATTCCTGATGATGGAAACCGCATGATGTCGGCAATTCAATGGATCATTGTACTGGTCGCCCTGCAACGGCTCGGCGAATTGTGGCTGTCGGCGCGCAACAGCCGTTGGCAAATCGCCCAAGGCGGCCGGGAGATCGGCCGCTCCCATTACCCTCTGATCGTGCTGGTTCATGCGGGTTGGCTGATCGCAATGCTCGTCACCATACCCGCGTCGGCGCCGCTAAATTTATCCCTGATTATTGTGTTTCTCGTACTCCAGATCGGGCGTATCTGGGTAATTACCAGCTTAGGGCAATACTGGACCACCCGGATCATCAGCAATCCAGCCGTTCCGCTGGTTCGGCGCGGCCCCTACCGTTGGATCCGCCATCCCAATTACCTGATCGTTGTCTTGGAGATCGCTGTGTTGCCGCTCGCCTTCGGCGCCTGGAAAATAGCCCTGATATTTTCGCTGGCAAATGCCGCCGTGCTGTGGTGGCGTATCCGCATCGAGAATACGACCATTAACGACCGAATGCGGCAAACCTGACCCAATCCATGGGATTGATCGCCATGGAATATCGGTGATTTAGCTTAATTCAAATTTAACCCCGATTATGATATTTTGTGTCCGTAGCTACATGTGCACTCACACGCGGCTTAGACGCTCGCAGGATCCAACGACATGCCGGTAGACACTGCTGAATCCCTGAACAAGATCGAGATTTTCTCGGATCTTGACCCCGGTGAAATAAACCAACTGGAAAAACGCTGCAGTTGGAAGAAGTTCCGCAAGCAGGAACTGATCCTCGACCGGCAGGAAGAAAGCCGCGAAGTGTATTTCATCGTCAACGGCCGTGTCCGGGTGGTGAATTATTCGCTTTCCGGCCGCGAAGTCACCTTTGACGATCTCAATGCCGGCACCAGCTTCGGCGAGCTGGCGGCGCTGGATAACCGGCCCCGCTCCGCCAATGTGGTCGCCCTGGAAAACACCACCGTTGCGACCCTGACCCATGAAACCTTCCGCGAGCATCTGATGCAGCACCCGGAAGTGGCGCTCCGCATCATGGTCCAAATGGCCCGCGTCATCCGCGCCTCGACCGAACGCATCATGGATCTCAGCACGCTCGGCGCCAATAACCGCGTCCATGCGGAATTGCTGCGTCTCGCCAAACCCGGTATCCGGGACGATCAAACCGCCGTTATTCGGCCGATCCCGATCCACGGCGATATTGCCAGCAGAGTCTCGACGACGCGCGAAACCGTTGCGCGCGTCTTCGGCGATCTGTCCCGGAACGATCTGGTGAAGCGCGAAGATGATTGCCTGATCATCCTCGATGTCGACCGCCTCACCGATATGGTCGAGGAATTCCGCGGCACCTAGGCTCGTCCGGGTCCCGGCGATCCCTTTTCGAGAGTAAAATCACGCACAGCCGTCGCTTGACAGCCCGGACGGCGTCTCACACCGTGGCCGTCCTGAATGGCGGCGGTGAACCGGGCGGATGAATCGACAGCAACGGCGAAAGGCGGCGAAAGCCTCGGGGCGTGCCGGCACCGGCATCAGCGCCGCCCCGATCGACCTGCAACAACACTTTCAAGACGCCATCGCGGCCTATCAAGGCGGCCGGCTCGCCGATGCCGACGCATTGCTGCAATCGATTGACGCCGTTCAACCGGGTATTTCGGACGTTGGTCATCTGCGCGGCGTCATCGCCCTGCGATCCGGCGCGCCTGAGCGGGCCATTCTCCATCTTCAGACGGCAATCGCGGCCAGCCCGCGTTTGCCGGAACTTCACGCATTACTGGGCGCCGCCAGCGCCGAATGCGGACAGACCGAATCCGCGATCGCCGCCTTCAAGCGTGCGCTTCGGCTGGATCCGAAATCCGTGGACGCACACTATAACTTCGCCAATGTGCTGCGCGACGCCGGCCGGCTGAGCGATGCGGAACCGCATTACCGGAATGCCATACGGCTGGAACCCGATTTCGCGGATGCCCACTACAATCTCGGCTTGGCGCTGATCTCCGCGGAGCGCTATGCGGACGCGGTGGAAAGCCTGCAAAACGCGCATGCCCTTTCACCGGGCCACGCCGACGTCCACATCAGCTTGAGCAACGCCTATAGCATGTTGCGCCAGTATTCAGACGGCGAACGGCACGCCCGGGCGGCATTGGATATCGAGCCGGACGGCATGGCCGCCCACAACAACCTCGCCCGGGCGTTGCAGGGTCTGGGGCAGACCGACGAAGCCGCCGCATCGATGCGCCGCGCCCTGGCACTGGACCCGGAAAACGCAGCGCTCCACGCGAATTACGGCAATATCCTCGAGGATCTCGGCAAGACCGCCGACGCCGAAGCCGCATACCGGAAAGCCGCCGCGCTATCGCCTGATTTTGCCGGGGCGCATACCAATCTCGGTTTGTTGCTGCTATTGACCGGAAAATACGACGAAGGTTGGCGCGAATATGGTTGGCGCTGGCGCCGGCCCCATTGGGCACGCCGGCCCTTCCCGCAAGCCCCCTGGAACGGCGAAGATCTATCGGGCAAGACCGTGCTGGCGTGGGGCGACGAAGGCCCCGGCGATGAAATCCTATTCGCCAGCCTGCTGCCCGATTTGATCGCTGCGGCGGGCACCTGCATCGTCGAATGCGCGCCGCGCCTGGTCGGTATGTATGAACGGGCCTTTCCCGACGCTGAAATCCACCCGCGCCGAGCCGACATACCCCGCCGGCTGCTGCGGAACGATATCGACTACCAAACGCCGTTTACGGAACTTGCGCGCTGGCTCCGCCCGAACCTGATCGCCGCTGCAAGACCGGAAAGCGCGTATTTGACCGCCGACGCCGCTTTGGCCGCTTCATGCCGGGCACGCTACCGGGCCCTCGGCGACGGCCCGGTGGTCGGTATCGCCTGGGCCAGCGGCAATTTACGCCGGCCGGACCGCAACGCGCCCCTGCCGCTGTGGGACCCGATCCTCAAATTGCCGGGTTTGACCTTTCTGTCACTGCAATACGGCGATCACACAGACGCCATCGCCGACGTCCGGAATCGGCTGGGCGTTGCCATCCACGAAGACCCGGAAATCGACCAGCTCAAGAGCCTGGAACAGTTCGCCGCACAGATTGAGGCGGTGGACATCGTCGTGTCGATCACCAACACGACGGTTCATATGGCGGGCGCGATCGGCAAGACCGTTTGGACCATGCTGCCCTTCATGCCGGACTGGCGCTATCAGCTCGATCGCGACGACACCGCCTGGTATTCGTCGATGCGGTTGTTCCGTCAGCAGCGGGCGCGCCACTGGGACGCGGTGATCGCCCGCGTAGCCAAGGAGCTTGCGGCGTTCCGCGATACAATGGCGTAGCGCATCCGGCGGGTAACGCCGCTTGTGACCGTTGCCGGCAATGTGTATTCACATCGG
>Ga0224508_10001928_pt1 | contig 18213 bp, 18 predicted proteins | sample SF_Jan12_sed_USG_4_FD_170157 | JGI IMG/M metagenome (GOLD analysis project Ga0224508, IMG submission 170157) | Sediment microbial communities from San Francisco Bay, California, United States - SF_Jan12_sed_USGS_21 | ecosystem: Environmental > Aquatic > Marine > Sediment | place: USA... | reverse complement strand
GACTACCACCACCGTCTCCCCCACCACGGTTCCGACTCCCACCACCACGACATCCACTGTCGTGACCACCACCACGACGCCGACTACAACGACCGCCCCGCCGGCGACGACCACCACCACTCTCGCTCCCTAGGCCGCATCGCTATCGTCTAGCCGATGAAGCGACTTCTCAGCCTCCTTGCCGTCGCCGGAGCTGTTGCCGGGGCTGTCTGGTACACCCGCCAACAAGACGGCGCCGTCCCGGCGCCGGCCGAGGGTGAATGGACCGCCCGCCCCAAGCTAAAGGCCGTCCCGGATTCCCCGGTGGCCGCCGCCCCTGGCGCAGCAGAGGACGATCTCACCGCCATCAAGGGCATCGGCCCGAAATACTCGGAGCAGCTCGCCAGCTTGGGCGTCACGAGCTTCACCCAATTGGCCACGGCCGACCCCGCAACACTGAAGGCCAGCTTCGACGCCCGCGCCTCGGTCGAGGATTGGATCGCACAGGCCAAGGAGCGGGCCGGAGGCTGAGGGTGCTCTACCTCACCGAACCTGAGGAACTGAGCTCGCTGTGGCCAGACGAGCCCAGCTATCGAGCTGATCAGATCCGTAAATGGCTGTACCAATCGCCGGTACTCGAGCCGGCCGACATGACCAACCTGCCGGGCGACCTGCGCGACGGTCTGGATTTGTGGCCGTTTGCGATCGAAACCGAGCAAGTGGCCGACTCCGGCCGTACCGTCAAATGGCTCATGCGGGCTCCCGACGGTGCCAGCATCGAGGCGGTCCTGATGGGCTACCCGCGCCGGACCACCCTGTGCATCTCAAGCCAAGCCGGGTGCGCCATGGCCTGCACCTTTTGCGCCACCGGTCAATTCGGCTTCGAACGTCACCTGCAGGCCGGCGAGATCGTCGCCCAAGTCGCCTACGCCGCCGCCTACCTAGCTCGCAACGGGCTCGGTACCTCTCCTCCTCGGGTCACCAATGTGGTCTTCATGGGGATGGGTGAGCCGCTGGCCAACTACGCAAACGTCAAGACCGCCATCGACCGCTTCACCGGGTTGATGGGGATGTCGGCTCGCTCAATCACCGTTTCGACCGTCGGGGTGGCTCCCGCCATCCGCAAGCTGGCTGAGGAGCCGTGGCGGGTGAGCCTGGCAGTCAGCCTGCATGCCGCCGACGACGAGTTGCGCACCAGTCTGGTCCCCCTCAACAAGCGCTACCCCCTGGAGGATGTGATCGGTGCGACCGAATACTTCGTACAGCGGACCGGGCGCCGGGCCTCGATCGAATGGACGCTCATCGCCGGCACCAACGACACGCTCGAGCAAGCCGACAAGCTGGCCGCCATAGCCCGGCGATTGCGGGCCCACATCAATGTCATCGCTCTGAACCCCACCCCCCTCACCAGCGACCAACCGCCCTCCCGGGCCGCCACGACCGCCTTCCTATCCCGCCTGACCGGGGCGGGCGCCAATGTGACCTTGCGGGACACCCGGGGCCAGGACATCGACGCTGCCTGCGGCCAGCTGCGGGCCCGCTCGTTGACCATCGGCACATGAGACCGAGACTCCTGCTTCTGGCTGTTCTGGGGTTGATGGCGGCGGCCTGCGGGGCGGCAGATCGGCAGGGGGCAGTGGGTGGCGCTCCGCTCCTTACACCCACCGAAGCTCAAGGCCGAGATGGCCTGGTTGCCGTCCAGGGCTTTCTGTGGGCCCGACCCGGCGACAGCCAATTCCAGCTGTGCGAATCGGTCCTCGAGTCGTTCCCTCCCCAGTGCGGGCAGCCTGCCGTCGACGTGACCGGTATCGATCTCACCGAAATCGCCGGCATCGACTTCAGTCAGAATGTCTTCTGGGCAGAAGGGGTACGAGCCCGCGGCCGTCTGATGGACGGGTCTCTGGCGGTTGAAGAGATCGAGCTGAACACCAAGGACAGTCGCAATGGGCTGATCTACCGACTGGTGGTCCCAGTGGAGGGAGAACCGGGTGTACTCAACTTCGTTGCCCTCCTCACCAACAGCTCGACCGCGCCGGTGGAGGTGAGGTTCAACAGCGGCCAATCGGCCGACGTGACCCTCCTGGACACCGAGACCGGAGCGACCGTGTACACCTGGAGTGCGGCTCGATCATTCGACCAGGCCATCCGCCAGGAGACGATCAATCCGGGAGAGACCGTTCGCTATGTACTCACCGAGGATCAACTCAACCTGGCAAGTGGGCCATACGATCTGCAGAGTTCGCTGACTTCTCCCAACTCACCCGGCATCGTGCGCGGCCGGCTGGTGGTCCGCTGAGTCTCGCGCAAACCCGGGTGATCTTCCCAACCTCGAATACAGGGAGACCAGACCGACTAAGGTCCCAACGCAGCTAAACGGCGACGGGGAAGACCTGATCGCCCCAGACGGTCAGGAGACCAGCAATGGGAACGATCAGCCTTGAAGCCAACCTTGGGGTTACACCCGATGCTCTATGGGACCACATGAAGAATTTCGGCGAGGTTTCCGGCTTCCTCGACGTGATCAGCGAGAGCACCCTGGTAGACGGGGACTCCAGTAAGCGGGTGTGCAATCTTGCAGACGGCACTGTCCTCAATGAGTCCCTCCTCCATCACGATCACGAAACCCGGACCCTCAAGTACTCCATCACCGAAGGCCTCCCGGTTACGGCCCACGAGGCGACCATGTCGGTCGAAGACGTCGGTGACGGCCGTTCCATCTTCCGCTGGGTTACCGAGTCCACCGTGGCCGATGGCGCCCCCGACGGCTTCCACGGGATGTTCGAAGGAATGCTGGCTGGAGAGGTCGCCAAGCTCGAGCAACGCTGGCCCTAACCGCTCGTCACAATCTACGAAGGGGCCCCGCCGAGCGGGGCCTCTTCTTGTTGCTCCCTCGCTACCCAATCACCCGTGATTCTCGCAGTGCCGCGATGTCGGCCTGAGTCAACCCGATCGCGGTCAGCACGACGTCGGTATCACTACCCACCTCACGCGGCGGTCGCGGGGGCTCGGAGGTCGTCCGACTGAAGCGGGGGGCCGGGGCGGGCTGGCGAACCCCTCCCACCTCGAGGAAGGTCTGGCGCGCCTGGTTGTGCTCGTGCGCGGCGGCCTCGTCGACACTCAGCACCGGGGCAAAGCAGGCATCGGTCCCTTCCAGGGTGTGGCGCCATTCGGCCAGCGAACGTGACAGGAACGCTGCCTCCAACTTCGCACGCAGGCGAGGCCAGGCCGCGCGGTCGTACTGGTCATTCATGTCGACCACCAGTCCCATCCGATCGATCGCTTCGGCGAAGAACTGCGGCTCAACTGCCCCGAGCGCCACATGTCCGCCGTCGGAGGTCCGGTAGACGCCGTAGAAGGGGGCGCCGCCGTCGAGCAGATTGGTCCCCCGTTGTTCTTGCCATACGCCCTGGGCTCGAAACCCGTGGATCATCGTGCTGAGTAGCGCGGCCCCGTCCACCATCGCCGCGTCCACCACCTGGCCGGAGCCGCTCACCCTGGCTTCCAACAGGGCGCTCACGACTCCAAGTGCCAGCAGCATCCCGCCACCTCCGAAGTCACCAACCAGGTTGAGCGGCACCACCGGCGGCCCGTCGGCCGGGCCGACCATGTCGAGCACGCCTGCCAGGGCGATGTAGTTGATGTCGTGGCCGGCGGCACCGGCCAACGGCCCGGTTTGACCCCACCCGGTCATGCGGCCGTACACCAGAGCGGGATTGACGGCCAGGCACTCGTCGGGACCGACACCGTTGCGTTCGGCAACCCCGGGCCGGAAGCCCTCGATGAGGACGTCGGCCGTCCCCACCAGTTGGAGGATGAGGTCTGCCCCGGCCGAGGTGGTGAAATCGACAGCGAGGTTGCGGCGATTTCTCAGCAGCGGTTCGGTCACCCGGCTCGCCGATGGCTGACCGACGCGGTCGACATGGATCACGTCGGCTCCCATGTCGGCCAGCATCATTCCGCAAAATGGCACCGGCCCCACCCCTCCAAGCTCAATCACATTGATGCCCGCCAGAGGTCCCATGACTGAAGGGTAGGCCAGATGCTTTATCGTCTCGGGATGCGGATAGGTGTCGATCTGGGTGGAACCAAAACCGAAGCCATCGCCCTCGACGACGACGGCAACGAGCTGCTCAGAGAGCGAATCGCCACCCGCCGCGACACTTACGAGGCCGTCATCGCCACCGTTGCCGAACTGGTAGCTCAGGTCGAGGGGGTGCTCGGGGCGAAGGGCACCGTCGGGGCTGGCACCCCCGGTGCCATCTCGCCAGCCACCGGGCTCATCAAGAACGCCAACCTGACGGTGCTGAACGGAAGAGCCCTCGACTGCGACCTGACGGAGGCGATCGGCCGCCCTGTGCGGATCGCCAACGATGCCGATTGCCTGGCGCTGTCCGAAGCCACCGACGGCGCCGGGGCCGGCTACCGGACCGTCTTTGCCGTGATTCTCGGCACCGGGGTAGGCGGCGGCATCAGTGTTGGGCAGGAGATCGTCACCGGGCCCAACGCCATCGGCGGCGAGTGGGGGCACAACCCCCTCCCCTGGCCGACCGTGACCGAAGGCGCCGGACCGGCCTGCTATTGCGGCCGCACCGGCTGCATCGAGACCTACCTGTCGGGCCCCGGGTTGTCTGCCGATCACGCGAGGACGGAAGGAGTGGACCTCCCGCCCGAGCAGATCGCCGCCGGCACCCGGCCGGGGACTGCCGAAACCATGGACCGCTACTTCGACCGGCTGGCCCGGTCACTGGCAACGGTCATCAACCTCCTCGACCCGCATGTCATCGTGCTGGCCGGGGGAATGTCGAGAATTGTCGGCCTGGTTGAGGAGGTCAGTAGGCGCTGGGGCAGCTACGTCTTCTCCGACCAGGTCGACACTCCCCTGGTGCTAGCCGCCCATGGAGATTCGAGCGGAGTACGGGGAGCGGCCTGGCTCGGGGCTGGCGGGTAGATTTCAACAATGAGCGAACCGGCCGACACTCTCGACCTTCTGGAGTATCGGCGCATCGTCTCCGACATCTACGCAGCGGTCCGCCAGGACCCCCCGGGTGCCACCACCTGGAGCCACTGGCGAACCGACCGCGACGAGCTGCTCGCCACTCATCCACACAGCCCCCTTCGCCCCGAGGCTCAAGCCACTTTCAGCGGCCTCCCCTACTTTCCCTATGACCCGACCTGGCGGCTGGAGGCCCGGATCGAGCCAATCGAGGCCCCGGTGGTGGCGATTGGCCACAGCGGATCGGGCGAAACTGCCTTCCGCCCATTCGGCCGGGCCATCGCCGAACGGGAGGACGCCGAGATCGGTCTCACGCTGTACTGGCTGAGCGGCTACGGGGGCGGCGTGTTTCTCCCGTTCCGGGACGCCACCTCAGGCGAGGAGACCTACGGGGGCGGCCGCTACCTGCTCGACACCGTGAAAGGTGCCGACCTTGGGCACGACGCGGAGACGCTGGTTCTCGACTTCAACTACGCCTATCACCCGAGCTGCGTGCACGATGATCGATGGTCGTGCCCGCTGGCCCCACCCGACAATTGGCTCACGGCCGCGGTCCGGGCCGGAGAACGACTGAGGTCCTAGGCCGTTGGCGGTTTTCGCGTCTTTCGATCTATCCTGGCTCCCGTATGCGGCTGAAATCGGGCGACACCGCCCCCTCATTCATGCAACCGGACCACTCCGGCACCGACGTCTCGAACGCCGACCTAGCAGGGTCGCGGGCGGTCATCTACTTCTACCCCAAGGCGTTTACGCCGGGATGCACGACCCAATCCTGTGACTTCCGGGACGACTACCGGAGGTTTCAGACAGCCGGCTACGAGATCTATGGCGTCAGCCCGGATCCGGTAGATCGTTTGGAGGCTTTCCGTCAGGAACACAACCTTCCCTTCCCTCTCCTCTCCGACCCCGACCATGAGATGGCGGAAGCCTTCGGTGCCTGGGGCATGAAGAAGAACTACGGCAGGGAGTATGAGGGCATCATTCGCTCGACTTTCATCATCGACGAATCCGGAACCATCGAGCACGCCTGGTACAACGTGAAGGCGACCGGCCACGTCGCCCGGGTCGGCTCCGACGTGCTGGCCTAGCTATGGCCGACCAGCCAAAGCCCCCGAGCGTTGAAGAGGTTTTCAACCGCAACCTCGACGACCTGCTGACCGAGCGCGGCCTCGAGCATCGCGACCTCCTCGACCTGCTGGAAGCGGCCGAATACACACCCAACGCGCCGGCGACGGTGCTGTTGAACGACGCCGTGGCCATGGCTGCCGTGCTCGGCGTGTCTCCCTGGCAGCTGCTGGCGCCGGCCGATGGAGAAGCGGTCTCCATCACCCCCGGGATCGAATCCGAGGGTCGCCTCGCCAGGTTGTGGCTGCGGGCTCTGGCCCCCCTTCGGAACGAGGACAACGCCGACTTCTTCCGAGCGGCCCCACTCGAAGATCTCGACGCCGACCTGGTGGCCGAGCACTGGGTGTGGGGCGAGCGCATCCGTACCACCGGCCTCACTCTCGCTCTCAACGATGCGGTGGACCGCCAAGACGTCGAAGAAGTCAGGATTCTCTCCGAATTGGCTTCTCGCCTTCTCAACCAGCAGGCCCTCGAGCGGGCCGACCGCCGGGTGCCGCGTCCGGTATCGGCTCCTGAATTGGAGACGGCTGTAACCCGGGCTACCCGCTTCCGGCGACAGGTCGTTCCGCGCTTGGCCGGCCGCAAGACACAGAACCGCTGATCCACCGGCCATAATCCTGGCCGTGAAGATCACACTCATACCCGGCGACGGTATCGGCCCTGAGGTGTCACGAGCGATGGTGCGAGCCGTCGACGCCGTCACCGGCGGGACCATCGAGTGGGAAGAGCACCTGGCAGGCAGCGCGGCGGTCGACGCCGGCCACAGTCCGCTGCCCGCCGCCACCGTTCAGTCAATTCGCCAGAACCGGGTGGGCATCAAGGGACCGCTTCAGACCCCCATCGGCGGCGGCTGGCGGTCGGTGAACGTCTCCATCCGCCAGGCGCTCGATCTCTACGTCTCGTTACGGCCGGTGATGTCACTGCCGGGGCCGAGCAAAGCCCGCTATGAAGGCGTGGATGTGGTGGTCGTTCGGGAGAACACTGAGGGCCTGTACTCAGGCCGGGAGCACGAGACAGTGCCCGGCGTGGTGGAAGCCCTCAAGATCGTCACCCGGGATGCCTCCGAGCGTATCGTTCGCTACGCCTTCGAGTACGCCCGGGCCAACGGCCGCCAGAAGATCACCGTCTCGCACAAGCAGTCCATCATGCCGTTGTCCGATGGGCTGTTCCTGGATGCGGCCCGTGGCGTGGCTGCCGATTTCCCCTTCACCGAGGTGGAATATGTCGGGCTCGACAATCTGGTGATGGAGCTGGCGCTGGATCCCCATCAGTTCGACACCATTGTGCTCGGCAACCTCGACGGCGACGTGGTGAGCGACCTGTGCGCGGGCCTGGTCGGCGGCCTCGGTATGGTGCCGGGGGCCAACATCGGCACCCAATTCGCCCTTTTCGAAGCCGTCCACGGCACCGCTCCCGACATCGCCGGCAAGGGCATCGCCAATCCACTGGCCCTCATCTTGTCGGCCGAGCTCATGCTGCTGCACGTCGGCGAACGCGAGGCCGCCCACCGCCTCCGGGCCGGTGTCGACCGCCTGCTGACCGATGGCTCGGTACTCACCGGCGACCTGGGCGGGACCGCGACGACTGAAGAGCTCACCGACGCTCTGTTGGAGGCGCTGTGAAGCACGAAATCGCTCTCATCGTCGGTTCGGGAATCAACCAGGAGATAACCCCAGAAGTGCAGCGGGTGATCGAGGCGGCCGGCGTCACCATCCGCTGGAAACGGGTCGATGTCGTCGGGCCGGACTATGCAACAGCCGCCGCCCAACTGGAGGAGGCGGCCGCGGCAGCAGAAGCCGCCGGCCTGGGACTCAAGACCCGGCTCATGACCCCGTCCGGTGGTCCGGTCGGAGCGTCCAGCAACCTGAATGTGGCACTGCGGCGCAGGCTCGGCCTGTTCGCCGGCGTGCGAGCCATCCGCAGCCTGCCGGGGGTGTCCACCCGATTCCCCGACCTCGATCTGCTCATCATTCGAGAGAACAGCGAGGACATCTACAAGGGGATCGAACATGAGATCGTCCCCGGTGTGATCGAGTCGATCAAGGTTGTGACCCGCGAGGCGTCGGAACGGATCGCCCGGTTCGCGTTCGAGACCGCCCTGTATTTGGAGCGGAGTCATCTGGCCTTCATTCACAAGGCCAACATCATGAAACTGTCTGACGGACTGTTCCTGTCCGTCGTTCAAGAGGTGGCTGAGGAGTATCCCCAGGTGCCGTTGCGTACGGTGATCGTCGACGCCGCCTGCATGCAACTGGTCCTCGACCCCTATCAGTTCGACGTGCTCCTCATGGGCAACCTGTACGGAGACGTCCTATCGAGCCTGTGTAACGGCCTCACCGGCGGCATCTCCTCAAGTCTGGGGATCGACATCGGCGACGGCGTCCGTATCTACGAAGCCGTCCACGGCGACGCCCCCGAGCTGGACGGGTTGGGAGTTGCCAACCCACTCCCCCTACTCACCCCGGTGGTCGACCTGCTCCACTACATCGACGAAGGGACAGCGGCCGAACGCATCGGAGCCGCCATCGAAGCAGTCACAGTGTCCGGCTCGGTGCTCACCGGCGACCTGGGTGGCACGGCGTCGACGGTCGAAATGACCGACGCCATTATTGAGGCCCTATAGACCGGCTACTGCGGCCGTGCTGACCCGGGGGTCGGCGGCAGCTTCGCGGGTTCCGTCGGCCCCCACCCGGATGATGGACACTGGGCCCCATCCCCGCTGGGCCGACACCAGCTGCGGGTCGTGGCCGTGGGCGCCGAGGCCGGCGACGACCTCCGGGCTCATTGTGTCCTCGACGGCGGGACGCGAGGCGTCGCCGGGACCGAAGGCATCGAGCGCCCAACGCGGCATCGATTGGGCCTCGGCCGGGTCCATGCCCAGGTGGAGCAGGTCGGCGGCAATCTGGATAACCAGCTGCGGTTGGAAGTCGCCTCCGCGGCTCCCGAGCAACAGCGACAGCTTGCCATCCCGGGTGAACAGCGAGGGAGCAAGCGTATGGGCGGGCCGCTTGCCCGGCGCCAGCTCGTTCGGGTGCCCAGCCTCCAGGCTGAACCCGGCGCCACGGCTGTGCAGCCACACACCGGTGCTGCCGGCCGAGATGCCGCTCCCGATGCCATGGAAGTTGGACTGCATGAGCGACACCCCCAGGCCGGAGCCATCGATGGTGCACATATAGGCGGTGCCACCGGGGAGCGGCGACGACGGGGGCCAGGTGGCACTGGTTGGCGAGATGGCGGCTGCTCTCTCGGAAAGCCTGAGCGGATGAAGCAGCTCTTCGACGGTGGCCGTCATGTGGGCAGGGTCGGCGAGATGGAGGCCGCGGTCCCAGGCGGCAGCCCGGTAGGCCTCAATGAGCAGGTGATGGAACTCGGGGTCGGCGAAGTCGGCGGGAGGATTGAGCTGCTCGAAAATGGCCAGGGCGGCCAGCGTGATGTAGCCCTGGCTGTTGGGCGGAATCGTCCAGGCGGTCTCGCCGAACACCTCAAGCCGGGCAGCTTCTACCCAGTCGGGTCGGTTGGTTCCCAGGTCGACATCGGTGATGATCCCGCCGGTAGCGGCTTCGATCGCCTGAGCAACCTCTCCCCCGTACAGGGCCTCCCGCCCCTTGAACCCGATCGCCCGCAGCACCTTTGCCAGCGCCGGACGGCGAAGCATCCTTCCCTCGGCTGGTGGAGTGCCGTCGGGATACAACTCGAATGCGGACGGCTGATCCTTCACCTCCTCGAAAATGGCCTCGAGGTTGAGGGCCATCTCGGGCGAAACCGCAAAGCCTTCCTCGGCCAGCTCGATCGCCGGAGCCAGCACCTCGCCCAGAGTCATGGCCCCGAATCGGTTGAGCATGGCGGCCCAGCCATCGACACAGCCGGGCACCGTGACCGCCGCCGGATGGTTTGGCGGGATCTCCTCGTGGCCGTCGGCCCGCATTGCCGACGATGAAACGGCGGCTCCGGCCCGGCCGCTGGCATTGAGCACTGCGGGGGCTTCGGTCCCCGGCGAGTGGATCAAGGCAAAAAGGTCGCCCCCAATTCCGCAATCGGTCGGCCTGACAACGCCGACCACTGCGTTGAGAGCGACAGCCGCGTCGACGGCGTTCCCCCCGGACCGCATGATCTCAATTGCTGCCTGTGAGGCCAGGTGGTGAGGAGAAACAGCGAGGGGTCCTCGAGCCTTGAGAGACCGGGTCACCATGCGTGCAGCCTAGGCGTCGATGCGGTCCTTTGGTAACGATGTATTCGAGACGGGTGTCTACCGAATTGACACTCCATCCGTCCACTATCGGGCCACGAGTGAGATACGCACAAATCAGCGGCCGTCCAGAGCTTGCGTGCGGCCTTGAACCCGAACCGAACGTTTGCTTTCCGGCTCGATCGTGGGAACCGCCGCATCGATGGTTGTGTTAGTGCCAGCGTGACGCCTAATCGATATGGCCACGTAACGGTTCACCAACCATGGGAGCAAGTGATTCCGCCGGCAGCTATCGAATCTGCCGGCGGGCAGATTGAGACCAACAATGCCCGACCAAACCGCACCCGCCCTAGGTCAGACCCGACGGGGGTGCCCGATCGCTGACCCGGCTAGGAGTCTGGTACATGGCTTGCCGGGCGGGAAGGTAACCAACGACGTGAACGAGGGCCCCGGCCAAGATTCCCAGCGGCACGGCGAACGCGTCGAGTGAGCCGGAGAAGGCCGCAACCGTTAGCAGGCCGGCCGCGGCGACGGTATCGACTGTGGCGACCCGTGGCTCCCAGTGGGCGCCGATCAACTCGTTCCGAACCGGCCGCATGAGAGCCGCAACGATGTTGGCTCCCAGCGCTACGAGAACCAGGCCGCCGACCTCATAGGCCCGGGGAAGTAAGGCAGCCATGGGATTCCCAACCCAGTCGAACCCGGTCAGCAGGACATAGGCCCCGCCGCCAATCACGAGAATTGTTGTGTAGAGGCGCCAGTATCGATTCCCGGCAGACTTGGTGCGCGTTGAGCCGGCCTCCATTAGCCGGTAACCCAGCACTGCCGACAATCCCGAGGCGAGGATCAGAATCGGACGGCTGGCCACGTGGGCGGCCTGGGCGAATCCCAGCTGTTCCACTCCGGCAAGTCGGGCTATCAATCCGGCCGCAATGAGAGTGGCGAGCGGAGGCATCATGCCGGATATCAACAGCCACCGTCCCGATCGGATAAGCGAACCGAGCGGAGTCGACAGCGAGTCAATCTCACCACCCCGAATGGTTATCGCAGCCATGAGGAGAGCGATTACGTGGGATCCGGCCAATGCACCGAACGGCACCCAATGCACCGGCGTGTCCACAACGATCATGGTGCCGAGAATGAGTATGAGGGCCACCAGCTGCATCTGCGCCAATCCGGCCGCATGCCACGATCGATCCGAAAGATGCAACATCCGCTTGGTGTGCTCATAGAGAGGGGACGTGGCTGCGACGGCTGCCATCGTGAGGCTGAAGCCGAGTGCGAGGCCCTCAGCCGCCGACCCGGTGATCAGGATGGCAGCAATGACGCCGACAACAGCTGCTATGGGACCGATCGAAGCCAACCGGGCTGAGCGACGTAGCAGCTGGATACGGCTCGCACGCGGAAGCTGGAGCACCGCGATTTCCAAGGGATACAGGAGGAGGAACTGGGTGGCTTGGCTAGCGAACAGGTAGGCCGAGAAGAAAACGGCGTAGACCCCGAGGGCATCAGCATCCAGACTGCGGACCGCGTAGGCCTGCACGATGAACGTTCCGAGGGAAGCTGAACCGGTATCGAACAGACCCGCTGGAAGAGCTAGTCGAAGCTTCATCTTCCTGCTTCCTTCGCTGCGTTCTGCCGGCGGCGATGTACCCATCGCCACAAAGCTCGCTGTGACCCGGTTGGCAACAAGGTCGAGGCGGCCCACCGTGACAGTTCCCCTGGATGGGTGAGCCGGTACCGCCACGGGTGTCGGTACGGAGCCAATGCCACCTTGAGGGCCTCGTCAAGCTCCTGGTTGAACAGCCCCTCGGTGGCAACGTAATCGGCTGCCCACTCGAGATACATCCTGCGTTCGCGGCTGAGCAGCAAATGAATATCGGTTATCGAGCTATTGGCCAGGGCGGTAATACTTTCATCGTGCTGTCGATACCGATCGAGTGCCTCTCCTGACACGTATACGGGAGCATGCAAGAGGATCTTGGAGAGCATCACCTGATCTTCATACATGGCTGGAAAGTCTTGAACGTAACCGCCGACCCGCTGCAAGAGCGATCGTCGGATCAAAGCGGCCCCCGTCGCCGGTGAATGGATCTCCGCCAATATCAGCCGGCACAGCAGATCCGGGGGCTCGTACCGTCGGTTGTAGTCCAGATTGAGCTCGCGACGCATGTCCAAGTCACGGTCGGTCGCCCGATCAGCCCACGAGAACCAGTACCAGGTAGGGCCACACACCATGCCGACCTCGGGGTGTTCGAGAAACAGTTGAATCTGGTGCTCAAGCCGTCGCGGAAGCCAGATGTCGTCGCTGTCGAGTCCCGCCACGTAATCGCCCTGAGCACGGGAGATGCCGAGATTTCGGCTGGCCGGCAATCCCCGGTGGCCGGGGTGTTCCAAAACGACGACCCGGTCGGGCATGGCGGCGGCGAATCGGTCTGCAATTGGGCGACTCCCATCCGTTGACCCATCGTCTACCAGCAGGAGCTCCCATTTCTCGTAGGTTTGGCTTAGGACGCTCTCGATCGCTTCCTCGAAGAAACGTTCGCTGTTGTAAAAGGGCACAACGACCGAAACAAGCGGTAGCTCGTCAGCAGGATGCGTGGCACTGCCGGTCATGTGCGACTCCAATTGCTGCCGGTGTTAGTTGCGACCCGGGCGTATCGGCGCGTTGAGACGCCAGGCGGTTTCGGCCGCAAAGTCTTCCAACGATGCAGTATCCGGCTCCCACCGCCCCACGAGGTATCGGTCGGTCCCGGCCCCAACTGGATCTTTTGAAGTTGTAAACGCCGCCTCGAAGCCTGCCCGGTCAACCGCGTCGGCCTCTCGGGCACCGGCTCGGCCATGCGGATAGGCAAACAGTGACAGATGGCGGCCGGCGGCCTCAGCCAAGTCAGCACGGCCCGATTGAAGTGCCTCATCTAGCTCATGATCCCCGACGGCCGTCAAACGCGGATGGTCGACTGTGTGGAAACCAATGCCCATGTCGGCACCCAGGAGCATCTGGAACCACCGATCTGACAGCGGCGGAAGGTCGGGAAGTGGCACCTGATCGAGCATGCCTTGCAAGTCTTGGCTCACTTCCAACCGGGCAGCCAGCTGGGTCGGAGTGGCCGCGTCGACACCCAACGTTTGAGCAACGGATTCAAGGCCGGAAAGTGCGATGGCGGTGTCGAGCTTCTCCCACCAGTAACGACCCAGACCGTGAAGCCACCGGCCGGACAGAAAAAAGGTGGCCGGTACGCCATGGCGCTCAAGCACCGGTAGTGCGTACTTCGCATGACTCTCGTAATCGTCGTCGAACGTGATCGCGAACCTGGGTCGTGAGTCGCGGCCGCCGTCGAGCACGTTCGGGAGCGGGACGATGTCGCCAACATGTGAGAGCCAACCAACCTGTTGTTCGAACTCTGCCACCGAGATCGTGGGAGTCGCCGGATCCTCCCGTGGCACCTGCGCTATCTCGTGATATACGAGGACAAGACCCCGGCCTCGTGCGCCGGCAATCCTCTCGGCTCCGCGACGGACGGATGGGAAATGCGATACGCGCCGAACTATCTGCATGATCATGTTCACTCGTTCAGTGTATGTGTTTGCTCGTCGGCGCCCAGCCGAGGCGAGGAATGTGGGGTGACGACGTGCCGGGCTGAGCGGGAAGCCGAAGATCAAAGATCTCGCCATCTCAGAGGACGCGCTCAGAAGCTGAGCCAACGGCGACGGGCACAACTCTCTGATCGTCCCGCACGAGAGACCGGCTGGTTGGGACCGGCCTGAGAGACACTTACACTGATCCAGCGGGCTAGGGCCTGAAACCCTCGGAGACCGATGTACATCTCAGAACAGGCACAGGCTTTGGCTGCGGCCGTTCACCGGGGTCCGGTGGGCGACTTCGCACCTCGAACACCCACCGAGCGGTTGCTGTATGTGGCCATCATCTCTATTCCGGTCGCGTGGTTGTTGGGATTTGGCGAGTTGGTGTGGCTCCCGATCGGATTGGTTCTGCTGTACCAGCTGATCCGGAACCGCCCCCGGATACTGGTTCCGCGGCCCTTTCTCTTGTGGGTGGCGTTCATGACAGTCGCCTTTCTAGCAAGTTTCGATCTCGTTGTATCCGGAGAGGTCTTCCGCACTCATACGTTCTTCCTGGCTATCTACGTCGTCGGAACGCTGCTCTTTCTGTTTGTCTTCAACGCCGAGGCGAGCGAGATCGCCGACAAGCCCTTGATCGGCGCCGTCGCATTGCTGTGGGTGATCACCGTTGCCGGTGGTGTGCTGGCGATCCCGCTGAACCAAGTCGATTATGAAAGCCCAGGCACCGACCTCCTGTCGGCAGTGGACGCGGACGAACGACTGCTCAGCTACACCAGAGTTCAGTTCGCCGATCGCCGAAACTTGGGGGCGGAAGTCGACGGATTCCTCGGGGCCGACCGAGTGCGCGCCCGCTCTTTCTACTCGGAAACCAATCACTGGGGCTCGGCCTTCGCGATTGCCTTGCCCGCCGCTCTCATGCTTGTCGCGATGCTCAAGCCGAGTCGCGTGCGAAGCATGCTGGGCGTGGCATTCGCGGCCGGCCTGGGCACCCTGGTGCTCTCACAAAACAGGTGGGTGTGGGTCGTGCTGCTATTCACCCTTGCGTACGCTGCGAGCCGGTTTTGGCGGCCGCGGCCAGCCCACCTCGTTTGGGCGGCGCTCGTTCTAGCCGTGGGAGTCATAGCTTTTTCGGCAACCCCCATTGGGGATGTGGTTTCGGCTCGACTGTCCGACGGAGACGGCACCGGTTACCGACAGGAGATTTACGATTTGGCGTTTGATCGGATTACTGAGGCCCCGCTGCTCGGGTTCGGTCAAGCCATATCTAGCGGAGACGCCGGATACGACGGGGAGTTTATGGACGATCGGCCGATCGGCTTTGACAGCCAGATCGTCAATACGATGATCTTCCATGGGGTCCCGGCCTTACTTCTCTTGGGAGCGTGGCTTCTCTCCCTCGTGGGAGGCAGCGCCAGGCTGCAGAACCCGGTCGAAGCAGTGACCCACTTTGCGGCCGTCACCGCGGTTCTGCATAGCGGGTTCTACGTTCTCCTACCCCATCGGATGATGCTGTTGATGGTGCTGGCGGCCGCGCTCTACCGTGGCCGCGTGCTCGACGGTTCGTACCCGCTTTCAGGTCTCATCGGTTTGCGGCGACAACGTCGACCGACTTAGCGTGCCGGACGGCGGTGCCCACATCTGCAATCCTCGAGAGCGGTGCTGGTGTGACCTACCCTGAGTGCAGCCCGGTGTCCGGCCAAACTATGAGCGATTCCTTCTGAAATCGCGCCGTCTCCCGCGGCGGGCCCGTGCCTCGAGCGAGCCTGTCTTCGACCACAGCGTGACGGTGCCAACCCGACCTTGAGCGTGCAAGTGCCGGAACGATGCACCGGCCAGCAACATGAGCAGGACCCACCTGTGCGGAGTGAGCACGTAGAACGGGGTATGGAGAATGGCGACTAGTCCGGCCAGGTGTGTGACTGCTAGAACGGGAGTGTCGATCGACCGGGCTGCGATTACGATGGCGAACAGCCAAACGGCGTAGACGATGAGCGCTGGTATACCGTGGTTGACCGTCGTCTGCAAGATCTGGCTATCGGCTCCGAGGTTGAGGTCCTCGAACTCAGACGGCGAGCTCAGCAATGGATCATCGCCGGTTTGATTCCCGCCGAACCCCAACCACGGCGACATTTGAATCAGTTCCCAGCTCAGGCTGTACTGATCGGACCGGTACTGTTTGCTGCTCTCGCTCTGGAGCCGATCTGTGACAATGCCCTGCAACGGCGTCACCGCCACAAGCAGCAGCATTAAGGAGAGACCGGTGAGCATGACGCGGGCGGCCTTCGGGTGAGGGCGCCAGAGCCGGGCGATCAGGTAGACGGCAACGACGACGAGCGACAGCCAGGCCCAGCGGTTCCTCGAAATCACAAACGGAATGACGGCCACGACGGCCGCAATATCGAGCGCCCGTGCCCACCGACCTTTCAAGAGTTGCGCCCGTAGCAGTGCCAGCGCTGGTAAGAACATGACGAGTGCCGCGCCGAAGTGATTCGCATAGGCCAGGAACCCTTTTGGCCGGTGGTCGACGACCAGTCCGGACTGTTCACCGACCTTGAGCCCATCGGACAACTGGACCCGCGTGACGTCATCCCAAAAGGTGCCGGCATTGCTCTCGTCTACGAAGAGCGTATTGGCCAAGCTAGGGAATTCCGTCGTGCCGAAGATAAGCGCAAGAACTCCGCCCACGGCCACCACCACCCAGTAGAGGCCGATAAGGGCAACGATGGCCGAATCTGGCAACTCATCGCTCGTGGCGTTGAAGGCAAACAGGAATACGATGGACGCCGCTAAATAGACGGTGAGGATGCGAGCACCGTCGCCGGCGCTCACTACTGCGACAACGGCAATTGCCAGGTACGCCAGCCAAATGAGGAAACTGCGCGGCATCCGGACTCGCTCGCGGGACAACAGGAAGAAAGCCATCGGCAGTGCGAGCACCGGCCACATGAATTCCGCCAGGCCGAGTGCCCAGGCGGCCGGGAGCGCCATCACGGCCATGGTGGTCATGCGGGTCGCTCGCGTCCTCGGCAAATGGATCCGCGCCTCCCGATGTCGGAGAGCCGCCTGGATCAGATTCCTACCGGATGGCGAGAGGTGTCGCTCGGCGTCGGTGTTGAATTCCGATTGAGTGCTCATCGGTTCAACTCCCCGAGCAGTTTGTTCCGCAACTCGAGAGCTCGCCGCCACCGCTCGAGGTCGGGCACCAACTCGCTGGCCAGGAAGCCGCCGGGCGAAGATTCGTGTTGGTTGGAGCTCATCTCGCGCACATATCGATAGAACGTTCGGGTCTCCGAGCGAAAGGCAATCAGAGGGTCCCTCAAAACGATCCGGAATACCGTCCGCACTGCCAATGCCATAGTGAGGGCGATGCGACGCTCAGCCCAAGCCCGTCCGAGTATCCATGACATCAGGTATATCTCCGACCAGAGGTGAAGCTTGCGGGGGGCGTCTGGACACCGGCTCCAGATATCCCGCCTCGCTTCTCGGAAGTTCTTGAGGAACGGCTTGATGTCACGCGACATGGTTCCCGGCGACTGCCGGTAACCAGTGAGGAATTCTCCGACGACCTCGAAATCGTAACTAATTGCCAGCTTCAGATACAGGTGCCAGTCTTCGAATCCCTGGCCTCCGCTGTTCTTCAGGAGGTCCACGCTGTATCCACCGACGCGTTTGACGGCGGACGTCCGCATCAGAGGGGTACTGGCATTTCCAATGAAATTCTGAAGAAGCAGGGGGACCAAAACGTTGCCCCGGTAAGCGGGCTTGGGACGAATCGGCGGGATAACGCGTCCTTCCTGGTCAATGTGGGCGTACCAGGTGTACACAACAGCCACGTCGGGTCCAGCTTGCTGAAGACTCGCAGTCTGTTTGGCGAGTTTGTCTTGCCTCCAAAGGTCGTCGGCGTCAACGAACGCAACGAACGCACCATTCGCCTCTTCCAAACCGTAGTTACGTGCTCGGGCCACGCCGCGATTGGGTTGGCTAAGTATTCGAACGCGAGGATCGGACCCGACCGCCCTCCGCACCACTTCGGCGGTACCGTCTGTCGAACCGTCGTCTACGACGAGCACCTCGATTTCTTGGTGAGTTTGACTCAGTACCGATTCGAGCGAATCGACAATCACGTGCGCACCGTTGTACACGGGCATGACGACTGATACGAGCGCACCTGGCATAGATGAAAGGGGACGGATGCTGTTCACCACGCTGGCAACCGTGGGCGGAGTTGATCGGCTCCAGGTGGCGGTGATGAGTACATCAGCCGACTGGCTTCCCTTCAGACAGATGGCGGCGCTGAGCCAGCACCCTCGCGGCAAAGAGCGGATTACCTATCACATATCGACGA
>Ga0224508_10001927_pt1 | contig 18217 bp, 16 predicted proteins | sample SF_Jan12_sed_USG_4_FD_170157 | JGI IMG/M metagenome (GOLD analysis project Ga0224508, IMG submission 170157) | Sediment microbial communities from San Francisco Bay, California, United States - SF_Jan12_sed_USGS_21 | ecosystem: Environmental > Aquatic > Marine > Sediment | place: USA... | reverse complement strand
ATCATATTTCGAAAAACAGCATAGGTGTTTGTTTTTTTATAAAAAAATTCTGATTTCATCATTGGTTATTTTTTATAAACTCTAGTTCCACGTGGGTATCTTTTCCAACACCCTAACTATATCCCCAGCACAACGTGCATGGGGATATAGTTAGGCCTCTAGATTTTGCACTAATATTAACTTCGATTTATTGTTGAATTTTTTTTTAGATCCGAAATGCCATCTCAATTACACAGTACTAAGATGCCATTTTGACGATAAATTTGGGTGTAAGTAGATATGATTATTTCAAAACTTTGTAATACAAATCGACTAATTGATCATACTTTACAGTTTTAACAAATTCAAGTTTTATCTCATTTTCTATGTTTTTGAAGAGAGGTATTCCTTTGCCCAAAAGTACCGGAATAACAGATATGGTTATCTCATCTACAGCACCTTGATTAAGGAAAGATGCAATAATTTCTGCTCCACCAACCAACCAAATGTTTTCTCCTGCTCCAGAAAAACCATCTTTTACAAATTTTTCAACATCAGACACAAATTCAGTATTTTCATAATGTTAACTGAAATCATATCTCAATTTCTGTTCATCCTCAAAATGTTTTACTGCCGAAAAACTTTGACACGTCATTTATGAAAACGTGTATTGATTCTAGTTGCAACGATTATGCTTATCAAAGTAACAGCAAGTATCATAATTGCAATACCGTTAAACTCTGGAATTACATGTTTTGAAATTACTTGTCCTTCTGGGTCAAATAATGATGGATCGATTCCATATCCAAGAAAAGTTACTTCAATATCAACTGGATTGTCTGTTGATGCTGCATTATCTAGTATCATGGTTTGATGACTACTCAGCCCGGCAGAATCATATAGTCCGACTTTATCCAGTATTACTTTTCCATTTTGGATTGCTTTGATGTTATAATTAACGTGTTGTGCAATGATTCCGTCATTATCCTTAAAGGTAAGATCTATTTTCATATTATCTCCCTGATTTGTATTTGAGGTTTCTATCTCAACTTCTACTTGGTCCTCGGCATTGTCGTTTTTTGTCCAGACACTTATCGCATTAAATGAACCCTCAGTACCATCATGGGTCCCAAATAGAACATTATCAAATTTAATACTCGGTAAGTGTATCCATTCAGTACCAAATTCAAGAGGAAATATCCAGGCATCTATGTTAACACTTAGCTTTATTTTTGGAATAATGTCAAGAACAGAGTAATATCTAACATTTTGAAGGGTTATGTCATAGGGGACAGATAGGTTCTCGCCAGAGGCAGTGTCTACTAGGTCATCAATATTATACTCAAATTTTTTTTGGTCCCCATTTTTTGCAAATGCAATTTCTGGATTGTGAGTAGTGGGTTTTTTGTGTTGGCTATCCATGGTAATTTTTCCATTTACCATATCTGCTTGCATTCCAACAAATAGCCCCCCGGACGCTCTAGAGATATCCATACATGTGTGAGTAAAATCACAATCCAGTTCATACTCTGTAATTGTTGTTGAGCCTTCATAAAGTGGCGGTACAAAGTCATTTCCAGGTGGTTTGTTTATTGGAATCAGACTCTTATCTAGTTCATAAATTACCTCTTCAAATACTTGTATTATGATTTCCAGTCGCGGTCCAAGATATGAATTGAATTCTTTTCCAGCAAATCCTTGTCCGGGATGAAGCCCCATCTCTATGTATTGGATTTCATCAATATCCAGAGTATTTGCAGTATACGTTATCACAAAATTTCCTGTTTGATCTGACTGCTCTGCTGCCATCTCCATCTTTATGTCAATTGGAATTCTAAATCCAACCCCCAATCCTGCTTCTACATGTATCTCAGCATAAATAGGAATGATATCAAGTAGATTGTATTCATAAGACCAATCTCTTTCAAAGCCATATCCTATGGTAAACCCATTAAGAAAACTCAGATTGTATGTGTTAGGTACAGGGTTTTGAAATTGTCCCGGCTGCGCATCAACTGATGGGAACAAAGTATGCTGATTTGAAATCTTTTCTAAATCAGAGACAATTGTAAGAAGCGGGCTTTCATTTTTGATAAATTGTTCATGATTAACAGGAATAACAGATGCAAAAGGATTTGAATCATCTATGTATTCTCCTTTGGTGTATGCTGTAATCTTTTTCAGATACAATGTCTCATTGATAGTATGAGTGCCAATTTTGTCGAATATGAGATCTTTTAGTTCATCAGGGTTTTTCTCACAATATGCTTTCAAGGTTTGCGAACACTCCTCAAGTAATGAATTAACTCTCTCAAGGACATAATTATTGTCTATCAGTATGGGCCTGTCATTGTTGGGAATATGTACAGTTCCTTTGGATCTATCATCATTACCAAATATCAAAACAAACTCATCATAGTTAGTTATACTCACGGTAGTAGTTTTTTTGAGAGTCAAAACACCTCCTTCATAATTTACAGATTGTATTTCGTGAAACTGTCTACGAAGATCAATGCCTTGTTGCTCTAATTCCTGGATTCTTTCACGTATATCGTGGTTTGTGGGAAAATATAGATCAAGATTTGGTGGAAATACAAGGGCGCCATCATTGTTAGGTAGTTTTAGTGTTGATCCTCCAATCTGATCAAATATCAAATTATTTGAACCGGTATTAGATCTAATGCCGGCACTATCACCTACCTCAATGATTTCACCAGATGCGTCTCTAAAATCGACATAGTTAACCTCAATATCCAGACCAACTGTAGATTGGGGATTGCCATCGTCTTCACGGCACCATCTGTCTGGAATTATAAAGTCGCCTATGAAAACACCTGTTTCAGCACCGGTTTCAATCATACTAAAAGAGACATCGTCTAAACCAGTACCAAAAGTTCCGAATAGGTCACAGGTTCCCTGTGGAGTCTTCCATGCAAAATCATCAAAGGTTACTTCAAGTACTCTGCCTAATGGGCCAAATGACAGATCTGGAAGGCTGTCTTGTCCTAACGTACCAAACGCAATATCATTATCATCTACTACTGTAGTATAGATTTCAATAAGGTCCGAATCAACGTTTAGGTCTTGGTCTTCTAATGTAATTGTAACAGTGTCGGCAATCTTGTATGATTCCATATCAAATGAAACAGTTCCTGAATGAGTTGGTGCCTCTTGTTGATCTGCAATTTGTGTTGCTACACCATCTGCGCCAATATCTAAATAATTAACACGCGGTGCATCTTCATCAGTCAAATCATCTATTACGATAAAATTTGGGTCATCTGCAATTGTGACAAGTCCTTCATATGTTTCTGTATCTAATATGTTGAATTGGGTGATCATGACATATTCCAACGAACCTGCAAACAAACCTGTGTTGTCACCTGTCTCCTCTAGCTCCAGTCTGATTATCTGGTTGGCAACTCTATCGGCTTCTTGGACGCCATCACTAAAGAAACCAAAGGTGAAAAAGTCAACAACAATTGGCATCACAGTGCCTTCAGGTATGACAGTAGGTTCACTGACAGAAAATTCAATTTTGAGTATGACGTTACTGCTTTCATTCAGATCAAAGAAATCAGGTCCCGGCGTAAATACCGCGTTATCTGTTAAATTAACAAGCCCGTGTGCATCTGCATTGTTTGCTATTTCCACTGTAGACACACCATCTGAAATGCTAATTGTTACATTATCAATCTCTGCGTTATTGAATATTGATCTTATGTCATAGTTCATAAGAGATACTCCACGGAAATCACCAACACCGTCTTCTAGGATTGATTCATACAATTCTTCAAACGTTGTATCAAGTAACAAGGTAAGCGTATCAGCATCACCAACAGTGACATCCCCGCTGTTGGCCTCAAGAAATGCTCTTTGAGAGAATTGCTCTACACTCTCAGGATAAGTTGCCGGAGGAAATACATCAGCGCCGTCAAAGTCTGCATCAACTATGTTTTCTAGCGTTATTGGATTACCAGTTTGTAGTGTTGGGACATGATGAAGATCTGGATTAAACAAGTCCAGATCTTCATCAGCATAGCTGTTTGTGTTCAAGTCATTGTCATTTACTACAACTGGGAATTTTTCACCAGAATTCCATTCGTCATCAACTGGTTGAATATCAATTGAACCAAAATCAAATCCCACTAGTATTGCCGCTGAATTTCCATTGTAATCAAATGTGCCCAAGGTTCCTCTTTTAGCATTAGATGAAATTACAATGTTAGACATATCTAATTCGTCAGTTGTACTAAAAATACCGCTATTTGGTCCCTGTTCTGTAACCGTTACTGGAACTGATCCTGTTGGTAATGTTCCACCAGCACTAGCAAATGTTGTTGCGTCAGTACCGATACCCATAATGTTACTGTCAGCATTGCCTTGAAGACCAATTATGTCATCAGAAACATCTTGTGTGTTGATGTCAAGTATGAGTCTGCAGTTATCCTCACACATAAGGCCATCCAAAAAAGTTTGGTCTAACACATAAGAGGTATTATCAACACCATCACCTGCAGAATTACCGTCCTCATCAAATACTTGATAGTAACTGCCAAATGAGAAATCGTTTGGTTGAGTACCAAACGTCCACGAATCTTCATCAGTAGGATCAATGTTTAACCAGGGATCTGTAATAGTTGCATGAACCTCCATACCTGGACCATAGATTGCTCTATCAAATGAAGCAGATGCATAGTCTTCAACAATGTCAAAAGTTAGTGTTGTTGTTTGAACACCGCCCCCTTTGTTGTACTGAATTACAATGTTACCAGTTGGATTTAGCTGATAGAGTTGTATGAATGGCCATGTATCTAAATCAGTAATACCGATTTGACCATCAAGAGTAGGGATTTCGTTAACATCTTTTGCTTCTCTAACAACATTATTGCTATCATCAAAATATCCAGCACATCCATCAAATGGTATTGCAATACTGTCAGCATCAGAGAAATTTGGGCCTGCTAATGCTTCTGCTTCAGCAGATGTACAAATAACACCAAAGTCCAATCCTTCACCTATAGTAATTGTTGTACTATCTGCAAGTGTTGCCATGGTTTCATCTGCAAAGTAACCATACCAGTTACCATCTACGGCTTGAACCATTCTAAGGATCTTACCGTTTACTGTAATGTCAGGTTCACCTTGTACCTCATTTGTTTCATCAATATCTGAATCAATTACCATCACCTCAATTACTTGAGGTCCGGACATGTAGTTATCAAATTGAGAGTTTTCTGCAGAAACAAACAGGTTGTCATTGGCGGCATAAACATTTGGAATGGAAATCAGAGAAAACAAAACAAAACAAATTACAAAGATTATTGAAAAAATGGAAACTAGAGTAAATGACTGTTTTTTTCCATAAATTGAATAATTCGATATGCTATTTACCCATACGCAGGATTTCACATATGTTAGAGTGAAAAATTTTATTTAAATCATTTATCCTTGTTTTGTTCATATTCTTAACAATAGTCCTTTTCCAAGACATTGATGCCGAAAAGATAATTTCTTTCTCCGAATTGATACCGAATTGATATTTTGGTGTCTCCGAATTGATACCGAATTGATATTTTGGTGTCTCCGAATTGATAATCCGAATACCCGAATTGATAGTTTATTCCACCGAATTGCTAAAAAATATCAGAAAAACAGTATTCCTACTGCCTTTCCAATATCATTATCTGTTTTCGATGTCATCATTTTTTCTATTCTTGTACTGATTGTATAACCACAATCCTCCAAAGATTGTAATCATCACTCCGCCGAAAATCAAGAAGATCTTCACAATGCCAGAATTACCGGTAATGTTAATTCCTTTTTCATCTTTGAGATATTTTGTGAACTCTTCGGGTCTTTGGCTAAACTGTGCAAGATTGTTCATGCTACTTGCACGATATGTTCTAGGTTTTTTATCAGGCCCTCTTTCTCTGCTACGTTTTGTCCTTTCAGGGAAATCTATTTCAGGGTCACTGTAACTTGAAGATGTGATTTCAACATCATTGTTATTTTCTTCAATTATTTCACTCATTATTTGCATATCACCTCCTGTTTGTCTTCAAACTGTAATTGACGTAACTTTCTCAATGTTTTCCCCTTGAGATTTATGATTTGAGAATTACTTGCCTTTTTCTTTAGATCAAAGAATGTTCTTCTTGCAATTCCCATTCTTTGGGCAACATCCAAGGTGAGATTGTGGATTATCTCTAAGAGTTTTCCTTGCTTGTCTATATACTCTGAACAGTCCTTCTCTGAGATTCCCAACACTTCGGACTCTTCCAGTTCGTTTGATTCTTTTCCAATGTATCGTACTGATGACTTGTTGATGGCAACATGCTTTCTTGAGAGTAATCCTGTATCCCCTTCTGACTTTTCATCATTGTGATTGACATATTTTTCTAGAATTTCAGATTGTTTCTTCCAGTAGAAATGAGACTCTAATGGATTGTCCTCATTAGGGTAAATTTTTCCTGTTTTGTAGTCCATAAATGGCATAAATGGTGCCTGATCTTGCTTTTTTGTATCAAGATACGGAAGCATTGGGATGATTGGCTCACCTGTCTCTGCATCTGTTTGAGTGGCAGTTCCCACAGTGATGAAGTTAAACGGCTTGATTTGTAGACTCAAGGGTTTGTCTTTGTTTATTTTGTTGAAGCGCTTTAGGATGTCATAACTTGTGATAGTTAGTTGGGCAACAGCATACTTTGTATGGCATTTTGAAAGAATTTCGTCTTTTTGTTCTGGATGATAATGCATGTTTAGGATATCAATCCACCATTGTTTCTCATCGATTCCTCGAATGTTGCCAAGTCCATGTGCCGAATGCTTTAGAATTGTTATCTTGCCTGTCTTTGAATTACGCAAAAACAAGACATGGCGCTTTGCTGAAATTCCATGAAACAGCACATCATGCAATTCAACGCCATCTACATTTTCTTCTACCTTGAACATTTCCACTTTCGTTGAATAGGGATTTAGACTTGCAAAGAACTCTTGAACCAACTTTACATGTGCAGGCGATACAAAGATGCTGTCGGTATCACAGTATGCCACGTATCCGCCATTGTCTGTAACCAATTTTTCTGCAGCTGCAAGAATTAGTCTTGATCCTGCAGTGAGAAAAATAGACATGATTGGGTTAAATGATTTTCCAGGCTTTTCAAATTTGTCAACCTCAGTCTCAAAGTCATTCATACCATAAACTGTCACTTTATTTTTTTCTTTGTTCTTGTTTTGTGTAGGATTAATCTCTATGAATATTCCATAGGATGTAGAGTTTGCAATTATTTTCAGTATGTGTTCGTTTATTTTGAGTTGGTTCTTTTCTGCAACAGAAAGACTGTCTTTGTTTTGTTTTAGTTCTTGTTTGATTTGGATTCGTTTCTCAATTAGTGTCTTGATAAAATCCTCTTGTGGTTTGACAGTTATCCACTTGATGACTTCAATTTCTTTCAGTCCTGGTTGTACTCCTTGCGGAATAAATGTAATTGCTTCTTTGATGAGTGGTGTTTTTCCAGTTAGCAATTTTGATGAGATGACATCAGGCAATGCGTACCATACTGAAGTGTCATCAGCAGATTTTAGGTAATTCAATCCAATGTTGGCTGTCGCCTTTTTTCCATATCTTGAGCGAACTGGGAGAATATCCTCATCAGGTACAATCTTGCAGATTGTGGTCAAATTTTTCCAGGTTGCAGTATTTGGAATATCCTCAAGTGTTATCTCTTCAACCAACTTTTTGGTCTCCTCAGTAGTGGTTTTAGGCACAATTTTGCCTGCTTTTAGAAATGTATCCATGCCCAAGAGGGAATATACCGTGGGATACATGCTGGTAAAGTCAATGTAACTTGCATTGACTGGTTCTTTTCTTATCCTGACTTCTGTACGTCCTCCATAGTATGTCTGCATTACCTGTCCGAGTATTCCGCTTGGAAATTCTGGATTTTTGGCAGAGAAAGAAACAATCCCCATTTTCTCATGGTATGCTTTTCCTATGGATGCTGGAGAGTGTAACAGATTGACATCTTTGTTTAATCCGTACAGTTCATAACGTTCAAGGCATTTTGTATACAACTCATGTGTGGACATTGTATCTTGTACATTGTATTGCAGGTATTCATCTGAGATTTTTCCATGCTCTGAAACTGTTTTCTTTTCTAGTTTGCACTCAAAGTCAATCAAGGCCTGCTTGAGTGAGTATGATTTGTCTGTAAGGACAAAGGTCAACGTTTTCAAGTCTACAAAGCATCCCTTGTAATGGTCCTTTCTTTTTTCATTTTTTGGACTGAATGGTTTTGTAAATTGAATAAATGATAATGCCCTGCTGTTGTGTTTTATCACAATGTTAGGATTCTGCTTGTTTTCAGAAAGTCTAAAAGAGAATCCATTTTTCATCTTTCTTGATTCAGTAAAGTATGACTGCAGTTTGGAGATGTCAAAAGGCAAGTTAAAGCCAACACATATGGCTCTGCTCTTGTGCACATACGGATAAAATATTTCATCTACGAATTTTGTCTTTGATAGAATCTCATAGTTGTTTTTTGTGCAGAACTTTTGGATTGTTGAAAGTATGCTCTGATCAAGATCATCATCATGAAAAACAATGAATCTTTTCAGATTATCATTTACCCATATTCCACAAGAACCCATGATCAGATTTTGAAACTTATCAGTAGTGGTTTCCGTATCAAAGGTCAGCACAATGGAGTTGTTTGCATTAACCATTCTTGGAACAAAATTCTTTTTTGTTTCTTTTGATTTTTCCACGTGACATCTTAGAAAGATATCATTGATGGGGGTCATCGCGAATCCCCCTTCAACAGTATTGGTATTTGCTCTACAAGTTTTGAGGCATATTCTTCATAGATAGAATTTTCTGTTTTCTTTGATTTTAGGCATAAAATGTCGTAGATTCCATGCAAAAAGAATGCCTTTCGTGTATTTTCAGCCTGATTTCTCATCCACCATCTGCAGTCTCGAAGCTTTTGCTTATCAGACAGTTCTCTGTGGCATTTCTTGCATACCGTAATCATCCTAAAGTCATGCTTTCTTCCTGCCACATGATGCAGTTCGAATGATGCAGGAACAGAACTATAGGCATCACAAATCTCACAATAATTTTTCTTGTTTCTTGATTCCTGTTTGGTTTGATGATAGATGCAGTTAATCCAGATGCTTATTTCATCTATGTGCCGATTCAAATCATCTCGTAGATCTCCCAGTTTGTCATTGGAGTGTATGAACAGGTCCATCAAATCAAGGGAAAGAAGTTTCTGCTCACTCATTTTCGATACAGCTCGTAGAACTCTGGCTCTTCAATTCTCTCGTTGATAGAAATTATTTTTGCAGGATCTGTCTCTAGTCTATGTATCTTACCATTGTTGTCTTTTACTTTCTTGTTTCTGAATTTGGTAAGATTGCTTTTGTCACCAGTATTCAAAAATTGTTTTACTGCATTGTGGTATCGTCCAACAACTGATGCCGTCCTGGAATCTCTTATCTCGACACTTTGGTCTTTGCCGTCCGTGTTGACTCTCATAGGCCTTGAGATTCTGTCCCATCTCTTTACAACAAGTTTGCCATTTACTTTTTTGAAACCGTTTGTGTGTTTGATGACATTCTTTACAGTGATGTCGTTATCGTTTGCCGCTTGTGGCAGCGTCTTTGTTTTTGTATTACGTAATTCACTTAATACCGCAAGTGATTTTTCACGCAACATCTTTTGCCTTGGAGATAATTTCTTCCAAGGCCTCTTGTGCAACGGAACGATCTTTCTTGTCATTCTGTAGACCTCCGTTTTTCAAGAATCTTTTGATTCAAGTCATTCTGTAAGGAATAACTCTTGGCATACCAGATTCTGTATTCTGATGCACCATTGATGTATATCCACAGATATGAGCATTTCATGCAAGCAACGTCAAATCGTGTGATTTTGTTTGTCATCACTATAAAATAACGCAATCAAAGATATCAGAGAGTATGGGTGTTGAGACAAATTCAAGACATATACCATGCAAGAATTACTAGATTTATTCAGAAATGAGCACAAATTCCACTGATCTGCTGCGAAAAGGGGTCACATCAGAGTACTTTCTAGTCTCATTTCTCAAAACTAAATCCGCTTATGGATTAGGACAGATCATTCAACAGCGCTCTGCGATAAACCAAAAGAATCTCTATCCTCACATAGACAAACTGAAAGACGCAGGACATGTTCTAGAAAAGGACAAAAAGATTCATCCCAATCTCAGAAAGCTAGTCAAGATCATAAACACTGAATTTCTGATACCAAAGGACATGGCCCTTACAGGAGAGGAAGAAAAATTTCTAGTCAGTGTATTGGAAAATAGACAATTCTTTAAAAAGATGTCCGATGATCTCATTAGTACAATTATCAATCAAAAAGACAGAGTTCATCAAATAGATGCACTGGAAATAATATCGGATAAAATTGGTTTTTTTGCCTCAATCTTTTTGCTTTCAAAAAGTATGAATTCAAATCCGGATAAACCTCAATCAATGGAAGAAATAAAAGAAAATTTTGAACTGATGCACATGATATGGCATCAGTTCATGCCACAAATAGAAAAAATGATAAACTATGGAATATCTGAAATTCTTTCAGATAAAAAATATGTAAGAAAAATACCATACATAGAAGGTGTCACTGATGATCAAGCACCAGAGGATACCAAGAAACTGAAAAATGAGATGATGGAGCAAATCATGGAATCAAAATCTCAGATAAATCAAATAAAAAATTCAAATAAAAATAAAAAAATAAAACAAGCATTGCCAAACATCAAAGGTACAGGAAATGATTTTTTCATTGTAATGGAATCAATTCCCGCATTAAAATCATTTATTGAAGCACCTGAAGGTTTACTGGTAAAGTTGAGTAAGCTTTGGAAGGAAAGTCAAGGATTTGAGCTGGTGTATTTGTTTATGAAAATGAATAAAAAAATTTAATGATGCGTTAGATCTTTAAACAAGTTTGTCTTTATCATCATCAACTAGAAATGAATCCGTTACTCATCACAGGTTTTGGAACATCAATTAATGTGGATAAGAGAAAACTGATCATAGCCAACAGGCTCAAAGGAAAAAAACTAGAATTTTACCCTCACAAAACAAATCATGACGGAATCATCATTGACGGACATACCGGAAACATCACGTTTGAGGCAATGAGATGGCTCTCAAAGCACAACATCAATCTGACGTTACTGAATTGGAATGGGCAATTACTTGCAAATATGATGCCGGAGCAGCCAAAATCAGGCAAATTACGCGTAAAGCAATATCAAAAATACCTTGATTCAACAGATAGATTTGAGATTGCCCTGAAAATCGTACAGGTCAAGGTAGAACAATCTCTGAATTTGTTGGAGGAATTATCAAGATTCCATGAATCTGTAGATATTATCAGCATTAGAAAATATGTAGAAAAGGAAGATTTGTTATTACTAGGTGTAATGAAGAACAGCGAGAAACAGGATATTTCAAAATCAATCAAACAACTGATGACGTATGAGGGACGAATTGCAGGAATCTATCTGGAGAATCTAACTGCAATATTCAATCATTTAAATCCCAAGTTTAATTTCACTGGAAGAAAGAATAAGGTAAATTCTAGAAACAACAATGCATCAGATGAGATCAATGCGTTACTGAACTACGGTTATGCCATACTGGAATCTGAAATTAGGAAGGCAATCAACTCAATTGGACTAGATTATTCCATTGGATTTCTACATGAAATTAACCAGAGCAGAACACCATTGGTCTATGACATTCAAGAATTATTTCGATGGCTAATTGACATTTCTGTGATTCAATTATTGGAAGAAAAGAAGATCAAAAAATCTAATTTCATTATTACAGAGAACTATCATACTAGATTGGGAGAAGATGTTGCTAAATTACTCATTGCGAAAATCAATTCAAACTTTAATGCTAGATATAATTACAAAAACGGTAAACAGTATTCATACCCGATAATCTTGCAAGATAATTTACAACAATTATCCAATTTCATCATAGATAAGAACAAAGAATTTGATTTTGTTATTCCCAAAATGAAACTGAACAGAAATGATAATCTGGAATTGAGAGATAAAATTCTGAACATGAGTTCAGATGAGAGAAAAAGATTGGGAATTAACAAATCTACGTTATGGTACATTAAGAAGAATTTGTCTGAGAAAAAAACTTTTAACATTTCTGAGAAAATTTTATTAAAAATGTAATTGAATTTGAATTATCATAATCATCATCATGAAGCTAATCTTTTTTATTTAGAGACGTTTTATCTAATTCTAAAAATAAAAGTTCAATTTCATGCGTCTGGATCTGTAGATTTTGAACTACTTGGTGCCGCACCCATAATTTGAGCAGAAAAAAATCTCATAAACGCACAATTAAGACATCCCAGTACAACCATTGTTAATCCTTGATTTGAATTTGGAATTGCAGGAATTATCATAGGTGAAGTAGACATTATCGCAAACTGATTGAGATACTCCATATTTTCACTCCCACATTGAGGACATTTCAAAGAGATGTTTTTACTTTCTAACCATAGGGCAATTTCTTTCAATTTTTCTTTTTCAACATCCATAACAACACTTATTGTTTCTATGTAAAAAATTATTCTCCTGCATTCAAACCTGTAAAATTTGAACTAATTCCAGAGAGATTCAAATTTTCAATAAGAAAAATTATTTTTTATAATCTCTATTAAGATTATGAACTATTTCAAAATATATTATATTGTTTCATAAAAATTTATCATTTAATTCTATTTAGTTTTTCTTCATTTTTAAATTGTTGAATAGTTTTTGTATAAAATTCATTTATTTCTTCTTTATTTAACGGTAGCTCATTCATCAAACAGAATATTATTACAAGTTTCAATTTTTTAGTAATGAAAATCAGATCCATATTTGATGGGATGAATTTTTCATTTTCTTTTAGAAACCCGTGTGCATAATAATTTCGGACATCTAAAACCTGTTTACTAAATTGATCCACATCTTCAATCAGACTCAAAAGATTTGGGTGAGACTGAATAATTTCTTTAATACGTATTTTGAAAGTCATATTTTTCTTTCCAGGATTTTTTTCTCTATGAAATGCCTCAAGAACACTTGCCAAACGTAAAAATTTGATTTCTAGTAACATAAAATTACTGTTAAGTATGCTTGAAAAGAATAGATCAATCGAATTCTTATATGAATCACATAGTTCAAACCAACGTTTCATTACTGCATCAAACTCCCCTTTCATTCGAGGAAAAAGAAAATTCATTTTAAATGGTTCATAGTTTTTATTAATTCTCTTTGGGAATATTAAATCAGGAAACACTGCCATAAACTTCTCATCCCTTGCTACAAGTATGGATAAAGGATAGATTGGGATACCTGTAAAAAGAATTAGAAAATATTTTAAGAAATCATGTTTTTCAAATAACTCTTCAAAAGAGTACGGTGTCTTACTTGTAAGAATTAATGATGCGTCTTGAGGAATTGTGAAATCTTTAACATGATAACTGTGACTTATTGTGTATCCGAAAGAAACTTTGAGTTTGAAATTTTCATTTAACTCTACTTCTATATTCTCTGGTGGTGTATGTATGATTGTTGTTTCATGGTTGTCCCAAGACTGATCTATTTTGATGGAACTGGGAAGAAGCCAATTGTAAAGATTTGAATAATTGATGGATAGTTTATTAAACTTAAACTCATCTATGACATCCGCTCCAACTAACATCTTGGTTACTCGATATGTTTTCTTAATGTTTGATGATGCTATCTCTGTCAAATTTTCTAGTACTGCAACTTCACTTGTTTCTATTATGCCTCTTATCCGTGAAAAACTATTGAGTTTATCTCTTCCTAACTCCGCAAAGAAATCTTTCTTATTTTTGGATCATCTATTGCAAATATTGTATCTAAAAAAATCCCTTCATCATTGTAACGAATTTTACCACAAACATATTCTGAACTATCCTTTTGATACCATAATCCCATTTTTTCAAAATCATCATCAAGTGATTTTTCATAAATTCTTGATATTTCTTTCATGACTGTCTTTCAAAAATATTGTTATTAAGAATACTTGAGATTTCTACCATATTACATCTTTTTTAACTTGGCATGATTAATTAAATTTGAACTTGAAATTTTGGATTCAAACTTTATTATCGTAGGTCCGGTTGGGTCTGCATTATTCTAATTCTCCTCGTTCTTAAAAAAAACTCCCCTCCAAAATGTATTTTTATACCAATCAATTCCACGTGGGTGCTAACTCAAACACCGGTGTTTTCGTCTTTAGTAAGATCAAGATAGACTTTGTCTCCTACAGAAAGATTCATCTCCTTGTATTCGTGCATGTCAAGTTTTAACGATGTACCTCCACCTCCTCCGGGCATCATTCCGCCCGCACCTGAAAGCATCTTGTTTAGATCTTTTACCATGTCTTGTATTTTGGCAGGGTCCATCATCTTTGAAGGATCAAACTGGGATGGATTCTTGTTTCCTTCTTTAAGATCCTTTGAAGATGTCAATGAGACTATCACGTAAGGTGCGCCATCAGGGGACGCATCAATTCTCTTTATTACAAATTCTTTGCGCATGTGATAAACTTAGAAGTTTGTGTTTATAATTGATTTTTCATCTATATTGAGTAGCAAATGTATTTGACTCTTCACTTTACAGGCCATTTAGAATGATGTCCGATTCATTCGTCTACGTTTCAGGGATTTTTGAAATATAATCATTCAGGAAGAATCTCAATTGAGAGTAGGATTGCTCGCATCTGCAATCTTTTTTGTTACTTCATCAATCTTTCTTTTAGATTCTTCATATTTAGAAAATTCAAGCTTTCCGTTTTTCTCGGTTATGTTTGGCTGATCAACAAGTGTGCACAAGCCATCTAGATGATCCACTAAAGTTGGTTCCAGTGTATCACTTGCATACGTCATGGTGTTTTTTATGTTTTGGACAAGACGTGCGAGCCTCTCTTCTTCTCCCTTGATTTTAGTGTAAAATACGCTTTTTTGTTCAGACGCCGTGTTGTATGTGGTTGTCAACCTGTTGATGATTCCTAAAACAAAAAGCAGAGTAACTATTTGACTTCTCATGTTTTGCAATGCATGATCTTTACGTGCTGTTCTAAGGGCCTCCTGAGACTCCACTATTTTTATTATGTTTTCGCTGTTTTTCCTTATTTCAAGACTGTTTTGTTCTAGCTTCATGTTGCTACGATGTGCCAAAACATGCAACAGTACTGCAAGAACGGCACCCACTGCAATATCTCCGATAAGAAATCCTGTCCATCCAGACATGTCACATTCATACTTTACATCCCACGGTCCGCACACTTCAAGGGATGCACCAAACGCATTATGAATAAAAAATGTGCCTGATACAAACACTGCAAAGAACAGAATTCCAACATAGTAGTTTAACAACAAAATATTTCTCATTAGACTCCTTGTTTGGAATTATTTAATTTGTGATGCATTACATCTTCTACAATATCGGTAATTTCTACAAGATATGCTGCCTTGGTTGCTTCAGACAATGACCATTTGCCCATTTCTGCATCGAGGACTTCAAATATGACGTCCATATCTGTCTGATTTTTATCCATTTCATTTTTTACAATATCCACAAGAGTGGTGATTCTTGCTTTTTTGGTATTGCTTTTTGGATCTTCTAGCATCTCATTAAAACAAGTGACACAAACAAGATCGTTTTCTGCAAGTCGGTTTGGTGGAATTAAAGAATTGATCTCAATATCGGATTTCTTAAAAATTAGTGATGTGTTTCCAATTTCTGTCTTACATAGGGCACAAGTATGAGACACGGGATTGTTTTGTCAATCTTCCAATTTATTAACATATTTTATCTTTGAAATCATGCTGGAATAAACAATATTGATGAAAATTTATCTCAGGATAATCTTTGCATATCCATAATGTTATTTGATAACTTTTTTTCCATAATGGGTTTCCACGTGGGTATAATGTAGAAACTACCCAAATCCAAAAATATACTTGCTAGTAATCAGATGTGATGCCAAAAAAGGCAATAGTAATTGGAGGCAGTATTGCAGGGCTTTTGACAGCACGTGTTCTATCAGATCATTTTGAAGAGGTAATCTTGATTGAAAGAGACAAGTACACTGATGACGCCAAAGTAAGAAAGGGAACACCTCAAGCCAACCACATCCATCTGTTGCTTGTAAAGGGAAAAGAGATTCTTCAAGATTTTTTTCCAGATTTAGAAAGAGAACTTATCAAAAATGGAGCAAACAAGATCGATTTTTTAAATGACGGAAGATTTTATCTGCCAAGTGGATGGGCGCAAAGATTTGAGTCAGGAGTAGTTACATTTACCTGTACAAGAACACTTTTAGAAAATACAATAAGACACCAAGTACAAAAAATTTCAACGATTAAGATACAGGATAACAAGGCAATCTCATCATTTGTTTTAGAAAACACAAACAAGATCAGTTTAAAGACAATTGCAAATGAAGAAATTCACGCTGATCTAATTGTCGATTGTACTGGACGAAATACAAAAACACCCGATTGGTTAGAAAATATAGGCTATCCAAAACTCACAGAGACCAGAGTAGATTCCTTTGTAGGCTATGCAACAAGAAGATACATTCCACCAAAGAATGTTGAAAGGACATGGAAGATGTTAGCAATTTTAAGCAATCCAATAACTAATCCCAGATTAGGGTCGATATATCCAATAGAAGATGGCAAATGGTTGGTTTTTTTGTCTGGGATTGGCAAAGTTTATCCTCCTACAGATGAGAAAGGGTTTTTAGAATTTGCAAAGAGTCTTGAAAGTGAAGAATTGTATGATGCCATGAAAGATGCCATTCCAGATTCAGAGATATATGGATATCGAGTACAGGGAAGTCGAAGATACCATTATGAATCCATGTCCAGTTGGCCTGAGAATTTTATGGTGCTTGGAGATGCAGTAGCAGTTTTCAATCCATTTTATGGCCAAGGCATTACTTCAGCTGCACTTGGCGTCAAAGTACTAGACAATATGCTGAGAAACCAAAATTTTGATAAGAATTTAACAAAGAAATTTCAAAAAAGGCTTGCAAAAACAATATCGTTACCATGGATTCTTGGTACCAGTGAGGACCTCAGATGGCCCACAACTGTAGGCAAAAGACCAGATACGATTACAAAGATGGTGCAGAATCATGCTCAAAGAGTGCTGCTACTAGGGCCAAAGAGTTCACTTGCTACAAAATCATTTCTTCAGATGATGCACATGATAAGATCTCCTGCAGTAATATTTCACCCCCTAATCTTACTGCAGCTAGTTGCAAACTCGATTTGGAAGAGAGATGGTTAAGACAGTTATTTTTGATTTTGATGGGACCATTGCAGATACACTAGATTCAGTTGTCAAAATAGTAAATGACCATGCTGAGTATTTTGAATATAGAAAGGTTACAAAAGAGGATATTCCATATCTGCAAGGAAAAAAGCCAAAGGAGATTCTGTCACATCTGGGTATTTCTATATTCAAGCTTCCGCTGTGGATAAAAAAGATACATTCAGAAATTAACAAAGAGATATCAAACATGAGACCCACAGTAAACATCTTACCAATATTGTGTGAGTTGCATGAAGATGAAGATTATCATCTGGGAATTTTAACATCAAACACTCAAGAAAACGTAAAGGAGTTTCTTGTGAGAAATGAATTGAACTTTTTTGATTTTATCCGTACAGGTAAAAGCGTCTTTGGAAAGAGTCACATGATCAACAAGATCATAAAACAAAGAAAGGTAAGCAAAAGTGAGGTGTTCTATGTGTGTGATGAAGTAAGAGACATTGAGGCTGCCAGAAAATCAGGTATTGAATCAGTTGCAGTCACATGGGGGTACAACACCAAAAATGCACTCATTAAAGAAAACCCTGATTTTTTGGTAAACACACCAGATGAATTAAGAAATGTCATCATCTCATAGAAATTCTATTTCTTGAAATTCTTGTTTTCACGTGGGTCCGAAAATCATTCAATGTTCATTTGAATTAAAAATAGTGCAAAATCTTTGCCTCTAACTATATCCCCATGCACGTTGTGCTCCCAACCAAATTTGAACCCGTCATGTATTAAACAAGACAGAAAATCTCATCATTTATCAAAAATGCCAGTAATTCACAAATCTCAGTAATACTGCAACA
>Ga0224508_10001926_pt1 | contig 18222 bp, 14 predicted proteins | sample SF_Jan12_sed_USG_4_FD_170157 | JGI IMG/M metagenome (GOLD analysis project Ga0224508, IMG submission 170157) | Sediment microbial communities from San Francisco Bay, California, United States - SF_Jan12_sed_USGS_21 | ecosystem: Environmental > Aquatic > Marine > Sediment | place: USA... | reverse complement strand
TTTAGAATGATTACTAAGTAGTTCTCAACATACCCCCAAGATGCTTGTTTATACTTGATTACATTGCAAATTATCGGTTTTAAGTATGCTTAACGGCATTAAAAATCAAAGCCTTAAACGCTACCTACAGGTCAGCGCGCTGTTGATATTTTCACTGCTTGCGATTGACGCGCATGCGCTATTAGTGATTGATTCGGCAACAGTTGATGGTGGTGCCACCACGACGGTACCGGCGGGTACAGCTGTCTCGCTTTCACTTACGGTAACCACATCGGGTGGCGGTGCCAGTAACGATTGGCAGGCGACCGGGTGGCTGATCGCTAATGTCAGTGGTCCGCTTAACTGCGAAAACCATGCGGATTACACCACGTCCGGAACCTATACCGAAACTTTCAACATTACCGCACCAGCAACAACCGGAACTTTCAATGTCTATCTGGTTGCATATCGAAACGACAACTGTACCGGAGGTAGCAGCGCCGAGTTTGTGCTGACCAGTGCAGTAACAACGACAGCGCCACCGGCCCTTAGTTGTGAGACTTTTCGTGATGAGTTTTCGTCCGTTAGCTACGCGAATCAGGATGGCAGCCTGAACTGGGCGGTCAACTGGAATGAAACCGGCGACGATGGTTCTGCATCAGGCGGGAGCATACTGATCCCCGCTTCGAACTCATTACAAATGAGAGGGGGTGGTACCGCGGCCAATACCTTGGGCGGGCCCTATATCGAACGCGAAGCCGATCTGTCTGCTTTCACCAGCGCTACGCTGACATTCGATTATCGTGAAAGCGGAAACTGGGAAGCGGATGATGAAATCGAAATTTATGTTTCCGCTGATGGGGGATCCAACTGGACATTGATCCAGACCTTTACCGACGATCAGGGTAGTTCATTTCAGTCGTTTACCTACGACATAACCTCTTTTATCGCGAGCAACACGCGTATAGCCTTTGTCGAAAAGGCCGATTCCAACGGCGAATCATTCTTCTTTGACAATGTTCAAATTGAAGCTTGCGTTCCCGGTGTTGCTCTCGATCATTTCAGCATCACGCCGGCGACAACTAGCGCCAGCACCTGTTTGCCGAATGCGATTACGATCGTGGCCGAGGATGCGTCGAACAATCCGGTTACCACTTATACCGGTACGGTTAACATCAGCACCAGTACCAGCCACGGTAACTGGAGCGTCAATGATGCCGATAACGTTACTAATCCGAATCCGGATAACGATGATGACGGTGCCGTCGATTACACTTACCTGTTGTCTGACGTCGGGCTAATCGTCCTCGATTTAACCAATACCCACGCCGAGACCCTGACCATTACCGTGGCTGATGCCGTGGCCGGTGTTTCCAGCACCAGCGTTATTATCAGTTATGCCGATAACGTGTTTATCATCACCGAAGACCCGGTGCAGGTGGCCGGTCGTCCGCAGTCGATGAACATCGCGATGTGGACCAACGATGGTGCCAATTGCTTTATTGATACCAATTACAACTACAATCCGCAAAACCTCGAAGCCAGTATCGATCGCGGGGGCGTGCTGCCAGGCGCGAACGATCCGAGTATTGGCGTGGTCACGATTCCCGATGGTCCGCCAGCGTTCGGTGCCATAACGCTCGATTTCTCGGTAACCCCGGGGCAGGCTAATTTTACGCTCGATACCAACGATGTCGGTCAGTACACGCTGACGATAAGAGACATCACCAATACTCATGGTGCGGGTGTGATTACCGGCAGCAGCGCACAGCTGACGGTAAGGCCATTCGGTATTGCGGTGACCGGCATTATGGCGGGTGCTACCGTCAATCCGGGCGGCACTGCGCCGGCTGATCCGGTGTTTACCAGTGCCGGCAGCGACTTCGAGGCGACCGTAGCCGGGGTTTTGTGGAGCGCCGCGGATGACAGTAATAACGATGGCGTGCTCGATACCGGGGTTTATGCCAACAATGCCGTGGCGCCGAGTTATGCCTGGGATACAACGCTCGGCGTTTCCGGGGTAGCGGCAAGCTACACCCCGTCTCCGGGTACACCGGGTGTGTTGAATAATGCAACGATTCTTGTGGCCGAGTTCGGTGGCGGGTCGTTCAACGTCACCGATCTGCAGTACACCGAGGTCGGCAGCTTTACCCTGCAATCATCGGCAACGGACTTTTTGGGCGAGCCTACAGCCGATATTGTCGGTGACGATATCATCGTCGGTCGCTTCCTCCCGACGAGCTTCTCGGTCACGATCAATGGTAATGGCATTCTGGACGAATCCTGTGGCGCGTTTACTTATATCGGGGAGGACTTTGGCTACAACATTGCACCCTCGATTACAGTAACGGCGCTAAATGCCCTGGGCGCGACCACGGCACAATACCGCGATGCTTTCGTCAAGCTCAACAGCACCAGTGTTACTGCCGATGCAAGCCAGGATGACACCACCGCCGGTAGCGATACCAACCCGTTGCTGGTCAGTTACGATGCCGCAGCGAAGGCCTTTGTCGTGAATAACGACGGCACCGTTTCCTATACCTTTGGCGCGGATACCTTCCGTTACGGCCCGGATGCGCCGCTGACGACATTCAGCAAGGCCGATAATAGCCAGGTGGCTCCCTTCGTGGCCGATATTAATCCGGAAATCAGTGCAGTGTCGGACGGCGAAGTAACGACCATTTATGCAGCTGGCACTTACGTGCTCGATCCGACCGGTAATAACCTGCGCTTCGGTCGTCTGCGCATGGATAATGTGTTTGGCCCGGAATTGAATCCACTATTGATGCCGGTGTTTACCGAGTTCTGGAACGGCACCAGTTTCCAGAAAAATATCCTCGATACCTGTACCACGATAGCGAATGCCGACCTGGTTGCGGTGGCGAGCCCCCCGGGATTATCGGTTCCGGTCGTGATCAATTCCCCGGCATCCGCCGGTGATGTCAATCTCAGTTTTCCGTCTCCGGGTGCGGGTAACGATGGTTTTATCGATACCATTGTTGACCTTAACTCGGCTGCCCACCTGTGGCTGCGTTTCGACTGGGATGGCGATGGTGTGTTCGACAACGATCCTTTCGCGCAGGCGACTTTTGGAATTTTCGATGGTAACCCGGTACAGATCTACATCCAGCAGATCTACGAGTAAACTGCATTATTCTGCTCTACTGAATCCCGACTCGGAGTCCGGAAACGGGTCATTCCCGCGAAAGCAGGAATCTAGTAATATAGGTTCTTATGAAATCCTTGTATTTACTGCGTCACGCAAAATCGAGCTGGGCCGAGCACGGGCTCAGCGACCGGGAACGACCGCTCGCCAAGCGTGGTTTGCACGACGCACCGATGATGGGCGAGCGCTTCCATTCTCGTGGAGAGCACCTCGACCGAGTCATTTCAAGCCCCGCGGTGCGTGCACATACTACCGCGCAATTGTTTTGCGAAGCTTGTGGTTTTCCGGCGCAGGATATCGAGACCGAATCGGACCTATACTTCCTTGGCAGCGGATCGATCGAAGAAGTCATTTCGAACCAGGACGATGAACGGCAGGCACTAATGCTGGTGTTTCACAACCCGGACATTACCTACTTTGCCAATTCTTTCGATGTCGGGTTTCGTATCGATAACGTGCCGACTTCGGGCCTGCTCAGGCTTGACTGTGATATCGCCCAATGGAGCAACTGGTCGCGGGAGAACACGGTATTTGAGTATTTCGATTATCCGAAAAACCTGTCCGGGGACGTGATCCGGGGATAACACCGTCGCCAGGGCGCCACCGGCAAAGCCGTCACTACCGCTGGTGAATATTCCGACTGCGTGCACTCCGCACCTTGCGTCGCTTGAGGCGCTTGGCATCATGGCTGCGTTCCTGGGCCAGGTCAATCTGGGCTTTTTGACTACTGGTGTTTTCTTCGTTGGTGCCCACCAGGCGCGTATAGGAACCATCCGCATTCATCTGCCAGATGCTGTACTCGTCGGATAACAGGGTGTCAAAAATTTCGCGCAGTTCTTCCTGTAACTCGGAAGCTTCGACCGGGGTTAATACTTCGACACGGTGCTCGAGATTGCGGTTCATGGTGTCGGCAGAGCCGATGTAATACTCGGGATCGCCGGCATTCTTAAAGTAGAAGATGCGGCTGTGCTCGAGAAAACGACCCACCACACTGAATACCCGGATATGCTCGGACAGATTAGGGATGCCCGGCCGCAGGCGGCAGCTGTCACGCACCAGCAGGTCGATTTTGACACCGCCCTGTGACGCCTCGTAAAGCGCCCGCACGATGTCCTTGTCTTCAAGCGCGTTGATCTTGAACTGGATATGACCCGGTGATTCTGCGCAATGCTGATCGATTTCGCGCTGAATCTTGTCGAGCAAGGCGCGCTTCAGCAACTTGGGTGCCGGCAGAATCTTGCGATAGTTGCGTCTTGGCGTAAATCCGGTGGTCAGGTAATTGAACAGTTCGGTTATATCGCGGCCGATATCCGGATCGCAGGTCAACAGGCCGAGATCGGTATAGAGGCGGGCGTTACCCGCGTGATAGTTACCGGTGCCGATGTGCACGTAACGCTGCAGCCCGCTATAGTCATTGCGTACCACCAGGATGACCTTGCAGTGGGTTTTTAAATCCATGACGCCGAAGGTCACGTGGATGCCGGCTTCCTCCAGCCGACTCGACCAACGGATGTTCGCGGCCTCGTCGAAACGCGCCTTCAGTTCCACTACCACGGCAACCTGCTTGCCGTTTTGTGCAGCGTCGACGAGATAATCGATAACCTTGGTATCGCCTGAAGTACGGTACAGTGTCATCTTGATTGCACGTACCTTGGGGTCTCGACTGGCCTCGCGCAGCAGTCGTTCGACTGAAGTGGAAAATGATTCATACGGATGTTGCAGCAGCATCGGTCCGTGCTCCCGCACCGCGTGAAAGATATTCGGCATTTGTACCAGCTTGGGATGATCGATCGGGTAATGCGGCACATAGCGTAACGCAGGTATTTCGAGATCACACAGGCTCAGCAAATCGCGTGTTGCCAACAGGCCCCTTTTTTCGAATACGTCGGCCTCTTCGAGGCCCAGTTCCGCGGCGAGCATGCCACGACGGGTCGTGTCCATATCATGTTGCACCACGACACGGACGATATTCGCGAAACGCCGGTGGCGTACCTCGGACTCGATAACCGCCAGCAGGTCATCTGCCTGATCCTCATCACGGGCGGTGTTGGCGTTGCGCGTGACATAGAACAGTTCGCAATCGACAATCTTCATTTTCGGGAACAGCACGTCGAGGTTCTTCGCCATAACGCTCTCGAGCGGGACGAAGATATGCGTATCGGGAACCTGCAGAAAGCGCGGAATACCGAGACCGACCGGGACCTTGACGCGCGCGCGTAATTCATCCTCGTTGTCGTCGTGTTTCAGTGTAACCAGCAGGTTCAGCGACAGATTCGAAATAAACGGGAAGGGATGTGCCGAGTCGACGCCCTGTGGTGTCACCAGCGGGTAAATATTTTCGAAGTAATAGCTTCGAATAATTCCCTGGTGTTCTTCACTGAGTGCTTCGTAGGAGGTGACGTGGATATCGTGCTCGGCCAGCTGTTCAAACAGATGCGGTACCAGGTGGGATTTCAGCGCTTCGAGTTCCCGCACCTTGACATAGCATTCTTCGATCTGCTGCGCCGGCAGGCGTCCATCGACGCTGTAGTCCATGACCCCGGCACCAACCTGTTGCTTGAGGCCACCGATACGCTTCATGAAAAATTCATCGAGGTTGGAACTGACAATGCCGACAAACTTGAGGCGCTCGAGCAGGGGGTTGCTCTCATCCTGCGCCTCGTGCAGAACACGGAGGTTGAATTTAAGCCAGGTCAGCTCCCGGTTGAGATACAACTCGGGAGCGTCGAGGTTGGCAAATTCAGTTGGTTCCGGTAATGCAACCGATTCTGGCGCAACTTCGGAATCGGTTGCAGCAGCGTCGGCTACCACCGACAGGTTACTTTTGACATTGGTCGATGAGGTCATGGTTTATCGATTGCTTTTCGGTTAATGATGTTCCGGCACGAAAGTCTGGTCGCCCAACGGCGGACGCACGTAGCCACCGGCTTTTTCGCGGGCTTCGAGCTCGATTGGTGGCGGTGTCAGATCCTCGTAGGGGATCATGCTCAGCAGGTGCTTGATGCAGTTCAGGCGAGCGTGTTTCTTGATGTCCGCGTTGACCACGTACCACGGCGCCTGCTTGATGTCGGTATGCGCGAACATCTGGTCCTTGGCTTTCGAGTACTCGATCCAAAGTTTGCGCGATTCGAGGTCCATCGGGCTCAGCTTCCAGCGCTTGGTCGGATCCTTGATACGTCCCTGGAAACGTTCTTCCTGCACATCGTCGTTGACTGAAAACCAGTACTTGATCAGGATGATGCCGGAACGCACCAGCATGCGTTCGAATTCCGGGCAGGTACGCATGAATTCCTGGTATTCCTCGTCGGTGCAAAATCCCATGACGTGCTCGACACCGGCGCGGTTGTACCAGCTGCGGTCGAATAGCACCATTTCACCGGCTGCCGGCAGGTGGGGTATATAACGCTGGAAGTACCACTGTGTTTTTTCACGTTCGGTAGGGGTACCGAGGGCCACCACGCGACAGATACGCGGATTCAGGCTCTCGGTTATGCGCTTGATGACGCCGCCCTTGCCGGCCGCATCGCGGCCCTCGAAGATACAAACCACTTTCAAATTCTTTTCCTTGATCCATTCCTGTAGTTTGACCAGTTCGATCTGCAGGTTTGCCAGTTCTTTATTGTATTCCTTGTTGGAAATTTTCTTTTGTTTACCCGATGCGTGCTCGTTAGACATCGTTTGACCCCATATTTTTGGTTGTGTGGACCCCCCAAACTATAACAAACGGTAAAAAGTGTCCAGAAAACAGCAGGATAAATTTGATTCTTCGTGATCTGTGTCATGTGAGAGTATAGCCGATGAACCATCGGCCCGGGTTCGGGTCGATATATTAATTCAGAAGGAGCGCCGCCATGGGCAATAACCCGTTTATCACCCCGTTTGACTCGCTGCCGAGTACCCTGTCGATTTTTCCGTTGCCCGGGGCGATAGTGATGCCGGGTGCCGAGTTGCCGCTCAATATATTCGAACCGCGCTACCTGAACATGATCAACGACGCGATCGCGAGCCATCGGATGATCGGCATGGTTCAGCCGGATCCGAACGGGGAGGGTGGGGATGCAGTTTGCCGCACTGGCTGTGCCGGCCGCATTACGCAGTTTCGTGAGACCAGTGATTGCCGCATCGAGATGGTATTAACCGGCGTGTGCCGCTTCGATGTCGGTGAGGAGCTCTCGACGACACGAGGCTATCGGCTCGTTGTTCCGGACTGGTCGCGCTTCGCCGATGATTACGTCGATCACACGGAGCAGTTGCAGGATGATCACGAACGCCTGATGCAAACGCTGGAGCATTTTTTCGATGCCAAGGGCTACGAGGCCGACCTGGCCATGCTCAAGCAATTATCCGTCGCGCGCCTGGTCGATAGTCTGACCATGGCGCTACCGTTCGACGCAACCGAAAAACAAATGCTGCTCGAAACCGTCGAGCCCGAGCTACGCCTCGCCAATTTCATCGCCCTCATCGACGGCGATTTCGACGTCCCCGATTCCGTCACGCGGCATTAAAGCCCTCTGCCATCCCGAGGCGTAACCTGAACCATAACGACCGTCAATTCTCCCAACCTTCGTCATCCCGCACCAGTACCTGTCATCCCGCGGCTTGACCGCGGGATCCAGAAAATCTGCCGGGGGTCCCTGGATCCCGCGGTCACGCCGCGGGATGACAAGGGAACGAAGGCATCCCCGCGCAAGCCGCGGTACGACAAGGGAATGAAGTAATCCCCGACCGCATGCGGCCCACTTAGCGGGGATCTTGTAATAGTGCCCATATCCAGCAAATCAAACTGGCAATATCGTGGGTATTTCGAACGTCCGTTCTGGTTTCAGCTGTGTCGATGGGTATAGTTAGTGCATCGACCAACCGGTAGCAACAATGCCCAACAGCGAAAGCCAGGATCCGATCAGCTACGAGGCCCCGATGCCCGGCAGGCATGCCCGTTTTGGATACCTGTTGCTGGCCTACATCGCTGTCGCTCTTGGCATTGCGGGTGTGTTTCTGCCGCTGTTACCCGCAACCCCATTCCTGCTGGTCGCAGTGTGGGCTGCACCGAAGGGTTCCCAGCGAGTCCACGACTGGGTTTATGCTCAACCGCAGTTTGCACGCCTGATCAACGACTGGCATCAGCAAGGGGCGGTGCCGCTCAGCGCCAAATGGCTGGCCACGGCCATGATGGTCGCCAGCTGGTTGACGCTGTGGTGGACCGAGGCCCATTGGGGGCTGCTGCTTGGAATGAGCCTGTTCTTTGCCTGTGTTGGTGGGTTTCTTTGGTCGCGGCCGAATCCGATTCATTAGATCGGTGAGATTATTGCTGTTTCCGAGTAGGCGGGAATAGTATTCTCAGGGGATTGGTTCGCACATCCATGCGCTCGGTCCTTCGGACCGCGCTACGCGCGCCTGGAATTGCCCGCGCGTACCCCTGGGACTTTATTCGTGACCATTAGGAAAAAACGAACAATGTGTCACTGCGGCAACTGGCCTATTAAGGTTGTGCTGCCGAATATCATATCCCGAAAGCGCACGCTCAAATAGTTTCGTTGGGCGGCAGAAAACGACCCAACTCCGTCGCCCGAGGCAAAAAATTCAGCGGCTGTTCTGTGCCCAAAGCAATCATTTAGGTTTGAAATGTGATTGGCTCCTCGCAACCCTAAGGCGCTCAAGGCAGCCATTTGCCGGAGGTACTAGTGAGATGAGCGCAATGGGAAATTTTGCTTTCCGGAATAATCCAGATGTTGTTTTCGGGCAATACTATCCTGCGGTTTAGTGCCTACCTATCGGGTTTTTGGAATCAAACGCACGATCAAGCTACCACTACCGCTGTTTAAAATGATGTATAAATAGCCATCGGGACCATCGACCACCTCACGCACCCGGCCCACGTCTTTCAGGACTACCTCCTCTAAAACGACCCTGTTTCCCTCGTCGACAACAATTCGGCGTAGTTCCTCGGTAGCCATGCCGGTCACGAACAAGTTGTTTTTCCAATACGGGAACTTGTCCCCGGTATAGAAATCTGCTGCGCCGGGGGCGATGGACGGGATCCAGAAGTGTTTGGGCCCCTCCATTCCGGGAAGCTCTGTGAAGGGACTAACGGGATCACCGCCGTAACCTATTCCATGGGAAACGGCTGGCCAGCCGTAGTTGGTTCCCCTGGAAATCCGGTTGAGTTCATCGCCACCGCGAGGGCCATGCTCCACCGACCAGATGTCATTGCTAACCGGGTGAATCGCCAGACCCTGCGGGTTACGATGGCCGTAACTCCACACGGTGGGTGCTTCGCCGAATATAATGGCTTTGAGAGAACCGATAAACCCTTCTTCCCTTACAAAAGGGTTGTCGGCAGGCGTGCTGCCATCTTCCCTTATCCGGTGAATTTTCCCGGCATGGTCGCGAGTATCCTGTGCCCTGTCTTTTTGGCCCCCGTCACCATAGGAAAAATAGACGTCCCCATCCTGGTACAGGAGCCTGGATCCCCAGTGAATGCTCCAGATGTCCCGCTCGTCTTCAGGGACGCGGAACAGGTACTCCGTGTTCGTCCACCGTTCGCCACTGATTTTTCCCCTTACAATTGTGGTTGATCCTGCCTCGTGCTCGGGATTCTTTTCGCCCAGGGTCATATAGATCCAGCCATTTTTTTCATAGTCAGGATGAACCATGACATCCAGCAGTCCGCCCTGTCGGTAGTTGTAGGAGGGGGGAATATTTTTAATTTCTGATCTCTTGCCGTTCTTAAAGCGCCACAGTTTACCGTCGTGCTGAGTTGACAGAATGCTGCCATCAGGCAGGAAGTCGACAGCCCACAGGCGGCTGTCTCCCCGACCTACGACTTCGAGAGTAAAGCTGTGCGCTTCGCTTTCGAAAACGCTGCTCGCATCCCATTCGACAGCCTGTTTCTTATCCCTGGCATCAAAATGCGCGGCCTCGCGAACCAGGATGGCCAGGGCGCGGATTTGCTGGGCGTCCAGTTGATCTTTCCAGGCTGGCATGCCGGCCTGTGGCAAGCCTTCGCTTATCGTTTGAGTCAAATGACCAAGCGCATCGTCTTCGAGCCATTCGGGATTGACGAGCGACTTTGCTGAACCTCCCTGAAAATCCCTGCCGTGGCAGGAGGAGCAGTGCTCAAAATAAAGGGCTTCCGGCTCGCCTGCGACCCTGTGTTGCGCGATTGCGGGAGAATTAGATACATAGACTCCCAGTGTGACAACTACGACAAGTAGGCGAGTTAACATGGGTTCTTCCTTACGGGTCCGCACCCTCGTGATCGCTGAAAGGACTACTCGAAACCAAGCGCGGATTCGATGAGTCATTTTACAGAGCCTGCCCCGAAGGGCTTGTCGACGATGGTCGACACACCGTATGCTGGAATGCGGCAAGGTCAATTAACGTTTCCGACAGTCGTCACCATGAGCATCGGATCGACGCCTGGCTGCTTTCGTTGGGAATTTCGCGACCCAAGTCGTGGCCACCTACCTTGGGCATGTTTAAATTGATCACAATCAGGTCGAAATGCATGCGATCCACGAACTCTTTTGCCTCAGCGCCGTTTTCCGCGAAGCGGATGTTTTCAAATTATAGACAGAATAAACACAACATTCCTAGATGGCAAGATGGAACGCGGGGTACACGGATCCTATGGAAACGCGGATCGAACGAATATTCCAACAGTCTGTTACGGCAGTACTTCCCGATAGGAATGGATCTATCGAACATATACCAAAACCGGCTCAATGCGGTTGCTCGACTGCTCAACGAGCGGCCTCGTAAAACCTTAGAGTTCGAGACCCCGGCAGAGAGATTTAACGCATGTGTTGCATCGACCGGTTGAAATGGCAACCTAAAACCTACCCTGTAGATTTAATTTATCCGAATCCGACCTGAAAGCTGGTTTTGGAGTTCGGATTGCCTTCGTATCGCCCGGCGACGTTTAAGATACTGATAGGGGAATTAGGGATTAAAGAATCAGATTTTTTTAGTGCCAAAATACTCCTTTAGCAATTCAATCAAACCCTTAACTCGCGGGACATCGTCATCGGAATAATCTAGGTTCGCCGTACCATCCAGAACCAGATGTTGATCCTCGGTCGTATCAGCATACTCTTCCCATTCTGTGTCTTCGGGGTATTGCATGGGGTTGCCCTTCAAACTTGCGTAGCACCATTTTTACTCGATGAAGTACATATTTGTGTGAAATGGCTCACGCTAAAGGTGAAAATAACAGGCCGTTTAACCTTTAAACAGATTTGAAGCCTGACAATGCGCAGGATTTTTATTGGTAACGGTCTGGTTCGGGAAGCCTCGATTAGGCGGCGATAATTTTACTCTGCTGTAGTACTACTATTATGGAAAGCCACCTACTGGTTTTTTCCTGGGCTTACCGCTCCCCAAGATTATTGTTTGGTTAATCACATTTCCCTACCGGCAACTTCATAAAAGCCCATGTATTCCGAAACAGTCGCGAACTCATGTGATTCGCCTTCGTTGTCAACAAATTTAACTACTGTGTCACCTCCTTCAGGCCCCTGTACGGTATCTACCCGGCAACCTTCGTAATAGGGAATGCTTCCATAGGCGGCAACACCATTTTTAATTTCACAAACAATCGCAAGGATAGGGCCAATAATCTCGCTATTCTGACTATTGCGACTACAGCAGGTTGTCCAATGAAAACTTTGAATAAGTGCATCCCTCAAGTCGCAATGGCTTCTATTGGAATCTAGATAGCAGCAATTACCACAGTGTCCTGACCCATCATTTGGCATAAAACCTCCTAACTTTATTGGCGTAAGCCGACCCTGAATCGGATCGGTAGCAAAACGATGATGATGGCTTCATTTGTCTTGCGAGTGAGTTGTAGCATCCTGCCGCCCCATTTCCTTTGACTGAAGTCACAATTCCGCTTTTGAGTTATGAGAACTGTAGAATGTTCTTAGCTCGGGAAGGGCTCGCTAGGTTTCGCCACGCCGAGATAATTTTACGCTGTCTGGGGTAATGCTAAATCGAGTTTCATGCGTGGCACGTCCTGCGCAAGTCCGCGCAGCGCCAGAATTGATGTATCAACGATCCTTCAAATGACTTATGTCACACATCAGCCGATTTAACCCATTTGGGTGATGTGTGGATGCGAGGCGGTAGTTAATCTTGCGCTGAGAAAATCTAAATTCAGGGCAATGGATATGGGCAAAATAAAACTACTTCTTGGGGCTTCGATTCTGTTGCTTGTTTCGTCGGCTAATGCGTCCGTGTATCACGTTGATCGGAACTTCGCCACTGGCAACAACATTTCTGGGTACATAGAGACGGACGGCACGATCGGCGTGCTCAGTATCGAAAACATCGTCGATTGGGCGTTCGATATCAGTCTCCCGTCGACGACGCCTGGGTATATCGGGGAGTTTCTGAGCGACGCATGTGGCGACCCACTGGGGGAGCCATTATCGTGTAGTATCGATGCAGCAAGCGGGCACGCTTCAGTGATCGGATCAGCATTAACCGCATCAACGCAACAACTTTTGTTTGATTTTTCAACAGGGCTTGATTCTTGGGACGGTACCTACCTGCGTACTGATTCTTTTTCATTTGGTGGCCCCCTCGATACGGGGGGGTTCGTTTGGTGCATCGGTATTTTCACTTGCGACGGAGGGAGTAATGCGGAGGAACTCCGTTACCTGGGAGGTGATTTTGGCGCCGGCTTAACCTGGTATGGAGCGGAGGAGGTCATCTCGTTCGCTAGTATATCACCCGTCCCCATCCCCGCCGCCGGCTGGCTATTCGGCACAGCCCTGATTGGATTGGTTGGATTCAGCAAGCGCAGGAAAGCAGCTTAGTCGTTAAACAGATTTAATATGAAGCCCCACCTGGAGTTAATATTAGTACCGCCAGGAAAATTGGCTGCTACAAGATCCCGTTAAGTTTCCTCAATCAGAATAAAATCCACGCCGATATATCCGACAAATAACCTTGACCTGTAAATCTGTGTTTGACATGCTGAGGTCAAGGTTCGTCTGCTCTTCAGCGTGAGCAAAAGGTCCGATATGATTCTTAGCCGGGATCGTTAGTTAGTCAAAGATACTCTAACGAAACATGTTAAATTATAAGGGATATTTTCATGTAATTCTGTTATCTAGTTACTAGTTTTGATTGTTGTATTATCACAGACCTTATTGGCTATATAGCCTAATATTACTCATATAGTCTTGTATAGATATCAAGTTAATCGGGATTTGAGCACAACGATGACGCGTAAATATTTATTCATCATACTGATATCATTTATTTCTCTGCTATCAGCTTGTGGCAGTAGCGGCGGCGGTTCAGATGACAAGGTTCTTGTTTCTGCACCTGGTAGCACCGTTACTAGTTCCAGGTTCCATGTATTTGGACATTCATTGTTTACCTATTGGGGTGGCACCCCCTATACAAACGTCGGTGATTGGTTAGGTTTATTGGCAGGGGCCAGTGGGTTAGAGTCGGTTGGTTCCCACAGGTTTGGACAGTACGCTGGATGGAACGCCCTGAACTGGGGGAACCCAGCAAGCATAGGCTTCAATGACCTGTTTGAACAAGGCAACACATCTCCGTTTTCAGGGAATCTTACTAATTCAAATTACACCCACTTTTACACCATGCCGTCGAATTTCCTTACGACAGACATGGGTGGTCCCCCATATAACCAGCCAATTACTACCGCTCAAGGTGAGCTTGAAACTCTGATTGATAATATAAATAGTCTTCCCAGCACTGTAGAACATATTTTGTATACTCATTGGGGTAGGGCTGGTTCTTATAGTGTTTCATCCTCAAATAGCCGCCCAGATTTTACAATCTATAATAATGCTCAGATGGGCGATTATCTGGATTGGCATATTGAATTACAAGATGCGGTGATTGGAGGTGGTCGGCCAATTAGAATGTTTCCAGTCGGCCCTATTATTGCGTGGCTGTTCGAGAATGAAAGCTATCTACAGTCGCTCAATTTTTATGATGTTTATGGTGATAGTGCACCACACGGCAGTGAAAATATATATTTACTCGCAGCTCTCGTTGTCTACCAGTCAATTTATCAAGCGAGTCCAAATTTAAGCAACTTTACGATTCCATCTGCCGCGACACAAATTCGGCCAGAGATTGCAAATAATCTACCGTCAATAGTTGCAGCGATTCAAGGGCGGCTCGATTTTCACAATGCGAGCGGTGTTAATGTTTGGCCGGATTGAGCGTTTAGTGCCTTCGATGCCAAAACTCGTGAAACGTTGGTTTGATTAGCTCGATAAAATTTATAATGACCTTACTTAAACCAGGAAAATCGTATCTCTTCTTTGGCATATTTGCTTATATGAAGCCCCGCCACCGTGCGGGGTTTTTTGTGTCTGCTGAATGTCGTCCGATCGATTGCTGTATCCCTACCTATCATTAATGTCTGCCTTGACGAGGAAAAGTAATGAGCAGATTCTGAACTCGCAATATAAAGCAAAAACTCGCTTAATTTTAATAGAATTCGTGTAATTGCGTATTTTTAATCGAAGCTCTTGACGCGATTAGGCTACAGATGAAAACGGAGGCGTACTTATTGAAGCGCCTAAAGCTAGTCCAATATCCAAGCACATGTCGGTTTTATTCAGTGTATATAAATGAAATTGTTCGACACCTTCTTGGTGGAGGCGTTGACACAGTTCCACTGACAAATCCAGTGATAGTCGATATTGTGCCTCTGGCTTATTTTTAAAACTTGCGAACAGTACATCATAGGAAGGAGGCACCGATGCCCCACAACGTTGGCTGAAATTTTTCACCATATCCAAATCGTGTACTGGTAATATTCCAGGGATAATAGGTTTGTCGATACCTATTCGCTGTGCACTATCTCGAAATCTCAAAAATTTATCGGCGTCGAAAAAGTACTGGGTAATGGCTCGTTCCGCACCAGCATCGAGTTTTCTTTTCAAATGAAACAAATCGGATTTTGCACTTGATGCCTGTGGATGCACCTCCGGATATGCAGCCACGCTAATATCAAAATCACCAATTTTTAACAATGCACTTACCAGTTCTGCCGCCGAAGGGTAACCGTACATAGCACTTCCCGAAGCATTGGATTCGACGGCATCACCCCGTAGAGCAACGATGCGCCTTATCCCTGCATTATAGAAATCTCGAGCGACCAAATCGATTCCTTTGGCCGTTGCATTGGCACACGTTAAATGTGCGGCGACCGCAACCGGTGATTCCTGATGCATCGATATTGCCGATTCAATACTAATTTGTTGTGCGCAGCCAAGCGCACCATAGGTCATAGAAAAGAACCTTGCATTAAGGCGTTCTAGCTGTCCAATCGATCTCCACAGACGCCGTTCCATTTTCTGCGAACGAGGTGGGAAAAATTCGTAGGAAAAACTTATAGGTTGTGAAGCTGACATCAGTGTCTCGTAAAATTTTCTATAGGCCAACTTCTAAGTTGACTAGCCTCGGCAGTGTTTAATCCATATTATCCCGGGTGATAGGCTTAATCCGTGAAGTTCATCCCAATGTTATTCCTTTCTCTCCTTTCCTATAGCAACAATTTCGGGGTGTAGCTATGCAAACAGGCCTTCTGTTTCGTTTGTCTGGATTCGGCGTAGGCGAAGATTAATGTATGTAGCACCTTCTGCTAATCGGGTGCTATTTAGGAAATTGTGATAATCGGATATGGCAAACGAAGGAAAGCAGCTTAGCTTGTAGATAATTTTAATATGAAACCCCGCCACGGTGCGGGTTTTCTATTTCTTTTTCCTGTATTCCCAAGGTGCTAAAGCGGGAGCAGACCATAACCCTATCGTCTTACTCCTGGCTTCAAGTTCAGCTGAGCTATAAAGCATCCTGTCGAGTTCAGATTGCTCCTTCTGGTAATCCTTATAATGCCAAGCAAATCCATCTTTAATCTGTAGCAAGTTTATTATCCAGACCATCCCTAATTAATTTACCTACTATCCGACCATATCGGTCACGCTTGTCATATTCGACTTCGATATATTGACCCGCAACCAAACTGGCCAGGTTCTGCCTGGATTTGTTCCCGAACGCCTGTTTTCTTTCTGGCGCATCAATCCCCTGTAATCTGATTTTATGCAGTGTCCTGGTTTGGTCGAAAACATTGACGGTATCCCCGTCAGTTACCTTGACTACTTTACAGGGGCAGTTGAGGAAGTCTGCAAGAGCCGACCCTGAAACGGATTGGTAGCAAAACAATGATGATGGATTGATGGTTTGTATAGCCCAATACCAGCATCTTGCCCCCCCTTATCGGTTTTCTGGAAATGTAGTGTTAGTACCGGTAATAAGGTTGTGACCCATGTCACGAAAACCATAAGCAATTAGGAGGAAGATTGCCAAATCTGTTGGGAAGAATAGTAATGGGCAAAATAAAGCTGTTTCTTGGGGCTTCAATCATTATTTTTAGTTCCATGGCGAACGCTGCAACGATATTCCTAACCGCAGATTGCGCGGGCAATACCTGCTTGACCGGCATAAACAACTACGATTGGGAAGACGAGCTTTATAACATTTCGTTCAGGTATGGGATCGCCGACGAAGTTTACGGAGCGAACCTGGCCAATATCAACGATCAGTTCTTCTGGGGTAACGGGTATGGAACGGGCCCTGCGTTCAGTCTAGGTGGCACAATCTCAATCGAGTGGGGTTCGAGCAACGGCAGCTCTTGGGTGATGGACGTTTCCAGCGGTGAGTACGGGGAATACTGGATACCCTACGAAATGAATATTGGACATCCGGTTTCGTATAATCGGGATACCGTGGACTCGTTGCGCGCTGCATGTATAACGGTGGTTAATAATTATGTTCATATCGATAGCTGAAAGTGGCACATTAACACTTGAAGACGCTGACACAATGAAGAGTTTTTTTATTGTTGAAACGGTAAATTCAGGAACTCAGGGTCAAGCGATCAATGCTCTCAAGGCGATCGCAGAGCCGGCCGAAGACAATCACTACTGGATCGATATTGATTCGGTCATAACGTTATCAACACGCAAAAATGACCCAGAATGGATTGAGGCATTCTGGCAGATGCTAAAGGCGGTTGAACCTTATGGTTATGTGGATATGGAAAATCGATTGGTTAAGGCCCACGTTGAAATAAAATAGTAGATCAGATTCAAGATTGGCACCAAGAAGCTAAGGTTACACTTTTTAGTGCCTCCCCCTTTATTCGAGCGTCACTTCAAGCCCTCCCGTTGTGACGGTTGTTATTCCAGGTTGTCTCCCATGTGGGCCGGGGGCCGCTGTTGGCCGTTGGCGAAATCTGCGGTTTGCAAAACTAGCGGCAGTAACCGACTGCGGGTTCAATCGGTCACTCAAATATCAAAGTTAAAGTCACTTGTTTTTTTCTAATTTTTCTAAACATTTCATATGTGCTATTCGATTTTCACACTTAATCCATTCATCATTGTGACATTCGTTTTTTCGGCAAACTAAGCATTCCGCAAGCTCATTAGGTACGTCTTGAATTATTTCATTTTTTAAATTTTTCAAAGTGCTTTTTAATCGATTTATTTTGGAATTATTCATAATCAGAAATTATTTAGAATCTTTATAAGCATTAAAGTAATCCTGATCCTATCAATATTCATTTTTTTGACCCAGGTCAAGAACTGGTTAATATGTATTATCACCTTATAGCGTGATTACGTCAGGTATATAGGATTCCGATATCTAATCCCCCGTTCTAGTCCCCGCAGCCTTCTGGTTATTCGGTACAGCACCGATTGGATTGGTTGGATTCAGCAAGCGAAGGAAAGTGACCTAGCATTTAGACAAGAATTGAAAATGAAGCCCCACCACTGTGCGAGGTATTTTGTGGGCCAAATCAAATATTCGCGTTCATTTTTTGTAAGAATCTTGTAAATTGGCCAAAAATAAAGAGCCTGCATTCCTGCAAGCCCTCGGTTTTATTGCTTATTGGGTGGCGTCCCCAAGGGGATTCGAACCCCTGTTACCGCCGTGAAAGGGCGGTGTCCTAGGCCGACTAGACGATGGGGACACTAGGGTTTACCAGGTAAATCTGGTGGAGCCAGGCGGGATCGAACCGC
>Ga0224508_10001925_pt1 | contig 18226 bp, 17 predicted proteins | sample SF_Jan12_sed_USG_4_FD_170157 | JGI IMG/M metagenome (GOLD analysis project Ga0224508, IMG submission 170157) | Sediment microbial communities from San Francisco Bay, California, United States - SF_Jan12_sed_USGS_21 | ecosystem: Environmental > Aquatic > Marine > Sediment | place: USA... | reverse complement strand
ACCCCAAACGCGTAGGGCCATACGAGCGCTTTGCCGATCTGCTGGTGGATCGGTATACCAGATCCGGGGAGACCCGGCCCTCGCGGGCGACCCGCCCGGGAAACATGGACTCGATCACCGAGGAGGATGTGATCCGAAAACTCGAAGTCCTTCAGGACCGTTACCTGTCCGGAGACGGATCGTGAGCGAGACCGCGACCGGCACCCGCGCCGGGCGGATCCTGTGGGTGGACGACGAGGTCGATCTCCTTCGACCGCATCTGATGCTCCTGCGATCCGAGGGGTATCACGTCGACGCGATCATGAATGGCCAGGACGCCCTCGAGCTGCTGGGCAGTCGTACGTACGACCTGGTTCTGCTCGACGAACAGATGCCCGGGTTGCGCGGCATCGAGGTGCTCGACCGCCTCCGGCGATCATCGCCGCGCCTGCCGGTCGTGATGGTGACGAAGAGTGAGGAAGACTCCACCATGCACGAGGCGATCGGGCGCCGGGCGGACGACTACATCGTCAAGCCGACGAGCCCGCGGCAGGTGCTGTCGGTGGTCACCAGGCTGCTGGCGGGGCCCGCGCTCAGACACGAGCACATCGCCCGAGACTTCTCGCGCCGTTTCGGCGAGCTCCGGGAGGCGTGCTCGACGGCGCGCTCGTGGACGGAATGGTCGAGTCTCTACTCGGAGATGATCGATTGGGACCTCGCGCTCGAGGAGGCTCAAGAGACGGGTCTCCGGGACATCCTCGATACGATCGTTGCCGATCTGCGTCGGGGGTTCTGCGACTTCGTGGCCGAGAGCTACGGCGATTGGGTGCACGAGGGCGGCGAGGAGGGCCCCACGCTCTCCGTGGACGTGCTCCGCCGCATGTTCCAGCCCGTTCTCAGCGAGGATCCGGCGGCGCTGTTCATCGTCATGGACTGCATGCGGCTCGGTCAGTGGCGGGCGATCGTCCCCCTCCTGTCGGAGTTGTTCGAGATCGAAGAGGAGCTCTATTCGTCGATCCTCCCGACCGCGACCCCGTATGCCCGAAACGCGCTGTTCAGCGGGCTGTTTCCCGATGAGCTCGCCGAGCTCCGGCCGGATTGGTGGGAGCGCGGCGACGAGATCGGCTACAACTCCTTCGAGGACGAGCTGTTCCAGCGTCATGTCAACGAGCTGGTCGGGGGTGTCCTGCCGACGCATTACGAGAAGATCTTCTCGGCGGCGGAGGGTCAGGCGATGCTCGGACGCCTGGACGGGTATCTGTCGAGTCCGTCGGCGACGGCGCTGGTGTTCGGGTTCGTCGACCTGCTGACGCACGGACGCTCGGAGTCGCGCCTGATCTGGGAGATGGCCCCGGACACGAGCGCCCTGCGGTCTCTGACGGTGACCTGGTTCCAGCGCTCGGCCGCTTTTCGCGCTCTCAAGGTGGCCGCCCAGCGCGGCGTGCGCGTCCTTCTCACGACGGATCACGGATCGCTGCATTGCCACCGGCCGGCCACGGTCTACGCGAAGCGGGACGCCACGTCGAACCTCCGCTACAAGTTCGGAGACGACCTGCGGGTCGAGAACCCCGGAGCGGTCTTCCGCACATCGGACGCGGATGAGCTCAGGCTTCCGCCGGGAGGGCTCAAGCGCACGTACGTGCTCTGCCGCGAGGACTACTTCTTCGTGTACCCGACGAAGCTCCGCGAATACCAGAATCGATATCGCGACAGCTTCCTCCACGGTGGAATCAGCCCCGACGAGATGATCATGCCCGCGGCGCTGCTGACTCCGAGATGACCAACCGGCCCGCCGCCGAGCCCCGTCCGGATACGCTGCGGCGTCTCCTCGACTTCCTCAAGCGGTACCGGCTCTGGTTCACCGCGGCGGTGGCGCTCAGCGTGGTCGGGGCGACGCTCGACGCGTTCGGGCTCCTCCTGTTGATCCCGTTTCTGCGATCCCTGTTCGAGATGGGACCGATCTTCCCGGACGGCGGACGCAACGCGGCCGAACGGCTGATCGACACTCTCTTCGGCGGGTTCATCGGCGACGCCGAGGGACTCCAGGCGCTCCGCCTCGTCTGCCTTATCGTCGTCGTCGTCATCCTCCTCAAGAACGTCTGCCTCTACGCGTCGCGCGTTCTCTCGATCCGGGTCGAGGAGTCCTTCGCCCGGGATCTCAGAAACGCGGTGCATGCGCGGCTCCAGCGACTGCCGCTCTCCTTCTTCGGCGAGGGGCGGACCGGGCAGCTGATCACGCGGGTCGAGGCCGACACACGGGAGGCGAGGCTGATCCCCGCGGCCGCCGCGCTCTGGGTCCGTCACGCCGCGTCGACCCTGGCACACGTCGCCGCGTTGTTCATCCTGTCGTGGCAGTTGTCCCTGTTCGCGCTCGTCCTCATCCCGATCATGGTCGTGGCCCTGCGGCCGATCCTCTCCCGGCTGCGAGCCTCCTACCGGAAGGTCTTCGATGACCGCGGCGACGTGACCAGCGCGCTGGAGGAGACGGTGACCGGGATCCGGCTGGTCAAGGCGTCCGGCACGGAAGACCGTGAGGAACGGCGGTTCGCCGAGCGCTCGAACGAATTCGCCCGGGCCGCGATGAAGACGAAGATGACGGGGCAGCTCGCGTCTCCGGTCTCGGAAGTGCTGTCGTCTCTCGTCGCGGTCGCGCTGATCTGGGTGGGAGCCGGAATCGTGTTGGGCGACGGCGGTCTGGGCCCGGACCAGTTTCTGGCCTTCGTCACCCTCGCGCTCCGCACGGTGTCGCCGATCAAGGCCTTGTCGCAGTTGCCGCCGCAGTTCCACCAGGGCCTCGCCGCCGCGGATCGGTTCCTCGAGGTCCTGGATCGGGATCCCGAGCCCGAGGGCGGGTCGCTCGAAGCGACCTCGTTCGAGACGGCGATCCAGTTCGAGGGGGTCACCTTCTCCTACTCGGACGACGCGCCCGTTCTTCACGCCATCGACCTGACGATCTCCCGGGGGGAGGTCGTGGCGCTCGTGGGCCCCTCAGGCGGGGGAAAGAGCACGCTCGTGGATCTGATCCCACGCTTCGCCGACCCGACCGGGGGCCGGATCACGCTCGACGGGCGCGACGTGCGTGACTTTTCGGTGCGGTCGCTCCGGGGTCTGATCGGCCTGGTGAGCCAGGACACCGTGATCTTCCACGACACCGCGGCCGCCAACATCGCATACGGGGCTTCGGAGGCGACTCCCGACGAGGTCCGTTCGGCGGCGCGCGCCGCGCACGCGGAACCGTTCATCGAGGCTCTTCCCGACGGGTACGACACGGTGTTGGGTGAACGAGGAACGCGTCTTTCCGGCGGGCAGCGGCAGCGCATAGGAGTCGCCCGAGCCCTGCTCCGCGATGCCCCGATCCTCGTTCTGGACGAGGCGACGTCCGCCCTCGACTCGGAGAGCGAGAAGATCGTCCAGGAGGCGGTGACGGAGTTGTTCGAGGGGCGCACGATCGTGATCATCGCCCACCGGCTGTCCACCGTGAGGGCGGCGGATCGGATCGTCGTGCTCGAGGCCGGACGAATCGTCGATCAGGGAACGCACGAGGAGCTGCTCGACCGCGGCGGCCCCTATCTCAGGTTGTTCGACCGGCAGCTCACTGCTGCGACGTCGCCATGAGCCCGTTAGAGCGACGCCTGATACTCGTGCGGCACGCACAGCCCGCGATCGACCCGTCGATGCCGGCGTCACGCTGGCGGCTGACGGAGGAGGGGAGAACCGGCGCCGCATCGCTCGGACAACGCCTTGCCCTCTACCGGCCGCGTGCGTGCTACTCGAGTCCCGAGCCCAAGGCGATCGAAACGGCGGCGGGCATCGTGACGGCGATCGACGTGCCCGTCGTGCCGGTGCCCGGCCTGGCCGAACACGCCCGCGAAGACGTCCCGTTCCTCGGCTCGGCCGCCGCGTTCCGCGAGCGTCTCCTCGAGGTCTTCGCCCGTCCCGGGGAGGTCGTGTTCGGCGAGGAATCCGCGCACCAGGCTGCGGAGCGGTTCACGGACGCGATGGATCTCGTGATGGAGGAGGCCGGCGCAGAGTCCGTCGTCGCCGTCTCCCACGGTACGGTCATGAGCCTCTACGTCTCGGGCCGGATCGGCCTCAACGCCGTCGAATTCTGGGATTCGCTCGGGTGGGGAGCGTTCGTCGTGATCGGCTGGGAGTCGGGCCAGGTGCTGGACTTCGATGCGGGTGATCGCGGTGGTCCCTAGCACCCGCCCCGGATGAGGAGGCGGATCGGCCTGGGGATCGCGGGTGTCGCGCGGTCGGTGCTGCGGGTTCGCCGGACCCTCGTGGAGTCCCAGATCGCGGCGAGCTTTCCCGAGCGTGAGAGCGAGTGGGTCAAGGTCACCGCGCGCGGCTGCTATCGCCACTTCGGCGAGGAGCTCGCGGTGCTGGCCGGTGGGGCGAACGCGATTCGCAAGGCGCTCGATCGCATCCAGGATCCGTCACGCGCGATCGACGATCTCCGGGCCATCGCGGGAGACGGCGGATCGTGCGTGATCGTGACCGGCCACCTCGGGAATTGGGAGCTCGCGGGAGCGTATGTCGCGACGTCGGGTATCAAGGTGACCGCCGTGGCACGAAGACAGCGCGGGACCTTCGGGCGTCGCCTTCATGCCGTTCGTGAGGGGCTCGGCCTGGAGATCGTCGATCATGATGCGGGCGCGGCGCCGGTGATGCGGGCGTTGCGATCCGGACGGTGCGTAACGCTCGTCGCCGATCAGCACACGCGCCGGGGAGCCGAACCGTTGCCCTTTCTCGGACGCCCGGCGTGGACAAGCCTGGGTCCCGCTCGCCTCGCACAGGCGGCCGGCGTCCCGCTCGTGTTCGGGGCGCTGGTCAGGGAGGGCGAAGGGTACATCGCGAGGTGGGTTCCCGTGCCCCCGGCGGCGCTGGAGGATCCCGTGACGGGAACGCGCGAGTGGCTGTCTTATCTGGAGCGGGCGGTACAGGAGCGTCCGGAGCAGTACTTTTGGTTCCACAGAAGGTGGAGACACACGAGGAACGTGGGCGAAACGTGATCTATATAGGCATCCCCGTACGCGACGAGCGACACACGATCGGGCCGCTGCTATGGCGGATCCGCGAGCTCCTGTACGGCGAACAGCGCGAATTCCATCTGATTGTCGTGGATGACGCCTCGACGGACGGCACCCAGGATCTCCTGGAGAAGTACACGCGGGTGCTCCCCATGACCCTCGTCCACAACGAGGCATGTCGGGGATACGCGGCCACGCTGGAGCAGCTCATCCGCGAAGCGTCCGCGAAGTCCGGCTATCCGAAGCGCGACGCGCTGGTAACGATGCAGGCGGATTTCAGCGATCCGCCCGAGTGCGTTCCGGAGATGTTGCGCCGATTCGAGGGCGGGGCGGATCTGGTCTCGATCGCGCCGCTCACGGCTATGAGCCGCCCACGACGTTGGACCCGGATCGGTGCGAGCCTGGTTTCGCGCGGCATCCGTGTGGCGGAGGAGCCGTGCGACCCGTATGGCAGCCTGAGACTGTACCGGCTGTTCACGCTCTGCCGGTCGCTCGCCGAGCAGGGGGATGAAGGCCCCCTTCTGACCCAGAAGGGCTGGGCGGCGAACGCCGAGCTTCTCCTCCGCGTGCTCCCTCACACGAGACGCGGCGAGGTGATCGACCCGCCCCCGGAGCGCCTCAGAAGGTACCGGGACAGCCGGTTCCGACCCGGTCCCCAGCTGCGCACGCTCTTACGGGCCCGACGCGACCCGGCACTACGGGCCGCCGCCGCGAGGGCACGAGACACCGCCGCGTCATGAAGACGCTGGTCCTGGCACTGGCGCTGCCGCTTCTGCACGTCCCGGCCGAAGCGAACGCTCAGACGGCCCCCGCGCCGTCCCCGTTCGAGGCGGAGTGGCCGTTCGACGTCGGGGAGATCGCGACGTACGACGTCACCTTCGGCCCCATCCGAGTCGGACGCGCGCGTCTCGCCGTCGAGGCCGTCGACACCGTTCGGGCGACACCGGCGTACCGGCTGTCACTCGAGCTCGAAGGGGGACCGTTCTTCTACAAGATCGACGACCGGACCGTCGGCTGGCTCGCGACCGAACCCTACCGGACCGTCAGATTCGAGGAGATCCTCAACCAGGGGGGGTACCACCGCCATCGGCGCTATGAGCTGGATCACGAGCTCTCGAGCTACGTCCGCCAGGATTGGGACGATGAGGCGGGACAGTACGTGGCCCACGCCACCGAGCGCGACGTTGCGATGCCGTCCTTCGCGCTCGACGAGATCTCGTTTCTGTTTCTCGTCCGGACTCTGCCGCTGGACGTCGGTCACACCTACGTGTTCGAAAACTACTTTCAGGACGAGGGGAACCCCGTCGTGGTGCAGGTGTTGAGACGAGAGAGGGTCCGCGTGCGAGCCGGCCGATTCGAGACGATCGTCGTCCGGCCGATCATCCAGACGGACGGGCTCTTCTCCGAGGGCGGAGAGGCCGAAGTCTACATCAGCGACGACGACGAACGTCGCATCGTCCTCCTCAAGTCGCAGATGTCGGTCGGCGAGATGAACATGTATTTGCGCGACCTGGAGACGGGCGAGCGCTGAGCGTATGGGCGGCACGGGGCGGCCGGTCTTTTGGCGTCACCGGCTGGCCCGGGGTATATTCGCGCGGCCCAATCACGGAGCATCCATAAATCACGGGGAGGTGCCTTGGGAAAAGGCGGATACGTACCAAACGCGATCGACCGGGCTCGAGACGAGCTCTTCAGTCATATTCGTCGTTGCGGCGTTCTGGAAGCTGAGGACGAGCAGCGCTCGGAATGGTTCGATGACACGGTCGAATATCTGGCGGAACGGTATCCGGAGCTGACTCCGGACGAGCTCGTCGCTCTGCGTACCATCGGCGAGCGGTATTGTGCGCCCGCGATCTCGAACGCGAGTCGAGCCCCAGCGGCTCCTGCCGAAGAGACCGGGACGGAGGCGGAGGAATCGGTCGAGGCACCGGTCGAGGTGGCCGTCGCCACGGTCGACGAACCCGCGACGGCCGAGGTCGCTGTCGAGGTGGCCGAGGAGGAAGTGGTCGATACCGGCGAGGTAAGCGCAGCCTGAACGAGCCCCCGTCCCCGGACGACCCGGGACCTGAACGGACCGGCAGCAGCCGGTCGAAACCTCACTGATGGACACAGGGGTCGTTCTTCGGCTCCTGGCCGTGATCGGCCTCGTGCTGGCGAACGCGTTCTTCGTGGCAGCGGAGTTCGCGCTTGTCGGTGCCCGCCGGACCCGCATCCGCGAGCTGGTCGAGGAAGGAGATCGACCGGCCCGTCTGGTCGATCGGGCTCAACGCGATCTCGACCGCGCGATCTCGGGGACGCAGCTCGGAATCACGCTGGCGTCCCTCGGGCTGGGCTGGATCGGCGAGCCGGCGGTCGCCGTCACGATAGAGCCGGTGGTCTCGGCGATGGGGCTTCCCGGCTCCCCGGTCGCCGTGCACTCGATCGCGGTCACCCTCGCCTTCATCTTCATTGCCTATCTCCACATCGTGCTGGGCGAGCTGGCGCCCAAGACCGTGGCGCTCCTCCACCCCGAGACCGTCAGCCGATTCGTCGCCGGGCCGCTGATCGCGTTCAATCGGCTGATGGCGCCCTGGATCTGGGTCCTGAACGGATCGTCCGCGCTGTTCCTGCGACTCATGCGGCTGCCGGCGAGCGTAGGCCACGAGCGGGTTCATAGTCCGGACGAAATCGAGATGCTGGTCAGCGAGAGCCTGAAGGAAGGGGTCGTCGAAGAGGACGAGAAGGCGATGATCCAGGGGGTCTTCGACCTCACCAGGACCATGGTGCGCGAGGTGATGACGCCGCGCCCGGATATCGTGGCGGTGGGTGCGGATGCGACCATCGCCCTGATGCTCGAGAAGTCGGCCGAATCAGGGTTTTCTCGGCTCCCGGTCTACCGGGAGTCCCTCGACGAGATCATCGGAGTCGTCGTGGTGAAGGACCTGCTCCGACGTGTGGTGAGCGGCGACGACAACACGCGGGCGTCGGCAGTGATGAGAGACCCCTTCTTCGTGCCCGACACGAAACCGGTCGATGATCTGATCGCGGAGCTACGGCATCGAAAGACGCACATCGCGATCGTCGTCGACGAGTTCGGCGGCACCGACGGAATCGTCACACTCGAGGACCTCCTGGAAGAGATCGTCGGCGAGATCTATGACGAGCACGACATCGCGGCGGCGGACGTCGCGGTGGGCCCCGACGGCCGAGTCCTTCTGGACGGCGGCACGTCGTTCTCGGATCTCGTCGAGAGATTCGATCTTGCGACATCCGGCGGGGAGGAGGAGTACGACACCGTGGCGGGGTACGTCCTCGCGACGCTCGGCAGGATTCCCGACGTCGGCGAGCGCGTACCGATCGGCGATGCCGAGCTGCGGGTGCGTGAGCTCAACGAGCGAAGGATCACCGGGCTGGAGCTGGTCGGCGCTCGGGAGCGTCCGGCGTCGGATGGCGGAAGTGACCCCGTGCCCGAGTGATAGCGCGTTCCGCCGCTTTGGGGAGCCCTTCCTGGGGCCTCGCGGAGTTGCCCCGAGGGTGCTTGGGCGCGTATAAAAACACCGACGTGCGTACGATCTGTCGTTCGAGTCACTACCAAACGGTCGAGCGTCCTTCAGGGTGATCGAACCCGACTTCTGGAACGGGGATCAATACGACGCAGAGGCTCAACGCCTCTACGAAGACGGCGACTACGACGAGGCGCTCGCGATTCTCAAGCGCGCCCTCGGTCGATACCCCGAGTCTCCGGAGCTTCTGGTGTCTCTGGGATACACCCGTCTCGCCCGAGAGGAATACCCCTGGGCCCACAACGCCTTCGATCAGGCCCTGTGGCTGGACCCGGATCACGAAGAGGCGCTCGCGGGCCTCGGTGAGGCCAAGTTGCGTCTCGGAGACCGGGCCGGCGCCTTCCGCGCCTTCGATCAGCTGCTGGAGCTCGGGTTCGACTCCGACGTCGAGTTGATGCTCTGCGTTGGACGCAGTCTGCTCCGTGAAGGGCTCCCCGATCGAGCCGAGCGCTTCTTCAGGCTGGCCCGCGTGGCGGATCCGCTCAGCGCCGACGTGGCGCTCGATTTGGCGTTTGCCGCGTACCGCCGCCGCGAGACCCGGGTCGCGCTCGAGTGGGGCCGGGAGGCCGTGCGTCTCGATCCGGCGTCGCCCGACGCGCGTGCCATGTGCGGCAACATCCTCTACGAGTTGGGCGAGTTCACGGCGTCCCTAGAGCAGCTGGAGAAGATTGCCCCGACGCAGGTCGTCGATCCGGTCGTCGCCTGGCGTCTGATCGAGCTCAAGCGCCGGATCTACGACCTTCCCGAGGATTCGGCGGCGATTCAGCCGTATCTGCTGGTGCTCGAAGAGCTCGCGAGCGATCCGACGCCCGAGGAACGGCTTCTGGCCGAGATCGAGGCGGAGGCGCAGGGTCTCCGGTCGACGTGGGTGCGCACGCAGCTCGACCTGTTCGGCCGGCCTCCGGAGATCGGACACGAGGACTCGCATCGGGTACGCCATCCCGACGGGTCCGTGTTCGAGGGGGACTGGGACACGATCGTCCGGAACATGCGGGACCGGACCGATCCCACGCAGTCCCTCGTCGACTTCATGAGGGCCGAAGCGAACCGGCTTCACGATCTGACCGGAGGCTCGGTGTCGGTCGAGAGCTCGCGGGCTTTCATCGAGGACTCCGCACGGGTCGGGGCGCTCGAGATCGAGCGCTGACGCGGTCTCCGGCTTCGGTCGCCCCCGGGTCCCGGTGGCGCGACCGGGGTGAGCCCGCGAAGCTTCTGTCATGAAGGTCGCGTCTCCGAATTCACTCGCCAGATTGCTGCAGGAGCAGCTGGCTGCCCAGGGCGATCCGTCACGGGCCGTCACGCTCTCGCAGTTGCTCGAGGTTCATCTATCCTACGCCGTCGTGCGTGGTGCGCTGGGGCTGGCCGGCAAGGGGGAGTATGACGTCGCTCTGCTCGGACTGCTGGTCGACCGGAGCCTGCTCCAGGTGGATCCCGCGGTCGAAGCGGCGGCCAAGCGAGAGCTCGAGAAGGCGGAGCCCGGGCTCGCGTTCGCCGGCGCGCTCGCGGACCGCCTTCTCCGTCTCCGGCGGGATCGGGACGACGCCCAAGGTTCAAACCCGGCGGCCGGTTCGCTCTCGGTGACGGAACCGGATGAGGCGGAGCAGCCGCCGGCCTCCCTCCCGTCGCACGAGATCTCCGATGAGCCCGCGGAGACGGGGGAGGGGCTCGTTGCTTCCGAGTCCACCGCGGCCCCGCGCGAGCGTGAGACGCCCCGTTCCGAATCGACTGCTGAGCTGGCGGAGGGGGACGATTCCGTCGTCGCGACACCGGAGGAGGCACCGGCCTTCGAGCCCCTCGAACCGGCCGAGGTCGCCAAGCCCCCGGCGCGGGAGCCGGTCGAGCCGTCCGTCAGCTTGCCGGCGGCCTGCTGGACGTGCTCCCACGAGCTACCGGCGCGCGACGGCGTGCGCTTTTGCCCGCACTGTGGATCCGACCAGGAGCAGCCGCGGTGCACCGCCTGCGGCGAACAGGTGGAGCATGCGTGGTCGTTCTGTCCCAGATGCGGGCGGGCGCTCGAGACATGACGCCGATTCGCGTAGCCGTAATCGGTGGGGACGGGATCGGGCCCGAGGTGACCGAGCAGGCCCGGCGGGTCCTCGAGACCCTCTCATCCGCCGGGCTGGTGTCGATCGGGTTCACCGAGTTCCCGCACGGGGCGGATCATTATCTCGAGACCGGCGAGACACTTTCTGACGAGTCGTTCGCGCGTCTCAGGGATGATTTCGACGCCATCCTCTTCGGTGCGGTCGGCGATTCGCGCGTGCCGGACGGTCGGCACGCGAGGGATCTCCTGCTGGGCCTCCGCTTCAGGCTCGACCTCTTTTTGAACCGACGACCGGTGAAGCTGAGAGCGCCGGCCCTGTCGCCGCTCAGAAGGGCGGACGAAGTCCCGATCGACTTCGTCATCTATCGCGAGAATACTGAAAGTCTGTATGGCGGGATCGGAAGACTGGAACACGAAGGAACTCCGGACGAGGTCGCCATCAGCGAAGGGATCGCAAGTCGGCGGGCCGTCGACAGAATCGTCCGTCTGGCGTTCGAGGATGCCCGCGCCGCCGGCGTTCGGGTCACGCTCTCGGATAAGGCCAACGCCGTCCCGCACATGTACGGCCTCTGGCGCCGTGTGTTCGGGGAGATTGCCGCCGAGTACGCCGATGTGCCGTCCGAGATGCGGTACGTCGACGCCCTCGCGATGGAGATGGTGAGGTCGCCCGAGCGATTCGGGATCATCGTCACCGGCAATCTCCTGGGCGACATTCTGTCCGACCTCGGCGCCGAGCTGATCGGCGGGCCCGGTCTCGCCCCATCCGCCAACGTGAACCCCGGCCGGCACGCGCTGTACGAACCGGTGCACGGAAGCGCGCCGGACCTCGTGGGAACGGGGCAGGCGAACCCGATGGCAGCCGTCCTGAGCGCGGCCATGCTCCTCGCGGACCACGGGGCCAAGGAGGCGGCCCAGGCCGTGGAGGCCGCCGTCGATGCGGCGCTCGAGGAAGGCCGGACCACGCCGGATCTGGGTGGCAACGCGAGCACTGCCGAGGTCGGGGATCGGCTGTGCTCCGGCGTGCTCGAAGCGATCGGCTGACACGCGCCCGAGCCCCTTCCAGGCGCGTCTTCCCGCCAGCAGGAATCCCTCTCGTTCGATATCTTCAGGACTCGAATCGAACCATCGTCGGTGTGGACATAGAGGAGCTGGAATGAGCGCGAACGGGAACGGAATCGTCTTCCTGTCGGCGACCCGGACGGCCATGGGCACGTTCGGAGGAAGCCTGAAAGACAAGAGCGCGATCGACCTCGGGGTCGTGGCCGCGGAGGCGGCGCTCGAGCGCGCCGGAGCGCCGGCCGAGGACTACGGGCACGTGGTGTTTGGGAACGTGATGCAGACCTCGGCCGACGCGATCTATCTGGCGCGCCATATCGGCCTGAGGGCCGGGCTGCCCATCGAGACGCCGGCCGTCACTGTGAATCGCCTCTGCGGATCCGGCTTCCAGGCGGTTATCGATGGATCACAGGAGATCCGTCTCGGCGATGCCGACGTTTGTCTGGTGGGTGGCGCCGAATCGATGAGCCAGGCGCCGCACGTCGTCCGCGGGGCCCGTTGGGGGTTGAGGCTCGGCCCGTCCGCGCAGCTCGAGGACTCGCTGTGGGAGGCGCTGACGGATCCGTACTGCGGCTTCTCGATGGCGCAAACGGCGGAGAACCTCGCCGAGGAGTACGGGATCAGCCGCTCCGAGGCGGATGAGGTCGCGGTCCGCAGCCAGCAGCTGGCGAAGGCGGCCTGGGACGAGGGTCGGTTCGCGGACGAGGTCGTGCCGGTGATGGTCGGCCGAAAGGGTCGCGAGAAGGCGTTCGATGAGGATGAGCACCTCCGACCCGAGACTACGATGGAGGCCCTCGGGGGGCTCCGCCCGTACTTCAAGGAGGACGGACTGGTCACGGCCGGCAACGCGAGCGGAATCGGCGACGGAGCGGCCGCGCTCGTCATGGCGGGCGCCGAGTACGCCTCCGCGAACGGACTGCAGCCGATCGGCCGCCTCGTATCCTCGGCCGTCGCCGGGGTACCCCCGAGGATCATGGGGATCGGCCCGGCACCGGCGTCGCGCGTCGCCCTCGAGAAGGCCGGCCTGACGCTCGAAGACATCGATCTGATCGAGGTGAACGAGGCGTTCGCGCCGCAGTACGTCGCCGTGGAGCGCGAGCTCGAGCTCGATCGCGAGAAAGTGAACGTCGACGGCGGCGCGATCGCGCTGACGCACCCGCTCGGGATGACGGGCGCCCGGATCACATCCCATCTGCTCCATGAGCTGAAGCGCCGTGGTGGAGGGATTGGGCTCGGAACGGCCTGCATCGGCGGAGGCCAGGGCGCGGCGGTGATCGTCGAAGTCGACAGCTGAGGTAGGGGAGGGTCAGCCTCCGCACCCGGCGTCTCCTGACAGGGGAGAACCAGAGTGGAACCGTTCTTGGCTGTACTGGCCGGGGCGGGCGCCATCGCGCTCGCAACCAGCCTCCGAATCCTGAAGGAATACGAACGCGGAGTCGTCTTCCGTCTCGGCCGGGCCCGCCCGGCGCGCGGCCCGGGTCTGATCTTCCTCGTGCCGTTCGGCGTCGAACGCATGGAGCGGGTCAGTCTGCGCATCATCGCGATGGACATCCCGCCTCAGGACGTGATCACGCGGGACAACGTCTCCGTGAAGGTGAACGCGGTGCTCTACTTCCGCGTCTCCGATCCGATGAAGGCGATTCTCGAGATCGAGGACTACCTGTTCGCCACCTCCCAGCTCGCCCAGACCACCTTGAGGTCGGTGATCGGACAGGCGGAGCTGGACGAGGTGCTCGCGGAGCGGGAGAAGTTCAACCAGATCCTCCGCGACATCATCGATGAAGGCACCGACGCCTGGGGCATCGACGTGACCGGCGTCGAGGTCAAGGACGTCGACCTGCCGCAGGAGATGAAGCGCGCGATCGCGCGTCAGGCGGAAGCCGAGCGCGAGCGGCGTGCGAAGGTGATCAGCGCGAAGGGCGAGCTTCAGGCCGCCGCGAATCTCCGCGATGCCGCCAAGCAGCTGAGCAGGTACCCGGCGTCGCTCCAGCTCCGGTTCCTCCAGACGGCGACGGAGATCGCCGCGGAGAACAATTCCACGACGCTCTTCCCGCTTCCGATGGACTTCGGCGGCGGGTTCAAGGGGCTACTGGGCAAGCTCATCGGTGAAGCGTCGGAGGAGGCGGAAGATGAGGCGCACGCGAAGATCGTGGCCGAGTCGGAGGATCAGGCGCTGACTTCGGGCGACGGCGCGGCGATGCTCCCGGCGGGGGCGACGGCCGATGAGACGCCGGAGCCCGTCCGCGAGACGGTCGAACGCGGGACCGATGCCGCCGACTGAGCACGACGAGGGTCTGCCCGAGGAAGGCTGGTCGGATTCGGACCTGCCCGCCCGGCGACGCTACGACGAGACTCCGGTCACCCAGGAGGAGCTCGAGCGGGTGATCCGCCGCGCGTCCGACCTGCAGTTCAAGAGCTCGACGACGCTGCCGAGCACGCTCGATGTCGGCGAGGTCATCCGGATCGGCGAGGAAGTGGGGCTGGAGCCCCGGTACGTCCAGCAGGCCATGGCCGAAGTTCAGGCCGAGTCGCTCGTCCCGTCGGCACCCGAGGACGGCGGCTTCATGTCCAGATGGGCCGGATCCTCAGCCGTACGCGTGAGTCGTGTCGTACCTGGCAGTCAACACGACGTCGAGCGAAATCTCGAGCACTACCTGCGCGAGAAAGAGCTGCTCAAGCCGGTTCGATCACAGCGCGGCCGCTCGCTGTGGGAGCCCGCGGGAGGCCTCGTGTCGTCCATGAGGCGGGCGATGGACGTCGGGGGGCATGGATACACCCTCGCGAAGGCGAAACGGCTGCAGGTGGCCGTGGAGCCGCTCGAGAGCGGCTGGTCGCTCGTCACGCTCACTGCGGACATGGCGAACCTGCGAAACGAGACGGCGGGGGGCTGGATGTTCGGGATGGGACTGGCGAGCATCGGACCGTCGATCGGGCTGATCGTCGCCACCGGGGGAGCGGCGCTCGCGTTCGTCGGCGCCGCGGCTCTCGTCGGAGGAGGCGTCGCGACGGCACGCTTTGCGGCCAGGAAGCACGTGCGGAAAGAGGCCGAGCGGCTGGAGTTGTCGATGCTCGGCCTGCTCGACCGCCTCGAGAGGGGCGAGACGCTGGAGCTGGGGGAAGAGCCGTGGCATACGAAGCTGCTGCGCTCGGCCGGGCTCGAAGGGGAATAGAGATCACAACCGCGAGGAGCATGAATTGAGCGAGATACAGAGAGTCGGAGTCGTGGGCTGCGGACTCATGGGTGGGGGCATCGCCCAGGTGAGCGCGCAGGCGGGCTACCCCACCATCGTTCGCGAGGTGGACCAGTCGGCCCTCGACCGTGGCATCCAGGGGATCCAGAAGAACCTGGATCGGGCTGTCGCCAAGGAGAAGATCTCGGAGGAGGACAGGGACGCGGCGATGGGCCGGTTGACCCCGACCCTCGACCTCGGCGATCTCGAGGAGTGCGACATCGTCATCGAGGCGATCATTGAGAACCTCGACGCGAAGCACGAGCTGTTCGACAGCCTCGGGGAGATCTGCAAGGCGCCGGCGATCTTCGCGTCCAATACGTCCAGCCTGTCCATCACCGAGATGGCGGCGCGGACGGACCGGCCGGACCGGTTCGTCGGGCTCCACTTCTTCAGCCCCGTTCCCGTCATGAAGCTCCTTGAGGTCGTCCGTTGCGGGCAGACCTCCGAAGAGACGTTCAAGGCGGCGTTCGCGTTCGGTGAGTCCCTGGGGAAGAGCGCGATCGCGTGTCGCGACAATACCGGGTTCGTCGTGAACCGCCTGCTCGTCCCGTACATGCTGGATGCGATCCGGGCGTACGAGCAGGGCGTCGGTTCGATCCCGGACATCGACACGGGGATGCGTTTCGGGTGCGGCCATCCGATGGGACCGTTCACGCTGGGCGACTTCGTGGGTCTCGACACGCTCTACCACATCACCGGGATCATGTACGATGAGTACAAGGAGGCCCGGTACGCCGCCCCGTCCCTCCTGAAGCGGATGTTCCTCGCCGGCTATCACGGCCGGAAGACGGGGAAGGGCTTCTACGACTACAGCGACGACGAGCCGGTGGTGTCCGATTTCGTGAAGTAACGGCCTGGGGACGGTCGGCTCCCCCCGGACCGGCCGTCCCGACCCCCACCAGGGCCGCCCCCCGGGGGCCTGAAACCGGCCGCGTCCGCCGGCTCGCGGACCGGGAGATTTCCTTGCGGCACAAGGCTTTTTGGCCTATTTTGGGTACCCATAATGACGGCCTCCGAAGCACGATCGGAACGCGCGCCGACCGCGCGCGCTGAACCTCATCTCGGACACCTGTCGCTTCGCAATTTCCGCAACTTCGAGGACCTCGATCGCGAGTTCCCCGAAGCCGGAGTGGCGATCATCGGGCCGAACGGTTCGGGGAAGACGAACCTGCTCGAGGCGATCTACTATCTCGAGGTCTTTCGGTCGTTTCGGGGGGTGCCGGACGGGCAGCTGGTCCGGTTCGGCGAGGACGTATTCCGGATCGAGGGAGAGCTCGCGGGCGAGGAGACCGTCGCGGCGGCGTACGACCGGTCACGGAAGATCAAGAAGGTCGAGGTGGGGACGCAGGAAGTGGAGCGGGTGTCGGATGGGATCGGGAGGTTCGGGGTCGCGGTCTTTCGGCTGGAGGACGTGGAGATCATTCGCGGCGGACCGAAAGCGCGACGCCGGTTCCTCGACGTCGCGCTCTCACTCGGGACCCCGACATACCTGGCCGCTCTTCAGCGCTATCGCGTGCTGCTCGGACAGCGCAACGAGGCTTTGAGGCGAGGAGTGTCCTCGGCCGAGCTGGCGGCCTGGTCGGAGGGCCTGATCGAGGCGGGCGCGTCGATCACCGCGAGTCGGCAGCGCTGGGTGCTGGAGGGCCGGGACCGCTACGCCGGGCACTATGAGGCGATCTCGGGCGGCGACCGGGCGGACATCGTGTACGCGTCTTCGCTCGCTCGCTCGGCGGGCGTCGACCCGGCCGCCGGGGAGCCGGAGGACGTGGAGGTCTGGCAGGAGCGCTTTCGACGGGCGCTCGAAGACAGCGCGGATCGCGAGAGACGGCGGGCCATGACGGTCGTCGGTCCGCACAGGGACGATCTGCGGTTCCCGATCGAGGCGCCCGAGGGGCCGCGCGATCTCAGGGGGTATGGCTCGAGCGGCCAGCAGCGCACGGCGGCGCTCGCGCTTCGACTGCTCGAGGCGGATCGGCTTCGGGAGGGGCTCGACCGGGAGCCGGTGTACCTCCTGGACGACGTTTTCGCGGAGCTGGACGAAGGACGTTCGCGGCGACTGCTGGAGCTGCTCGAGACGGGACGATCCGGGCAGGTGATCCTCACGGCGCCGAAGCCGGGAGACATCGAGCTCCGCGGCGGCGATCTGGAGAGGTGGCGAATCCAGAACGGCCGGTTCATCGCGGGATGAGGACGAACGAACGACGCAGGGCGAGGCCGTTGCCCGTCGGCAATCTGTTGGACGGCGTGTTCGAGCGCCTGGGGATCCGGGAGCGCGTCGAGAAGGCGAAGACCGCCGACCGCTGGGGCGAGATCGTCGGTCCGCACATCGCCCGGGTGACGAAGGTGGGGCGCATCAGGGGCGGGACGCTGTTCGTCGAAGTGGCCGGCGCGGCGTGGATGACCGAGTTGAACATGATGCGACGGACGTTGCTCCGTCGCCTGAACGAAGATCGCGAGCAGGGACGGATCGAGCGGATCATGTTCGTGCAAGCGGAGGATGCAGAAACCGCCACGCCACCACGGCGCGGACGGCACTCGACGGGAGGGGTTGATGGCTAGTTCGGCGACCAAGAAGCCCGCCAAGAAGTCGGGCGATGACTATACGTCGCGTCAGATCCAGGTCCTCAAAGGTCTCGAGGCGGTCCGCAAACGCCCCGGGATGTACATCGGATCCACTTCCGCCCGCGGGCTCCATCATCTCGTCTACGAGGTCGTCGACAACTCGATCGACGAGGCGATGGCGGGTCATTGCTCGCAGATAGATGTGTTCATCGGCGAGGACAATTCGATCCGCGTGGTCGACGACGGGCGCGGCATTCCCGTCGACAACCACCCGACCGAGAAGGTGCCCGGGGTCGAACTGGCGCTCACGACCCTCCATGCCGGCGGCAAGTTCGACAAGTCCAGCTACAAAGTCAGCGGCGGCCTGCACGGCGTCGGTGTCTCCGTCGTGAACGCCCTGTCCGAGACGCTGTTCGTCGAGATCAAGCGAGATGGGCACGTCTGGAGCCAGTCCTACCAGCGTGGCATCAAGGACGCGGACCTCGAAAAGGGCGCGAAAACGAGGGACACCGGCACGACGGTCACGTTCCGGCCCGACACCGAGATCTTCACCGAGCTCGAGTACCGGTTCACGACTCTGTCCGATCGCCTGCGCGAGATGGCGTATCTGAACCGTGGAGTGCGGATCTCGCTGACGGACGAGCGGGGGGAAGGCCAGAAGGTAGAGTTCCACTTCGAGGGCGGAATCTCCGAGTTCGTCGAGTATCTCCGAGGAGCGAAATCGCCGCTGCACTCGGAGGTCATCTACGTCTCGGGCACGCAGGACGACACCGAGAT
>Ga0224508_10001924_pt1 | contig 18227 bp, 24 predicted proteins | sample SF_Jan12_sed_USG_4_FD_170157 | JGI IMG/M metagenome (GOLD analysis project Ga0224508, IMG submission 170157) | Sediment microbial communities from San Francisco Bay, California, United States - SF_Jan12_sed_USGS_21 | ecosystem: Environmental > Aquatic > Marine > Sediment | place: USA... | reverse complement strand
TTGAAGTACCCCAATTAGTAGGTCATCAATCAGGCATCGTGATTGACGTTAGCGAGCCGGATGAATTCAAACAGGGGCATATTCCCAACGCGATTAATGTCCCGGTCGACAAGATCGACAATCATTTGAAGAAGCTGCAAAAATACAAAGATAAACCGGTAGTCCTGACTTGCCGTTCCGGTCAGCGTTCTAACAAAGCAGCAGGTGTTTTTAAAAAAAACGAGTTTGCTAATCTGTATACATTAACCGGGGGGTTGGCAGCCTGGCAAAAAGAGAACCTTCCGGTAGACAAAGAATAAGACTGCATCGTTAACAAATTAATCTGAAAACTAATGAATACTGAAACCAAACAAGGACAACTGGAAGTCAAAAAAATCTATATCAAGGATGTTTCTTTCGAGTCACCCGTCAGCCCTCAGGTGTTTGGCCAAACGACCGCGGAACCCCAAATTGACGTGCAATTACGTGTAAGTCACCAGGCATTGAACGAAGAAAAAACATTCAACGAGGTATTCATTACATCGACGGTCACCGCCAATATTGAAGAAAAAGCGGCCATGTTGATCGAAGTGCAACAAGCCGGCATTTTCCAGGTCAGTGGATTTGATGAACAACATCGAGAAGCGGTTCTGGAAGTTGCTTGCCCCAATATTTTATTGCCGTTTTTACGCGAAACGATTTCTGATCTGGTGACCAAAGGCGGATTCCCACAGTTGTTGATTAACCCAATCAATTTCGAGGTGTTGTACCGGGAAAAAATGCGCAAACGTGCCGAACAGGATTCTGCAAAGGCGTCCGGTAAGGCCAATGGCGAGTCCGCGGACGGTCCCGAAATAGCACAACCCTAGTCCTGGTTTATAACCTTGTCGTCTGGTGATCCCGTTGCGGTAATTGGCGCGGGTTCCTGGGGCACCGCCCTCGCGATTTTAATTTCGAGTACTCATCGACCGGTTAGACTGTGGGGACGTGATGCCACGGCGATACAGACAATGGCCACGTCGCGTTGTAACGAACGTTACCTGCCCGATGCGCGATTTCCCGAGTCCTTGCAACCCGTCAGCGAATTGGATGAATTAGTTGAAGGTGTTAGCCGTTTTTTAATCGTCGTGCCGAGTCATGTTTTCAGGCAAAACATTGAGGCACTCGCCAACGCTATCAACAAGTCAGGTAATTCCACAAACCACTGTACTTTTGTCTGGGGTACTAAAGGATTCGAGCCGGGTAGTGGCCGTTTGTTAAGCGAGGTCGCACAAGATGTTTTGGGTCCTGGTGCAACAAAGGCGGTTGTGTCCGGGCCAAGTTTCGCGCGCGAAGTCGCGCACGGCATGCCGACGGCATTAACGGTTGGTTCGGTGCAAGAACAGGACGCGGAAACTATCGCCCAATGGTTTCGTAACGAGTCCACACGTGTTTACACCAATACGGATGTAGCCGGTGTACAACTCGGCGGCGCATTGAAAAACGTCATGGCTATCGCGACCGGTATTAGCGATGGTCTTGGGTTGGGTGCTAGCGCACGTGCAGCGGTAATAACCCGGGGTCTGGCGGAACTGACACGACTGGGTGAAGCATTGGGTGGAAACACCGAAACCTTTATGGGTCTGACCGGTGTGGGTGATTTAATTCTTACTTGTACGGATGATCAGTCGCGTAATCGGCGTGTTGGAATTGGCATTGGTCGAGGAAAAAATCTTGAGCAAGTGCTGCAGGAAATTGGTCAGGAAGCGGAGGGTGTCAACACAGCCCGTGAGTTGCATAATTTGAGTAAACGCAAAAACCTCGATATGCCAATTACGGAACAAGTCTACAAAGTGTTATTTGAAAATCTACCACCGCAAGATGCGGTGGAGGCATTGTTGTCGCGTTCACCTCGCTCAGAATAGTTAACTCGCGCCAGCGAATTTAAGTTGGCGCCAGGCTTCGAATAAAACAACGGCGACAGCATTAGATAAATTCAAGCTGCGGTTATTCGGTCGCATCGGAATAGTCAATCGCTGATGTTCCGGCACCGACTCACGAATCTCCTGCGGCAGTCCACGGGTCTCCGGCCCAAACACGATGACATCATTGGTTTTAAACTGAACGTCTGAATACACCCTCTGGTGTTTGGTGGATACGGTAAAAATATCTGACTTCTGATTTTCTTTTTTGGAAGAATCATAGTCTGGATGCGTTTTTACATTCGCCCACTCATGATAGTCCAGTCCGGCTCTGCGCAATTGTTTGTCATCCAGTGCAAATCCAAGTGGCTCGATTAAATGCAATTGACAACCGCTGTTGGCACACAGGCGAATAATATTGCCGGTGTTCGGCGGTATTTCGGGTTGATATAAAACAATATTTAACACAAGACGATCAAGCTCAATGCAAATCTATTCGCCCGAGTTTTGGTTAAAATGGTTTTACGACAACCAGTATGATAGTGGCGGCGAGAATCAGAACTGGAAACTCATTGAACCAGCGATAAAAAACATGACTCCTTGTGTTGCGATCATGTTTAAAATCGAACAGGTATTTTCCGCACAGAATATGGTATGCAAGCAAAACCAGAACTAGCAATAATTTGACGTGTAACCAGCCACCGCTGAATCCGTAACCCAGCCATAACCAGAAACCAAACAACAAGGTAAGTATCGCACCCGGCGTCATAATGCCAAAGAACAACTTTCGCTCCATGACGACAAAGCGTTCTTTGCTGATAGTGTCTTCGGTCATCGCGTGGTAGACGAATAGTCGCGGCAAATAAAACAAACCGGCGAACCATGTAACCATAAAGATGATGTGAAGTGCTTTAACCCAAAGCATTATCAGTATCTAGTAATTCACGCTCATCAAATATGAGTGTCGAGTGAAAATCCTAAGTCGTGGGTCCGGTATCAGTTGCCGTACCACCAAACCAGCCACGGATCCGTGCGAACACACGTTTAACACCACGCCAGATTTTTGGAATCATCCAGATAACAAATGCAATAGCTAAGACCAATGCAATAATAAACAAAATCGGGTGATGCAATGACGCCCACAAGCCCGCTACGACTAATGCGTCTTCGCCAACACTGACGGCGATGTTGCTAAACGGTTCAGGTGATGTGTTGACCAATACGCGTGTACCGGCTTTGGTAAAATGCGTACCTGCCGCCAGCGTTCCGCCAAGCAACAAGCCCACCAATTCCATTTCCGGAGAGATCGCACTAACCATACCGGCACCAAGCAGTGCACCGGCAGGTATACGAATAAAGCTGTGTAATGCGTCCCATAGATTATCGACACCGGGAATTTTATCGGCGAAAAATTCGACACAATACATAAATCCAGCGGCGACCATGACTAAAGGACTTTGCAGGATTTCAAGATCGGGTGGCAAGTCGATTGAACCTGTGCTGCCCATCCAGCCCAGCATAAAAAGTGCGGCGTACAAGTTAATGCCACTGGCCCAGGCGATGCCCATGGTGGCGGCAATTGTTGCAACTATTTCCATAGCGGATTTGTCCCCACTGATAAATACCCGACAATCATAGCATTGCCTAGCTGAACGAAACTCAAACGTCGCTAAGCCATAGTAGACGCGGGTTTGCGCGGTTGCGGTAAAAACAATTCAAGCAAGTCATTAAGAAAACGAAAGCCCAGATTCGTTGGTCGAATGCGCTCGTTGGTTCTATCCAATAACCCCCGTTTTTCGGCGATGTCGAGTGCGTGACTGACCGTATCGATACTTTCGCCGGTACGTTGTTGGAACACGCTGGTGTCAAAACCGTGGCGTAAGCGGAATGCATTTAATAAAAACTCAAAAGCAGCTTCTTCACGCTCAATTATTTGCGTTGATAAAAACTTTGTAGGGTCTTTTAAATAGCGTTCGGGATGTTTTTCCTTTGTCGTGCGCGCAACCTGATCATGGCTTGTGATTTTGCCGTGCGCACCGGCGCCAATTCCGATGTAGTCACCAAACAGCCAGTAATTTTGATTGTGTTTGCATTGCCTTGCGGCAAGTGCGTAGGCGGAAACTTCGTATTGATCGAAGCGCGCTGACGACAATTCCTCAGCAATGGACTGGTGCATTTCCCACAATGTGTCGCCATCAGGTAAAACCGGTGGGTCGTGATGAAACAAAGTGTTGGGTTCGAGTGTTAACTGATAGACGGATAAATGTGTTGGTTTTAGCGCAATAGCCTGGTGTAAGTCTGACAATGCTTGCTCATGAGTTTGGTTGGGCAAGCCATACATCAGATCCATATTAAAATTATCGAAGCCTGCGTCGATAGCGGTTTGCGCGGCTCGTGTTGCTTCTATTGATCCATGTATGCGTCCGAGGGATTTTAGTTTTTCATCGACGAAGCTCTGCACACCGATAGATAATCGATTTACACCGGCGGTACGAAAACCTGCAAAGCGTTCGTTGTCTACTGTGCCGGGGTTCGCTTCAAGTGTGATTTCAATATCGCGCTCGAATTCAATCAAATTGCTTATGCCTTCGATCAATTTTCGAATTGCATCCGGCGAAAACAAACTCGGCGTGCCACCACCAAAAAATATGCTTTGCAATGGCCGTTGAGAAAAATACTTTTTTTGATTGGTAAGGTCGTTTAGTAATGCATCAACATAAATACTTTCCGGAATCTCATCGCGCAACGCGTGAGAATTAAAATCGCAATAAGGACACTTTTTTACACACCAGGGTAAGTGCACATAGAGAGACAATGGTGGCAGGGTCTCAAAGCGCTCGGGCATGCGCTTTAGGATTCCACGGATGAGTTTGTGCTATGACGCAATTTTTCCATTGCTCGACGATCACGTTTGCTCGGTTTGCCGCGATCATACTGCACAGCTTGAGACTGCATGTGTAGTTGTCCGGCCAGAGTCTCCCGGTTGGTGATACTTTCTTCTGTTTCGTGATATAGCACCTTCGCCTGGGAAGCCGAGCCACGGCACGTGCTGAGTGCCTCAATGATGACGACCGTGCGATAGGGGCCACGTTTTATCTCAAGCTGATCGCCTATATGAACTGCTTTAGCGGGTTTGGCACGCTCGCCATTCAGACGAATTTTCCCGCCACTTATGGCTTTGGCGGACAACTGCCGGGTTTTAAAAAAGCGCGCCGTCCAAAGCCATTGATCCAGCCGCAGTTTGTCCGGTTCGGATCGCTCAGTTGACATGGGGAACGCGCACCAGTTTGTACATAAAATACGTTAAACTTCTCGAAATAATCCTAAAATCGCCAAAAATCGCCTAATTTCGATATAAACGAAACTATTTCGTCCAGCCTGATCTAATACTGTAACAGCATAGCGCAAAGGACTATACTAAAGTTGGGTAGACAAAATTAAGGAAGGTCGTTATGAGCATAAATGGAAAACGTGTCTTTTTCTGTATGTTCGCATGGTGCGGGTTGTCGCTCGGCACCGGTGTGCACGCAATTGATTCCCTGAACAACAGTCTTGATCCCTATTGGCTGGATACCGATGTCGCGGATGAAGCGCCCGCGATAACCGAGCCATTTGAATCCATACTCGGTTCGAACAGGGAATTGTGGTTAAACAATAAATGGGGTTTGCAAGGTAGTCTGTACTCGGGTGATTTGGACAATACCGGTATCAACGATGCCGAGTATTTAAGTCTCGATGTTAAACGTCGGTTTCTAAATTTAACCGAAAAAACGTTTTTCGCCGTTGGCGTGGGTTGGCAGGATATTGATTTGCATATCGGTGGCGCGAGTTCCGGCCCGCGAGTATTGTTGGAAGGGCGTTGGGGTTTAAATGATTCATTGTCACTGTATGGCGCAACCGCTTGGTTGCCTTATCTGGATGATATTTCCGCGGGTTCCAATGTCGTTGGCAGCGAACTCGAAGCCGGACTGACCTACGAGCCATTGCCTTATCTATCATTACGTGCGGGATACCGGCGTTTTGATCTCGATTATGACAACAGCCGCAGCGTTAACCGTAATTCCAGTTCAAGTGGGTTAATGCTGGGTGCGGGTATTCGTTTCTAAGTGCCTTCCTTAGAGATACTTTAGCGCGAGTCAAACCCGGTTTGCGCTAATTTTTCTTTTGTCTTACGCGGTTCTGTTCTTTGAGCCGCCAGGTGGATTTATATTCACTGCGCTAATTCAACGGATTAGTTGTTGGGTAGGCTAAAGATCAAATGCGTTCGTATTATCATATCCGAATGAACAGCACGCGCATTTACAACGCATTAAAAGACTACGTACCTGAAATTCACGCAGACGATGGCAGTGGTCGTGCGGCAGTCGCGTTGGTTGTCCGTGAAACACAACAGGATACCGAGCTTTTGCTTATCGAGCGCGCACGCCATGAAAATGATCCATGGTCTGGGCACATCGCATTACCCGGTGGTCGTATGGAAAAAAGTGATGCGTCGCCACGTCACACTGCCGAACGTGAAACCACGGAAGAGATCGGGTTGGATATGAGTCATACAAAACTCTTGGGTCAGTTGAATGACCGAAACGGTCGTTCCGCCGGAAAACCGGTCGGTTTGATCATCTCCTGTTTTGTGTATCACCTTCAACAATCCGTGAACCTGCAACTCAACTACGAAGTGCAAAGCGCATTGTGGGTACCCGCTTCGCGCTTGCTTGATCCAGACCATACCTTTGAATACCAACGACCTGACATTCCTGAACGCACGTTCTCCGGTATTCGTTTGGGTGACAACGAACAACACATTTTATGGGGCCTAACCCATCGTTTTTTGGCTAATTTTTTTGACATTCTGCAAACACCGTTACCACAAGCGGCTAGCGGCGCAAGACAAATAAGGTCAGAATAACGGGTTCTGGTTTTCTATTCGTATAATGATGATTTCGCCTGAAAAGCAAGTTACCGACAAACGCGGTCGCCCGATGCGTGACTTGCGTATTTCGGTGACTGATCGTTGTAACTTTCGTTGTGTTTACTGCATGCCCAAGGAATTGTTTGGTTCTGATCACGCTTTCCTGGAACGAAAACGCCTGTTGAGTTTTGAAGAAATCACACGAGTGGTGCGTGCGTTCGTTGCACAGGGCGTGGTCAAGTTGCGCGTTACTGGTGGTGAACCGCTGGTGCGGCGCGAGTTGGAAAAACTCATTACTTCATTGGCCGAAATTGAAGGCGTGCAGGAAATAAGTTTGACCACAAACGGGTCTTTGTTAACCCTGGACAAAGCAACATCGTTAAAAGACGCCGGGTTGACACGACTTACAGTCAGCCTGGATGCCATAGATGAACAACTTTTCGCCGATATTAATGACGTCAAGTTTCCCGTAAGCCGGGTGTTAGACGGGATTGAAAACGCCGACAAGGCCGGGCTGGCACCCGTCAAAGTAAACATGGTTGTGGCCAGAGGCATGAATGAAAACGAAGTCCTGCCCATGGCCAGGCATTTTCGAAACAGTGGAGTGGTACTTCGTTTTATCGAATTCATGGATGTGGGTAACACCAACGGTTGGGAATTGGATAAAGTGGTTTGCGCCCAGGAAATCGTCGATACGATTAACGCGGAGTTTCCATTAGTCCCGATGGACGCAAATTATCGCGGCGAAGTGGCCAAGCGCTGGCGTTATAAAGATGGGGCGGGTGAGGTCGGCATTATCTCCTCAGTAACGCAACCGTTTTGCGGTACCTGCAATCGATCACGTCTATCTGCAGAGGGTATGTTTTATACCTGCCTTTTTGCAAACAAGGGATTCGATTTGCGTAACTTGTTGCGTGGCGGCGCGGACGATGAACAATTATTGGAATTCGTTACCAATGTCTGGCGCATACGAGAAGATCGCTATTCGGAAATACGATCAGATCAAACCAGCGGAGTTCCAAAAATCGAAATGTCATATATCGGCGGTTGAACTAGTCCAATCGGACTCAGCGGCATGTGTCTGGTCAATGCCAATTCAATTTTTTATCCGTAGTCATAATTCAGATGTGTAACAAATAGGTTTACAAAGTATTGCGTAGAAAAAATTTTATAACTACGCCGTAACTTAATCCTCACTGTGGTCAGTTTTTGCTAAAAAGCGCTGCTGGTATTCATAAATACCCTTCGAACCAGAATGAAATATCACCTATATGGGTAAGGTTTTTCAGAGTGTCTCGTGCTATGGTTTTTTTGCAATTAAACTTGAAGTTTGAAATTGTTTACTTAGAATTTTTTTAATATTGGGGTAACGATATGAAAAACAAGAAATTAGTATTTGGTATGTTTGTTTTACTCTCGACTGTCTCTAGCGTGGGTATGGCTGCGGACTCGAAATCGGAATTCGGAGATAAGGTTCATTACGCGACTATTGGCGGTACCGACTTCAATAGTGAAACAGGAAAAGACACTCGACGGTTCTTTGATAGCAACGAATTGTATACATCCGGTGCCTCCTCCGATGGCCTCATTTCCTTTGACGGGATACAATGTCAGTTCAACCGACTTTGCGGCCAACTGGATAGAACAGTTAGCGCAAGAGGGCGTCACTGGCGGGTGTGGTAACGGCAACTTCTGTCCCAACAACCCCGTGACACGAGACCAGATGGCGGCTTTCCTCACTCGAGTGTTTCATACATCACAGTTGTTTGAGTGAGAGGGGACATAAAACCTAATAAAGATTAACTAAAAATAAAAAAAGCGCCCGTCATGGGCGCTTTTTTGTGGTTGAGTAATTTAAATGATGAGTCAGATTAGTTATTCGACTCGTTCGTTTTTCTCCATTGCTGGAATTGTTCCCGTTGCCATTCAAGGAATTTTTGATATTCCTTGTCGTAGCTGGGCGTTGCCTGTGGTGAGTGGGTGGTAGCGGGTTCTGGTGTTGATGTATTTTCAACTGCATCGTTTGCACCGCTAAACGTTGATGAGTAAACCGTCGAGAACACGACGACACCATCTACACTTCCTTTGGAAAACAAACCCGGGCCTTCAGGTATTTCGTCAATCTTGTTGAATTGCAGCAATTCGCCTGCGATACCTGGGGTAGCCAAAGTCAGTCCGACAATGAACATTAATGTTTTGACCATGGCTTAATCTCCTAGAGAAACTTAACCCGGCTGCCAATCAACACGCCGTTCACATCATCCACGTTAACACCGGGTCGGTCCAGCCTGTGCGTTCTGAATATGGCATAGATTTCGACACTGTTGCTGTGTCTCCAGTTCCAGCCAAGACCGACACTTTCGAATTCATCACCATCCTGTGACAAGTCATCGGTGCTGGCAAAGTCGATAGCGAACCGGTGTGCGCCCGCGTTATAACCGAGTTTCAAATATGCATTGTCTGCTTCACGTCCGCCTTCATCAAAATCCCGGTTACCAAATGCGACGGTCGCATTAAAGCCAGAATCATGCAGGAAGGACAGCGAACCGCCGAGTTGCTCAAATGCGGAGCGGTCACCACCGTCTACCCAACCTAAAGCGGCTTCGACGCGGCTACCGGCGCCAACATCTTGCGCCAAGCGTCCGGTGAGTTCGATGGCGTCGCCATTAGTGGTACTGATTGCTAAACCGATCGGACCTAATGCCGGTGTGTCGTAGCGCAAACGATCGTTGCGGCTTAATCCATCAAAATCACTAAATACATTTTTGATGCGTACACGGCCAGCGGCTCCGGTATCATCTGGCGCACCGAAATAGGCGCCATCATCGGTTTTAAAGCTAATGCCACCCATTGCATCGCCAATGCCGGAATACATCACTACGCTGGTGCCGGATAAATCCATTTCCGATGTGCCGTTCGCCGCGCCATCGCCCTGCCCAACGCTGAGTTTCCCCCAATCGCCTTTGTACCACAGCTCCAGTTTGCGCTCGGTGAAGTCAGAACTGCCGTCGTTGTTCTGGTTAATATCGACATTGGCAGTGCTGTTGGACTCGAACTGCGATTCCCAGGTAATGCCGACTGTACTGGATTCCGAGAAATTTCCTTCGCCTACAAAACGAAATCGTGTTGATGAGTTGTCGTTGTCGACATGAATCACATCGGAGTCTGTTCCGTTATCCGCAAACAACACGCCACGATTGATTTGGCCGGATAATTTCGCAGTGACGGTTTTGTCATCTTCCGCGGCGTAGGCGGATGCGCCCACTTGCATTGCGATCAATGCTGCCGCGGAAGTCAGAGCAGGTTTGCTAATTCGAAAAATTGATTGAGTATTCATAGAGTCCTCTCGTTTTTGGTTGGTGAATAAGAATCGGGCGATGTGAAAAACACATGCCTTAACTTAGAGAAGACCGGGTTGAGCGGAAGATAATTACATTAGATTTGTGTTAATTTCGGGTTGTTCAAAGACCTTTCTCAACAAAACGAACACCTAGGAATTTTGCGAAAACAAATGATCGATTCAGAAGCACTGAAAATAGGCAAACGTGAATTATCCGGCGCTCCGGTCGCGGCCTCGGCCAAACCTCCTGTTGCAGGAAATGTAATAAAAGGCGCGAGCGTTGAGATGCACCCGATCAACGTAGCCGAGCAGGCCGCCTCATTGTTTGATTTATCTCACAGCACCGAAAAGGGTTATAAAATCTGGGATTATCTCGCCTACGGGCCGTTCGAGAATCGAGAAGATTTTGACATCTGGTTACAACAGCAGGCGGAGTCAAAAGACCCCTTGTTCTATACGATTTACGACAAGGCCAATGACTACTTTGTCGGTGTTGCAAGCTATCTTCGAATCGACCCGGCAAACGCGTCCATCGAGATCGGTCATATCTGGTTCACACCGGTATTGCAAAATACACGGCAGTCTACCGAAGCGTTGTTTTTACTGATGCGCCATGCGTTTGATGATCTGGGATACCGGCGTCTTGAATGGAAGTGCAACGCGCTTAATCAAAAGTCGCGTAACGCTGCACGCCGATTGGGTTTTACGTTTGAAGGATTATTCTATCGTTGCATGATTGTAAAAGGCTGTAATCGGGACACTGCCTGGTATTCCATTATCGATAGCGAATGGCTTGCAATTCGCGATAATTTTGATAGCTGGTTGGCCGATGAAAATTTTGACGACAGCGGTACCCAGAAAACCTCACTCAGCCAGTTAAACAACCTACAATAATTCTGAGTTATGTACTTGCCAAAACCTTTTGCCGTTGAAGACGAAACACAGACGTTTGATTTCATCGAGCAAAACAATTTCGGCATTTTAGTCACCAATATCAAAAGGACAACAAACGCGAACCATGTACCGTTTTTGTTGGATCGTGAGAAGCGACAATTACTGGGACACTTTGCCAAATCTAACAACCAATGGCGTGAGCTTGAAGCCAACAAAAATGTGCTGGTTATTTTTCAGGGGCCACATGCTTATATTTCACCTTCATGGTATGTGAGTGAAAATCTTGTTCCAACCTGGAATTTTGCCGCCGTGCATGTTTACGGTGAGGCGGAAATTGTTCAATCAAAGGACGAGACTTTTGGCATTGTTGAAAGCTTGAGCAAAAAACATGAATCCGGGTTTGATAGACCCTGGCAGTCCGCGAGTATGAATCAGGAGGTGCTTCAATCGATGCTTGGCGCAATTGTTGGATTCAAAATTAATATCATGCAAATTCAGGCCAAAGCCAAGCTCAGTCAAAATCGATCTGAAAAAGATCAAGCTGGTGCAATCGATGCACTGCGCAAGCAGGGAAGTGAACAGGAACTAGCCATAGCGACATTGATGCAAACTGAACTCGAGTAAATTTTATTATGCTGGAACTGCGCCCAAGTTGTGAACACTGTGATAAGGATTTGCCACCGGATTGTGCCGAGGCGATGATGTGCACATTTGAGTGTACATTCTGTCAGGCATGCGTTGATAACGTTCTGAACAATGTGTGTCCCAACTGCGGTGGTGGATTCGTTTACCGACCCATACGGCCAAAACAAAATTGGCGAAACGGAAACTATTTAGGCGAACATCCAGCATCCGATACGCGTATTTTCAAGCCCGTGAGCGTTGCACAACACAAGCAGTTTTGTAAAAAAATTCAAGATATTGCACCGGAGCATAGATAACTGGAGCATGGGTAGCCAATGACACAACTCAGCGTTAACTTAAACAAGGTCGCGTTACTGCGTAACACGCGCGACATCGATTTACCAAGTGTGGTGGATGCCGCGAAAACCTGTATCGCTGCAGGTGCGAATGGTATTACCGTTCATCCACGACCGGACCAACGTCATATACGCACGCATGATGTATATGATCTGGTCGAAGTGGTCAGCGATGTGGTGGAATACAACATCGAAGGCAATCCTTTTTTCACCGAGTTCATGCAACTGGTCAAAGATGTGGTGCCGACGCAATGCACACTGGTGCCGGATACCGAAGGCCAACGTACATCCGATCACGGTTGGGATATGAGTACGGATAGTGAACGCTTGGTGCCCATTATCGATGAGTTAAAGGCACTCGGAATCCGCGTCGCGCTATTCATGGATGAAACAACAGACGATTTCGAATCGGCTGCAAGATCGGGTGCGGATCGCATCGAGTTATACACCGAGCGCTATGCAACAGCGCATGAAAAAGGTGATTGGCAGGATGCGTTTGATCGTTATGCGGATGCGGCGAGACGGGCGCAAAAAGTCGGACTTGGTGTTAATGCCGGGCACGACTTGAATCTGAATAATATCTTACAGTTTTGCACCATTCCGAATATCCTGGAATGCTCGATCGGTCATGCGCTGACTGCCGAAGCCTTGTACATGGGATTGGAAAAAACCGTGCAGGAATATCTGAAACGTATGCAGGCCTGACGGACAATCATGGAAAATAGATTGTGAACAATTGCGCCTACAGGTCGTAACCACGTTCATCATGTAAGACGAGATCGAGGCCTTCGGTTTCCTGTTCGTCATGAACACGTAGCCCGACAAACATTTCTATCACTTTAAAGATAACAAATGTGGTGATGGCGGTGTAAACGATAGTTGCCAGTATTCCGGTAATCTGCACGCCAACCTGACTTAACATTGTCATACCCTCGGCGTAACCCTGGCCGCTGAACACGCTTAAAGCGGAAGATGCAAATATACCTGCGAGAAAGGTGCCCAGGATCCCACCGACACCGTGGACGGGAAAAACGTCCAGTGAGTCATCTATTTTCAAGGTACGTTTTATGAAAAGCACCGCGTAGTAACACAGAATTCCGGCAACCATTCCAATGACGAGCGCACCACCCGGCCCAACAAAACCGGAAGCGGGTGTGATCGTGCCAAGACCCGCGACCATGCCGGTGACACCACCTAGGGCCGATGGTTTCTTGTGTTTTATCCACTCCACCGCCATCCATGAGAATGCGCCTGCAGCGGCAGAAATATGCGTTACCAACATCGCCATGGCTGCGTCACCATTGGCCGCCAGGGCGCTACCGCCGTTAAATCCAAACCAGCCGACCCACAACATACCCGCGCCGGTCATGCTCATGGTCATGTTGTGTGGTGGCATGGCTTGGGTAGGGAATCCGCGTCGCGGCCCGATGACTAATGCAGCCACCAATGATGCGACGCCGGCTGTTATATGCACAACCGTGCCACCGGCGAAATCCAGTAATCCCATCTCTCCTAACCAACCGCCACCCCATACCCAATGGGTTATCGGGGAGTAAACAAAAAGCAGCCATAAAACCGTAAAAATAATTGTTGCGGAGAACCGCATGCGTTCGGCGAACGCGCCGACTACAAGCGCGGGCGTGATGATCGCGAATGTCATTTGAAACATGGCAAATAACGATTCAGGCAAGTCGCCACTGACCGATTCTTCCAATACACCAGCGAACAAAACCTTGTTCAATCCACCAATCCATGCGTTCATTGAGCCACCATCATCAAACGCAATTGAATATCCCGCGACTAACCAAACAATAGAAGCGATACAGGTTATGCCAAAACACTGCATCAACACGGATAACACATTTTTCGAACGAACCAGTCCGGCGTAGAACAAGGACAAGCCGGGAATAGTCATAAATAACACGAGTGCCGTGGATGTCAAAATCCACGCGGTGTTGGCGCCGTTTACGTCGTCAGCGGCAAAAGCGTTGACCGGGACGGCCAAGAGGAAAAAAAGCGCTGCAGGTTGAAATGTTGGCAATGCTATGAACGATTTACAATGCATCTTCATTCATCTCCCCGGTACGAATACGCACGACGCTGTGAACGTCAGTGACAAATATTTTTCCATCACCGATCTTCCCGGTACCGGCAGCGGCGACTATGGTCTCGGTAACGCGCTCCACCAAATCGTCTTTTACCGCGATCTCCAGTTTTATTTTGGGTACGAAGTCGACAATGTACTCCGCACCGCGGTACAGCTCGGTGTGGCCTTTTTGTCTTCCGAATCCCTTTACTTCGGTGACCGTCATCCCTTGCAGGCCGATTTCTGACAAGGCTTCCCGCACATCGTCCTGTTTGAACGGTTTAATAATGGCAGTGACTAATTTCATAGTATTCTCCGCAATAAGCGGCCAACACTAAGCAATTGTCGTGCCAGCAAAGCGACACCGGGTAAATCAGCGGTCCGGGGATTGAGAAAGAATTCTAATATGTAGCGTTGTGCACCAAAAACATGCGGCGGCGTATATAAATGTTCGCAAACGGTGCAGTGTTACTAAACCCCCGGACATGAAATATTCGAGATGGGGGTCGGTTACTTCTCTAATAATCGCGGCATGAGTTCGACCAGGTTACACGGGCGTGTTCGGTAATCGATTTGACGTTGAATGAGTTTGTCCCATGCGGTAGCACAGGCACCGGATGAGCCAGGTAATACAAAAACATAAGTCGCATTGGCCACACCGGCCAGCGCACGAGATTGCAAAGTGGATGTGCCGATGTCCTCGTAGGATATAAAGCGAAACATCTCGCCAAAGCCATCGACCACTTTATCGAGTAACGGCTCGACAGCTTCCGGCGTGCCATCACGTCCGGTAACACCCGTGCCGCCCGTGGTCAGCACTACTTGAACATCAGCGTGTGCTATCCACCCGGACACCGCAGCACGAATCTGATAAACGTCATCGCGTACCATTTTTTTCTCGTGTACTGTATGCCCAGCATCTTTCACCCGCTGACAAAGCAATTTGCCGGATTTGTCGTCCGCTTCGGTGCGCGAATCCGATACTGTAAGCACCGAAATAGTGACCGGAATAAGTTCCCGTTCTGATCGATTTTCCGTCATTGGCTTGTATTTATTCGTAACATTGAACCGGATTGTAGCTAAAACCTGCGTTAAAATATTGATTCAGATTAAAGGTTTTTGAAGTAATGAGTATTAGCGTTAAGTTTTTTGCCAGTCTGCGTGAACGTATCGGCATCGATAGCCGGGAACTGGAGGCCGCGGATGTGAATACCGTGTCCGATGCCTGGTTAGCCGCAACCGGCAAGACCATGGAGGACAATATTTTGTTCGCCGTAAATCAAAAATATGTCGCGGTGGATTCGCCCGTTTCCGATGGCGACGAAGTGGCGTTCTTTCCACCGGTCACGGGTGGTTAAACATGTTAATTGAAGTGCGTGACGAGGCTTTTGATCCCTGGCAGGAGTTGAAAGACTACGAGAGAAAATGTTTAACCAAGGGTAGTTTTGGTGCCAGTGCGAACTTTGTCGGCACCATGCGTGACTTTAATGAAGGCAACACGGTGACGTCCATGACCCTTGAACATTATCCGGGCATGACCGAACAACATCTGCAAACCATTGCCGACCAAGCCACGCAAACCCACAACCTGCTCGATGTATTAATATTACATCGTGTGGGACCACTACAACCGGGCGACCCGATTGTGTTAGTCGCGGTGTGGTCAGCCCATCGCGCGGCGGCGTTCAATGCCTGCCGGGAAATTATGGAAAATCTGAAATCAAAAGCACCGTTTTGGAAAAAAGAAAATCTGGCGGACGGCGAACGTTGGGTGGAATCCAACACACCCGGTTAAAGCATTAGCATTCAGCGCTCAATTGTCAGCTTGCCACGATAATCGGTAAGTCTTGTGGGAGTGGCGCCTCGCCACGATAATTTTAACTGGGTGTTCCAGTCGTTGTCGTTCTTGCAGTATGCTGGCTGATAGTCATTGTGAGGCGGGATGCCGAAGCAGCCTCTTTTGGGATGTTAATACAAAAGAGATAGCCACGAATCGATTATCATTGATACGATATTGTTTTTCGCCGCTAGGGAGCACCTTCCACAGCAATCGTCTTTCGACACGGCGATACAGAGACACGCGCCAGTTTCGCGTAAACTTGAATTAGTTAGTATTGCATCAGGAGTCATCAATGGAAAAACAAACCCAAACAGAAATAGAAGCTGCCGTTTTCCGGCGGCTTGTCGATCACCTGCGTGCCAACACCGATGTGCAGAATATCGATTTAATGAATCTAGCCAGTTTTTGCCGCAACTGTTTGTCGAAATGGTATCTTGCCGAAGCGGAGGAAAAAGGTATTGACGTCGACTACGAACAGGCACGCGAGATTGTCTACGGCATGCCGTACTCGGATTGGAAGGATAAATACCAAAAAGAAGCCACTGCCGAACAGAAAGCCATTTACGACGCGAATCACGCGAAAGCAAATCATTGAGTTGTATATCAAAAAACCTTAAGCGCTAAAATAATATATAAGGTGGCAACATCAAATCTGCTGGCAACCGGCATCATCGGGACTGTCGTAACTGCAGTATGTTGTTTCACACCTTTTTTGGTTATTGTTTTGGGTGCTTTGGGTTTGTCCGCATGGTTGGCGTGGTTGGACTATGTATTGTTGCCGTCACTTGGGGTTTTTATCGTTTTGACTATTTTTGCATTAGTGAAATTGCGAACAAAATCCGCCGAAATCTAGATTATGTATAACAATAAATTGGATTCAATTGAGTACTATTTGTGACAATAGAGAATCTAGTCATAGACCCACTTACACCAGCAATTGGTGCGGAAATTTCCGGTGTTGATTTAACACAGCCATTAGAAGAGTCGATGTTCGATGCGATTTATCAGGCGTTGCTGGATTACCAGGTGATCTTTTTCCGTAATCAGGCGATATCACCGCAGGCGCATATTGAATTCGCCGAGAGCTTCGGCGAGCTGGATTCGCCGCATCATGTGTACCCGCATGTTCAAGGATTTAACGAAATCGTATTGCTGGAGAACGATGAAAAACGGCCTCCCGATACCAACGATTGGCACACCGATTTGACGTTCAAACCCAATCCGCCATTTGCATCGATCCTGCACGCACAAGAAGTTCCTGCGACTGGCGGCGATACGATATGGGCTAGTATGTACGCGGCGTATGATGCGTTGCCGGATGATATTAAAAAACGCTGTGCCGAGCTATCCGCCGTGCACGACATGGGATCGTTTCGTAACGACTACATTGACGATACCGGTGACACAAGCGCACTGAATGAGGCGATGACGAAGGTCGGATCGGCGGTGCATCCAGTAATAAAGCAACATCCAATTACCGGTAAATCGTATCTATATGTCAATCAAAGTTTTACCAATCATATTGTGAATATGACGACGGCGGAAAGCGACCGTTTGTTACAGTATTTATTCAATCATATCGAAAGCCCGGAATTTCAGGTGCGCTTTCGTTGGCAGCCGGATTCAATCGCGATGTGGGACAACCGTGTGACTCAACATTACGCCGTGGCGGATTATTTGCCACATTACCGCCGCATGCATCGTATTACGGTGGTTAACGACAAGCGGATCCAATCAACCGGCGCGGCGTCGCAACGACTCGCAAGTTAAACGCCGTCTCCTGCGCACATACTACAAACAAGGATCAGTCATGCACGACCTGAAAAAAATGAAAGGCATAAGAACGCGTGCGGTGCATGCAGGCGAAGCACCCGATCCGGTGACTGGCGCGTCAGCACCCAACATTGTCATGTCCAGCACTTACGTTGTGGATGAACCGATCAGTTTTTCTTCGCAGAATCTTGAAGAAGAATCGCCGTATATCTACAGTCGCTGGGGTAATCCGACAGTCAGACAGTTGGAACAAAAACTCGCGGTGTTGGAAGGCGCTGAAGCATGCGTTGCGTTCGCATCAGGCATGTCGGCTTCGACATCGTTGCTATTGACTACGTTGAGTCAAGGCGACCATCTTATTATCAGCGACACTAACTACGCGGGCACTGCGGAAGTGGTGCGCACTACCCTGCCGCGCATGGGCATTGAGGTGTCGCCGGTGGATTCATCGGACGTCGCAAACATCGAGTCCGCCATTCAATCAAATACCGAAATAGTATGGGTGGAAACGCCGGCTAATCCGAT
>Ga0224508_10001923_pt1 | contig 18228 bp, 16 predicted proteins | sample SF_Jan12_sed_USG_4_FD_170157 | JGI IMG/M metagenome (GOLD analysis project Ga0224508, IMG submission 170157) | Sediment microbial communities from San Francisco Bay, California, United States - SF_Jan12_sed_USGS_21 | ecosystem: Environmental > Aquatic > Marine > Sediment | place: USA... | reverse complement strand
GTTCGCAAGGATGATGCCGACATTGGCGCGAAACCCCTCGGCGTCTATCCAATCGTTGCTCATAGCAACCGTACTGAAACTTCAACTGTGGTTTACTCTACACTATCCGTCACCGCTAACCCCAGGAGAATTCGTTGTTAAAAGGCCGCAATGGCGCGCTTTTTGCGTGTTTGCTGTCTCTCGTCGCCGCTGCAATTCTGGTCGCGCTAGCGTCGGGCAGCGCCGCAATCAGTGCCGCAGAAGTACTCGACATTCTGCGCGGTGGCGGCGCCGACAGCGCTCGCTCGCTGGTGCTGGAACTGCGGTTGTCGCGCGCGCTTACCGCGTTTGCGGTCGGCGGCCTGCTGGCCGTCGCCGGCGTGCTGATGCAGGTGTTGTTGAGGAACCCGCTGGCCGAGCCATACATTCTCGGCAGCTCCGGTGGCGCTGCCGTAGCGGCCCTCCTGGCCATGGTGTTCGGCTTCGGCAGCACCGTAGTCGATTTGTCGGCGTTCGGTGGCGCAATGGCAGCGACCTTGCTGGTCTTTTCGATTGCGCAGGGTGCGGGTAGTTGGGCCCCGGCGCGGCTGCTACTGACCGGCGTTGTACTCGCCGCCGGCTTCAGCGCGGCCACAACGCTACTCCTCGCATTAACGCCGGACCAGAATTTGCGCGGTATGTTGTTCTGGTTGATGGGCGATCTCAGTTTCGCCTACGACCCGGCGCGCTGCCTGGTGTTACTGGGACTACTGTTGGTGGTCGGGACCCTGGGCGCCCGTCATTTGAACGTGCTGGCCCGCGGCGAGCTGCAGGCAGCGATTGTCGGCCTGCCCGTGACTAGCATTCGGTATGTCATATTTGCCGGATCGGCATTGGCGACCGCGTTATCGGTAACGACAGTCGGCGTCATCGGGTTCATCGGCCTCGTGATTCCACACCTTGTCAGGCTCGTCGCTGGCAGCGATCATCGAGTGGTGCTGCCGGCATCGGCACTGGCCGGCGGCGCACTACTGATCATCGCGGACACGCTGGCTCGCAGTATTATGGCGCCGCGCCAGCTGCCGGTCGGCGCGCTGACTGCGGCCATCGGCGTACCGTTGTTCCTGGTATTGATGAGCCGCGTGCGGCGCCACAGTTATCAGTAACCCGGTCTCCTATTGCCCCTCGACGACCACACAATCCCTGCCGGCCGATTTCGCCGCGTACAGGGCGACGCCGGCACGGGCGATCAGCGAGTCGCCGACGGTTTTCAGATCCTCCGCCTCGGGCAGCGGCATGACGTCAGCAATGCCAACCGACGCGGTGAGGCTGACCGCTTCGCCGTTCGGCAATGCGATCGCGGTCTCTGACAATGCGTTGCGAATCCGCTCGGCCAGCAGATGCGCAGCACCGGCGTCGGTGTTCGGCATCAGCACCACGAACTCTTCTCCGCCGTAACGAGCCGCGACGTCACTGGCGCGCACCTCCGCGTCGATCCGACTCGCAATCTCCCGCAACGCCTCGTCGCCCGCGGCGTGACCCCAGTTGTCACCAACGCGTTTGAAATTATCGATGTCGAGCACCAGGCACACGAGGCAGGTACCATCGCGGCGCGCGCGCGCCAACTCTTCCAGCAGGCGCACACGAAGATAACGGCGGTTGTGCCAGCCAGTCAGCAGGTCATTGAAGCCGCTGCGCTGCAGGCGGGCACGATTAATAGCGCTTTCGACGCACAGTGACGCGATGCGTGCCAGGTGCTCGAGTTCATTGCTCTGCGCGATAGCGTTCATGACATCGGAATCTGTGCTGCACAGGTTAACGCTGCCGAACAGCTCACCGCGCTGAGTCAAAGGCAATATCGCGATACTCCTTGCGTCTTCGGCCCCGGGGCAAATCAATTGATGGTCACAGGCGGCAAACGCGCCCGACCAGGGGCGGTTCAAAGCCACGTATTGCGGCGCCATACCGCTCAATGCCTCCATCATGATCAGGTTGTCGAAGTCTTCGGCAGGCGTGCCGTTGGCACGCAACAGATGTCGAATATCGTGGTCCGGATCGCACAGCACCAGGCTGCTGTACGAAATTTCATAGGCCACTCTGAGCCCGTCGGTCAGCGCAACGATCAGTGATTCGATCGTCGCGGCTTCCAGCAACGGTAACTCACGTCGTCGGGCATCTTCGATCGGCACGTCACTCTGGATCGATATCATCGCCTTTTTCTATTCCCCGGTCGGCCCACGCGGTTCCCTAATCACTGCGCAACGCCAGATACGCGCGGCCCTTCTCCATCAAATCAACGAATGCGTCTTCGTCGCCGGCGGCGACGGTTTCGCGAATGCGACCGGCCGCTTCGCAGAGAGCATCGAGCGGGCCGAGTCCAAACTTGTTGAGGTTTTGAATCTCGAAATACAAATGAGGATTATCCTGCGCCACGGCACCCGACACCAGCAGCTGCGAATCAAACGTGGTCGAAGACATCTTCGCCAGCTTGGGCGCCGCTTCACCGCTCTCCGCCAACGCCGTAAAGAATGCGATGTTCAGCGCATGCGACAATCCCAGCACGTAAGCAATCAGGCGGTCATGATCGTCGAGACCCATATCGAGCTGTTCGACCATCGTCGCGTCAAAGAGCTCTTTCGCCGCGGCCGTTGCTGTCGCATCTCCGGCGTCGCAAAAAATCAGGTGTCTCCCTGACAGCAGTCGCGTGTCCGGGCCGAACATGGGATGCAAGGATGTCACCCGGCAGCCCGCAGACTGCAGTTCGCGCAATCCATCGAGCAGCGGCGACTTCAATGAGCCAATATCGAATATCAGGCCCTTCGGCTTCAGCACGGCAAGCTGCGCGAGGATGCGCCCTGACACGGCGAGCGGCGTCGCAACGACGATAACGTCATAATCGACCCCGGCATCAGTCCAGTTACTGAAGCGCCCCGGACCGTCATCGATACTGCGGTCGGTGATGATCGTTGTGAAGCCCTGCGATCCGAAGAAATCGACGAACCAGCGACCCATCTTGCCGGCGCCGCCGATTACCAGCACGCGGCGACCATCTCCCTTGCCTTCGGCGATCACGCGATCGCGCTCCTGGTTTTCGAGCGACGTGCGGATCAGTTGTTGCAGAATGTTTTCGACGAGGTCCGGATCGATGTCGCGCTCGGTAGCCTGGCGACGCCCCATGTCCAGAACGTCTTTCTCGCGAGCGTAATCGCGGGTCCCTGTTCCCGAGCTCAGCTTGCTTTTGCCAATGTCGGCGACAATTTTCTGGCGCTCGGCAATGAGATCGACCAGCTGCTCGTCGACGGCCGAGAGTTTCTTGCGCAGTTCATCGAGGGTCATAATCATCGCGTCGCATCGAAAATCGGCTTCCCGTTTTACAGCAGACGCGAGCACAGGGAAAGCCGGCCCGAGGTTTTCGGGCCGGCCCGTCACTATTTGCGATGAGTTCGGTTAACTAGTGTCGGTGACGACGCGACTGCAACCGGCCCGATTCCCGGGCGCCGCGGTAGTAACGTCTGTCCCAATCTCGGCGATCGACGCGATACCGGTGTTTGTACGCGCGCTCCCAGCGGTAGATATCGAACAGCTGGTGCCAGCCAAGACGCCTGTCCCACCGCAGTCGCGTATGTGAGTACCAGTGTCGAAACGACTTGTTACGTTTCAGCCAACGTGGCATGTGGTGCGCACGCCGATACTCTACACGGTAATAGGCCGGTGACAGGTACTGACCGCGTACCTCATTATGAGCGGCTGCCTCGGGAGCATCCAGTAGCAGCAGGCCAGCGGCGAGCAGCGATGTAGCAATGAGTTTGTTCATATCAATCTCCACGTATGTCCCAGTGCAGCTCCAGAGTAAAGCGGTAGACATGAACCGCCAGTGAATACAACCTGTTGTTTTCACTAGTTTTATGAACGAAAGGTGAACGGCGATTTGCTCGCGGCCCGAGCTTCACTGTCGAATATGCCGCAATCGTGAGAAACTTCCCGAAAGAGCGACCTAACATCAGAAACCACCGCCGCAGGGGTACTACATTCATGAAAACTCGCGCCGCCATTGCCTGGAAAGCCGGAGAGCCTCTGGAAATCGAAACGGTCGACCTGGAGGGTCCGCTGGCCGGCGAAGTTCTGATCCGGAATATCGCGACGGGTGTCTGCCACACGGACGCCTTTACGCTGTCGGGTGAAGATCCGGAAGGGATATTCCCGGCTATCCTGGGTCACGAAGGAGGCGCAATCGTTGAGGAAGTCGGCGCCGGTGTTACTTCGGTCAGCGCTGGCGACCATGTCATTCCGCTGTACACGCCGGAATGTGGCGAATGCAATTTTTGTACTTCGGGAAAGACCAATCTCTGTCAGGCTATTCGCGCTACCCAGGGCCAGGGATTGATGCCTGACGGCACCTCGCGATTCTCATTGCGCGGCGCGACCATCTATCACTACATGGGGACATCAACTTTCAGCGAATACACGGTACTGCCGGAGATCGCCCTTGCGAAAGTCAGTAAGGATGCGCCCCTCGAGAAAGTCTGCCTGCTTGGCTGCGGCATCACCACCGGCATTGGCGCGGTCCTGAATACGGCGAAAGTCGAGCCCGGGGCAACAGTTGCGGTGTTCGGTCTTGGCGGTGTCGGACTCAGCGCGATTCAGGGCGCGACTATGGCCAAAGCCGGGCGCATCGTCGCTGTCGATATTAATCAAGACAAGTTTGAACTCGCGCGGCAGCTCGGCGCAACCGACACAGTGAATCCCGAAGACTATGATGCGCCGATTCAGGATGTGATCGTCGAATTGACTGGCGGTGGTGTCGACTACTCGTTCGAGTGTGTCGGCAATACCGATCTGATGCGTTCGGCGCTTGAGTGCTGCCACAAGGGCTGGGGCGAATCCGTCATTGTCGGCGTCGCCGGCGCCGGTCAGGAAATCTCGACGCGCCCGTTTCAGCTGGTCACCGGCCGCGTCTGGCGCGGCACTGCTTTCGGCGGATGCAAGGGTCGTTCGCAATTACCGGGCATGGTTGAGCAGTACATGGATGGCGACATCAGGATCGACGAATTCATTACTTACACGATGCCGCTCGAGGACATCAACCGCGCATTTGATCTGATGCACGAAGGCAAGAGCATACGCTCCGTTATTCATTTCTGACGATCACGTCACTGCAAACCAGGTCCACGGAATTGATGTGAGTAAAATTGCTGTCGCGACAACCTCGCAACGGGCCGCGGACGCGGCGAGTGAAGTCGCCGGCGCCGGCGGCAACGCCGTTGACTGTGCGCTTGCCGCCGCACTCGTCACGATTAACACCGAACCGAGTGTGTGCGCGCTTGCCGGCAGCGCGTTTGTTACGATCTGGCCTGCAGACGGAGACCCGGTCACGATCGACGGCAATGTCGCCGTGCCCGGCTCCGATCTCGACGAAACTCGACGCGGACAAGGCGCGGTCGAGGTCACGATCGACTACGGTGGCGGCATAACAACGCTGGTTGGGGTTGGCGCCGTCGCTGTCCCCGGCACACTTGCCGCGATCGAATATGCATCGAGCAAGTACGGCAATGTGTCATGGCAAACGCTGTTCGAGCCGGCTATCCGCGCCTGTCGCAACGGTTTTCCGCTGTCGGCAGCATGTCGTTACTACCTCGGTTATTCCGGCGACCGTATTTTCAGTCGCAGCAAGGACGGATTCGACGTACTCCACCGCGCTGACGGCACATTAGTCGACGCGGGTGAGCGCGTGATTTTGCGCGACCTCGCCGACACCCTTGAAACTATCGCTAACGATGGCGCCAGTGTTTTCTATGAAGGCGACATCGCCGATGCGATCGTGGATCACTGCCGGCGCGGCGCCGGCATGCTGACCGCCGCTGACATGGCGAATTATCAGGCCGTCGAGCGTAAGCCGTTACTCGTCGACATTGGCGACTGGTGCATTGCCAGTAATCCGCCTCCCGCTATCGGCGGCAGCGTGCTCGCGGCGATGCTGCTCGCCTGCGCCGACCTGCCTGCATCAGGATGGAACAGCGAGGCGCTCCAGCAGCTTATTACGACTCAGCGCGCGTGCCTCGATTTTCGCCGCCGCAATCTGGATCTCGCCGACGACATCGGTGCCGCGTCGAAGCGCCTGCTCAAAGCGGCCCGCAATGGTCACCTGCTGTCAACGTGGACGTCTGCCTCTACCGTGCAGACGTCGGTTGTCGATGATGCCGGCGCCGGTTGCGCGATTACCGCGTCTACGGGCTATGGCTCCGGTGAGATGCCAGCTGGCACCGGCCTCTGGCTGAACAATTGTCTTGGCGAGATCGAGTTGAACCGTCGCGGCCTCGATGCCGGGCCGGTCGGCGCGCGCCTGCCATCGAATATGGCGCCAAGTGTTGCCAAAAGCCACGATGGCGTACTGGCAGTAGGATCGCCGGGAGCCGACCGCATAACGACCGCGTTGCAGCAATTCCTGCTCAATTATCTGCAGTTCAAGATGCCGTTGCGCGACGCGATCGCGCACCCTCGCGTGCACGTCGACACCAGCGGCGAGGTGGTGAGGCTAATGGCCGAGCCCGGCCTCGACCTGCCCACCCTCGACCTGCCGCTAAAACAGTTCGCCGAGCTGGTCATGTATTTTGGTGGTGTCAGTGCCGCTGTTTTCGACCGCACTTCGGGCCTGGATGCCGCCGCCGATCCGCGACGTGAAGGTGGCGTATTCGTCTCGGACTGATGATAAGTTTATTCAGAATCGTCGTTGCGGCCCTTGGTTCGCTGCTGCTCGCCGCGGGGGCGTTCGGCAGCAGCGAAAACGTTACTCGCGGAAGCGGGTTGTCGGCGGATATCGCCGGTGACGGACGCGTGGCCATCGATCTTGATGGCGACATCTGGGTCGTGCCGCCGCAGGGCGGCGCAGCGCAGCCGGTAACGCAAGATCCCGGCACGGCCCGCCGTCCGCGCTGGTCGCCCGATGCATCGTCGATCGCGTTCGAAGCGGTCGCCGACGGATTGACCGGCATTCGCATTTTCGACTTTCAATCCAATCAGATCAGGAACCTTAGCGGCGACGACACGGCGGACTTTTATCCGGCCTGGCACCCTGACGGCGAGCGCATCGTGTTTTCGTCGGCCAGATCCGGCAGTGGCCTCGACCTCTGGGAGATTGACCTGCCAACAGGACTGCAGTGGCCGCTCAGCCATCGATCGGGCGACGAGACTGAGGCGGCATGGACCAACGACGGCCGCAACCTCGTCTACGTCCATCGCGCTGCAGGCCAGTGGTCGTTGATATTGCGACGCCACGGAGAGCCGGAGGAAACCCTCCTCGTTTCCCGGGAGCCCCTTGCCGCGCCCGCCTGGCGGCCGGACGGCAGCCTCATCACCTACGTCAGGGAGACCGGGTCCGGACGTTTCATTGACATGGTCATTCTCTCGAACCCGCGCCTGATCCGTCGCTATGCTGACCGCGAGGCGTTCGAACGTGCGCCTGTCAGCTGGCTGGACAAGAACACCATGGTGTACACGGCCGATGGCCGGATTCGACTACGACAGTTTGATAACTGGACCTCGTCGCCGTTACCGTTTCGCGCGAAACGCCAGATCCAGCAACAGGTGGCTGCGCCGGTACGACGCCAGCTACCGCGCATCGACGAGCCGCGCGGACGCCTGGTTATTCACGCGGCGCGACTCTTCGATGGAGTCGGCAGCGGTTATACCTACGACAGCGATATCGTTATCGAAGGCGGACGCATCGTCGCCGTCGAGCCGCACCAGGATCGTGCGGGCGTGGCGGTCGTTGATCTCGGCGACCTCAGCGTTTTGCCAGGATATATAGATTCGAATGCGGCATTGACGCCTTCCGCGCGCGCAGGCTACGGCGCGTCATTACTCACGACCGGTGTGACGACGATAATCGCTCAAACCGACGAGGCGGCACGTTTGAACGAGCGCTGGGCGGCCAAAGAATCGCCCGGACCCCGCTTGCTTGGTGCGGCCACGTGGCGCAGCAACTCGGCCGCCGCAATTGCTGACGCCGCGACACCAGGACTCGATGCACTGCTTGCCTCGCGACAGGCTTCGTTGTTTGAGGCCGTCAAACCGGTTGCGCGTCGCTTTGTGCAGCTGTCCGCGGGTGGTACTGGAATCACGAACCTGCAGCTAGGGAGCCGGGAAAATGGTTTACCCGCTGGCCTGGCGCTGCATGCCGAGTTTCGTGCTCGCGCGGCGACCGGACTGAAGCCCGAGCAGATATTGCGTGCTGCCGGTGTTAACGCCGCGGCAGCGCTCGGTGCCGATCCTTTTCTCGGCCGCATCGCCGTCGGGGCCGTCGCCGACCTTGTATTCGTCGATGGCGATCCACTCGCCGACATTAATGACGCGTTGAACGTGGTCGCGGTAGTCCGGAATGGCCGCTTTTATAGCGTCGTCGGTCTCGTGGAACGTGCCGCGCCCGGTACAAGTGTCGAATAATTTAACAAAATACGGCCAGGCTGGGTCAAAAACGCCCATATCCGGCAGATTGGCGGGATTGACGGACGTCTTTCAGAACCGTCAGAAAGACCGAAATTCTGGTTTCCCTAATATTTTCATTGACTTATCAGAACATTAGACGGTAGTCCTCGCTCATTACCTGATGCAAATCCGGTCATTCCGTCGAATTTGTTTACATCCAGGCTGCATCAGGCACTTCTTCGCCGGATCGATACGCCCGTAACCCCCTGATATTAGGGCCGCCGGCGCACTGTTGGCACAGCTCTTGCTTTCTATACCATGCCCAAGCGAAGTGTAACTGTTTACGGTAACGTTATTGGTTCGATACAGGATTCAGACGCCAGAAGAATAATAACTACAAAAACAACAAGATCGAGATCCAACGATAATAAAAAACCGTCGCAACCATTTACCGTATTAACAGTTACCTCTTTTGATAAAAAAGAGAATTTAGCCCCGCCGCTCACGCCGCGGGGCTTTTTCTTTGGCAGAATGAAGCGTCGGCCGCCTGTTGAGCGAGCCCGACAATTATTCATTTCTGTTACGTGGAGCGACACGATGAAAAATTTCTGGCTGGCATTGCTTGGCGCCCTGCTGGTTGCCTGTGCAGCCGACGAACGCGATTTCAGTGAAGCAAGCATCGCCAGCCTGCATGACCAGATGCAGCGCGGTGAATTGAGTTCGGAGGACCTGGTTAACTGGTACTTACATCGAATCGAAACGATCGACCGCGCCGGACCACAGCTGAACGCCATCATAGAAATAAATCCGGACGCTCTCGAGATCGCACGCGCGCTGGATAGCGAGTGGCGATCGTCGGGGCCGCGCGGGCCCTTGCACGGCATTCCCGTCGTGCTGAAAGCGAACATTGATACGGCGGATCAGATGCATACGAGCGCCGGATCACTGGCACTTGCCGAGCATGTCCCGCCGGCAGACGCCTTTCTCGTCAAGCGCCTGCGCGATGCCGGGGCCGTATTGCTTGGCAAAGCCAACCTGAGCGAATGGGCCAATTTTCGCTCGTCGCATTCCTCCAGCGGCTGGAGCAGCGTCGGCGGTCAGACGCTCAATCCCTACGATACGGCACGCTCGCCCTGCGGCTCATCCAGTGGCTCCGCGGTGGCCGTCGCGGCGAACCTGACGGTAGTGGCAATTGGTACCGAGACCGACGGATCCGTGGTCTGCCCGTCCGGTATCACCGGCATCGTCGGGATCAAGCCGACGCTCGGCCTAGTCAGCCGCAGCGGCATCATTCCAATCGCACACAGCCAGGACACCGCGGGACCAATGGGTCGCTCGGTGCGTGACGCGGCGATCCTGTTGACAGCGATGACAGGCGTCGACTCGGATGATCCAGCCACGGGAGAGGGGCCGGACCTGATCGACTACTCGTCGAACCTGACAGCTGACGGATTGCGCGGCAAGCGCATCGGCGTCGTCCGCTCGTATTACGGCGCCGGCTCGAATCCACATGTCGAGAAAGTGTTCGACGCCAGTATCGAAGCACTGCGAGCGCAGGGTGCCGAAATCGTCGACCCGATCGAGATCGACGCCGAAGAGATGAATGCCGCCGAATACGAAGTTCTGCTGTATGAGTTTCGCGCCGATCTCAACAGCTACCTGGAAAAATCCGCCGCGCCGATCGGCAGCCTGGCTGACCTGGTCCGATTCAACGACGCCAATGCGGATACGGTGATGCCGATATTCGGCCAGGACATCATCATCAAGGCCGACGCAAAGGGCCCGCTCACCGAGCCGGAATACATTGAGGCGCTCGAGACCAGCAAACGTATCGCCAGGGCGGCTGTCGACGACGCGTTGGCTACACATAGCCTGGACGCCCTGATCGCACCGACGAACGGCCCGGCCTGGATGATTGATCATATTAACGGCGACAGTTTCGGCGTTGGCAGCTCGTCGCTCGCCGCTGTATCGGGATACCCCTCCGTCACGGTACCGGCCGGCTTCGCGGCGGGATTGCCGATCGGCCTGTCGGTCGTCGGTAAAGCCTGGAATGAGAAGCAGCTCATAGAGATCGCTTATGCATTCGAGCAAGCTACGGAGGCAAGACAAGCACCGGCACTCGAATGACTCGCGGTCAACCAGATGTTAAAAGCAGTTCGCATATCCATATTACTGTTCATATTGTTTTTCGTGGCGGTCAGCACGTGGCTGACCCAGGCCAGGAGCACGGACTGGGATAACAGCCTCTGGGTCAAGGTCTACCCGATCAATGCAGACGGCAGTCGCGAAGCGACAAATTACATAAAAGAACTCGAGGCACGCGACTTCACCGGCATTGAGTCCTTTCTCAGCCGTGAAGCGGATAAGTATTCTGTATCGCTTGACCGCCCGGTCCGGCTGGAGCTCGGTGAGCCGGTGCGCGAGCAGCCACCGGAGCTCGGCAACGCGCCGAACATGCTGAGCGTCATGCTATGGTCATTGAAAATGCGCTGGTGGTCCAGCAACGTTACAGACGATCAGGACAACATTGAACCCGACGTGCGCATATTTGTTCGTTACCACGCACCGGACATGGCGGTGACGCTGGAAAATTCCGTCGGCCTCCGAAAAGGCATGGTCGGCATCGTTAATGGTTACGCCAGTCGTCGCCATCGCGGCACCAATAATGTCATCATCGCGCATGAGTTCCTGCATACGCTGGGCGCGACCGACAAGTATAGCCTCGACACCGGTCAGCCAATCGCGCCTGATGGGTTGGCGGAACCACGGCGCGCACCACTGTATCCGCAGCGCTATGCGGAAATTATGGGCGGCCGCATCGCCGTCGCCGCGGACGACTCCATGATTCCCAAGAATCTCAAGTACGCGGTGATAGGGCCCTTGACCGCCCGCGAAATCAGCCTGATCGACTGACGCGACTTTTGCTGCGCAGGCTTGTGAGCTACGCTGGCATCATGATCGGGCAATCCACAGCGTATTTTTCCTGCCGTAATCTATGTGTTGAGGTCGCGGGGCGCGTGCTTGTCGACCAGCTACAGCTCGCCGTCAATCGCGGTGAATTCATTGCGGTCATCGGACAAAACGGCGTCGGCAAAACGCTGACAATGCATACGTTGGCCGGCATACGCGCCGCGGACTCCGGCGACATTCATGTTGACGGACTGCCAGTGACAACGACGCGGCGTCAGGAGATCGCCAGGCGTCTGGCGTTACTGCCGCAGCACGTCGACGACATCTTTCCGGCGACCGCCCTGGATACCGTGATGATTGGCCGGCACCCTCATATTGGCCGGTTCGGCTGGGAAACCGACAGTGACGTACAGATTGCGATACAGGCGCTGGAATCGGTGGGCCTCGAAGGGTTTGCGGCGCGTGACGTCCTGACGCTCTCCGGCGGCGAACGACGCCGCCTCGCTATCGCACAAATAATGACCCAGCGGCCCGACGTATATTTGCTTGACGAACCCACCAATCATCTGGACCCGCAACATCAGCTGGAAGCCTTGCAGCTGTTTCGTGACAAGGCTGACGCCGGAGCAGTGGTCATCGCGAATCTCCATGACGTCAACCTCGGCGTCCGTTATGCCGATCGCTGTCTGCTGCTTTATGGCAACGGGCAGTGGGACCTGGGCGAGACCGCAGACATTCTCAATAGCGAGCGACTCAGTACTTTGTACGGCACGCCGATGGAGGCACTCGACTGGCGATCGCAGAAACTGTTCGTCGCGTCAGGCAACGTATCCGCTTAGCATCGCCAGGTATTCTGCGTGCAGGTGAGGATTGGCCGCCAGCACGGATCGGGTCTGTAACGTAACGGGATCGCCATTGAGATCGGTAAAACGCCCGCCGGCTTCGGTCACGATTATTGACAAGGCCGCTATGTCGAGGATATTGACGTCGGACTCGATTACCGCTTCGATCTTGCCCGCCGCGAGCAAATGGTAATGATAGAAATCACCGTAGCCGCGGATTCGGTCGGCACGCTCGACAATGCTCCCGAGTGACGCCCAGCCGGGACTCGCCGCCAGCGACTTCAGATTTCCGACCGAGACCGCGGCCCGGTCCGGATCGATTATGTCACTCACAGCAAGCCGCTTACCGTTCAGAAAGGCGCCATGTCCCTGCTCTGCCCACGCCAGTTCGTCCATCATCGTGCCACAAGACACGCCAACGATGATTTCGCTCCTGTGCAGCAGAGCAATCTGCGTAGAGAAGAAAGGATACTGCCGGACGAATCCCTTGGTGCCATCAATCGGGTCGACCAGCCACAGGAAATCGGCGTCCTCCCGCGTACTGCCGGTTTCTTCCCCGTAGAAGCCGTGCTCCGGAAAACGCTCGAGGATGATATTCCGTATCGCGTGTTCGCATTCGACATCCGCCTGCGTTACCGGCGTCTGATCGGCTTTGGTCGTTACGGTGAAGTTACCGGCGTAATAGTCGCGGCTGATTTTTGCCGCAGCTTCGGCGGCTCGCAACGCGACTTTGAGATGTTCTGATGCGTTGCTGGCAAGTTGACTATCCACGGCGGCCCTGCTGTGTTGATCGATCGGCGCCACTATGGCCGCAACGCCAACGAGAAACAAGCGGTCCGCTTGACAGGTCGTCGACACCTGCCTATCGTCTGTCCCTCATCAGGTGAACCCGAAATGGCTTGTTTCGGGTGAACGGGAAGTCGGTGTAACGCAGTCCATTGCGGCATTCCGACGCTGCCCCCGCAACGGTGATCGAGTCAATCCGTAGCCCCTGTTTCCATCTGGAAACAGAGCCACTGCAACCCGCCAGGGTCGTGGGAAGGCGCTACGGCAGGAGTAATCCGCTCGTCAGCCCGGAGACCGGCCCGATGCGACAACGAATTGCGCGGCGGGCGCACGTTCAGGTGCAGTCCGATGGCACCCTTTCCCCGCTGCAACATTCATTATTAGAACCAGGTTGATGTGCGGGCGGCACGCAAGGGATGCTTACAATGAAATATTATTTGTCGGTCACGCTGGCGGCTTTGCTGTCGGTACCGGCCGCGGTCTGCGCGATCGAAATCTCACCGGGCGACACGCTGGTGGTAACGGCCACTCGAACGGAGATTCCGCTGACAGATGCGACGGTGCCGGTCACCGTGATATCCCGCGATGATATCGAACTTTCGCTCGCCAAGGATCTCGCGGAGCTCCTGCGCTTTGAGGCCGGCATCGATATCGGCCGCAACGGCGGCCCCGGACAGGCGACCTCCCTGTTTCTGCGCGGGACTGAAAGCAATCACACACTCGTTCTCGTCGATGGGGTGCGAATCAATCCCGGTACCATCGGCGGCGCCGCGTTACAAAACATCTCACCCCGCATCATCGAGCGCGTGGAAATTGTCAAAGGTGCGCGCTCGGCACTGTTTGGCACCGACGCGATTGGCGGCGTCATCAATATCATCACGCGCCGCGCCGAGAAGGGCTATGTCGAGGCCGGCCTGGGTGCCGGCAGCTTTGCATCGCAGTCGGGGCACATCGCCGGCGGCGATCGCGGCTCCAGCGGCGAGTTTGGCGTCAATCTCAACTGGCAGTCGACCGATGGCTACGCGCCACGCATCGACTCCGATATAAAGCGCGGCTACGACAATCGTTCAGCCAACCTCTACGCTGCCCGCGAGTTCGCGACCAGCACGGTCAGCATTCGTCACTGGCAGAGCGAAGGCAACGTGGAGTACCTCGACTTTTTTCTGAGTCCGGTTGACCAGGATTACGAGAATAGGGTGACAGCAATAGGCCTGGATACCCCAGTCGCCGACAACGGCGCCAGCAAGCTGTTGCTGTCATTGATGCAGGATGAGGTGTACCAGAGCCAGCTGCCGGACTTCGTTCTTTCGGAGCGTTGGAGCCTCGACTGGCAATACAGCCATTCGTTTAAGAACCACAAGCTGACAGGCGGCTTGTACGCGGTTGCCGAAGATACCAGCTCGTTCTCTTTCGGCTCCCGTTTCGATGCCGACACCGAGCTGCGCGCCATCTTTGTGCAGGACCAATTGACGCTGGGCCGCCATAAGGGCTTTGCGGCCGTGCGTTTATCCGATCACGAATCCTTCGGTCGGCATACGACCTGGAATATCGAGTACGCGTTTAGAATCAATGAGGCGTGGATCGCCAACGCGGGTCTCGGACACGCGTTCCGCGCACCCGACGCGACGGACCGCTTCGGTTTTGGCGGCAATCCTGAATTGCAGCCTGAGCTGGCTGACGAGGTACAACTTGGGTTGCGCTACGCTCCGGGCGGCGCACATAGCTTTGATCTCGAGATATACGCCAACGACATCGAAGACCTGATCGAATTCGACCTGCAGAGCTTCACTCTGCAGAATATCAGCCAGGCAAGAATACGCGGCGCCCAGCTCGGCTATCAATATCGCGGCGAACGCGTCCTTTTCAGCGCCGACGTGGTCCGGCAACAGGCCGACAACGCCGCCACCAACAATCGGCTGCTGCGGCGCGCCGAAAAATCAGCGACACTAAGCTACATGCAACTAATCGGGCCACATCGGCTCGGCGTATCGATACTGGCCAGTGGTAACCGCGTCGACTTCGGCGGCGTGCGGCTGCCGGGTTACCTGCTAACCAACCTGACCGCACAACTGCAGCTGAATAACGGCTGGCAAGTCAACGCCCGTGTCGAAAACCTGTTCGACACCGAGTATCAGACTGCCGACAGATACCGAATGCAGGAACGCAGCGGTTTCCTCGAGCTTCAATATCGCTGGCAATAACACGGAGCAACCGATGGGAAATCGACTTAGCAGGATTTATACGCGAACCGGCGACGACGGTTCGACCGGTCTCGGGGATGGCAGCCGTACGTCGAAAGACAGTGCGCGCGTCGAAGCCTACGGCACCGTCGACGAGGCCAACAGCGCCATCGGCGTCGTGCTGGCCCTGGACTCTGTACCGGATAACATTCGCAGCCTCTTGACCGAGGTCCAGCACGATCTGTTCGAACTCGGTGGCGAACTTTGCATTCCGGGCCATAGCGCCGTCACGCAGGCGTTTGTCGAGCGCATCGAGGCCGATCTCGACACCCTCAATGCGGATCTCCCTCGCCTTAAGGAATTCATCCTGCCCGGCGGTGGTAACGGGGCTGCCGCCTGCCATGTTGCGCGCACCATCGTACGTCGTGCGGAACGCCGCACACAGACGCTGGCAACAGCGGAGCTCGTGCGGCCCGAAGTCATTCGTTATCTTAATCGGCTGTCGGACCTGTTGTTCGTGGTTGCCCGTGTACTTGCCCGGATGGACTCGGGTGAGGAAGTGCTTTGGGATCGCGAGCGGCTGTAGCCGCTGGCTCACCGCCGGCGAGATAGGCGGCGCGATTGGACCTGGCCTGGCGCAGCGCTACGCACATCGCCGCGCCGGCGGTGACTAATCGTGGCGTCGCACGCGCCAGTTCGTCTGCCGATAAGAGGAACAGGTTGCCATAGCGATTAGCCGCGATGTCCGGCCAGCGCTGCCATTCCACAAAGCCGTTATCACCCGCGTCGGTACTCGCCAGCATGACTTCCGGATTCCGCTCCACCACCGACTCGACCGTGACGGTCGGCGCCAGTCCATCGAGGTCGCCGAATATATTGGTGCCGCCGCAGACCGCGATCAATTCGCTGACATAGTGCTCGTGATTGATTGTGTACAGCGGTCGCGCGGACACCTGGTAGAACACGCTGATCGGTTCACTCCCCTCGTGCAGCTGCCGCAATTCAGCCAGCTGCTGTCGAAACCGCTCGGCGGCCAGTGCCGCTTCGCTCTGGCGACCCACCAGCGAGCCGATCTGCCGCAGTGCCTCCGCTATATCCACAAGACCGCGTGTGCGAATTACAGCAACGTTGTATCCGAGCTTCTTAAGCTCGTCGACGGTGCGTTGCGGCGTTCCGCTCTCCCAAACCAGCAATAGATCGGGGCGCAGTATCGCCAGCTGCTCGTGATCGACGGCGAATGCATCGCCAATCACGGGCAGGTCTGCAACCGCGTCGGGATAGTCCGACCAGGCACTGACGCCGACGAGCTTGTCGCCCGAGTCGATAGCGTAAACGAGCTCCGTCAGATTCGGCGCCAACGTGACGACACGCTGGTACACGCCGCCGGCCGCCGCATCCTGCGATGATTCCGAGCAACCGGAAGCCAGTAAGCCGAGCCAGACGAGCGCAAGCGCTCTCGTCACCGCGTCAGGCCGTACAACGTCATTGCGGAGATGATGACTGCCCAGATCAACAGCAGACGAAATACCAGACGATTGGCCGCAACGGCACCGCGCGCACCGCGGGCCGTCATCGACTCGTCCGGGTCTTGCTGTAAGGCGAGCGCCGCAACGCCGACGCGTGCCAACAGCTTTTCATTCTGCTCTGACAGGCTCAACCCCGTCTGCTCGGTCGGCGCACGCAGCGCCGCAATGGCCTCGTCGAAGTGTCCGGCCGTTGCGTAACCCACCGCGGTCAGACGCGCCGGTATCCACGCAAGCCAACCGTGCAAAGATTCGGCCGCATCACGAATCCGCTCCGCGTCCGCATCATCAGCTTCGCTGCGTGCCGCGTTGAAAACGGCGCGCCGGCGGATCAGATCGGTAACCCTGTACGCCCAGGCTGCGAGTGGACCCAGCAACATAAACCAGAAGATGACAGCAAACAGGCGGTTGTTGGCCTGCACACAGACCGATTCCTCCACGCACTGTATGCGTTGCAATGACTCGGTCGGAACGTCACCCTCGACAATCGCCTTTGCCGCCCGCACGATATCTTCTTCGTTCTCCGACTCCAGCGCCTCGCAGTAGTCGTCGACGTCCTCACCAATGTCATGCGGACCCAGCGAGAAGAACAGCACGACGATGGCGAGCAACAGGTAGGTGAACTCCCTTAGCGTCCCGCCAAGCAGAATGATGACTCCGAAAACCGGCAACACCAGGAAGATGGCGAGCAGGATGATCAACAGCAACGGTGGCCAGTTGGCAAGACGCCGCGCCTGGTCAAAGCCCGAGTCGATGATTCGGTCCAGCCAGCGCATGCGGCGCCAGTGGAACAGCTGCGTCGCCAGTCGTTCTACGACCAGTCCAATAAGCAGTGCAATCAGGTTCATCGTAAGTCAGCTCTGTGCAGGTCAGAAGAGGGTTCGGTCCCGGCGCTTGTCACCGCGCCCCGAGGTCATCATACAAGCGCAGCCAGTCGAAAGCAGGACCCGGATCGATTTTTCGTCCCGGTGCGATATCACAGTGTCCCGCGAGCTCCCTCGCGGAGATTGCGGGATAAGCCGCGAATATCGCCCTGAGCACCGCGGCAAGTACCGGATACTGGCGGTCGTCATAGGCCGTCTCATCCTCGCCCTCGAGTTCGATGCCAATAGAAAAATCGTTGCAGCGCATGAGCCCGCGAAAACACGACTCGCCCGCATGCCAGGCACGCTCGGTAAATGGCACGAACTGAGTAACCGAACCGTCTCTCCTGATCAACAGGTGTGCCGACACTTTGAGGCCGCGGATCTCCTGGAAGTAAGGATGCGCATCGAAATCGAGGGTATTGGCAAACAACGACTCAATTTCGGTCCCGCCAAACTTGCCGGGGGGCAGGCTGATGCCATGCAACACGACCATCGATGGGAGGGCACCGGCCGGTCTCGCGTCTCGATTCGGACTCAACTGCCGCAGCGCCGGTTCGAGGAAGCCGGTCTCTGTCGACACGCAAAACGTCGTCTGCATTGTGGGTCCCCTCTAATGCCGCCTGGCGCGGTTGCGCCGCTTGCGAAGAAACACGATAGTAAACCATGCGTCAAACGCGACTCTACATCGAAGGCGAGTACAGCAGCGGCTCGGAACTCGAAATCGATGCCGAAAAAGCAC